>Ga0164243_10002140_pt1 | contig 33057 bp, 30 predicted proteins | sample OricompcompostOP_FD_108781 | JGI IMG/M metagenome (GOLD analysis project Ga0164243, IMG submission 108781) | Organic Plus compost microbial communities from Emeryville, California, USA - Original compost - Organic plus compost (OP) | ecosystem: Engineered > Solid waste > Mixed feedstock >... | reverse complement strand
GATGATCGTCAGCGAGCAGGAAATCGAGGAAAGCGACATGGAACGGCAGCTCATCACCGGCATCGCCCACGACAAGAACGAAGCCAAGATCATCGTCACCCGCGTGCCGGACAAGCCCGGCGCCGTCGCCAGCATCTTCACTCCGCTGGCCGAGGCGAGCATCAATGTCGACATGATCATCCAGAACGACTCCAAGGACAATGAGGAGACGGACGTCACCTTCACGGTGCCGCGCGCCGACCTTGCCCGCAGCGTCGACATTCTGGAGGGGAAGAAGGACCAGATCGGCTTCCGCCGCATCATCACCGACGCGGAGGTCGCCAAGATCAGCGTCGTGGGCGTGGGCATGCGCAGCCATGCCGGCATCGCCGCCACCATGTTCAAGACGCTCGCCGATCGCGGCATCAACATCGAGGCGATCTCGACCAGCGAGATCAAGGTCTCCGTCCTGATCGACGAGGACGAGACCGAGCTGGCGGTGCGCGTGCTGCATACCGCCTACGGGCTCGACGCGGACGTGCCGCCCGCTTGACAGAAGCCGGCCCCTGCTCTTCAGGTGAGGCGCGGGGGTGGTGGCGATGCGGGGCATCGCGTAGCAATCATCCATCCGACCCGTCCAGCGCAGCCAGCCTCTCCGGTCCGGAGGGAGCAAGCAAGGTGATTCCATGACCGACCGCCTCTCTCTCCTCATGGCTCGCGGCACCGATTTCCTCGGCAGCGAGACCGCGATCATCTGCGGTGCGATGAGCTGGGTGTCGGAGCGGCATCTGGTGGCCGCGGTGAGCAATGCTGGCGGCTTCGGCCTCATTGCCTGCGGGGCCATGACGCCGGACCTGCTCGACGCGGAGATCGCCGCGACGAAGGCGCTCACGCAGAAGCCCTTCGGCGTCAATCTCATCACCATGCACCCGCAGCTCTCCGATCTGATCGGCGTTTGCGCCAGGCATGGCGTGAGCCATGTCGTGCTGGCGGGCGGCCTGCCGCCCAAGGGCAGCATCGAGGCGATCAAGGCGAGCGGCGCCCGCGTCCTCTGCTTCGCGCCCGCGCTGGCGCTGGCGAAGAAGCTGCATCGCTCGGGCGTGGATGCGCTGGTGATCGAGGGCATGGAGGCGGGCGGCCATATCGGCCCGGTGGCGACCGGCGTGCTCGCGCAGGAGATCCTGCCCAGCATGGCACGCGAGCTGCCGGTGTTCGTGGCCGGCGGCATCGGCCATGGCGAGGCGATCGCCGCTTATCTGGAGATGGGCGCGGCGGGCGTGCAGCTTGGCACGCGCTTCGCCTGCGCGGCGGAGAGCATCGCGCATCCCGCGTTCAAGAAGGCGTTCTTCCGGGCCTCCGCGCGCGAGGCGGTCGCCAGCGTGCAGATCGATCCGCGCCTGCCGGTCATTCCGGTGCGGGCCCTGCGGAACGGGGGGACCGAGGCCTTCACCGCCAAGCAGCGCGAAGTCGCGCAGAAGCTGGACGCGGGCGAGGTCGACATGGCCGCCGCCCAGCTCGAGATCGAGCATTACTGGGCGGGCGCGCTGCGCCGCGCGGTGATCGAGGGCGATGTCGAGGGCGGCTCCCTCATGGCCGGCCAGTCCGTCGGCATGGTGACGCGGGAAGAGCCCGTCGCCGAGATCATCGCGACGCTGATGGACGAAGCGCGCACCGCGCTGGCGCGCCGGACGGGCTGAGCGCTCCGCGCAAGCCCGCGAGCTGCCTGCGCCGCGAAGACTGCCGCGCTATCCGGCCGGCGGGAGGTACGGGGTCTCCATTTCCGTCAGGTCTCCATTGCCGGATGTCCCCGTGCGGGCGCGACCTGCCGCCTCGCCGCGCCTTTGCCCAGCGCGATCCGGACCGCCACGAATGACGATGCTTTCCGCCGGACCGGAAGCATGATGCCCCCCCGTGTGCGGACGGGCTTGACGAAACCGACAAGTTCGTTGATTTTGTCCGGATCGCATCAGGAGAATGCGGGACATGAAGGAGAGAGGGATGCGTTCGGAATCTGGCGTGTCGCATAGCGGTGCCGTTCAGCCGTCGGAGGGTTTCCATGGCTGAGGCCCAGACCGTCCCGGGAGGGCAGGAGCTGCGCTACGAATCGGACTTTTCCTTCCGGAAGATCAAGCTTGCGACCATCCTGACCGTCGCCAACATGTTCGCGACGAGCCTGCTGCCCTTTTTCGCGATCACGCTGGTCAACATGCCGATGACGAAGGAATTCGGCTGGAGCCAGTCCGAATACGGCTGGGCGATGACCGCGCTCATGTGGAGCGGGGCGGTGACTTTGCCCTTTTACGGCCGGTTCATGGACAAGATCGGCGTTCGCCTGCCCATCCTGCTGGGCACGGTCGGCGTCGGCCTCGCCACCATGGCGCTCGGCTTCATCGATGGCGCGCTCTGGCAATTCTATCTCTGCTTCGCGCTGCTCGGCGTCTTCGGCTCGACCGGCATCGGCTACACCAAGATCGTCAGCGCCATGTTCACCCAGCATCGCGGCAAGGCGATGGCGCTGCTCGGCGTCGAATCGACGCTGGCCGGGGCGGCCATTCCGCCGATGCTGAACTGGATGATCGCCGATTTCGGCTGGCGCGGCATGTTCATCCTGTGCGGCTGCATCATCCTGGTGCTGCTGCCGGTCATCTATTTCGTGATGGACGAGCCGGGCGAGATCGGCAGCGACCGGCGGTTGTTCAAGCCGAAGGCAGCGGCGCAGGCCCCTGTCGACCGGACCGAGACGCTGGAAGGCATGACCCAGAGGCAGATCCTGCGCGATCGGATCTTCTGGCTGATCGTCATCGCCACCATCATCGGCTCGGCGCCGCGCACCGGCATGATGCCCTATCTGGTGCCGATGCTGGGCGAGAAGGGCTTCAGTCAGGCCGACGCGGTCACCTATATGAGCATCACCACGCTGATCGCGCCTTTGGGCACGCTGGCCGGCGGCTGGGCGGCGGACCGGTTCAACAGCAGCCGCGTCGCCATTCCCTTCCAGCTCATATCGCTGGCCGGCCTGTTCTTCTTCACGCTCGCGACGGCGAGCTTCGGCGGCTGGGCGCTGCTCGGCCTGTCGCTGGGCCTGGGCGGCTTCGCCTTCGGCACGGCGCGGCCGATCGGCACCTATATGCATGTGCGCTTCTTCGGGCTGAAGGCGTTCGGCTTCTATCATGGCTTCGAGAACATGTTCCTCGCCTTCGCCATGGGCGCCGCGCCGCCCATGGTCGCCTGGCTGGCGGCGGACAGCGGTTCCTACATGAGCAGCTATATCGTGATGCTGGTGTCGCTGGCCGTGGGCACGCTGCTCTACTGGCTGCTGGGCCCTTATCGCTATGCCGCCAATATCGGCGCCGTGCCCTTGCCGGAGGATGACGGGAAGGGCGGCGAGAGCGCCGTCCTGCGCGGGCCGGATCGCGCGGCGCCGGCCGTGGTCTGAGGGCGGCGCGGCGGGCGGAGCGCGGCTTCATGCTGCGCAACAAAGGCTTTGCGTTTCGACGGCCGCGCGGTGTTGGTCAGCGGCGGGTCTTTCTGATAGCAAGGTCGGCATGACCTCGCCGCATCGCCCGGACCCGGCCTCCAGCGCCGCTGCCATCGCAGCGCGCAAGATCCTTCAGCGCCTCACCGAAGTGATGGCCGCGCGCACCAATGTGCAGGTCAAGCTCAACAAGGTGGTGGAGATCATCGGCGAGGAGTTGTCGAGCGAGGTCTGCTCCATCTATCTGCTGCGCGACGGCATGCTGGAGCTTTATGCGACCCGCGGGCTCAAGCAGGAAGCCGTGCACCTGACGCGCATGTCGCGCGGGGAGGGGCTGGTCGGCACCATCGCCCAGAATGTCGAGACGCTGAACCTGGAGGAAGCCGCGACGCATCCCGACTTCTCCTATCGGCCGGAGACGGGCGAGGAGCTGTTCCACAGCTTCGCCGGCGTGCCGATCGTGCGGCGCGAGAAGGCCATCGGCGTGCTCAGCGTGCAGCATCTCGATCCGCGCGGCTATCAGGAAGTCGAGATCGAGGCGTTGCAGACCGTCGCCATGGTGCTGGCCGAGCTCATCAGCAATGCCGGCATCGTCGACGAGAATCCGGGGGACGACCGGCCGCTGGAGACCGGCGCGACGATCCTCTCGGGCCTGCAACTGGTGCTCGGCATGGCGCGGGGCCATGCGGTGTTCCACCAGCCGCGCATCACCATCGAGCATACCGTGGCGGAGGACATCGAGGTCGAGCGTCAGCGCGTCTATTCGGCCTTCGCCAAGATGCGCGAACAGATCGACCGGATGGCGGGGCAGGCCGAGTTCGGCGTGGACGGCGAGCATCAGGAGGTGCTCGAGACCTACAAGATGTTCGCCTATGACGAGGGCTGGTCGCGCCGCATCAACGAGGCGATCGACGCCGGTCTCACCGCCGAGGCGGCCATCGAGCGGGTGCAGCAGCGCACCCGCATGCGCATGCGCCAGATCGACGATCCGCTGCTGCAGGACCGGATGCACGATCTGGAGGACCTCTCCAACCGGCTGCTGCGCATCGTCTCGGGCCAGCTCGGCACCGCCGCGCAGCTCGGCCTGCGGCAGGACACCATCCTGATCGCCCGCAATCTGGGGCCTGCCGAACTGCTCGAATATGATCGCCGCCGCCTCAAGGGCGTGATCCTGGAGGAAGGCTCGCTGACCGCCCATGTGACGATCGTCGCGCGGGCGATGGGCGTGCCGGTGCTCGGGCGGGTCAAGAACACCCGCCAGCTCATCAACGACGGCGACCTGCTGCTGCTCGACGTCAACCAGAACCGGCTCTACATCCGCCCTTCGCCGGCCATGGACGAGGCGTTCGAGAGCGGCCTCGCGCTCACCCAGAAGCGCCGCGCCGCCTATGCCGCGCTGCGCGACGCGCCGGCGGTGACGAAGGACGGCGCGCGCATCGAGCTGATGGTGAATGCCGGCCTGCGGGACGATGTCGCGGCGCTGGACGTGACCGGCGCGGACGGCATCGGCCTGTTCCGCACCGAATTCCAGTTCCTCGTTTCCGCCACGCTGCCCCAGCGCGAGCGGCAGCAGCGGCTCTACAAGGAAGTGCTCGACGCGGCCGGCGGCAAGCCGGTCATCTTCCGCACGGTCGACATCGGCGGCGACAAGGCACTGCCCTATCTGCGCCCCGAGGATGGCGAGCAGGAGGAGAACCCCGCCATGGGCTGGCGCGCCATCCGCCTCTCGCTGGAGCGCGATGGTCTCCTGAAGGCGCAGGCGCGCGCGCTGCTGGAAGCGGCGGCGGGGCGCACGCTGCAGGTCATGTTCCCCATGATCTCCGAGGCCTGGGAACTGGCCGAGGCCAAGGCGCTGTTCCAGCGGCAGCATGAATGGCTCACGAAGCAGGGCAAGAAGCTGCCCAAGGCGGTGCGTTACGGCACGATGCTGGAAGTGCCGGCGCTGGCCGACATGCTCGACTTCGTACTGCCCGACCTGGATTTCCTGTCGATCGGCACGAACGATCTCACCCAGTTCCTGTTCGCGGCGGACCGCGCCAATCCCAAGCTGGCCGAGCGCTACGACTGGCTCAGCATCGCCATCATGCGCTTCCTCGCGCGGATCGTGACGACCTGCAACGCCCATGCGGTGCCGGTCGGCGTATGCGGCGAGATGGGCGGCCGCACCATCGAGGCGATGGCGCTGCTCGGCCTCGGCATCCGTCGCCTGTCGATCACGCCGGCCTCGATCGGCCCGGTCAAGGCGATGGTGCGTTCGCTCGATCTGGCGGCCCTCGAGGCGCAGACCGCCGACTGGCTGAAGGGCGGCATCGCCAATCTGCGCGACCCGCTGACAAGCTGGGCGGACGAGCGGGGCGTGGAGCTCAACTGACCCGCGCCCGCGCTAAATGCCGCTGCCCGTTCGATTTGTTGCGGCAAGCGCGTTGACACCGTGCGGCAAGCCGTGAAACAACGCGGCGCCTGACACGGACCGAAAACGGACGAACAATGGCCAAGGTGCCCAAAGAGGCGGAAGCGGAAGTCGAGGTCGCACCCGAGCCGATGACGGCACCGGAACGGATGCGCGCGGCCCGCGAGGCCGCCGGCCTGTCGCTGCAGGATGTCGCGACGCGGACCCGTGTGCCGCTGCGCCATCTCGCGGCGCTGGAGGAAGGTGAGTATCAGGCGCTCCCCGGCACCACCTATTGCGCGGGTTTCGCGCGGGCCTATGCGCGCGTCGTCGGGCTCGACGAGAATGAGCTGGTGACGCAGGTGCGCTCGGAAATCGACGCCATGGGCGGCGTCGGCGCCGACCCCCATGAATTCGAGGAAGCCGTCGATCCCAGCAGCGTGCCCCCGCGCCTGCTGGCCTGGACGGTGGCGGTGCTCTTCATCCTGCTGGTCGGGGGCTATGCGATCTGGCGGATGCAGCTCAACACGCCGCCCACGGACGAGCAGCTTCAGGCCGAGCGCGAGACCGAGACGCGGATCGCCGATCCCAACGGCGCGGCGCGGCCTGCCGGTCGTCCCGCGCCGGCAGCCGTCGCGGGTCCGGTGGTGATGACCGCCGTGAACGAGGTCTGGCTGCGCATCTACGAGCCCGACGGCACGAAATTGTTCGAAGGCACGCTCGCGAAGGACCAGAGCTTCACCCTGCCGCCGACCGCGCGCAATCCGATGATCCTCACCGGCCGGCCGGACGCGCTGTCTGTGACGGTGGGCGGGCAGGCCGTGCCGCCGCTCGGGCCGGCGGAGCGCACCATCTCGGACGTGCCGGTGAGCGCGGCGGCGCTGCTGGCGCGGGGCGCCGGCACGCCGGACAATGCCGCGGCACCACCGTCCGCAGCCAATGGCGCTGCCGGTCAGGCCACCCGCTGAGCGCGGCATCGGGAGACGGCGCGGGCCCGCACCGACGGACGGCCCTTCCCGATGAGAGCGCCGCGGGGCGGCATGGGCCGATCGCGTGCGGGCGGCCAAGCTTGTGGTATGACCGGTGCGCGGACCGCGCCGTATCGCGGCCATTCATCGGCGGACTGGCAAGCAGCGGCTTTACGCATGGCCGCCATCCGCTATGGATGCGGCTCGCTCAGTTCGGATAATGGAGATCATGTCGACCATGCCTGTTGCACGTCCCGCGCTCCGCACATTCCTGATCGCCGGCGCCGGCCTCTCCGCGCTGCTCGTCGGCGAGGCCGCCCTCGCGCAGCGCACGCCGACGGTGGAGAACCGCGTCGACCGGCTGGAGCAGGAAATGCGCGCCGTGCAGCGCAAGGTGTTCCCGGGCGGCGCGGGGCAACTCATCACGCCGGACGTGACGCCCACGCCGACGCCCGGCATCGCGCCCGGCGCGCCCGCTGAATCGCCGATCGCCGATCTCACCGCGCGCGTGAGCGCGATCGAGGCGCAGGTCGCGCAACTGACCGGGCAGGTCGAGGAGAATCAGAACAAATTGCGCCAGCTCGAGGCGAAGATCGCGCAGTTGAGCGCGCCGCCGCCGGCCGCGGCGCCTGTTCTCCCGGCCGACACGCCCGCGCCGCCCCCCGCCGGGAGCGGGGGCGGGAGCCGTGGCGCCGGCGCCGGCGCCGGCTCGCCGGCCCCCGCCGCGCCGGCGGCGGCTTCCGCTCCGGGCGATCAGGCCACGCGCAACCAGCAGGTCGCCGCCATCGAGCGTCCGAGCACGGGCAACGCGGCGCTCGACAGCTACACTTATGGCTATCGCCTGTGGGCGGCGCATTTCTATCCGGAGGCGCAGGCGCAGCTCCAGTCGACGCTGGATCGCTATCCCAACGATCCGGTCGCCAGCCGCACGCAGAATCTGCTGGGCCGCGCCTTCCTGGACGATGGCAAGCCCTACACGGCGGTGACGACCTTCTACGAGAATTACCGCAAGCGGCCGGACGGCGAGCGGGCGGCCGAGAGCCTGGCCTGGACGGGCGAGGCGCTGATCCGCGTGAACGACCTCACTCGCGCCTGCGTCGTCTATGACCAGATCAACGACCAATATGGCGCGACCATGCCGGCCAATGTCCGCCAGATGGTGACCGAAGGCCGGACCCGCGCCAAATGCGGTGGCTGATGACCTTGCCGCGCGGCTGAACGCGGCGACGGCGCGGCTGATCGGCCGGGCCGTCATGCCGGACGAGCGAATCGGCGTCGCGGTATCGGGCGGGCCGGACAGCATGGCCTTGCTGGGCGCCTCGGCCGCAAGCTGGCCGGGGCAGGTTCTGGCGGCCACCGTCGACCATGGCTTGCGCGAGGCCGCGCGTGCGGAAGCGGAGATGGTGGCGGGCTGGTGCGCGGCGCATGGCGTGCCGCATGTCATCCTGACGGCGCGGATCGGGTCGGACGGCAATCTGCAGGCCGCCGCCCGCGCGGCGCGCTATGCCTTGCTGGAGCGCTGGCAGGCGGATCATGGCATCGCCTGGCTGATGACCGCGCATCAGGCCGACGACCAGATCGAGACGATGCTGCTGCGGCTCAATCGGGGTGCGGGCGTTGGCGGCCTCGCGGGCGTGCGCGCGCGGCGCGGCACCCTGCTGCGGCCCCTGCTGGGCGAGCGCCGCGCGGCGCTGCGGGCCTGGTGCGTCGATCATGACCTGCCGTTCGTGGACGATCCGAGCAATGCGGATGCGCGGTTCGACCGGGTGCGGATGCGCGGCGCGCTGGCGGGCGCGCCGTGGATCGATCCCGCCGGCCTCGCGCGATCCGCCGGGGCGCTGGCGCAGGCCCATGCGGCGCTGGACTGGGCCACGGACGGGCTCGCGGCGGATTTTCTCGTGCTGGACGAAGGGCGCGCGCGCCTCACGCGCACCGATCTGCCGCCCGAATTCCTGCGCCGGCTGCTCCTGCGCATGATCGATCACGTCCACTCCGGAGCGGAAAAACCGCGCGGTCCATCGCTCGATCAAGCGCTTGTTCAACTTTTCCATGGTAGCACGGTGAGCCTGGCCGATTGCGTGCTGACGGGCGGCCCGGTCTGGACCGTGCGCCGCGCGCCGCCACGAAAGGCGCGCTAGGCCATTGTCATCCGCCGGCGAAGTCCTATTTTGAGCGCGAAAGCGAGACGAAATGAACGACAACAAGGAACCTCAGGGCAATCCCTGGATCAAGAGCGCTCTTATCCTGGCCGGCGTGTTCCTCGCGCTGCTGATGTTCGTGACCGTGTTCGACAGCAAGGGCATCAGCCAGAAGGGCACGGCCATTGCCTATTCGGACTTCCGCGAGAAGGTGATCGGCGATCAGGTCAAGGAGGTGGCGATCAGCCCCGACCGGATCAACGGCACGCTCAAGAACGATCAGAAGTTCACGGCCTATGCGGTGCCGGACCCCACGCTCACCGCGCTGCTCGACGAGCATGGCGTGCGCTACAGCGGCCAGCCCGAGGAAGGGCCGAATTTCTGGCAATATCTGCTGTTCCAGTCGCTGCCGTTCATCCTGATCCTCGGCATCGCCTTCTTCGTGCTTCGGCAGATGCAGAAGGGCGGCGGCGCGGGCGGCGCGATGGGCTTCGGCAAGTCCAAGGCCAAGCTGTTGACCGAGAAGCAGGGCCGCGTCACCTTCGACGATGTGGCCGGCATCGACGAGGCGCGCGAGGAACTGCAGGAGATCGTCGAGTTCCTGAAGGACCCGAGCAAGTTCGCGCGGCTGGGTGGCAAGATACCCAAGGGCGCGCTGCTGGTCGGCTCGCCCGGCACCGGCAAGACGCTGCTCGCCCGCGCCATCGCGGGTGAGGCGGGCGTGCCCTTCTTCACCATTTCCGGCTCGGACTTCGTGGAGATGTTCGTGGGCGTCGGCGCGAGCCGCGTGCGCGACATGTTCGAGCAGGCCAAGAAGAACGCGCCCTGCATCGTCTTCATCGACGAGATCGACGCGGTCGGCCGTCATCGCGGCGCGGGCCTGGGCAACGGCAACGACGAGCGCGAGCAGACGCTGAACCAGCTCCTCGTGGAGATGGACGGCTTCGAGGCGAACGAGGGCATCATCATCATCGCGGCGACCAACCGGCCGGACGTGCTGGACCCCGCGCTGCTGCGCCCGGGCCGTTTCGATCGCCAGGTGGTCGTGCCGCGCCCGGACATCGAGGGCCGCGTGAAGATCCTCGAGGTCCATATGAAGAAGGTGCCGCTGGCGCCGGACGTCGACGCGCGCACCATCGCGCGCGGCACGCCGGGCTTCTCGGGGGCCGATCTCGCTAATCTCGTCAACGAGGCGGCACTGATGGCGGCCCGGCGCGGCAAGCGGCTGGTCGCGAGCGCCGAGTTCGAGGCGGCCAAGGACAAGGTCATGATGGGCAGCGAGCGCAAGTCCATGGTCATGACCGAGGACGAGAAGAAGATGACGGCCTTCCACGAGGCGGGCCATGCCATCGTCGCGCTGCACGAGCCGGCTTCGGACCCGATCCACAAGGCCACGATCATCCCGCGCGGCCGCGCGCTGGGCATGGTCATGCGCCTGCCGGAGCGGGACAGCTACAGCTATCACCGCGACAAGATGTACGCGAACCTCGCCGTCTCCATGGGCGGCCGCGTCGCCGAGGAAGTGATCTTTGGCTATGACAAGGTGTCGTCCGGCGCCTCCAGCGACATCCAGTATGCCACGCGCCTCGCGCGCGACATGGTGACGCAATGGGGCATGTCCGACGAGATGGGCCCGCTGCAATATGAGGAGCCGCAGGGCGAGACGTTCCTGGGCTATTCGCAGAGCCAGCGCGTCCACATGTCCAACGAGACGGCGCAGAAGATCGACGGCGAGATCCGCCGCATCGTCGACACCGGCTATAATCGCGCGAAGCAACTGCTGACCGACCATGCCGATCAGCTCCATCTGCTCGCCAATGCGCTGCTGGAGTTCGAGACGCTTTCGGGCGACGAGATCAAGACGCTGCTGGAGAAGGGCGAGCTGGTCCGCGAAGGCGAATCGACCCGCCCGCAGGCCGTGCCGGTGACCGGCACGTCGATCCCCAAGACGGGGCGGCGCAAGGGCTCCTTCGGGGATACGGCGCCGCAGGGCGTCTGAACGCGATGAGACGAGGCCGGACCCTTGCGGGCCCGGCCTTTTTCTTGCCGGGCAAGGCCGGGGCAGCGGGGCAGCGGGACAGCGGGGCAGGGGTGCCGATCTATATCGATGAAAGCGGCAGTCTGCCCGCCGGCGTCATGACCATGGCCGGCGTCGAGATCGGGGCGGACGATGCGGTGAAGCTGCTCCAGCGCTACCGCGCGGTCACGGGCCTGCGCGGCGAGCTCAAGGGCAGCCGCATCGAACTGCTGGAGCGCGCCTATTTCTTCGAATTGCTGGAGCGATTCGGCGGTCGCGCGCAGATTTGCCTCATGCGGCCGCGATCGGAACCCCCACAAGCGGCGCTGCCGCGCGATCTCGATTGCTATGTCGCCCTGCTCGATGCGCTGGTGACCGGCTGGCAGGCCGGGCGCGACGCCGACTGCCTGCATTTCGTGATCGACCAGGGGCGTTATGATGCGCTGGTGCTCGAAGATGTGCGGCAGGATGTCGCCCGGCTCATCGCGCATTGCGGATCGGCGCGGATGGTCGACAGCCGCCGCTCGGCCGGTGTGCAGATCGCCGACGTGATCGCCAACAGTGCGTTCAGCATCGCCACGGACTCCCGCCGTTCCGGGCAGGTGCGGCTGATCCTCGAACCCTTCCTGCAATCGGGTCTCGTGCGGATGCGTACCGTCGCTCCGCCGCCCGCACCCGCGCCGAAAATGATACGCCCGGCGCTGCAGGGCAGCACCGGGCGCGATCATCAGCAGTGAACGGCCGGATCAGCCGTCGTAATCGGCGCCCAGATTGTGGCTGCGCGGCGGCGTCGCGGCGGTGAGGCGCAGGGCCTCGGCCGAGCGGGCCAGCGAGCCGATCTCGTCCGGCGTATCATCATCGTCGATCTGCATCTTCTGCATCGATCCGACCAGATCCGCCTGCAGGTCTTCCGGCAGGATGGTCTCGTCGGCGATCTCGCGCAGGGCGACGACCGGATTCTTGTCACGGTCGCGATCGATGGTCAGTTCCGCGCCGCCCGAAATGGCGCGGGCGCGCTGGGCGGCGAGCAGAACCAGATCGAAACGATTGGAAACCTTGTCGATGCAATCCTCGACGGTCACGCGGGCCATGCGTTGCTCCTGAGTCAACCAATATCGGTGGAAAGCCTGCCAGTTAGGAGGGCAGTGCCTGAAAGTCAAGAATTGCGGGCGGTTCGGTCGGTCGGGCCGCGGGCGATCGGCGCAGGCGGTTGGTACAAGTGGTTGGCAGGGGCCACAACTTGCCCCAAGACTGTGGCGCATGGATGCCGCGCACGCCCCGAACCCGATCGAAGCACTCCCGCCCGCCGGTCATGCCATCGATGGCAACCGCCTGCGCCTTCTGCCCGCGGGCGGGCAGCGACTGGAAGCGCTCATCGATCTGATCGACGGCGCGCGTCATCGGCTGGACCTCTATTATTATATCTTCGCCCGGGACGATTGCGGCGAGCGGGTCCTCGATGCGCTCGTCGAGGCGCGCAACCGGGGCGTGGCGGTCACGCTGATCGTCGACGCCTTCGGATCGGCGAACACGCCGCCGGCCTTCTTCGAGCCGCTGATCGAGGCGGGCGCGCGTTTCGCATGGTTCGGCGCGCGGCGCTCGACGCGCTATCTCATCCGCAACCACCAGAAGATGGCCATCGCGGACGGTGCCGTCGCGCTCATCGGCGGCTTCAATTGCGAGCGGCTCTATTTCGGCCGGGATGACGATGTCGCCGCCTGGTGCGATCTGGGGCTGCTGGTGCGCGGGCCGCTCGCCCAGGCCTTGCAGGCCTGGTACGAGAAGCTGGCCGCCTGGACGCTGGACAGCGACCAGCGCTTCCGGGGCCTGCGGCGGATCGTGCGCGAATGGCGGCCCGGCGAGGCGCGGGCCGTCTGGCTCATGGGCGGGCCGACGCGCCATCTCAATGGCTGGGCGCGGCGCGTGAAGCGCGATCTGGAGCAGGGCCGGCGGCTGGATCTGGTGGCGGCCTATTTCTCCCCCGGCGGCGCGATGCTGCGGCGGCTGGGCCGCATCGGCCGGCGCGGCAGGGCGCGGCTCGTCACCGCCATGCATTCGGACAATGGCGCCACGGTCGGCGCGGCGCGCCATCTCTACCGGCGGCTGCTGCGGCGCGGCGTGGGCATCTACGAATATCGTCCGCAGAAGCTGCACATGAAGCTGATCGTGATCGACGACATCACTTATGTCGGCTCGGCCAATTTCGACATGCGCAGCCTGTTCCTCAATCTCGAACTGATGTTGCGCGTCGTCGATGCCGGCTTCGCCGCGGAATGCCGCGCCCTGATCGAGCGCATGGCGGCGGAGAGCCGCCACGTCGACACGCGGACCTACGCGCTGATGTCCAATCCCCTGCGCAGGCTCATCTGGTGGTTCGACTATCTGCTGGTGGGCGTGCTGGACTATACCGTCACGCGAGGACTAAATTTCCGTCGGAAACGGCTGAACTGAGCGCCGCTTCCTTCCAGGCCCAGAACAGGTGCGCGGGCGGAATGCAGCGCCAGACCTTGTCTGTGTCGATCGTCATGAAGCGCTGGCGCAGCATGGGCATGACGAAACGCGAATATTGGTAGATGAGGAACGCGCCGCCCGGGCGCAGCGCTCCGGCCGTCTCGTCCATGATCGCGGAGGCGACGGCGTGCGGCAGGGTGGAGAAGGGGAGGCCGGAGATCACATAATCCGCCTCGTCGAGGCCTTCGCGGCGCAGGATGGCGCCCACATCGGCCGCAGAGCCATGCACGCAGCTCAGGCGCGGATGGCGGATCGTGCGGCGCAGATAGTCGATGAAGACGGGATTGGTGTCGATCGCGACGAGTCGCGCGTTCGGGCCGAGTCGGCGCAGCAGTTCGCGCGTGAACACGCCCGTTCCCGGCCCATATTCGACGACGCAGCGCACCGCGCGCCAGTCCACCGGATCGAGCAGCGCGCGGATCGCCGCCGCCGATGTCGGGATAACCGACCCCACGGCGCGCGGGCGGGCAAGGAACTGCTGCAGGAAAAACAGATTGGGCGAAGGCGCCCGCCTGGCACCGGTCATCGCGAGGGCCCTTCCATCTTGCCTCGGTGGCAAAATAATGTGTGAGTGACAAGCCGGTTTCCCGGGAGGCCATCATGACAGGGACAGACAGGGCGCTCCTGCCGCCCGCCGGCGCCATCGCCGTCATCTTCATCTCGCAACGCACCGATGAGGATGCCGAAGGCTATGGCATGGCGGCGGCGACGATGGAGGTGCTGGCCGCGACGCAGCCGGGTTATCTCGGCATCGACGCGGCGCGCGACGGGGACGGCTTCGGCATCACGGTCAGCTATTGGGCGGACGAGGCCAGCGCGCTCGCCTGGCGCGCCAATGCGGAGCATGCCGCCGTCCGCGCGCTGGGCCGCGCGCGCTGGTATGCGCAATACCGGCTGATCGTGACCCGGATCGCGCGCGCCTATGCATGGCGCGGGGACGGCGCGCCGCCTGACGGATAAGGGATGCGCGAGCGGCGGACGGGCGGCCTCAGCCGCGCCGGTCCGGCTCGCCGACATTGAGGCCATGCTTCAGCAGCATCGGGAGGTTGGCGGCGGCAAAGACCATGGACGCGATCGTCACGCCCCAGACCTTGATGGTCAGCCAGGTATCGAAGCTCAGGGTCGCGCGCATCGCCTCGTTGGCGACCGCCAGCACCGCGAAGAACAGGCCCCAGTTGCGCGAGAGCTTGAGCCAGCCCGTCTCGGTGAGCCCGTCATAGGCCGACTGGAGCAGATAGCGCAGCAGCGGCTTGCCGCGCATCCAGCCGCCCAGCAGCATCGCCGCGAAGAAGGCGTAGATGATGGTCGGCTTGGCCTGGATGAAGCGCGGATCGCGGAAATAGAGCGTCAGCGCGCCGAAGAAGAGGATGAGGATCGCCGAGAGCCAGAGCATGGGCGAGACACGGCCCAGCCTCACCTTGCTGATGGCCACCGCCACGGCGATCGCGACCATGAACAGCACGGTCGAGATGAGGGTCGCGGTGATCGGGTTCTCCGGTCCATAGTGCCAGCGCGCCAGCCTATAGCCCAGGAAGAAGACCAGCAGCGGCCCGAAATCGAGCGCCATGGGGAACCAGCTCTCGCCTTTGGGGCCAGGCGCGACGGGGCCGCCGTCGATCGTGGTGTCGATGGGCGCCTCGGGCTCGCCCGGCTTCATGTCGTCAGCGGGCATAGGCGGCTCCTGCGATGGCGCGGGCGGTCTCGGCGGGCTCGAAGGGGCGCAGGTCGTCGATCCTCTCGCCCACGCCGATGGCATGGATGGGCAGGCCGAACTTCTCCGCCGCCGCGACCAGCACGCCGCCGCGCGCCGTGCCGTCGAGCTTGGTCATGACGAGGCCGGTGACGTGCGCCACATCCTTGAAGATCTCGATCTGCGAGAGCGCGTTCTGGCCGGTGGTGGCATCCAGCACCAGCACCACGTCATGCGGCGCGGCGGGATTGAGGCGGCCGAGCACGCGGCGGATCTTGGCCAGCTCGTCCATCAGCTCGGTCTTGTTCTGCAGGCGCCCGGCGGTGTCGACAATCAGCACGTCGATGCCCTGCGCGGTGGCCTGCTTGACCGCGTCGAACACCACGCCGGCCGCGTCGCCGCCTTCCGGCCCGGTGACGATGGGCACGCCCAGCCGGTCGGCCCAGACCTTGAGCTGGCCGATCGCGGCCGCGCGGAACGTGTCGCCCGCCGCCAGCATCACGCCATAATCCTGCTCCTGGAACAGATGGGCGAGCTTGGCGATGGTGGTGGTCTTGCCCGATCCGTTGACGCCGATGACGAGGATCACCTGCGGACGCGGGAAGGCCTCGATCTCCAGCGGCTTGGCCACCGGGGCCAGCACTTTCTCGATCTCCTCGGCGAGGATCTCGCGCAGATATTCCTCGGTGATCGTCCTGTTGAAGCGGCCCTCGGCCAACCGGTCGCGGATGCGCGCGGCCATCGCCGGCCCCAGGTCGGTCGTGTAGAGCGCTTCCTCCAGCTCATCGAGCGTCTGCTCGTCGAGCGCCGCCTTGCTGACGAGGCCCGCCAGGTTTTCGCCGAGACGGTCGGATGTGCGCTTGAAACCGCCGAAGAGGCGCTCGCGCCAGGATTGTTCAGCCATGCGGCCGTCCATGCGCGATGAGCGCGCCATCCTCAAGTCCCGTGATGCGCGCGGCGATGATCGTTCCGGGACGCGCCGGCGCATCGAGGCGCACGGGCGCGAAGCTTTCGCCATGGCCCATATGGCCGCTCGTCTCCACCAGAACCTGCTGGGTGGAGCCGACCAGCCCGGCCAGCCATTGCCCGCGCTGCTCCGCGCAGGCCGCGCGCAGGCGGGCGGCGCGGTCCCTGATCCGGGCATGATCGACCCGCGGCATGCGCGCCGCCGGCGTGCCGGCGCGCGGCGAATAGGGGAAGATATGCCCATGGACGATCCGGCATGCCCGCACCAGCGCGAGGCTGTTTTCGAACATGGCCTCCTCCTCGGTGGGAAAGCCGGCGATGATGTCCGCGCCGATGGCGATTTCCGGCCGGCGCGCGTGCAGCCGCTCGGCGAGGGCGATCGCCTGCGCGCGGCTGTGGCGGCGCTTCATGCGCTTGAGGATCATGTCGTCGCCCGCCTGCAGCGAGAGATGGACGTGCGGCATCAGGCGCGGCTCGCCGACCATCAGCTCGAACAGCCGCTCGTCGATCTCGATGCCGTCGAGCGAGGAGAGCCGCAGGCGGGGCAGGGCCGGGACATGCCGCAGGATGCGTTCGACCAGCGCGCCCAGCGACGGCGCGCCGGGCAGGTCCGGGCCGTAGCTGGTGACGTCCACGCCGGTCAGAACGATCTCCCGCACGCCCTCGTCCACCAGCCGCGCCACCTGATCGACGATCGCGCCGGCGGGCACCGAGCGGCTCGGACCCCGGCCGGACGGGATGATGCAGAAGGTGCAGCGATGGTCGCAGCCATTCTGCACGACGATGAAGGCGCGCACCCGCTCGGCGAAGGCCGCGAGCATGTGCGGCGCATGGCGTTCCACCGCCATGATGTCGGCGACGCGGACGGGCTCGACCGCGGCGAGATGGGCGGCGATGTCGTCCTTCTCGCCATTGCCCAGCACCATCGCCACTTCCGGCATGGTGGCGAACATGGCGGGATCGGTTTGTGCCGCGCAGCCGGTGACGACGATCCGCGCCGCCGGCCGGGCGCGATGCGCGCGGCGGATGGCCTGCCGCGTCTGGCGCACCGCCTCGCCGGTGACGGCGCAGCTGTTGACGATGACGAGATCGTCCCGCCCGGTCAGTTGCTGGCGGATCGCCTCGCTCTCCGCGATGTTGAGCCGGCAGCCGAGCGTGATGATCTCCGGCGCGCTCATGGCTGCAGCGCGGCCAGATCGAGACGCCCGTCGAACACATGGGCGGCGGGGCCGGTCATGGTGACATGGCTGCCCGGCGCCCAGTCGATCAGCAGGTCGCCGCCCGGCAGGGTGACGCGCACGGGCGCGCTCACCAGCTTGCGGCGGAGCGCGGCGACGGCGGTCGCGCAGGCGCCCGTGCCGCAGGCGCGCGTGAAGCCCGCGCCGCGCTCCCACACCGTCAGCGCGATATGGTCGGCCGCGCGGACATGCGCGAAATTGACGTTCACCCGCGCCGGGAAGAGCGGGTCGTGCTCGATCAGCGGTCCGAGCCGCGCCATGTCCACCGCGGCGGGATCGTCGAGGAAGAAGACCACATGCGGATTGCCCATGTTGACGGCGCTCGGCGGGGGCAGGTCGTCCCAGCTTGCCGGCATGGTGAGCGTGTCCATCGCGTAGGCGAGGGGAATTTCTTCCCACGCGAAGCGCGGCGCGCCCATGTCCACACTGACCAGTTGACCCGCCCGTTCGGCGCGCAGCAGGCCCGCCCGGGTCTCCACCATCACGTCGCGCCCCACGAACAGCGGAACGCAGCGCGTGGCATTGCCGCAGGCTTCCACTTCGCTGCCGTCCTGGTTGAAGATGCGCATGGTGACGTCGGCGCGCGTCGAGGGGCCGATGAGGATGAGCTGGTCGCAGCCCACGCCCGTCCGCCGGTCCGCGATGGCGCGCGCGAGGTCGGCCGTCATGGCGACGGGCGTTTCGCGTGTGTCGATCACGACGAAGTCGTTGCCGAGGCCATGCATCTTGGCGAAAGGCAAGGACGGGGAGGACAGGGACGGGGATGGCACGGGCATAGGCGCGCATTTAGGGATGCCGGGCCTTCAAGTCCATGATCGCGCGGCGCAGGGGCGGCGCGATCCCCGCGCATCGGGGCTTTACCCCGGCGAGCGGAGCGCGCAGGCTGCGCGGCGGACGTTCTGTCCGCTGGGGGACCGATCATGCGATACCTGTCTTTGCTGCCCGCGCTTGCGCTGCCCTGTCTCGTCGCGGCCTGCGATGCGCCAGGCGCCGATGCGACTGCCAACACCGGCAATATGGCCAATGAAATGAACATGGCGGCCGCCAACACCGCCGCCGGAAACATGACGGCCGGGAACGCGGTCGTCGCGAATGACGCGAACGAGGCGACCGCGAACGAGGCCGCCCCGCCGGCGCCCGAGCCGCGAAAGGTCGGCACGCTGCCGCTGACGCGCGGCTTCTATGTCGATTCGGGCACGCCCTGCGGCGAGGCGTCCAACGCGACATTGATGCTCGTCCGGCGGGATGGCTATGGCGGCTCGCGCTATGCCTGCGATTTCAGGTCGATCGAGCAGACCGGCCCGCAGACCTACCGGGTGACGGAGCGCTGTTCGAGCGGAGGCGAGGCCTGGGGCAGCGCGGAGGAGGTCGAGACCACGACCTATTTGTGGCAGATCCCGGACGCGACCCATTTCTCCCGCGCGCCGGCCGACGGCGGAGAGGCCATGGCCGCGCGCTTCTGCCCGCAGGCCCGGCTGCCCGATCCCTGGAACACGAACGACATCAGCGATCTGACGAAATAGACACGGCGGGCGGGCTGAATGCCGGGCGGGCAATCGTCCGGGGTTCGGATATGCCGGCGCAGGAAAGGGGCACCTTCGTGAAGGACGCCGGATGTAAATGGTCGGGGAAAGAGGATGGGAGTCCCTAAGGCATATTGACAGAGGATTTCTCAGGATTCGCGGTATTCCTTACTTTCCTGAGCCTGCCCTGTCATTCTTACTGTCAATTTTGCTGTCAATTTACGCGTCCTGTGCTATGGGAAGGCATGCTTAAGTCGACCCGTCAGAGAACAGATTATGTGTGGGAGCGCCCTAACTCCCGGATGCTATGGTTTAGCCGTGCCGTGCCGAAGGATCGGCGGTCGCTGGAAGGCGGTAAGCGCGTCATCCAATTCAGTCTCTGCACATCCGATCTCGGTCAGGCCAAGGCGCTCGCACGGCAGCATGCGGCCGAACAAGACAAGCGCTGGGGTATCCTCGAACCCGAACGGGTGAGTGATCCAAAAGCCCTTGCGGTCAGGATTGGTTTTGACGCCATGTCCGAGCGCTTGGAGGCTGGTCGAAGGAATTGGCCCGCCGATGATGGAAGTTATTCGGCGAAGTTGGCGGAGCGACAGGCCGATGTCGTGCGCCTTGCTCGTCGTTTTCAAGATGGTGATTTTTCGTTGTGGGAGGCTGCGGCCGACCGAGCAATCGAGAAGCACGGCTTGTCGATCATCAAGGGTAGTGGTGCCTACCAAGATTTCGTGCGCGGTATTGCGGAGGCCAGCATTGACGCCACCGAGACATTTACGCGCCGGATTGCCGGAGAGTTCAAGGCCGCGCCGCGTTCTGATCTTGTGAAGGATGCCAAGGAGCGCGAGGCGGCAAGGGCAAAACCCGGCGAGACGATCAAGGAGTTATTCGAGATTTATGCCGGCGAGCTTCTGTCTTCGAAGGCGAAGCGACCGGCTGGAATTGGGCAAGACCGCATGGTGATTGCGCAGTTCGCTGAATTTGTAGGTGAGAACACAGCAATTTCGGCCATCGGATATAATGAAGCGAAGGCGTATGTCGATGCGCTCGACAAAATTCCGAGCGGCTACAAGAAGCGCGGGGACTATCGTGGGCTAACCGTCCATCAAGCGATTGAGAAGGGGCAGCGCGAGGGAGCGGCTTCGCTTTCTATCATTACGAAACAGCGATATATTTCTACGCTATCTCCGTTCTTCGACTGGCTTCGGAGTGAGAAGGGGCAGCGGCGGGTCACGGGAAATCCGTTCAGTGGGCTGCACAAGGACATAAGCAAAGTGCGGCGGGAAAAATCCCGGCCTCCATTCACTGCTGCACAAATTCAAAAGATTATCGATCAGCCGCTGTTTTCTGACCAAGATCACGCCGACGATTGGCGGAAGTGGATACCGCTTATCTGTCTTTTCACCGGCGCGCGCATTGGTGAAGTGGCACAGCTTCATGTTGATGACCTCATCAATCTCGAAGACATTTGGTGTGTCGAGTTTCGACATGACGAATCCTCCGGGCAGCGCACGAAAAACGGCAAATCCCGTTTGGTCGCGTTGCATTCCACACTTTTGGAAATTGGCATCCTGCAATTCGTAGACCGGCAGAAGAAGCGCGCTTCGGAAGATGGGAATCGCCAGTTGTTTCCGGATTTGAAAAAGGGGAGCAGGGGGCAGTTTGGCGATGAGCCATCAAAATGGTGGCGGCGCTATCTCGCATCGATCGATGTCAAGTCCAAAGATGATAAGGACGGCTTTGGTTCGCACTCATTTCGTCATACTATGGCAGACCAAATGCGCGCCGCCGGTCATCTGGATCAAGTGTTTGGGCCGCTCATCTTGGGGCACACTTTGCATGGTATTACCGGAGTGTATGGCGAGGCGCGGCAGGGAACGCCGAAACTGTCGTCGAGTCTCATCGAGAGTGTTAGGTTCATTCCGATTGAACGTGGACGTGCAGTGAAGGATGGGAAGCCTGTCGACTTCTCAAAGCTATTCGAAGTCGCTGAATCCGAATAGCCCCTAATTTTGATTTTAAGCCCCGTAGAGCAGCGATAGGGCTTTCTGGCTGTCCAGTACCTGTGAGGGTTGTTTTCGAACTGTAAGGGGTGTTTGCGGGGAATTTAGAGGCGGTCTAGGTGTTGGGTTTGTAGGTTTCGGTATTTCATCGGGAAATCCGAGGAAATTTTTAAAATGCATAGATTTTCACAATCTTCGATATTGAAATCAAAACCGAAGACTTTCATTGGAACTGAATATATCTCATAACCTTCGGTTAGTTGAGAAAATTCGGCTGAAAGCCGAATTTTTTCTTTAACCCCTCCCCTTTAGGGGAGGGGTTTCAATTCCATGGAATCTATGAATCTAATATAATTATATATAATATATATAAATATATATTAATTAATAAATATACACGCGCGTACACGCGAGCGCATTATGCGCGCGAGCGCGCGCCCGAGGGGTATGAGACGTTGCGACTTTAGGGGAGGTTGGAGGGGCGGCAAGCTCGCCAACTTTCGCTTTGAAGAATTTTGATTTTCGGTTATACTGTTGTTTGTCGTTGCCCGGTCCTAACTTGGATGTTTGGGTCTCAGACCAACCTGCGGAGGTATGTCGCAGCACCGAAATCCGGCGGTTTTCCCGGATGGCTTCGCCTTTGGGCGTCGACATAGAAACGGACCGCTTGCGGACCAAGCCCGGAGAAATGGGCCACTAGGAAGCCGAGTGCCATAGGCTAGTGCTCTTGTGGGAGCCGTTTTCCTGAAATTATCTGTGTTTATTCGAAGTGTAGTTGTGTCTGTTTCGTCCCGTTCGTCTAACCTCGCAGCCTCTATCGCCAGTTGGCGGGATGGCAGCGCGGGTTTCTTCAAGTTTCTCGAAGAGGTTCAGCCCCGAGTCCCCAGCGGGACCGGCGGGTTCATTCCGTTTATACCTGGCCCTCGGGAACGCGCTGAGATTGCGAAGGCACTGGATGGGGAAGGCGTTTCCGTTGCGGTGTTCTGCTGGCCAAGGCGGCACGGCAAGACTGCCACTAGCGCCATGGCCATTATCTGGCGGTTCCTCTCGCGACCATCCGAGAACATTGCCGTGGTGGCCAACAGCGAGCGGCAGGTCGTTGATACCGCGTTCCGCACAATCCGGCAGGCATTCGAGCAAACCCCCTTCCTGAAAAGGCTGGTGGCATCCGGCACGGTCAAGATCGGTGTGGATCGGATCGAGCTTCCGTCCACTGGCAGTGTCATTCAGGCGTTCAGCGCGAACCCTTCGGCGCTGTGGGGCAAGAAGTTAAGTTGTGCCCAAATCAGCGAGATTCATGCCGCCAAGAACGGCGGCGATGACGTGTATGAGGCGCTGGCCGGCTCGCTTCTGGATACCACCGGCTCAATCCTCCTGATCGATTCCACCGTCTCGCCGAAGTCGAGTATGCTGTGGGCCTTATTTCAGGCCGCGAACCACCCTGAGAATCCCGATAGGTCCATTGCCTTCTCGCATATCCAGTATGCAGACTTGGAAGAGGCATGCACGAAATCTCCGGCGTGGATCGATCCGAACAAGCTTCGGTCACTCTCGCGGCAGATGCTCCCGCACAAATTTGCGTTGCTGCATTTGAATCGCTGGTCGGACGCCGCCAATCTCCTATTCCCCAGCGACATTCTCAATCCCTGCATTTCCGAATATCCGCTCGACTTGAAGGAGTTGGCGGCAGGATCGGCCTATATCGTCGGCGGTGGATTGGACCGGGCATTCTCCGGTTCGCGCCACGGCGATAAAACTGTGACAGCATGTGTCGCGAAGATCGCCGTGGACGAAGAGCATGTCTATATCCTCGATGCCGATGCGGTTCCGTTCAGCCGGGCAGGAGGCATCAAGAGCCGCCTAGATGGCTATCATCGCGACCATGGAATGAGCCGGCTTGTGCTGGAGAGCTACAACTCGGGTGACATTGCCGAATGGACTGCCACCCGCCCCTACAACGCCGGAACAGAAGTCCAACACCCCTCGCGCCGCTCGAAATACCACGCCTTCCTCGGTCTCTATCAGGCCGCTGCGGAGGGGCGCTTGCACATCCATCCCAAATTCACCGATCTCATTGGAGAACTGCGAGTGTTCGAAGTTCATGAGGACGGCAAGGCGACCGATGGTGAGGCCAGCGTGCCGCGCTTCTCGCATCCCCGTGGCGCTCATGATGATTTCGTGCATGCCACAGTCTGGGCGCTGTACGCGTTGCGCACGGTCACGCTCAATCCATACGAGCTTCATGGAATCCAGTGCAACGGCCGGGGCGCGGCAGTGCCCAACTGCGTTCTGAACGGCGGCGGATTCGTTCCCGGTTGCGCCGATAGCTGCCGATCGATGGGCGAAGCCCGCAAGCTCCATGAAGCCTATTTGCAGCGCGGCCCCGTGGCTCCCTTGGACTTGCCGGCGTTCATCGCGAACAAGCTTCACAATATCGGAGCGCATTCATTGCCACGATAGATTATTCTTTATTTATATTTTAAATTCATATATAATAAACGAAAAATAACTTAGAGAATATAAATATAAGACTGCCATCATTCGCGAATGAAGTATCCCGAATAACGGCTTCATCGCATACACGTAAAAATGAATATGCTCGCAGGTTGAGGTATTATTGGGATCAAACCAGTGATGATACCTACTCGCTGATTTCGAGGAATTTCAGCCGCCCCGAGAAATTCCGGATATTCGGAATCAACATTGTGCGCGCGCTTGTCGACAAGCGCGCAGGGACATATCGTCTCCCGCCGCGTCGGGTGTTCACGGGGATGGATCAAGCTGCCGGCGATGCGCTGTATAAGGCGATTCATGCCGATGCGGTTTTGAAGAAAGCCAGCCGGTATCTCGAAGTCTGCAAGACGGTTGTGCTGCATGTCGGCTGGAACGAAGCCACAGGCAAACCGACGCTGAATGTCTATACACCCAACGTTCTCGACGTGATCGCCCCCGATCCCGAAAACCCCGAGCGTATCATTGTGACCTATCCCGGCGAGCGCGTCGAAGACACCCGCTATGCCGACTGGACCGCCACGAGCTTTCACATGCTCAATCATCGTGGCGGCAAGCAGTCCGTTCCGGGCAATCCCGGCAACGAGAATCCATATGGCATCATTCCGATGGTGCCTTGGTTCGACCGTTTGCCCGACGACTGCTTCTTCATTCCCGGCGGTGACGATCTCTATGCAGCTCAGGATGCCGTAAATGTGGCGCTGGCCTCCCTGTGGCGTGCCGTCGAGAACCATGCGCACGGTCAACCATGGGCCTCCGGCCTCTCCGCTGGGGAGCTTCTACAGTTCGGTCCCGATCGGGTCATTGCCCTGCCACCGAACGGCCAGTTTGGCTTTGCCAGCCCTAATGCCCCGGTGGACGACATTCTTTCTGCCATTGAATTCGTGTTGCGCGAGACGGCCGCGACTTATGGGGTGGGCTCGGACCTCTTCGATTTATCGAAGGTAGCGGAATCCGGCTCCGCGAAGCATGCGGGGCGGCTCGACGAGAAGGAAGTCCGGCAGGATCAGATCGCGCAGGCGCGTACCATGGAATCCCGCCTATTCGAAGTGCTCAAGGTTGTCGTGAACACGCACGCCCCCGGCACCATCCCCGCCAATGCGACCATGGGCTGTGATTTTGCCGAGCAGCAGGATCAGCTTTCCGAGGCCGAAGCCCTCGCGAACGCGCAGATCAAGACGGAACTGGGCATTTGGAGCCCCGTGGATGTCCTCATGGCCACCAACCCCGATGGCTTCGGCGATCGCCAAGCCGCCTACCAAGAACTCCAGCGCCGCCGTGATGAAGCGGCCGCACTGGCTTTGCCCCTCTGAGAAACAGAATGATAACAGAAACCAACAATGAAACTGAATCCGGCACCCTCCAGCCGGTTCCGAGTGCCGCAAGCGAAGCCCCGCAACCCGCCGCAGGAGCAGGCGATGGGAGTGAGGCTGAACTTGCGGCGCTTAAGGAGCAACTCGCGGAAACCGCAAAAGCCGTCCTGGCTGATGTTCCCGAGCATCTGCGCGCATTGATTCCAACCAGCCTTTCGCCGGCCGATCAAATCGCGTGGTTCAACAAAGCCAAGGCTTCCGGCGCGTTCGATAAGCCCAAGGTGCCCAACACTGAGACGGGCAAGCCGGCCATCACCCCGAAAACCCCTGATACCACGTCCCTGCCGGTCTTCGCGCGGCTTGCGGCGGGTTACGCCAAGTGACGCGAAGATAAGAACATAAAGAATATAAGAGGATAAACTGAAATGCTGACACAGGCTGAATGGGCAAAGCTCAACCCTGATCCACTCACTTCCGGTGTTGTCGAAATATTCGCGAACACAAATCCATTTTTTGAGAGAATGCCCTACCAGAATATTGCCGGCGCGGCTTACGTGTACAATCGTGAGCAGACTCTTCCCGGCATTGGATTCCGTGGGATCAATGAGGCATTTTCGGAATCCACTGGCATCGTGAATCCGCAGAGCGAACCGCTGCGCATCATGGGCGGCGATCTCGATGTCGATGTGGCGCTTGTCGCATGGGGCACCGGCACCAATGACACTCGCGCCATTCAGGATGCAATGGCGGTGAAGGCGCTGAGCCTCGGTCATCTGAAAACGATTTTCGATGGTGACAGCACCACGAATCCCAAGGAGTTCGATGGCCTCAATGTTCGCCTTACCGGCAATCAGGTGATTTCCGCCGGCACCAATGGCGGCACACTGACCATGGCGATGCTGGACGATCTCGTGGATGCCGTTGCTGGCACACCTTCGGTGATCCTCATGAACAAGAAGATGCGCCAGACTATTCGCGCGCTGGCCCGGTCGCTTAACTGCCTCTCCATCGGCAAGGATGATTTCGGCCGTGAGGTAGATATGTATTATGGTGTCCCGTTCGCGATTGTCGAGGATGACGCTGAAGGCAATGCAATCCTCGGTTTCGATGAAACTCAGGGTACGGCAAATAATACTACCTCGCTGTACGCAGTAAGCTTCGGACCCGGTGCGATGTTTGGCGCGCAGACCGCGCCAATCTCCGTTCGCGACCTTGGCGAGTTGGATTCCAAGCCCGCCTATCGCTCTCGCATCGAGCACTACGCCACGCCGGTTCTTGAACACCCGCGTTGCGCCGCCCGCCTCAAGGGCATCAAGCTCTAACAAATATAGCGGGCAACAATGTCTCCCTTATCATGGCGTGCTGCATCCCGTTGCCCGCAGCAGCGGCCATTTGGGAGCCGGAAGCGAAGCACTTCCGGGCGCGATCAGTCGGCCAGTGCGCGCGCAATCCAACCCCGACAAGCCGGTGGGGCACCATCTCCTTGCCCGCGACCGGCATATTTCCCTCACATTCCATGAATTGCGATGCCTGACACAGTTACCCCCGGCGTAGACTCGTATGTCTCGCTTGAAGATGCCAACGCCATTGCCGCTGATCGCCTCTTCAGTGGGCTGTGGACCGATGCCGATGACGACACCCGTTGTGCGGCCCTCAAGACAGCCACGAGCTTCCTAGACCGCCTGAGATGGCAGGGGAGGCGCGTCGCCCCAACGCAGGCCCTCGCATGGCCGCGCGTCAATGTGAATGCGCCGGATGGTTATCCTCTCAGTCCCGAAATTCCGGCGATCATCCGCACAGCAACCGTGGAATTCGCGATCTCCCTGCTTTCCCAAGGCGATCTCCAGCGATCCAACCTCCAGATGCAGCAGGTAGGAAGCTCCATGATGATGTTCTTTCCGACCATCGCGGATGACCTGCCCAAGCATGTCCGCCGCCTGATTGAGCCGCTGTTGATCGCGTCCAGCGCGCATGTGGCCGAAGTCGCTTTTTAATGCCCGAATCCCATAGGAAACTTTGAAATGCCGTTCGACGCAGGCGAAACCGCCTCAACCGAAAACCCGACGCCAGTCACGATCAGCGAGAGCGAAAGCCCGTTCAAACCGGGTGAACCGAAATCTGAGTCCAACCCCGCACCAATCAAGATCATTGAAGGTGCCGGCTTGTTCAGGCTCGGTGAGCCGGTCTCGGACGACAATCCGTTGCCGGTTACGATCATCGACGGTTCCTATACCCCGACCCCGACGCCCACAGCATCCATTCCCGCCGCCGAAGATCTCGCATTGTGGTTCCGGCCTGAAGATCTGGTGCTTGCCGATGGTGCAACGGTGGACAGTTGGACGGACAGCATCGCCGGCGTAAGCATGGCGCAGGCGACTAGCGCCAATCAACCGACCTTTCGCGCAACCGCCGTGGGCGGCCAGCCGGTGCTGGAATTCGATCAAACGCACTGGCTCAATCTGGGGCGGCCCACGGCGCTCATGGATGCCCTTAATCGTTATAATGACACAACCGGCGTCACTCTTTTCTTTGTGTTGAACGTGGGAACCAATCCTTCGGGGCTCGGCAATTACCGGACGTTCTGGAGCCCTTCGAACGTCAACGATGGCGAGCGCAGCTACGTCGCAAGCGAGAATTTTTGCGGTGGACGCGGCGGACAGCGGTACAAGTCGAGCGCGGGGTTCCGCGTCATCGTCGTGCGGCGCAGCTCCATCTTTTCCAATCAAGCCAATCTCGGCAATTTCTTCGACAATATGGGCGGCTATGCCGGGGCTGGTGTATCTCCCGCCTCATCCGGTGATTACCTTCTTGGAGCACCGGGCAATGGCACGGCGGCGCATGGCTTCGTCGGGCATATCGCGGATGTCGGATGCTACAACCGTGCGTTGACCACCGCCGAAATCTGTCAGGTCGTCAAATTCTTCCACGATAAATACAGACAGGCCTATCCGTGGGCAGACCTCGACCATTTCGACATCTTCGACGGCGACAGCCAGACCTACGGCGTCGGCACCACGGTCGACGGCAACCGCGCCACCATCCAGCAGGCGTGGCCCAATCAGCTCATGGACGCGAAGGGCCGGAGCTATGACTCCTGGCACAATCTCGCCATCGGGAGCCGCACGTCCAACCATATGATGGCGGCCGTGACGGGGCAATATGCGGGGCTGGCTGCGGAGCTGGGCATCCCGATCATCCTCCATGCCTTCGAGTTCTACAATCAGCCGGACACCGCAGCGACGGGCATGAAGGCCTATCTCGCAGCGGTGGGCGCGGCGGCGCCGGAAATAACGATCGTCGTCGGGACCAGCATCGACAACAGCAAATCCGATGCCCACTACACCAATCGTGCTTCGTTCAACGCGGCACTAGAGACGAGCACGGATTATGACATCTTCGTCCCGCTCCACGAAGACACAACAGTCGGTGTGGAGGGAGCCTGTCCCGATGATCCGGGGCCCTACGGCACCTATTTCAGCGATGGCATCCACTGTCTGAACGCCGGCTACACGGCGCTCAGCGATTTCTGGTCGGATTATTACGACGATGCGGTGGCGCTGCTGGACGTGACTGATTGAGCATGTCCGACAATCTCGACAGCCTCGCAGTCTCGCACGAACCTGAATTCGAAAAGGCGCTACGCGCGGCAATCGAGGCCATCCGTGATGCGCTGGACATGCAGGCGCTTGAAGCCAGTCTGAACCACGCGGACGAAGCTGATGCCATTACCGACCATGAACGCGATCAACTCGCCATTATCCTCGGCTTCGACGATGACGAATTCACGCCCCTCAAGGAGTCCATCGAAGCATCCACCTTCACCGATGACCTCGGATCATTCTTCGATGCCGCTGCCGCCCTTGCCGCTGCTGTCGTCGGTTTCGTCCTGAACACTCGCGCCGAACCCATCACCGCTGCACGCCGGCAAGCCTTTGGTGACTTCTCCCGTGAATTCCTCACTTCATCCTCGCGGGCTATCCTGAACACCGCGCGCGACATGCTTGCCGCCAGCGGCACCGCCTATTCCCGCATGCTGCAAATCCGCCGCGTGATCGGCCTTACCGAAGCGCAGGCAACCTCCCTCGGGATCATCCGCGACGCCTTCCAGCAATATCTCAATGCACCCACCAAGCTCGTGCAAGACCCCGCCACGGGCCGCTGGAGCCGCGTGCGCAACGTAAATGCCGCCAAGATCATATATGCCACCCGTGGCAGGATCAGCGGTGCCCAACGCCGGCTTCTCATGAAGTCTCTTGCCGACGAACCAACCGCAGCCCAAGCCGAAACCATCCTAGACCGGCATGCGACGGCCCTGCGCAATCATCGTATCAATGTTGTCGCCGGCAACCTCATCCACGGCTTCGCGGAGTCCGCCAAACTCGCGGCTTGGCAATATGGCCAGTCCCTCGGGCATATCGATGCCGACCAGCGCCGGTTCTGGAAAACCGCAGGCGATGAACGCGTGCGCGCAACCCATTCCGCCGTACCCGGCCTGAACCCCGATGGCGTTCCCCTCGATAAGCCGTTCAAAACCCCGTTGGGCGATTTCATGACACCCCCGATTGAATATGGATGCCGATGCAAGGCCGTCCTGGGGGCCGCGCATTGACCGCCTACACTCCAGTTTCAATCCAAGAATCTCCCCAAAATTCCGATGCCTCACCCGAAGTCAGGCTGATGCTCGCTGTCATCAACAATGCGGTTTGTGATGCATGCAGCCGAAGCAAATGGCGCAGGAAGGAACGCGATGATGCCCTGCGCTGGTTCCGGAATGCCGGGCAGGATTTCCAAGTCGTATGCCTTTCCGCCGGCCTCGATCCCGCCGCAGTCCGGGAAGCCGCATTGGACTATATCGAACTTCGCTCACGCCAAGCCGGCCGTAAACGTCTCATCCCACGCGGTCCATCACAATGATCGAACTCGACACCTTCGCCAACGAGCCGCTGATTATCGGCGGCCGGAAAATTGACGGCAGAACTTCGGAAGCCAAGCGGTTCCGCACCCTCGCATCCGATCTTGCCGGCCAACTCCAGCGCAATCCCACTGCTGCCGAACGCCTGCTGTTGATGAATGCCGCGACCCTTGCCACCCTGTGCGAGCGCTTCACCGCCGACCTGTTGGAAGGTAAGGACGTGGACGTAACCGCCTATCGCCAGAACGCCCAAGCCCTCAATGCCATCCTCATCAAGCTCGGCATGGCCGCGAAATCCCGCGATGTTACAAAGCGGGACCGCACGGCACTGGATGATTTCGGGGCTGCGCTGATTGAGGCGAATTCGGGTTGATCTACAGCTTCCATCCGCATTCTTCTGCGATAGGAGCCACGGCATTCTCCATACCTTTCAGCATAAAGACTGCTGTAACGGGATTCTCATTATAGGGCGTTGTCCTAAGCACTAAACGCTCGGCCTTGAGCATTCGCTTGATAAGATCGATTGGCGAACCCGGTGCAAAAGTAGCTTTGCTATCGGTGGATATATCCCAACGCTGCTGTTGCGCTTTATTTTCTCCGACTCGGACAATTACATTCTTCCAATCATTATAAACATCATGACTATCATCACCAAGAAAGTCATTCCAGTTTACAAATAATTCCGTCTTATTGGACATGCATCGGATTGTAAGGGATACCGAATCTCCCATCGAAGAAGACCCTTCATCTGCTATGAGGGTCGCTCTTCGAGTTTTGCTATCGTCTACAGGATTTGTATCTTCGTTAATAATCCACTTTGTTTCTTCATGAGGAGCGGGAGAAAAATTATTGCTCGTAGAATCAGGCTCTTGGCCGGCATTTTCTGAACGGACTTCTCGCTGGTGATAGCAGCGATTCATTAATTCCGTAAAATTTCTATCGGCAGCAAAAGCTACGTGCGTCCCATCGTAAAAGAATGGCTCAAATCCCGTATAAGCACCCATGCGATTCTTTGCGTTAACGCGACCACTATAAATTTCATTGTCAGCAGAACACCGCTTTACATCATCAAACTTTGCGGAGTCACCATCAATGAGAACTCTTTTGACTGCTTCCTCGACCTTGTTCTGACAGCCGCTAACTAATGCCCCAGCGACGAGGATTGTTGAAAATGATCGTATTAACTTCATTGCATCCCCCTTTCCCGTGGCGAAGGTTAGCGCCTCATCGATTAAGTTTCCAACAAGAATTGGTGGGGATTGGCTGGAGTGGGCCAAATCCAACCATAGCGCCGCCCAACCATCGCTCCCATTTGCGCCCAAGGCATTCCGGCATTCTTCGATCTTCCCGGCCTGCCAGCGGCGCGCACCAGCGTAATACCCGCAATCCCCCGCCACCCTTGAACCTCGCCATATCCGGGACGCATCCGGCGATGTCTCAAAAGTTGTAGGTAGATAGACCCCGAAATACCCCCGATATATTGCCTCAAAAGATATGATATTGACTTATGATACTATCCCGTTAGGATCAGGGTATCTTTTGAGACTCGGAGGGTTTCGTGAGCAAGATTGCATATTACCGCGTGAGCACCGAAGGGCAGACCATAGAGGCCCAGCGCACTGCTATGGGCGGTGGGTTTGACCGGGAGTTCATGGACGAAGGGGTCAGCGGTGCCACGCTGGCTGAGAAGCGTGAGGGCTTCAAGGCGCTGCTAGAGTATGTACGCGAGGGCGACGCGCTGCATGTGTATGCGCTTGATCGGCTAGGCCGTGATGCCCTCGATGTTCAGTCTATGGTGCGGAAGCTGCTGGATAAGGGCGTTACCCTGCATGTGCATGGCCTAGGCCCCATAGGGAGAGGGGTCGGGGAGTTAATCGTTGCTGTACTTGCTCAAATCGCTGAAATGGAAAGAAATCGCATCAAAGAGCGCTGTGATGCTGGGAGGCAGGCCGCGAAAGCCTCGCTTGCCGCTGTCGGTCGAACCCATCGGGGTAAGGTGAGTCTAGGCCGTCCCATGGCTGCGGATGCGCATGAGGTTGCTTCTTGGCGAAAGGCGAACGACGCGAGCATTGCCGACACCATGGCGCATTTCGGGATTAGCCGAGCAACCGTCGCGAGGTACTGCGCAGCGCATGCATGAAGCGAGTGGGCAGGGGATCGATGCGCCGGGATGATGATCCGGATTGGCGCATCGATCACGAGATGAACGAGTCGCAACGCGACAATTGAGGTTGGCCGGAAGTCAAGACCTCAATTCGAAGTCAAGCGAGTGTGCAGCCCCCTTCACTCTGGAAATGGATTGCGCTCTGTAGAGGAAATTTACTTGATGGATAATTTCTCTTTCTCAAGATTATCAATTCTACTTCTCCATACGAACTGCTGACTGCATTCTATATAATAATCTCCAGATTTTTTCGAGGCGGCACGTTCGGCATCCAGCTTCGACATTTCGGCTCGGGCCCTATAAATATCTTTCCATGCAACCTTATTTGGCGGGATATTCAATTCCCTGCTAAGGGAGGTGCGAATTTCCTCCTCTTGGTTTTGGGATATTGAATCGCTGCTGTTAGCAGCCGCCTGATCCCATTGAGCAAGCGCGGCAGCTCCCTCCGCCTGATTTTCTTCGATACGGAGTTGATCGCATCGGCTTAACCTGGAGTTCAAGTCGGATATCTCCCGGTCAATTTCTTGCTCACGCGCGGAGGGACCACAACTGCAAACCATTGTGAGCATGACAATCGAAGCTAGGTATCGCATCAATTCCCCCGTCTGTTGCGAGTTCGATACGATACCTAATGGTCGCAGGTTGTCTAGCGCGTCAGAGCTTCTTGATCGCCGCTAGGGCGTCGCCATGATCCAGATCATATGGACTCAGATACTCGAAGCGTTCAGCGTAATCAGCTAGCTCCTTAAGGTGACGCATATATCCAACGGGATCGGTTTTTGCGCTAACCAGCAATTTCTCTTCTATCGAGATCGAGTCGAGCCGTCGGGCCAATTTTATGACTGCATCTGCCATTAGCTTCGCGTCGTTCCGGCCCAACATGCTTGCCTCCAACGCGTCACGCGCTTGAGCAATGCGCGCAAGTTGCAAGGTTTTGCTCAGTTCGCTCTCAATACCATTCTGCATGGTCTTACTCCAATCGTTTAACCGCTTCGGGAATCGAAGGGAGCCGCTCTATCTGCACATAAAACGCGCCATGTCTCTTGGATTATGTGTGGCAAAAATGTGGCGGCGCGGCTCCCGATCAGTCACGCGGCGTTTTGCCGCACGTCTTGCTCCAACGCCCCGTAGATCGCATCCGCGCACATATCGCGCCCTATCAGGTTCAAAATCTGCGCAATGGCTTCCAATATCTGTTGGTCGGAAGCGGCACTGATGGCGGCAAAAAGATTGTTCGGCATTGTCATTTCTCCCGGTTGTCGTCGG
>Ga0164243_10002139_pt1 | contig 33078 bp, 33 predicted proteins | sample OricompcompostOP_FD_108781 | JGI IMG/M metagenome (GOLD analysis project Ga0164243, IMG submission 108781) | Organic Plus compost microbial communities from Emeryville, California, USA - Original compost - Organic plus compost (OP) | ecosystem: Engineered > Solid waste > Mixed feedstock >... | reverse complement strand
TCCACGAACAGGATGCGGCCCGCGCCGGACAGGTCGCGCGCCTTGGGCTTGGCGCGCGCCGGCTGCACCGGCGGCGGCGCGGACACGGCCGGCGGGGTGTAGGTCGGCAGGAAGATGCGGAAGGTCGCGCCCTCGCCGGGCCTGGAGTCCACGGCGATCCAGCCGTCCGCCTGCTTGACGATGCCGTAGACGGTGGCGAGGCCGAGCCCCGTGCCCTCGCCCAGCGCCTTGGTGGTGAAGAAGGGCTCGAAGATCTTGGCCAGGACCTCGGGCTTCATCCCCGGCCCGGTGTCCGACACCTCGATCATGCCGTACTCGCCCTCCGGCGCGGAGGTGTAGCCCAGCGACATGGCCTCGGCCCGGGAGACCCGGGCGGTGCGGATGCGGACCACGCCCCCGCCCTGGCTGCGCACGGCGTCGCGGGCGTTGACCGCGAGGTTCATCACCGCCGTCTCGAGCTGGGCCTTGTCGGCGCGGACCTGCGGCAGGTTGCGGCCATACTCGGTCTTCAGCTTCACGTCCTCGCGCATGAGGCGCCGGAGCAGCACCTCGAACTCGCCGATCACCTCGCCGAGGTCGAGCGTCTCGCGCTGGACGGTCTGCTTGCGCGAGAAGGTCAGGAGCTTCTTCACGAGATCCGCGGCGCGCACCGCGGTCTGGCGGATCTCGTTCAGCCCCTCGTAGGAAGGATCGCCCACCGGGTGGCGGTTCAGGAGCTCGTCGAGCCTGAACTGGATCGCCTGCAGCAGGTTGTTGAAGTCGTGGGCCACGCCCCCGGCAAGCTGGCCGATGGCCTGCATCTTGGAGGCCTGGGACAGCTGCAGCTCCAGCTGCTTCTGCTCGGAGACGTCGACCAGGTAGACGATCAGCCGGTCGTCCGCCCGGGACAGGTAGAGCTGCGCCACGCGCTTGCCCTCGCCCGAGAGCTTCACCTCCACCGGCCCGCCGCGGGCGTCCAGCCGCTCTGAGGCCTCGGCGCGCGAGGCGGGCTCGATCAGCTCCGACAGGGAGCGCCCGATCAGGGCCTTGCCCCCGGCCATGGCGACCAGGGCGGGGTTGGCCTGCACCACCCGGGCCTCGAACGGGTCGGTCCCGTCCAGCAGGGCCGCGCCGAAGGGGGCGGCGGCCGCCAGCACGTCCAGGGCCTCCGGCGAGGAGGGCTCCGCGGCGGGGGCGGCCGGCTCGGCGCCGCCCGCCTCGGCAGGCGCATCCGCCCGCGGTTCGGTCGTCCGAACCAGGAACACGCGCGCATCCAGGGCGGAGATCTCGACCAGCACCTCGCGCTCGCCGGCCGCGAGCGGCGCCTGGCTCGGCTGGCCGCGCCGGGCCGCCGCGAAGGCGACGTAGAACACCGAACCGCCGGGCAGCTTGGCCGTGGGCAGGGACAGGCCGCGCCACGCCTCGTTGGCCTCCAGCACCCGGCCCTCGACCGAGACGAGGGCCGCAGGCTCGCGCAGCGCCGCCGCGAAGGCGCGCAGTCCGGGCTCCTCAACCGGCGGCTCGGGGGCGCGGAGCAGGCCCAGAAGGCCTCCGCGCCTCGTCTTCGGCGCCATCGCTTCGGTCATGTCGAAGCGGCCTCATGTCGAATCAGTGTCGCAATCATACCGGTAAAACCCAGAGGCGCCCTAAGGCCGGGCCGCGGCGGCCGCGCGGCGCTGGCGGCCGTTGAGGACGAAGCCGATGATCTTGGCCACCGCCTCGTAGTGCTTGACCGGGATGGCCTCGTCGATCTCCACCGCCGCATAGAGCGCGCGGGCGAGCGGCGGGTCCTCCACCACCGGCACCTCGCTCTTCTCGGCGACCTCGCGGATCTTCAGCGCCAGCCGGTCCAGTCCCTTGGCGACGCACACCGGCGCGTCGGTCTCTCCCTTCTTGTAGTGCAGGGCGACGGCGTAGTGGGTCGGGTTGGCGACCACCACCGTGGCCTTGGGCACCTTCTGCATCATGCGCCGGCGCGCCCGCTCGTTGCGGATCTGGCGCAGGCGCGCCTTGACGTGCGGGTCGCCTTCGGACTGGCGCACGTCCTCCTTCAGCTCCTCGCGGCTCATGCGCATGCGCTGCATGAAGCGGTGGCGCTGCAGCAGCCAGTCCAGGATCGCTCCCACCCCCATCAAGGTCAGGATCGCGAAGCACAGGGACTTCAGGATGGCGAAGCAGAACGGCAGGATCTGCATCGCCTCCATCCTCATCAGCCCCTCCAGCTGGCCGGCGTGGGGCCTGAGCGTCCACCAGGCGACCCCGACGGTGATCGCCACCTTGATGACGGACTTGGCGAACTGGATCAGGCCGTCGACCCCGAACAGTCGGCCGAAGCCCGACAGCGGGGAGATCTTGCTGACGTCCGGCTTCAGCTTCTCGGTCGACCACAGGAAGCCGGTCTGGATCAGGTTGCCGAACACCCCCGAAGCCGCGCTCGCGGACATCACCACCGCGATCACCGGCAGGGCCGCCATGACGGCGTAGCGCATCACCTCCGCCGCGCCGCCGTGGTGCAGGTCGATGGCCTCGGGCATGGAGAGGAAGGGCCTCAGCTGCCCGGCGAGCCGCTGGGCCATCCAGCCGCCGGTCACCAGCAGCGCGCCCGAGACCCCGGCCAGGGTGGACCAGGACGACAGGTCCATGGACTTGGCGACGTCGCCCTTGCGGCGGGCCTCGTCGAGCTTTCGGCCAGTCGGTTCTTCTGTTTTGGACTCGGCGTCTTCCTCGGCCATGGCCCTCTCCCGTCAGGTGAAGAGCCGGAGGAAGTCGCGGTAGCGGTCGAGCCAGATGAGCATCAGACCGCCGAGCCCGAGCGCGAAGACGGACAGGCCCAGCATGAGGGCCAGCGGCGTCACCGCGAAGAAGACCTGGAACTGCGGCATCACCCGGGCGATCAGGCCCGTGGCGATGTTGAACACCAGCGAGAACACCATCACCGGCGCGGCCAGCTGGATGCCGAGCGCGAAGGCCTGACCCATGCTCCGCACGGCCACGGCGGCCGCATCCTGGACCAGCACGTGCCTGGCCGGCGCGAACAGGGTGTAGGAGCGCGCGATCGCCTCGATGAACAGGTGGTGCAGGTCGGCCGAGAAGATCAGCACCATGCCCATCACGGTCAGGAAGGTGCTCAGGGCGCCGCCGGGCTGGGCCTGCAGGGGATTGGCGGTCTGGGCGAAGGCCAGGGTGGTCTGGATCGACACCACCTCCCCCGCCACCGCCAGGGCCAGGAGCATGAAGCGCAGGAGCAGCCCCAGCCCCAGGCCGATGATCAGCTCCTTCAGCACCTGGCCGCCCATCTCCCCCACGGTGGCCGGGATGGCCGGCAGGAGCGGCCGCGCGATCGGCTCCAGGCACAGCGCCAGCAGCAGCGCGAAGCCCAGCCGGATGCGGGGCGGCACGAAGGTCTCCCCCAGCCCCGGGATCAGCATGGCCACCGCGCCCACCCGCATGAACACCAGGCCCGCGGCGTAGATCTCGGCTGGGAGGGCGAAGGGCTGCACGATGCGCGCCGCTACATGCCCGCGATGCGTTCGGCGATGTGGCGCATGAACCCCGCCATCAGGGCGCCCATCAGCGGCAGCGTCAGCAGCAGGGTGGCGAACACGGCGAGGATCTTGGGGGCGTAGACCAGGGTGGCCTCCTGCACCTGGGTCAGGGCCTGCAGCAGGCCGATGACCACGCCGACGATCAGGCCGACGATCAGGATCGGCGCGCACAGCTGGATGGTCAGCCAGATCGCCTCGCGGCCGATGTCCAGGACTTGGGCGCCGTTCATGCGTTACATTTCCCGTCGCGGCCGGTATGCGCCGCCTGCTAGGCGAGAATTGCCGAGCGTATGGTTAACGAAAGGGTTACGGCGCAGTGACGCCCATGGACGATTTGCCCCGCGACGAAGACATCGACCGGGCCGCCCTCGTGGACGAGGTGGGGGCGCCGGCGACCGAGGACCCGGCCCTGAGCGCGGGCCGCCCCTCCCAGGCCGAGGCCGAAGCGGCGGTGCGCACCCTGATTCGCTGGGCCGGCGACGATCCGGACCGCGAGGGGCTCCTGGACACCCCCGCCCGGGTCGCCCGCAGCTACCGCGAGATGTTCGCCGGCTACGAGGTCGACCCGCGGGCCTACCTGGAGCGGACGTTCGAGGAGGTCGGCGGCTACGACCAGCTGATCGTGCTGCGCGACATCCGCTTCGTGAGCTGCTGCGAGCACCACATGCTGCCGGTGATCGGCCGCGCCCACGTCGGCTACCTGCCGACGGACCGGGTCGTCGGCATTTCCAAGCTGGCGCGCGTCGTGCGCGGCTTCGCCCGTCGGCTGCAGATCCAGGAGAAGATGACCGCCGAGATCGCCCACGCCATCCACGAGGTGCTCAAGCCCCACGGCGTGGGGGTGGTGATCGAGGCCGAGCACAGCTGCATGACCCTGCGCGGGGTCAATTCGCCCGGCAGCGCCCTGACCACCTCCAGCCTGCTCGGCGTGGTGCGCGACGACCTGCGCACGCGCGAGGAGTTCCTGCGGCTGGCGCGCGGAAGCTGATCAGATCTGCATCCGCATGATCTCCTGGTAGGCGGAGATCACCTGGTCGCGGACGGAGACCAGCGTCTCCAGGGAGGTCTCGGCCGAGGACAGGGCGGTGACCACGTCCACGAGGTTGGCCTTGCCCTGCACGCCGGCCACCATCTGGGCCTCGGCCTGGCGGCTGGCCTGGACGGTGTCGCCCATGACGTTGTTCAGCATGTCGCCGAAGTTCGGGGCGGCGCCGGAGGCCTTGGCCCCGGCGGCCTCGTCGGCCACCGAGGACTGGGCGGCGGCGTAGGCCTTGGCGGCGAGCAGCGGGCTGATCACGGCCTAGCCTCTCACTTCTTCAGGAGGTCGAGGGTGCGCATCTGCATCGAGCGCGCGGTCTCGATGACGTTCAGGTTGGCGTCGTAGGCCCGCTGGGCCTCGCGCATGTCGAGCGCCTCCACCAGCGGATCGACGTTGGGCAGCTGCACGTAGCCGTTGGGCCCCGCGGCCGGGTGGCCGGGCTGGTACTCCAGCCGGAACGGGGTCGGGTCGGGCGCCACCCGGGCCATCTTCACCCCCTCGCCGCCGGCCACCTGGGTCGGCTGGAACACCGCCGTCTGGCGGCGGTAGGGCTGGCCCTGCGGGGTCTGGGCGGTGGAATCGGCGTTGGCGAGGTTCTCGGCGATGACCCGCATCCGCGCCTGCTCGGCGCGCAGGGCCGAGGCCGCGATGTTCATCGCAGCCGATCCGGCGGGCGTCACGTCAGCCATGGCTCAGCACCTCCTCACTTGCCCGGCGCGCGGGCGGCCAGCCGCAGCATGTCCATGGACTTCTGGTAGAAGCCGATGGCCGCCTCGTAGTCCATGCGGGCCTCGGTCATCTTGGCCATCTGATCCTCGAGCACGACCTTGTTGCCGTCGAGCGTGACCTCCGAGTCGGTGGTCTCCTGCGCCTTCCAGACGTCCTGGCCGGACTGCGCGGCCCCGGTCGGGATCAGGTGCCAGGGGCTGGTGCGCTCGGGCTGCACGGGCGCGGGCCGCAGCCTGCCGGACACCGACGCGGGGACCTTGAAGGGCTTCAGGTCGAGCGGCGCGTAGCCGGGCGTGTCGGCGTTGGCCACGTTCTGGGCGATCAGCCGCTGGCGCTCGCCGACGTAGCCGAGGCGGCTCTTCAGCATCGAGAACAGCGGGATCGCGTCGAGGTTCATTAACCATGAGGCTGGGCGGTCATGGTTAACGCGGCCTTAAGCGACGCAGGCCAGAGCCGGCCCATGGACGTCGTCGAACTCGCCCGCATGCTGGCCGCCCTGGTGTTCGTGCTGGGGCTGATCGGGCTGGCCTATGTGGCCGCCAGGCGCTGGTCGCCGATGGCGGCGATGCGCATGCGGCCGCAGGCCGAGCGGCGGCTGCAGGTGGTCGACAGCCTGGTGCTGGACCCGCACCGGCGGCTGGTGCTCGTCCGGTTCAACGACACCGAGCAGCTCGTGCTGCTGGGCGAGGGCCGCGTCCTTGCGTCCCGTGCGCGGGGCTCCGAATCCGGCGACACAGGGCCGGATGCCTGAGCTCGTCCGCCTGCTGAAGCGCCTGGTCGTCCCCGTGCGGGGCGAGGACCTGAAGCGGGCGCTCGTGCTCTCGGTGCTGACGGCGCTCGCCGCCTCCGTCGTCCCCGCCGCGGCCCTCGCCCAGGCCGCCGCCCCGGCGCTGAACGTCAACCTCGGCACCGGCGCGGGCCTGACCGACCGGGTGGTGCAGCTCGTCGGGCTTCTGACGGTGCTGTCGCTGGCGCCCTCCATCGTGATCATGACGACCTCGTTCGTCCGCATCATCGTGGTGCTGAGCCTGCTGCGGACCGCGCTCGGCCTGCAGCAGAGCCCGCCCAATGCGGTGCTGATCAGCCTGGCCCTGTTCCTGACGGGGGTGGTGATGGCCCCCACCTTCACCCAGGCCTACGACGCCGGGATCAAGCCGCTGCTGGACCACAAGATGGAGCTGCCGGCCGCGTTCAACGCCTCCGCCCAGCCGGTCAAGCGCTTCATGCTGAGCCAGGTCGGCAAGGACGACCTCGCCCTGTTCGTGCGCCTGTCCAGGACCCCGCCGCCCCGCACCCCGGCCGAGCTGCCGCTGCACGTGGTCACCCCGGCCTTCATGATCTCGGAGCTGAAGCGGGCCTTCGAGATCGGCTTTCTGCTCTTCGTGCCCTTCCTGGTCATCGACCTGGTGGTCGCCAGCGTGCTGATGAGCATGGGCATGATGATGCTGCCCCCGGCCACCATCTCCCTGCCCTTCAAGCTGATCTTCTTCGTCCTGGTGGACGGCTGGCGGCTGGTGGCGGGCAGCCTGGTGCAGAGCTTCCTGCACGGGCCGACCAGCTAGGGCCCGCCCCCTCAGAACGGCGAGAAGGACTCCATCAGGGCCTGGCCGGCGGGGGTCTTGTTGACGCGGCTCACGTCGCCGCGGCCGCCGTAGTAGATGCGGGCCTCGGCGATCTGGCTGTGGCGGATGGTGTTGGACGCGGAGATGTCCTGGGGCCGCACGATGCCGGTGATGGTCAGGTCCCGCAGCTCGTTGTTGGTCTTCACCTGCTGGCTGCCCTGGATGATCAGGTTGCCGTTGGGCAGCACGCCGGTGACCACCGCCGCCACGGTGAGCGTGATCTTCTCCTGGCGCTTGATGGTGCCCGAGCCCTGGGAGGAGGTGTTGCCGCTCATGTCGATGGCGTTGGCCGGGTCGTAGCCGTTGGGCAGGAACTTGCCGAGGCTCTGCTCCAGGCCCAGGAAGTGCGGCACCTTGCCGGTGGTCGCGTTCTGGCGCGAGGAATCGGTCTCGTTCTGCAGATTGGCGGAATCGTCGATGTCGATCTGCACCGTCAGGATGTCGCCGGGGCGGCTGGCCCGCTGGTCCAGGAAGAAGGCCCGCGCCCCCGGCCGCCACAGCGAGTTGGCGGTGGCCGCGACGGGGGTGATGGTCGCCTGCGGCTCGGCGACGGCCATGCTGGACATGATGGTGCGCGGCGCCGGCGCCATGGAGGCGGAGATGGCGGGCCCGCCGATGTCGCTGAGCTTGGGGCCGTTGACCGCCTCGCCGATGGTGCCGCAGCCCGACAGGGCGGTCCCGGCGGCGAGGACGACGAGGAGGGCGGCGGCGGATGAGCGCATCGGTCAGGACCTTCAGCGGAGCGAGGCGAAGAACTGCGGATTGGCGGCGAGGGAGGCGCGCAGGCGCTCGGCCCCCGGGCCGGCGACAGCCTGGCCCGGCCCGGTCGCCAGCGCCTGGATCGGCTTCTTGGAGACGGTGTTGAGCACGGTCACCGGATCGCCGGCGGCGGCGTTGGACAGGGCCTTGCCCTGCAGCACCAGGCGGATGCCCTCGGCCTGGTAGGCGACCTGCACCACGTCGTCGCGCTTGATCACCTGGGCGCGCGCCACGTCGCGGGTGGAGACGGCCATGCCGGCGCGCAGCGGCCGGCGGGCGGCCTGCCCGATCACGGCGTCGGAATCGCGCGGCGCGTCCAGAGGGGGCCCGGCCAGGGCCGTGGACCAGACCATGTCGTCCGGCTGGACCACGTCGCCGGGATTGAGGTCGCGGGCCCAGGCCAGCACCGGGGCCGAGCGGCCCGGCCGGCCCGAGCCGGCGGAGGCCGCGGCGGGGCCGGCGACGGGGGCCGCCGCGGCGGGGACGACGCCGACGCGGGCGATGATCCGCCGCACGCCGTTGGGATTGGCCCACTCCAGGCCGTTGGCTGCGGCCAGCATCTGCACGCGCGTGGCGTCCAGCACGACCGCCTGGCCCGGCGAGGTCGCCGCCAGGACGCCGGAAGCGGCGCCCGCGCCGTCGAACAGGTCGCCCAGGGTGACGCGGCCGTCGTGCAGGGCGACGTCGGGGCGCAGCTGCACCGGCTGGCCGGCGAGCGCCGGCGAGGCGGCGGCCGCGAGGGCCAGGGCGGCGAGGAGGCGGAGCGCCGGGGCTTTGCGGGTCATCTTACGACTTCAGCTGGGCGACGTTGGACAGCATCTGGTCGGCTGCGTTCACGACCTTGGAGTTCATCTCGTAGGCGCGCTGGGCGTTGATCAGGGCGGTCACCTCGGTGACGGCGTCGACGTTGGAAGCCTCGGTGTAGCCCTGCATCAGCGTCCCGAAGCCGTCGGTCCCGGGATCGCCGAGCACCGGCGCGCCGGAGGAGCCGCTCTCCTGGTAGAGGTTGTCGCCCATGGCCTCCAGGCCCGCCTCGTTGGTGAAGGCGGCCAGGGTGAGCTGGCCGATCACCGTCGGGGTGGTGTTGCCCGGCTGGTCGATCTGCACCTGGCCCGTGGGCGAGATGGTCACGTCGGTGGCGTTGCTCGGGATGGTGATCTGGGGTTGGATCACATAGCCGTCGACCGTCACCAGCTGGCCGTTCTGGTCCATCGAGAGGTTGCCGGCGCGGGTGTAGGCGGTCTCGCCGGACGGCAGCAGCACCTGGAAGTAGCCGCGGCCCTTGATGGCCAGGTCGAGCTTGTTGCCGGTGGCGGTCATCGCCCCCTGCTCGGTGATGCGGTAGACCGAGCCGGCCTTCACGCCCGCGCCGATCTGGATGCCGGTGGGGACCACCGTCCCCTGGCTGGAGGTCTGCGCCCCGGCCCGCTCCACGTCCTGGTAGAGCAGGTCCTCGAACTCGGCCCGCTGGCGCTTGAACGCCACGGTGTTCATGTTGGCGATGTTGTTGGAGATGACCTCGACGTTGAGCTGCTGCGCAGCCATGCCGGTCGCGGCGGTGGACAGGGCTCTCATCTGGCGGCTCCTCAGTTCAGCCGGCCGAGCTTGTCGATCGACTTCGACGACAGGTCGGCGGTGTTCTGGATCATCTTGGAGATGTTCTCGTAGGCGCGGGTGACCTCGATCAGCCGCGTCATCTGGGTGATCGGCTCGACGTTGGAGGACTCCAGCATCCCCTGGCGGATCCGGGCGGCGGAGGCGGCCTGCGGCTGCAGGTTGGAGACGTTGGCGTAGTAGCCGTTGCCGGCCTTGGAGAGGGCCGACAGGTTCGCGAAGTTCACCAGCGAGATGCGCGCGACGATCTGGCCCCTTTGGCTGACCGTGCCGTCCTGGGCGATCTTGGGCTCGCCCCGGGTCGGGTCCAGAACGATGTCGCCGCCGTCGCCCTGCACCGGGTCGCCCGAGGCGGTGACGATGCGCCCCTGGGCGTCCATGGTGAAGCGGCCGTCGCGGCTGTAGCGCTCGCCCGCCGCGGTGGTGATGCGGAAGAAGCCCTCGCCGTCGATGGCCAGGTTCAAGGGCCCGCCGGTCTCCTTCAGCGCCCCCTGGCCGAAGTCGCGCACCACGCCCGAATCGAGCACGAACTTGACCAGGCTCGGGCCCGAGCCATCGGCCGGCAGGGCCTCGGGCTGCTCCTGCATGGTCAGCGATTCGACCTTGAAGCCGGCGGTGTCGACGTTGGCGACATTGTTGGCGATGACGTCCAGCTCGTGCTGGAGCGCCATCTGGCGCGACAGGCTGACGTAGAGGGTGTTGTCCATCCGACCCGCGGGACCTCAAAGCGAACTGACGCGGAAGGCCGGTGCAAGCCCGGGGCCAGGAAATTCTCCAAGGATTTCAGCGATAAAGAAGGTTAACGGGCGCCGGACGGCAGCTCCGGCCCGGCAAAAGCTGCAGGGCGGAAAACATGGTTAAAGCGGTCGTTAACCAAACCGGCCGACAGATGACGGACAGCTTGACCGCGCGCCTGCGCGAGTCGGGCCGACGGGGCGAGCATGGCGCTGAATCTGTTCAAGAAAAAGGCCAAGGGCGAACCCGCGGCCGAGCCGGCCGAGGGCGAGGCCGCCCAGGCGGAGGGCGCCGAGGGCGCGGCCGAAGGCGCCGAGGGCGACAAGAAGAAGAAGGGCCCGCCGCTCAAGCTGGTCATCATCGGCGCGGCCGCGGGCCTGGTGCTGGTGGGGGGCGGCGGCGCCTCCTACCTGATCTTCCTGAAGAAGCCGCCCGCCGCCGAGGCCGCCGGCGCGCACAAGGAAAAGCCCAAGAAGAAGAAGAAGGAAGGCGGCGAGGGCGAGGGCGCGGCCAAGGCGCCCGGCCCCAACGACCCGGTGGTGTCGGACGGGCCCAACGGGGTGGTGTTCTACACCCTGCCCGACCTCGTCGTGAACATGCAGACGGCCGAAGGCAAAGCCACCTACCTGAAGCTGAAGCTGACGCTGGAGCTGCCCGACCACGACACCGTCGACGTGCTGGAGCCCAACCGGCCGCGGCTCAACGACATGTTCACCAGCTTCCTGCGCGAGCTGCGGCCCGAGGACCTGTCCGGCAGCCAGGGCTCCTACCAGCTGCGCATGGAGCTGCTGCGGCGGGTCAACCTGGTGATCGCGCCGGCCAAGATCAACGCCGTGCTGATCCAGGAGATGCTGATCACCTGAGTCCTCCGGACACGAGTGAACGATTGCCATGGCTTGCTTGCACACACCCCTGTCCCGGTCGCCGGGATCCAGATCCGGGGCCCCGACGCGGGGGCCGACGACGCACGGCGCGAAGGGGGCTGAGGCATGACCGACGAGCCCTCGCTCTCCGGGGACCTGGACGGCCCGCTGGTCGGGGACATCGCCGACACCATCGGCGATGGCCCGGTCGTCACCGAACGGATCCTGGACCAGTCCGAGATCGACAACCTGCTCGGGTTCGACCTGGCGCAGGACGACGGCAACGAGCGCACGGGCATCCGCGCGGTCATCAATTCGGCGCTGGTCTCCTACGAGCGCCTGCCGATGCTGGAGGTGGTGTTCGACCGCCTGGTGCGGCTGATGACCACCTCCCTGCGGAACTTCACCTCCGACAACGTCGAGGTGAGCCTGGACAACATCTCCTCGATCCGCTTCGGCGACTACCTGAACTCCATCCCCCTGCCCGCCATCCTGGCGGTGTTCCGGGCCGAGGAGCTCGACAACTACGGCCTGCTGACGGTCGATTCGAACCTGATCTACTCGATCGTGGACGTGCTGCTGGGCGGGCGGCGCGGCACGGCGGCGATGCGCATCGAGGGCCGCCCCTACACCACCATCGAGCGGGCGCTGGTGCAGCGGATGGTGGAGGTGGTGCTGGAGGACGCCGAGGTGGCGTTCGCGCCCCTGACCAAGGTGCACTTCAAGCTCGACCGCCTGGAGACCAACCCGCGCTTCGCGGCCATTGCCCGCCCGCCCAACGCCGCCATCCTGGTGAAGCTGCGCATCGACATGGAGGACCGCGGCGGGCGGATCGAGCTGCTGCTGCCCTACGCCACGCTCGAGCCCATCCGGAAGATGCTGCTGCAGCAGTTCATGGGCGAGAAGTTCGGCCGCGACAACATCTGGGAAAGCCACCTCGCGTCGGAGCTGTGGACCACGCAGATGGAGGTGCGGGCGGTGCTGGACGAGCAGAAGGCGCCGCTGAAGACCCTGCTCGACCTCAAGGTCGGGGACACCCTGATGCTGAACGTCGGGCCCGACAGCCTGGTCCAGCTGCGCGCCGGCTCGGTCGTCCTCACCCACGGCCGCATGGGCCGGCGCAACCACAACATCGCCGTGCGCGTGGAGCAGCCGCTCGCGCCCTCGGCCCAGAGAAGCCTGCGGGAATTCGAATGATCGGCGTCGCGCTGGACCTGCTCCTGATCGTGCTCCTCGGGGGAGCGCTGCTGCTGGGGATGCGGCTGGAGAAGAAGCTGCGCTACCTGCGCGAGACCCAGGCCGGGTTCGCCGGGGCCGCGGCGGAGCTGAACATGGCCCTGGCCCGGGCCGAGGGCGGTCTGCAGGAGATGAAGACCACCGCCGCGGAGGCCCAGCTGGTGCTGGGCGACCGGCTGCAGGACGCGCGCGCCCTGAACGCGCGCCTGGAACAGAGGATGATCGCGGCCGACAAGGCCGCCGCGGCCCTGGAGACCCGCATGGCCGCCGCCGAGCGCGCCACCGCCGGACTGGACGCCATGATCCGCCGGGCGGGCGAGACGGAGCGCGGCGCGGCGCTGTCCTCCCCCGTACAGCGGAAGAGGACGGCCGAGGCCCCTGAACCGTCCGGCCCCGTCCGTCCCTCCGCGACGCCTGCCCCGCACGCGCGGGAGGAGAAGGACGGCGAGCAAAGGGTGGGACACCTGCAGATGCTGCGGCGCGAGGCGATCGCCCGGCGCCAGGGCGCGCCCGCCGCGGAGCTTGTGCTGGACGCGCCGCTGAGGCCCGAGGCCCTGTCGCGCCGGCCGGCGCGGTTCGAGGACGAGCTGTTCGAGCCCGTCCGCAAGGCCGCGGGAGGCCGTAGATGAACGTTCCTCGTCTTCTCCCCCTCGTGGGGGTCGCGGTCGCCGGGGTGATGGCCGTCAAGCTGCTGAGCGGCGTGAGCAGCGTCCCTGAGCTGTTCGAGGGGGCCAAGGCCTTCGCCGAGGGCAAGCCGGCGGCGGCCCCCGCCAAGACGGCCAAGGCCGCGGCGGGCAAGGCGGCGGAGAAGCCGGCGGACACGGCCGATCCCAACGCGCCGGTGCTGCCGCCGGGTCTGTCGGCGTCCCAGGCGCCGGCCGCGGCGGACGCGGGCGTGAACGCGGCGGCCCAGGCCCGGCCGCGCCTGGCCTGCACGCCCTCGGCCGCGGACCTGGCGAAGGAGGCGGGGCTGTCCCCCTCGGAGCTGCAGGTGCTGCAGAGCCTGGGCCAGCGGCGCGGACAGCTGGACCAGCGCGAGGCGGACCTGCAGGTGCAGCTGCAGCTCCTGGCCGCCGCCGAAGGCAAGGTGGACGCCAAGCTGAACGCCCTGGCCAGCATGAAGAAGGAGCTGCAGGCGCTGCTGGACAAGGCCGACCAGCAGAACAACGCCGAGCTGGACCGGCTGGTGGCCGTCTACGCCGCGATGAAGCCGCGCGATGCGGCCGCGCGCCTGACCCTGCTGGACGATTCGGTCCGCATCCCGATCGCGGCCAAGATGAAGGAGCGCAACCTCTCGGCCATCCTCGGCCAGATGGCCCCGGCCGACGCCAAGGCGATCACCGAGAAGCTGGCCAAGCGCTTCGAGTCCCAGGCCCTGAACGACGCCAAGGCGGCGATCAGCGGGACCGGCCCGCAGGCCTCCGCGGCGCCGGCCGCCCAGCCGACCCAGCAGGCGGCCGCGACGCCGCCGGCCGCCGCGCCGGCCGCCGCCGCCCCCGCCAAGGCCCAGGCCCCGGCCCCCAAGCCGAAGAAGATGGCGGCGGCCAAGACGCCGCGGCGCGGCAAGGCCAAGCCGACCAAGGTCGCCTCCGCGGCCAAGCCGGCCGCCAAGGCGGCGGGCGCGGCGACCTCCGCCCCCTCCTCCGCTCCCGCCCAGGCCGAGGCTTCGGCGGCCCAGCCCGGCAAGGCCGAGGGCTAGGCCGGCGGTGGCGGCCGCCCGCACCATCTCGATGCGCGCGGCCCTGCACGCGGCGGGCGCGGCCGCGGCCGTCCTGACGCTGGCGGGGACGCCCTCCCTGGCGCCGGCGGCCGGCGCCGCGGACGGCAAGCCCGGCCCGCTCGAGGTGCGGGTGGGCGAGAACAAGGACCTGGCGCACATCGAATTCCGCTGGAGCGGCGGGGCGCGCATGACCGCTCGGCGCGAGGGCCAGGTGCTGACCCTCAGCTTCAGCCGCTGGGCCAAGCCGGACATGTCGCGCCTGAGCGTGGACCCGCCGCGGTTCCTGAAGGGCGCCAAGGCGAGCAAGGGGGCGAACGGCGGGCTGCAGCTGGAGCTCACCCTGGCCGACGACGCCGACGCCAAGACCGGCGCGGCCGACGGGGCGGACTTCGTCAACCTGTTCGCCCGGCCCGCCGAGGTCCAGCCCCAGCCGATCGAGACGCCGGTCAGCGCGCCGCGGCCCGACCCCGTCCCGGCCTCCGGGGTGGTGGTGGCCGAGTCCGCCCGCGCCGGCGCGCAGGTGGCGATCACCTTCCCCTGGAAGGCGCCCTTGGGCGCGGCCGTGTTCCGGCGGGGCGACGCCGTGTGGGTGGTGTTCGACGCCGCCGCCAAGCTGGACGTGCAGGCGGCCCAGGCGCTCATGCCCAAAGCCCCGATCCGCGTGGTGGAGGGCGCCGACTATGCGGCCGTGCGCATCCCTGCGCCGGTGGACCTGCCCTTCTCGGCCACGGCCCAGGGCGGCAGCTGGCGGCTGATCATGGGGCCGGGGCCGCAGGCCAAGACCGGGTCGGTGCCCTTGGCCCGCGACGGCGCGGACGGCCCGGCGACCCTTGCGGCCAAGGTGGCCGGCTCCACCCGCGTGGTGTGGCTGGACGACCCGGCCGTCGGCGACCGGCTGGCGGTGGTGACCGCCCTGGCGCCGGCCAAGGGGCTGCTGCTCAAGCGCGCCTATGTGGACCTGAACGCCCTGCCCTCGGCCCAGGGGCTGGCGATCGAGCCCAACACCGACGGCCTCAGCATCACCACCGACGGGGACGTGGTGCGCATCACCCGCATCGGCGGGCTGAACCTGTCGCCGGCCGTGCGCAGCCGGGTGGCGACGGCGCTGGAGCTGCCGCAGGCGGCGCCCATGCCGGGGCTGGTGCCCTTCCCGCAGTGGGCGGACACCGGGGGCGAGGGCTTTCTGGCCCGCTACGACGCCCTGATGAACGCGGCGGCGGCGGAGGCCAACCGGGAGGCCCTGGGTGACAAGGGCGCGGGCCTGTCCGCGCGCATGGGCCTGGCCCGCTTCCTGGTGGGATCGGAGCTGTCGTTCGAATCGATCGGGGCGCTGAACGCCCTGGCCAAGGGGCGCGACGGGCTGGAGGCCAACGCCGAGTTCCGCGCCCTCAGGGGCGTGGCCAAGATCCTGGCCGGGCGCTATCGCGAGGCGCAGACCGACTTCGCCGCCTCGCCCCTGTCGGAGGATCCGGCCAGCGCCCTGTGGCGCGGCTATGCGGCCGCCAAGCTCGGCCAGTGGACCGACGCGCGCCAGGCGTTCCTGAACGGCGCGCGGGCGATGAAGCTGTTCAGCCCCGCCTGGCAGGCCCGCTTCGCCCGCGCCAACGCCGAGGCCAGCCTGAAGCTGAACGACTTCGCCACGGCGATGCAGCAGATCAAGGTCGCGATCCAGAACGACCGGGACCCGGACGACCGGCTGTCGACCTTCCTTGTGCTGGCGCGGCTGGTGGAGGCCATGGGCCTGCCGGACAAGGCGCTGCCGATCTACGACGCGGTGGGGCGCGCGCCCAACGACCGGTTGGCGACCGCGGCCCTGCTGCACGCCACCCAGATCCGGCTCTACGCGGGCAAGATCAGCCCGGACAAGGCCGCGGGGGTGCTGAACACCCTGCGCTTCCGCTGGCGGGGGGACGGCACGGAGTTCGAGGTGATCAAGGCGCTGGGGGACCTGTACCTGGCGCAGGGCCGCTATCGCGAGGCGCTGGAGACGCTGCGCACCGGGCGCATGCGCGGGGGCGACCGGCCCGAGGCGATCGCCATCTCCGACGACCTGTCGAACGCCTTCAAGGAGCTGTTCCTGCAGGGCGGCGCGGACGGCATGGAGCCGATCCAGGCGCTGGGGCTGTTCTACGATTTCAAGGACCTGACGCCGGTGGGCGCTGACGGCGACGAGATGGTGCGCAAGCTGGCCCAGCGGCTGGTGAACGTGGACCTCCTGGACCAGGCGGCCGAGCTGCTGAAATACCAGGCGATGAACCGGCTGGACGGGGTGCCGCGCGCCCTGGTGGCGACGGACTGGGCGATCATCGACCTGATGGCGCGCAAGCCCGAGGGGGCGCTGGAGGCCCTGAACGCCTCGCGCACCACCCTGCTCCCCAGCTTCCTGCAGCAGCAGCGGCGGATGGTGGAGACGCGGGCCTGGCTGATGCTGGACCAGCTGGACCACGCCACGGAGATCCTGGGCGCCGACAGTTCGGCCGAAGGCGTGGCCCTGAGGGCCGAGATCGCCTGGCGCAAGCGCGACTGGCCCGCCGCCGGCAAGGTGTTCGAGCAGAGCCTGGGCGAGCGCTGGCGCCAGGCCGACCAGCCCCTGACGCCGGAGGAGGAGTCCAAGCTGCTGAGGGCGGCGGTGGCCTATTCCCTGGCGCCGGACGACGCCGCCCTGACCCGGCTGCGGGACCGCTATACGCCGTTCGTGAACCGCGCCCGCTGGCCGGAGGCCCTGCGCGTGGCCCTGTCGGGCGTGAACGTGGACCAGATCACCAGCGCCAACTTCGCCCAGGCGATCAACGAGGACCAGACCTTCGCCGGCTGGGTGGACAAGATGCGCCAGCGGTTCCGCGAGAAGCCCCTTGGCAGCCCCGCCCCGCCCCCCGCCCTGCGCCCGCTGACCACCGCCCAGGCCGACGCCGAGGCGCCTGAGGGCGGGGCGACGGCGACCGCTGCGACCGGTGCGAAGGGGAAGACCGGGAAGGGTTGAGCCGGACCGACCGCGGCGTCCGCGCGCCGCGGACCTGTGTCGCTCACGACCCGTCCGATGCGCCCGGGCGATCCAGCTTCGGAACACGCGGCGGCCGCGTCTTCCAGAGCGACCAGCCCAGGCCGCCGGCGAGCAGGATGACGGTGATCGCCAGCGACAGCGGAGCCGGAAACTTCTCCCAGCCCATCGCCTCGGCGAAGAACACCTTGCCGCCTATGAACACCAGCAGCGCTGCGAGCGCCTGCTTCAGATAGGCGAAGCGGGCGATCATCGCGGCCAGCGCGAAATAGAGCGCCCGCAGCCCCAGGATGGCGAAGATGTTCGAGGTGTAGACGATGTAGGGCTCGTCGGTGATCGAGAAGATCGCCGGCACCGAGTCGACGGCGAACACCACGTCGGCCAGCTCCACCATGACCAGCGCCATGAACAGCGGCGTGGCGAACCATACGAGGCGGCCGTCGCGCCCCGGCTGCTTCACGAAGAACCGGTGGCCGTGGAACCGGGGGGTCAGCCGGATATGGCCGGCCAGCCAGCGATATACCGGGCTCGCGTGCGGATCCCGCGGCGCCTCGTGCGAGAGGAACATCTTCACGCCCATCACGAGGAGGAAGGCGGCGAAGACCCACAGCGCCCAGGCGAAACGGGCCACCAGCGCCGCACCGAAGCCGATCATGATCCCGCGAAGCACGATCACGCCCAGCACGCCCCAGAACAGCACCCGGTGCTGGTAGGCGCGCGGCACGGCGAACGCCGCAAAGATCGTGGCGATGACGAAGACGTTGTCGAGCGCCAGGCTCTTCTCGACCAGGAAGCCCGTCACGTACTCGAGCCCCGCCTCCCGGCCGAGCTCGCTCCACACCCATGCGCCGAACCCGACGCCCAGCGCCAGATAGCCGCCCGACAGCAGCAGGCTCTCGCGCACGCCGATCTCGTGCTGGTCGCGGTGGAGCACGCCGAGGTCGAGGGTGAGCAGCAGGATCACGAGCGCGCCGAAGGCGAGCCACATCCAGAGGGGCTGGCCAAGCACGGCCGCCGCGAGCAGTTCGGTCATGGTCCGATCCGACAGAAGGAGGAGACGCGGGTCGCCCCGCGTCTCCGGGGCCTCAGCGGCTGATCCGGGCGGTCACAGGGACCAGCCCCGCCTCCGCCAGGAACAGCTCGTCCTTCACCTGCAGCTTCCGCCGCTTCAGGTCCTGCATGAGAAGGGTGTCGGGCCTGGGCTTGCCCTGCTCCTCCCGGATGAGCAGCTCCAGCCGCCGGTGCAGATTGCGCAACCGCCGGATACGATAGTGGGTCATTCGCTCCTCCATCTGGAGGCGCGCCGGGGCCCTTCGGGCTGCTGGGGAGAGCGATCCGGGCCCCAGGCGCACCTGTGCGGTCCGACATCACGATCGCCGTCGATCGTCAGAGGGGCCCGGTCCCGCAACGCCTGAGATCGGGACGCCGGCGAGGCTCCGCAAGGGGACCTCCCGACGACGGGCCGTGGACCCCCGCAAACACCGATGGAGCCGCCGGCCGCGGCCTTGGCCGCCCACGCGAGCCCGCCCGCCGCGCCCGGGCCGACGCCGAGGCGCCTGAGGCTGGCGGGCGAAAGGCGGTTGGCGACTCAATGCGCACGTTGGCGGCGCCCGCTTTGCGGCGCCGTCAGATTTCCCGACCCGGAAGGTTCTGCACAGTGCGCCGCCAGCATCGCCAGGAGTTGCGTGGAGGCGATCGGCTTTTCCAGGACGCCATCGAAAAGTCCGCGCCATGCCTGGGGCGTCGAGCCGCCGGCCTCGGCCGTGAACGCCACAATCGGCGTTGCGGCGTTCCGCCCAGGAGGCGACCGGATGAGCCGGGCGGCGGTCGGTCCGTCGATCTCGGGCATCCGGATGTCCATCAGGATCAGGTCGAACGGCTCCGACCGCGCGACCGTCACGGCGTCCGCGCCGCCCCCGGCTTCGCTGACGATCACCCCCAGCGGTTCGACGATGTTGCGCACCAGTTCCCGGTTGGAGGGATCGTCGTCAACGAGCAGTACCCGCATCCCGCGAAGGGCGGGATTCGCAGCCGACGTCTCCCTCACATGCTGCTGTCGCCAAGCGTCCACATCGGCGGGTTCGCAGGGGACCTGAACCCAGAAGCAGCTTCCCTCGCCCGCGATGCTCAGCACTCCGACATCGCCGCCCATTGCTGTCGCGAGAGCTTTGGAGATCGCCAGACCCAGTCCCGTTCCGCCGTAGGTCCTGCTGATCGATGTATCGCCTTGGGAGAAGCGCCGGAACAGTTGGTCAAGCCGGTCGGGGGGGATTCCCGGTCCGGTGTCGATCACTTCGTATCGCAGCGTGCGCGCCCCGCGATCGTACGCGCATCTCACGGCGACGCTGCCGGCGACTGTGAATTTCACGGCGTTCCCAATGAGGTTGACCAGGATCTGGCGAATCCGGGTCTCGTCGGCCAGCAAGAGCCCCGGAACCCCTATCGCCTCGAGACTGTGCGCCAGTCCCTTCTTGTCCATCGCGGGCTCGAACATCTCCAACGCCTGGCGGCCGATGGCGAGCGGATCGGTCGGGCGGCGGTCGATCTCGACCTGGCCGGCCTCTAGCTTGGAGAAGTCGAGGACCTCGTTGATCGTCGCCAGCAACGCCTTGCTCGCGTCGTCCAGTCGAACCAGGTACTTCCGCTGGGTTTCGTCCATGGCGCCGCGCCTCGCGAGGAGTTCAGCGTATCCGATGATGCTCGTGAGCGGATTTCTCAGCTCATGGCTCATGTTCGATAGGAAGGCGCTTTTCGCGGCGGCCGCTGCTTCGGCCGCTCGACGGGCCGTCTCCAGTTCGGCGTTCGCGTCCTGGAGCCGCCGACTGCTGTCACGCAGATAGCTGGCCAAGGTCAGGATCGCCGCCACCAGCGCGACGAGGATTGCGGCGATCAGCAAGGCGATGCCGCCGACCTCGTTGAGGATGTTCCTGCGCGCCATTTCAACGCGGAGGCCGCCGAGGCCGACGGTGATCAGGACGATGATCGGGAGCAGGCGGCGCGCCGCGGCTCCGCCCAGGCTTCGGTCGCTCAGCAGACCGGTCAACCCACGATGCGGCCGGATCCAGAGCGCGCCGACCGAGGCGGCGGTCAGGGCCGCCGCGGTCTGCAACGCCATCGTGCTGGGTCCCGGAAACTCGGTGAGATTGATGACGCCATAGGCGTAGGCGATCAGTCCGGCCGCGGCTATGGCCAGCGCGCCCGCCGCCAGGCCCTGCGATCCCGGCGCGGCCCAACGTCGACCGACGGAGGCCAACGCCAGCGATGCTCCGAGCAGCGTCAAGGCAACGGCGGTATTCGGCGCCATCAACTGTCGGTTCTCCGACATTTCGCGAGTGAACAGCGACAGATCGATGCTGACCTGCCGCCCAATCGCGAGCTGCCAGAGCTTGACCGCCCCGATGCCGGCGACGACACAGCCAAGCGCCAGTCTGGCTATGGCCGCAGCCGATGGCAGCACCCGCCGCGCAAGAAGCAGCGCTGCGCCCGACAGGGCCACGCAAACCGCGGCCAACGGGTTCATCCGGTAGATCCAGTCGGGCACGGATGTCAGGCCCGCCGCCCTCTGGGTCCAGGCGGCAAGCACCGTCGCTCCAATGAGCAGCGCGATGAGGCCGGCGGCGCGCGAGACAGGCGTTGCTGCAAGGACAGATCGCCTGCGCGCGCCCCTTCCGAAAGGCATGGCCGCTCCTACCGCTCGCAGCGAGCAACGCCCGCACGCGCCTCCCGCGCAACATTATTGGCAAACCGAAGGGCGCTCCGTTGATTGCGGTCAAATGGGCGGGCCGCAGCGCCTGCTCCATGCGCGTCCGCCGAGGTTGCGTCCTCTCCCTGGGCCCTGGTCGAAACCTGCCACGCGTGACATGGCGCTCAAGCCGTGCGAACGGCGAGCAGCCGGAAGCAACCAGACGAGCGCTCCTGGCGCATCCACCCCGCGCCGGCGCGCACGCCGCCCTTTGCAGCAGGCCACGTTGTGCTAGCGTTTGCCGGTTCCCGCGTCCTGGCGTTGCGCCGCCCACCGGCGCCCGCGCCGGCCGGCCCGCGTCCGTAAGGCGTTCCCCCATACCCCGATGGAGCCGCAGGCCGCGGCTTTGGTCCCCCGATGACCGACGACAGCCCGCCGCCGTCCGCGCCGATCCCCGAGCCGCTGACCGCCCGGCTGGACGCGCTGGAGCAGAAGCTGGCGGCGCACCGCACCTCCCGCCTCGCCCAGGTCGGGGCGGTCGCGGGCCTGGTGGGCCTCACCATCTCCATCATCAACGGCCTCTTCACCCTGCTCGACGCCACGGTGCGCAAGCCCGACGCGGAGCGGGCGGCCCAGTACAGCGCCTTCAAGAGCGACATGCGCACGCTCGTCTCCCTCACCCAGGAGATTTCGGGCGCGATGCTGCCGGACGGGTCGATCAACGTCGCGAACGCCAACGCGGCGAACATCAAGATCCAGTCGACCATGGAGGACATCGGCCGGCTGCTGCGCCTGCTGGGCAAGGCGGCCGAGGACCGCAACGGCAAGTACTACGTCGGCTCCTACGACTACTGCATCCTCGGCCAGGCGGCCTACGGCGGCGGGAACCTGGACGCGGCCCTGAGGTACGTGGACGCCTGCGTGCGCGCCGCCGACAATCCCCACAGCAAGGGCGAGGCCCTGCGGGTCAAGGCGCTGATGATCTTCCAGGTCCGCGGCCCCGCCGGAGTCGGCCAATCCCTCGAGACGATGGGCCAGGCGCTGACCCTGGCCCAGGGCCGCACCGATCCCGGCGCCCCGACGGACCGGGCCAATGTGCTCGCCTCGATGGCCTCGGTGGAGGCCTTCTCCGGCCGCTGCGCGGACGCCGCAGACCATGCGCTCCAGGCCCTGCGCGCGGGGGCGGACCTGCCCACCGTCACCCAGCGGTACATCAGGCAGATGGTGGCCGGCGGCCTGGCGGGACAGGAGCGCTGCCCGATCGGCCGCTTCCCGGAGGCGGTCCGCGCCCTGGCCTCGCCGCCGGCGCCCGGCCCCGCCCTGGTCGCGGCCAGCGCCCCCGGGCCGGCGCCGCCCGCCGCCGCCGCCCCGCTCCCCCCGACGCCCGTGAAGCTGTCCCTCACCTGCCGGTTCACGATCGGGCCCCGGTCGGGACAGAGCCAGTCCTACGAAGGCGTCCCGGGCGTCACGCCCGTCCCGGTGGGCGCGCCCTGCGCGGACGGACAGGGCAGCTTCGGCCAGGCGGAATAGCGTCCCGGGCCCAGGGACCCGATGGAGGCCGTCGCCGGCTCCGCCGCAGCGGCCCTAGATGAAGCCCCAGCGCTGGGCGCTGTCGGCGCTGGCGGAGCGGTCGTAGCGGCCGCCGCGCAGGGCGTGGACGAACAGGGAGACGTTGGAGAGGTAGGCGCCCACGAACACCTCTGCGCCCCGGGCGATGGCGATGTCGCGGACCACGCTGCGGCGGTTCTCGATCTGGCGGCTCTCTTCGCTGGCGTTGTGCTCGACCTGATCGTAGCCGCGGGCGGTGGGCGGGCAGAGGGTGACGAACCTCAGGTCCGGGAAGCTGGCGACCGCCTCCTCGTAGGCGCCGTAGTCGTCCGTCATCAGGAACACCCGCGAGACGGACGGCGCGATGGCGCGCAGCCGCGCGACATAGGCGTCCAGCGGCACCAGCTCGCCCTCGATCCAGACCTTGCCCTTGCGGCCGACGAAGCCGTTGACCTTGTCGCCCCGGCGCACGTGGAAGGCGGCGTAGGGCTCCTGGCCGAGGCCGAGCTCACGCACCGCGGCGTCGACGGCGGCGCGCACCTCCTCGACCGGATCGAACAGGGCGTCCGCCAGGCGCGCGACCAGGGCCTCCACGTCGCCGCTGAAGCCGATCTCGGGCAGATCGCAGGCGGCGCCCTCGGCGATGGCCCGGCGCATGTGCTCGCGCATGGCGTCCCACAGCTCGGAATCGAACTTCTTCGACAGGTGCGAGACGCGCGCGTAGCGGCGCTGGTCGTAGGCCTCCGGCCCCGCGAACCGGGCCTTGAAGACATCGGTCATGTCGAAGGGGGCGCGGCTGAAGTCGACGAACAGGTGGCCGCGGTCCATCAGCGCGTAGGCGGCCGACTGCAGCAGCATGTTGACGGCCGCCAGGAAGCCCGGGTGGCGGACGACGGCTATGTAGGCCCGGTCGGATGGATAGAGACGATCATAGCCAATGATCCCGTCCGCGCCGCGCAACCCGCCCATGCGCGGCTAGGTCCCATCGGGCCCGGAGGGTGTCAAGGCCATGGCCGCCCGCCTCCGTGGGACGATCGGGCGGGTTCGACAAACGCCGGGCGGCTGCTACACCAGCCTCAACACAGGGGGAGGAGGCGTCCATGGCGGCACCGGCGGCCATCACGTTCGGCGAGGCGGTTTCGCGCGCGCCGCTGCGGGCGTTCCAGTGGGCGACCCTGGCGGTCTGCATGCTGGTCCTGGTGTGCGACGGCGTCGACATGCAGCTGCTCGGCATCGTCGCGCCGCTGGTGATCAAGGACTTCGGCGTCGACCGCGGCACCTTCGGCATCGCCATGAGCGCGGCCCTGGTGGGCTTCGGCCTGGGCGCCTGGGGCGGGGGGCGGCTGGGCGACCTGATCGGCCGGCGCTACGCCCTTGCGCTGGCGGCCCTGACCTTCGCCCTGGCCACCTGGGCGGCGAGCCACGCCGGCGGGGTCTGGAGCATGGCGCTGTGGCGGGTGCTGGGCGGGATCGGCTTCGGCGCGGGCTATTCCAACGCCCTGGCCATGGCCAGCGAGTGGCTGCCCGAGCGCTGGCGGCCGGTGGCGGTCTCGACCCTGTCGGTGGGCACGCCCCTGGGCGGCACGGTGGTCGGCTGGGTGGGGCCCGGACTCGCCGCCGACTACGGCTGGCGGGGGACCTTCGTGGTGTTCGGCCTGGCCACCCTGCTCCTGATCGTGATCATCCTGGCGGTGCTGCGCGACAGCCCCTCCTTCCTTCTCGCCCGGGGCAAGACCCGCGAGGCCGCGCGCGCGGCGCGGCGCGTGCTGGGCGAGGAGGTGGAGCTGACGGCTGAGCGGCACGCGGCGCAGACGGAGGGCGGCGCCCGCATCGGGGTGCTCCACCGCAGCAATCTCAGGCTCAACATCGGCGTGGGCGTCGGCTTCGCCGCCTCGGCCCTGGTCGCCTACGGCGTGCTGAACTGGACGACCACCTTCCTGACGGCGGCCGGCTTCACCCTGGCCCAGGCCGGCGGCGTGGTGTCGGTGGCGGGCATCACCTCGATGATCGGGTCGGTGGCGGCCGGGGTGCTGACCCGCCGGTTCGGCTCCAGGGCGGTGATGGCGGCCTCGAGCGCGACCCTGGTGGCCCTGCTGGCCGCCTCGGCCTTCGTGGTGGAGACCCTGCCGGCCATGCCCGACCAGGGCGCGCGGATGACGGTGCTGGTGCTGATCGGGGCGGCGGCGGCGGTGTTCAGCGCGGCGATCGCGACGCTCTACGTGATCATGGCGGTGGGCTATCCGCCCTCGTGCCGCTCGGCCGGCATCGGCTTCGGCATCTTCATGAGCCGGGTGGGGGCGATCTCCGCCAGCGGCCTGGGCGGCGCGGTGCTCGATCTCGGCCACGGCAGCGTGATCCCGTTCTTCGCGGTGCTGTCGGTGGGCGCGGTGCTGGTCTCGGCCGCGGCCTTCGTGGTGGACCGGCACGTGACGGCCGGGCACGGCGGCAAGGCGGCGGCGTAGGGCGAGCGGCGAGCGGGACGCGGGCCGTCCTCCCCGCCCGCGGAGGTCAGTGCGCCGCGTAGGCCCTGGCGACGGACTGGGGGATGTTGGCCAGGCCGCCCCAGTCGGCGTGGCGGGCCTCGAACTCGGCCTGGACGATGCGGCCGGCTTCGGCCTCCGGCTTGCCCTCGGCCTTCAGCGCCATGGCGCGCTCCTGCAGCTCGGCGAGGAAGGCCCGCTCGCGGCCGATCAGGGCGCCGTCGCCGAGGGGCCCGTGGTCGGGGGCGACCAGACGCGGCCGGAGCGGCGCCAGGGCGTCGATGGCGGCGATCCAGGAGGCCGGGCTGCAGGCGTCGCAGAGGATGTTGGGCGAGATGCGGTCCTGGACGATGTCGCCGGGGAAGAGGAGGCTGTCCTCCTCGACGAAGACGGCCTCGTCGCCCTCGGTGTGGGCGGGGCCGGGCCGGATCAGGCGCACGTGCACGCCGCCGAGGTCGAGCCGGCGCTCGCGGTCGAACAGCACGTCGGCCCTGCCGACGCCGGCGCCGTCCAGGAGCTGCTTCATCTCGGGCGAGCGCGCGGCGAAGAAGCCGAGCATGCGCGCCCCGTCGCGCTCCAGCTCGGCCTGCTGGACGCGGGGGCGGATCACCACCGCGCCGGGCGGGAAGCCGCCCTGGCCGGAGGCGTGCTCGGGATGGAAGTGGGTGGTGGTCAGGTAGAGCCGCGTCCCCTTCGGGGACAGCTTCAGGGCCTGGCGCGCGACCAGGGCGCCGTTGCGGTCTCCGAGGCCGGTGTCGATCACCAGGGTCCCCGTACGGCCGACCACGATCCCGACGTTGGGGAAACCCATGATCACCCAGGCGTGGGGCGAGACCTGGCGAAGGGCGTCCGCCCGCAGCACCGGATCGGTATCGAAGGGCATGCGGATCGGCTGGGCCCGGGCGCCCGGCGGCTCCGCGGTCAGGGCCGCCGCGGCCAGGAACAGGGCGGCCACAGCCGCACGCCATCGGCTGCCCATGGGCTCCTCCCGCTCAGGCCTGCGCGAGCATAGCCGAAACCGGCCGGCGATGCGCGGGGCGCCTGGGGTCCCTACCCGGCGGTGTACTTGTCCAGGGTGAAGCCGACCACGCGGGCGAGGAAGACGACGCCGATCCAGAAGGCCAGGGACAGGCCCCCGGCCAGGCGCGCGCCCAGCGGCGGGGCGGCGCCGGCGTCCCAGCGGGCGACGCCGCGCCACGTCAGCAGGTGGAAGACGGCCATGTTCACCCCGGCGGCGAGGATCAGCAGCATCTTGCCGTCGAAGAAGGGGTTCACCGAATAGTCGGCGGCCTTGCTGGTGAACAGCAGCGAGCCGGTGACCAGGGCCAGGGCGAAGGCGGCCCAGGTCCAGCGCAGGGTGTCGTGCGACACCTCCGTCACCTTCGAGCCGGTGGAGGCCCAGCCCAGGAGCCTGAGGTCCATCACCGCGACCGAGCCGATCACGGTGGTGATGGCGATGACGTGGATCGATTCGAAGGTGGGGAAGGCCCAGGCCGATTCGGTGACGTAGAGGCCCAGCGGAGTGGCCTCGATGGCGCGCAGCAGGTCGAGAATCATGACGGTGGGTCCTTAAGTCAGATCGCCGCGTAGGCGATCCAGCGCCCGAGGAAGATGATCGCGCACCACAGAAGGATGACGCCCGCGGCGCCGGCGCGGACCGCCAGGGTCCCGCCCGGGGAGAGCACGAGGTCGCCGGCGTGGCGGCGCACGGCGGACTGGAAGGCCAGGGCGAGCAGGATCGCGAGGACGATCAGGCCCATCTTGGTCCAGAAGGCCGGGTTGACCAGCTCGCGCGCCGGCTCGCCGACGATCAGGATCAGGCCGGTGAACAGCAGCACGCCCAGGCCCCACCAGATCCAGGGGACATAGCGGTCGAGCACCTGGCCCATGCTGCGGTTGCGGCCGGCCAGCTCGAAGATGCGCAGGCAGATCAGCTGCACCGACACGAAGGTCGCGCCGATGGCCAGGATGTGGATGGTCTGGACCACCGGGGCGATCCAGATGTTGCTGGTCACCAGGTGGTTGGCGGGGGTGGCCCCGAGCCAGAGGCTGAATTCGGCCAGGGGCGTGTGCTTCAGCCACTGGGCGAAGGCGTACATGAGGTCGCCGATCGACGGCATCCGGTCCTCCCTGTGGGCCGCCTCGGGGGCGGGCGCTACAGCTCAGCTAGGAGCCGGGGCGGACGGCCACTTTGATCTGGATCAAGCGGGACCGTGGCGGAGGGCTGGGCGGAGCCGGACGCGCCTGCAGCAGGACGGGACCAGGCGGAACCGCCTGACCGCTGAATCGTGCTCCAGATTCAACGATGTACAAGCGCGTCCGGGCGGCGAAGCCGTACGCACTTTCGCCTGACGCGCTCCTAGCGGATCGCGGCGGGGTCGGCGCCCGAGGCGAGCACGTCGACGTCGGGGCCGTCCGGGTCGGGCAGGCCCGCGTCGAGCGCCGCCTGCTCGGCGGCGAAGGCGGGGAACACCTCCGACAGCGGCTTGATGTCGGGCAGCACGTAGACCACGCCCTTGCTGCGGGCGAAGGTCGGCTTCACCACCCGCCGGTAGAAGGCGTCGGAGACGTTGATGCAGCCGTGGCTGATGCGGTTGTCGGTCGGGCTCGGCGTGGCCAGGCGCTGGGGCCTGAGCTCGGCCGGCTTGGAGGTGATCACCGGGTGCATGGAGATCGCGTCGTCGAAGTCGACCCACAGCACCGGATGCTTCTCGCCCGCGGCGGGACCGTAGAAGGCCAGGAAGCGGCCCGCCGGTGTGGTGCGCTCGTCCATCGGGATCTTGGACAGGGCCATCTCGCCCACGCCGGGCGCGGAGTCGTCGCCGACGGCGATGCCGAGCAGCGCCGGGCCGCTCCCGAGCAGGACGCCCGAGGCGTCGTATACCGCGACCTGGGCCGAGGGCTTGTCGACGATGGCGAAGGGCAGGCCCTGGCTGTCGCCGGAGGCCACCGCCCAGCGGGCCAGCCGGCGGACGGTTGCGGAGGGCTCGGCGGGCGCCAGCTCGCCGAGGTCGTCGGCCCCCTCCTGCAGAGGAAGGGCGAGGTCGGCGGCGTCCAGGCCGTCGGCGGGCGCCGGCGGCGGGACCGCGGCCTCGAACCGCTCGTCCGGGGCGGCCAGCGCGGCGGGGCAAGTCGCGGCGGCGAGCGTCAGGGCGGCGAGCGCCGCAAGCGCCGCCCGGGCGGGATCAGCCATGGCCATGGCTCCACATGTACCTGAAAGCGCCGAGCCTGGCTCCGGTCTCGGACGGACGGCGCAGCCCCGGCGGGCGCCGGGGCTGCGCGGCCGCGGGGATCAGCCGCGCGGGGTGCGGGCGGCCGCCTGGCGCTGCTGCTCCAGGGTGTCGACGCGCGGACCGAGCTGGTCCAGGCGCTGGTTCGCCCGCTGGGCGTCGGCGGCGGCGGCCTGGGCGGCGCTGTTGGCGGCCTGGGCCGTCTGCATGGCGCTGTCGGCCTTGGCGTTGACCTGATCGATCCGGGTATTCACCTCGGCGATGCGATCGTTGACGTAGCCTTTGGTCGCGCAGGCGCTGAGGCTGAGGCCTCCGAGCAGGATCGCAGCGACGACGGGAAGGCGGGCGAGGGGTTTGTCGACCAAGCGCATGACCACTCCTTTGGGTTGTGTACTCGGCAAAGCTCGGGTCGCCCGGCTTCTGGACCTGACGACGCCTCGACTGGACCTTGGCAAGTCCGCGTGGACTTGAGCTCGGCGTGGAACGAAACTCGGAACCCTCGATCCTTGTTCCCGAACCCGATCGGCGGCCCCGGGGCGGACCCGCCGATCGGGGAAGCGGCGCCTTGCCTTCTGGACGTGCGGGCTCAGCGGTGTATTTGAGCCCGCCATGACCGAACACCTGCTCGAGCGCCTCGCGAAGACCAACCCGGAATGTGAGATCTGGTGGGACAGCTCCCCGCTGATCTATCCCAGCTGGAAGACCGACACCCTGGCCGGCGCCCCCGAGGCGGCCGCCGCCGACTGGACCGAGCAGCTCACCCGCCTGTTCGACCAAGACACGGTCAAGTCCGAGGGCCGGATGGGCTTCCGCGGGGTCACCACCAACCCGCCGCTGTCGCTGCAGGCGATCAAGCTGGCGCCGGAGCTGTGGGCCGGGCGGATCAAGGCGATCGCCTACGAGCGCCCGGACCTGGACGTCGAGGGCGTCTACTGGGAGCTCTACCTCGAACTCGTGCGCGAAGGGGCGAAGATGATCCGCCCCGTCTACGACGCCTCCGGCGGCCGCTACGGCATGCTCTCGGGCCAGGTCGACCCGCGCTGGGTGCGCGACGGCGAGAAGATGCTGGCGCAGGGCCTGCAGATCGCCGCCCAGGGCGAGAACGTGATGGTCAAGATCCCGGGCTCCAAGGAGGGCTACGAGGTGATCGAGGAGCTGACCGCGCGCGGCATCTCCACCAACAACACCACCAGCTTCACCGTGCCCCAGTACCTGCGCTGCATGGCGGCGGTGAGCGCGGGCCTGCTCCGGGCCAAGGCGGCGGGCGTGGACGCCTCCCGCTGGCGCTCGGTGATCACCCACATGTCCGCGCGGCTGGGCGAGCTCGGCGACTGGCGCACCGAGGCCAAGGCCCGGGGGATCGAGCTCTCGCTGCCGGAGATCCGCGACGGCGAGGAGGCGGTGCTGAAGCGCGCCTACCACTTCGGCAAGGCCAACAACCACCCGTCCAAGATGCTGCAGTGCTCCATGCGCATCGAGAAGGACGAGCGCACCGGCAAGACCGTCAGCCGCCATCTGCAGGACTTCGGCGGCAGCGACATGGTCTACACCTGCCCGCCTGGCTTCGTGGCCGGGCTGATGAAGGTGCAGGAGGAGCTGGAGCCCTTCGACGCCAAGGCGATCGACCGCGAACCGAACCGGAAGAGCCTCGAGAAGCTGCTGAAGCTGCCGAGTTTCCGCGCCGCCTACGAGTTCGACGGCATGCGGCCGGACCAGTTCGCCCACTACGGCGCCTTCAAGGCCACCGAGACCGAGTTCGCCGCGGCCACCCGCCAGACAGTCGACTTCGTGCGCATGACGATGGAGGGCTGATCCGCCTCCGGCGGCGGCTTCAACCACCCCTTAAGCCTGGGCGCGGTACTCAACGACGGCGTGCGGATCCTGCGCGCCCGAGACGAGAACGACCGATGCCCAAGGCCGCGCCCCCGATCCGACTGCTGCTCGCCCATCCGGACGAGGCGGCCCGCACCTTCATGCGCCGCCGCTTCGCGCGGCTGGGCTACGAGGTGGGCGAGGCGGGGTCGGCGGCCCAGGCGCTGCAGCTGGCCAGCGCCGGGGGCTTCGACCTGGCGCTGGTGGACCTGCAGATCTGCGGCGACGGGGGCGAGGACGGGCTGGAGCTGGTGCGCCGCCTGCGCGCCCTGCCCTCGCCGCCCGCCGTCCTGGCGCTGGCCGAGGCGGCCGAGGACGGGGCCGACGCCCTGGCCGAGGGCGCGGACGACTGCCTGACCAAGCCGCTCTACCTGGACCTGGCGCACGCGCGCATCGAGATGCTGGTGGAGCCGCGCAGCGGCGCGCGCGCCCGCAAGGGCGAGCTGCAGGCGCGCGTGGAAAGCCTGGAGGCGGCGGCGGTGCGGACCGAGGCGCTGTCGGCGGCCCTGGTGGAGCTGGGGCTGGACGCCATCGCCCCGATCAACGGCCTGCTGGGCGCGGCCTCGGCGATCACCGCCCTGTGCCGCACGCCCGGGACCAAGCGCCCGATCGAGCGGATCGAGGCCGCCGCGGCCGCGCTCGACGAGGTGATGGTCCGGGCGCTCGGCCGCGCCGACCGGCGCGCCCGCACACCCAAGACCCGGCTGAACCTGCTGCTGGCCGACCGCGGGGCGGACGGCCGCGGCTTCCTGGACGGGCTGCTCGAGCGCGCCCAGGTGGAGGTGGAGCTGACCACCGCCGCGGGCGGCTCGCAGGCGGTGCTCGCCACCGACACCCGCTTCTTCGACCTGATCGTGATGAGCATCGCCGGACCCGAGGAGATCGCCGGCGTCCAGGCGATCCGCCGCGCCGAGCGCCAGAACCGCACCCGCCGCACGCCGATCCTCGCGGTCGGCCCCAAGGCGCCCGGCGCCACCGAGGCCCTGGCCGCCGGCGCGGACCTCTACGTCCAGGCGCCGGTCACCGCCGAGCGCCTGCTGGGCGCCCTGGCCGACGCCCTGGCCCGCGAATCCGAAGAGGTGCGCGCGGTCGCCTGACCGCCCTTCCCCGGAAGGTTGTCATCGTCAAACTCGAGGCTTGCGCGCCGGCCGCGGCTCGTCCACGGTCGCGCCAGACGATGAGGCAACAAGGGGGGACCCATGACGTCCTGCGCTCGATTCCTGCGCGCCGCCGCGGCGTGCGCCGTGCTGGCGATGGCGCCGATGGCGCACGCGGCCATCACCGGGCCGGTGAAGACCACGGGCGGCCTGGTGTCGGGCGTGCCGGCCCTGAAGCCGGGGGTGACCGTGTTCAAGGGCATCCCCTTCGCCGCTCCGCCGGTCGGGGACCTGCGCTGGAAGGCGCCGCAGCCGGCCGCGCCCTGGAAGGGCGTCAAGATCGCCGACAAGTTCGGCAACGTCTGCTGGCAGCCGCATGGCCAGGGACGGCCCAACGTCACCGTCGACCTGCCGGACTTCCCCGGCATGAGCGAGGACTGTCTCTATCTGAACGTGTGGACGCCGGCGAAGAAGGCCGGCGAGAAGCTGCCGGTGATGGTGTGGATCTACGGCGGCGCCTATTCGGAGGGCGGCGGCTCCTCGATCTACAACAACGGCTCCAACCTCGCCGCCAAGGGCGCGGTGATCGTCACCATGAACTACCGGCTGGGCTCGCTCGGCTTCCTGTCGCATCCGGAGCTGACGGCCGAGTCGCCGCACCACGCCTCGGGCAACTACGCCCTGATGGACGCCATCGAGGTGCTGAAGTGGGTGAAGGCCAACATCGCCCAGTTCGGCGGCGACCCCGACAGCGTCACCATCTTCGGCCAGTCGGCCGGCGCCTGCATGGTGGCGGCCCTGACCGGCTCGCCGGAGGCCAAGGGCCTGTTCCAGCGCGGCATCTCCGAGTCGGGGGCCTGGATGGGCCTGGGCATCACCAAGATGACCACCCGCGAGCAGGCCGAGCAGCGCACCCTGGAGGCGGCCGAGAAGGCCGGGGCCAAGTCGCTGGCCGACCTCAGGGCCATGCCGGCCCAGGAGGTGCTGACCAAGATCCGCGGCGAGGGCATGATCGTCGACGGCTGGATCGTGCCGGAGGACCTGTCCAAGACCTTCGCCGAGGGCCGGCAGAACCCCGTGGACGTGCTGGTCGGCTCCAACGCCGAGGAAGGCAACTTCTTCCCCGGCGGCGGCCCGCAGATCACCGCCGCGGCCTACAACGAGGGCGCCGCCAAGCGCTGGGGCTCGCTGGCCGAGCAGGGCCTGAAGGCCTACCCGGCCGCCACCGACGCGGAGGCCAAGGCCCAGTCCTCGCGGCCGTTCGCGGACGCCATGGCCTGGCACATGCGCCTGTTCGCCGACGACCAGGCCAAGCTCGGCCGCAAGGCCTACCTCTACCGCTTCGCCCACAAGCCGCCCTACGAGCCCGGCAAGCCGGCGCTGGGCGCGGTGCACGCGTCCGAGGTGGCCTATGTGTGGGACAACCTTGAGAAGCCGCACCTGTTCCCGGACGGCGCCTCGCCGGAACTGGCCGCCAAGAGCCCCGCCGACCAGGCCCTGGCCAAGCAGATGTCGCAGTACTGGGTGAACTTCGCCCGCACGGGCGACCCGAACGGGCCGGGCCTGCCCGAGTGGCCGCAGGTGAAGGACCTGGCGCCGACCCAGGCCATGATCCTGAACGATCCGTCGCGCGTCGGCCCGTGGCTGACCCAGGACCAGATCGCCTTCTACCAGGCGATGTACGACCGCGACGTCGGCTTCAAGTGAGGGGCGGGGCCCTGCGGGGCCCGGTCGAGGAACGCAAGCAGGGGAGAGGCGCGGCGCGCCCCTCCCCTTTTTCGTGCGTCAGGCCGCGGCGGCCGCGGCGACAGCGTCCTTCCTGGCGAGGGCGCCGGCGATCCATTCGGAGACGTAGCCGAAAGCCGCGCCGATCAGGATCGAGATGACGGTCGGCAGGATGGCCGCGACCGGATCGGCCTTGGCCAGGCCGATCACCGCGAAGATCACGGCGAAGCCGTAGAAGCCGGCCGGCACGGTCTCGAGCCACGGGACCTTGGAGGCGATCACGATCAGGGCCGCGCCCAGGCCCACCGCGACAGGCGCGGCGAGGGAGCCCAGCGGCGCCAGCGGCGCGATCAGCAGGGCCGCAGCCATGCCCACCACCGCGCCGAAGGACATGCAGACAGCGCTGGAGCGGCAGCCGACGACCTTGCCGCCGGACTGGAAGTGGCAACCCCAGGCGACGAACGCCTGCCAGACGAAGAGCCTGGCCAGCAGCGGCAGGCCGAACAGCCAGGTGCACACCAGCGCGAGCACGCCGATGGTCACCACGAGCGCGGTGAACTTGGACATCTAGGATCCTCCCCCGAGGTATGTATGTGCGCCGGCGG
>Ga0164243_10002138_pt1 | contig 33082 bp, 33 predicted proteins | sample OricompcompostOP_FD_108781 | JGI IMG/M metagenome (GOLD analysis project Ga0164243, IMG submission 108781) | Organic Plus compost microbial communities from Emeryville, California, USA - Original compost - Organic plus compost (OP) | ecosystem: Engineered > Solid waste > Mixed feedstock >... | reverse complement strand
CAAAACCCCCGGTCTTTCGACCGGGGGTTCGCTTAGCTTGATAACTTAGGCCTGGATCAGACGATCACGGCCAGAAGTTACGCTGCACGCGGAAGGCAGCCGACCAGTAGCCCTGGTCTTCGATGTTGTACACGCCGGGAGCCAGACCGTTGGCGCCGGTCGCACGGGCGCCGAGGCCCGCGAATGCTGAGTCGAGGTGGGTATAGGCCACTTCAACACCGACATCGAGGTTGGCAACCGGGTTCCACATCGTGCGGGAGGCCACGCGCCAGATTGAGTAATCCGGGTTGCAGTTGGTTACCGCAGCAAAGCCGGACGCTGCACAAGCACCGCCACCGGTCGCCGCGATCATCGCCTTAGCCTGATCGCTGTAGGATACGTTCAAGTACGAACCGACGACCGAGCTACGCAGGCTCGGGGTCCAGTAATGTTCGAAGGCAACCGTACCGCCCCAAGCCTCGGTCAGCTCAAGACCGCTGCCGGTCACGAACACCGCATCCGGATCCATACCGACGGCGATACCCTGCTTGTGGATGAAGTTGGTCGCCGAGTTGCCGTAAGCGACGAAGCCGACAGCGCCCTTCGAGTAGGCGATCACGCCCGACAGAGTGTCGCGGGCATCCCACGGCATCTTCAGGGTCAGACCAGCGCCGACACCCCAGCCCCATTCATCGCTCGGATGATCGCAGGTCGTGGTGTTTGCAACGCAGCCGCCGAAGCCCGGGGTCGGGCCATTATAGTAGCGCGCGCCAACCTGATGCAGGCCACCCATGATCTGGGCCGAACCCCAAGCTTGATCGACGCGGATGTTACCGACGATGTCCGGGAGCTTCTGGCCGCTCATGTCGGACGCGCCAGCCAGCGCAGTTGGGGTCGCCGAAAGATCGGTCACGCCCTTGCTGCGGGCATTGCTGTCTTCCACCGAGATGGTGGCCGACAGGCCGTTGCCGAACTGCCAAGTATAAGCCGCGACGTTGTGGCCGGATGGGCCCGAGGAGCCATCGAGGCCCATCGGCACGAGACCGTAAGCGGCACCGTTATAGAAGCCGAAGAAGGTATCCGAACGGCCGAAGGTAAAGCCGGCGAACTGGATGAACGCGCGCTCCAAGGCGATCGCGGACTGGATGCCGCCATTGTCGGCATCAGTTGCGCCGTTCAGGAAGTTGAAGCCGAAGCTGAAATACGAGCGCAGGGTGCCGTATTCGGTCTGCGTGCGCACGTCCGCGGTCATGCGGAAACGAGCCTGCTGGCCGAAAGTCTGGCTGTTGCGGGTAAAGTTACCAGCTGGGTTGCGGTCGGCGTAATGGCCGCTGACCTCGTTATGATAGGCTTCATAACGGACGTAGCCACCGATCTTGATGCAGGTGTCCGTGCCCGGAATGTAATAATAGCCGACGCCATACAGGCTACAGACCTTCACGTACTCAACGGGTCTGCGTCCTTGCGGTCGAGATTTGATAATCAAATCAAAGACTAAGGTGCGCCTCTTATCCGGTTTTGAACAGGGTGAGGCGTTGCGAAAGCAGGGATGATCTGGGTGAGACGTCAGGCCGAAGAGGGCGCGGGCCTCCTGAATGTTCAGGATAATTCGCCTTATTGTTGTTACCGGAGCCTCAGGTCCTGTGGACGGATCACTGGGGATAGTCTGGGTAAGGGCGATTTGGGCCATGCGAGCCCCGCTAGAGGCTGCGCCGCATCCGGCGCGGAGGCCCCGACGCGCATCGCCGGTCAAAATCTGCGGTACGATGATAAGGAAAGTGGGTTGCGCCAAATCAGCGCATCGAAGGGTCGCGGTGGCGGTTCTCAATACCAGGTTCGACCGGCGAGGGGACTTCCATCGTCACGGGCGTGCTGTCGTCAAAACGCGAACGGCCCCCACGAGGGGGGCCATCACTCGGACAACGCGCAAAGTTTAAAGCGACGTCGCGCCTGCTGCGGCCTGCGAACTGCCGATCACCTGCGCCACGATCTCGGCGGCGTTGTTGAGCGTGTGCTGGGCAAGATGGGCGTATCGCTGCGTCGTGCGTGGCTGGGTATGGCCCAGCAGCCCTTGCACCACATAGAGCGACACGCCTTCATTGACGAGGAAGCTGGCGAAGGAATGCCGCAGGTCGTGCAGGCGCACGCCGTCGAGGCCCGCGCGTTCCTTGATCCGCGTCCAGGGAAAATGCAGCGACGGACACGGCCGGCCTGTGATCGGCGAGGGAAAGATGTAGGGATTGTCATCCAGCCGCGGCAGCGCGCGCAGCAACGCCATGGCCCGGTTATTCAGCGCGATGACGCGCGGACGCCCGGTCTTGGAAATCGGCACCAGCAAGGTCTGCCTTTCCCAGTCGATGTAATCCCATTTGGCGTGCGAGACTTCATTGCGGCGCGCGCCGGTCAGCAACAGCAGCATGATCGTGTTGGCGGCGCTGCGGTTCTCATCGATCCTGATCGAAGCAATCAGGCGATGGGTTTCCTCAGGCGACAGGAAACGGTCGCGCTGGACATCCGGCGCGGTGTTGAGGCCGATGGTCGGATTTTCCTTGGCGCCGGCAATCTTCCATTTGCGGGCCAGATTGAAGATGAAGCGGATCAGGATCAGCACGCGATTGATGGTGCCGCTGGCATAGCCCTTGTCGCGCATGCGCTGCATCAGATCGGCGATGGCGTCGCCGCTGATCTGGTCGATCGGCATGGCGCCGAGGACCGGCAGAATGTGAATGCGGAACACCGTTTCATCGGTTTTCCAGCTGCGTTTGTAGGCTTTCACGTGAGGCAGGTAGCGGTCGCGAACCAGCTCGGCGAGCGTCGGAATCTCACGCAATTCCCGCCGCCGCGCCTGCGGGTCGTCGCCCAGAATGGCCTGCGCCAGCACCACACGGGCTTTCTTGCGCGCCTGATCGATGGTGATCACGTCGGCCGGGCCGATCTTGTATTGCCGCTCCCGCCCGCGCCCATCCGTATAGCGCTGATAGAAGGTTTTGCCGCCCGAGTGCCGGATTTCCAGCATGAAGCCCCGCTGCTCGGAATCAAAATAATCGACCTTGGCTTTGCCTGGAGGGCAGGTCGTTCGCTCGACGAAGGATCGGGTGAGGACGGCCTTGGGCATGACACTCGGTACTGCGTTTTTGATGAAGTGAATGTCACAACAAAGGACATTTGGTCGTCAACCCATTGTTTTGCAAAGTATATTTCTGATGACTCTCTTGTCCGGTGTGACGAATTTTACGTCGCGTGGAATGACTGTTTTGTCCTAAAGAATGACAAGGGGACGGGGCGGAATGATCGACGATAACCGAGACGCCAAACCTCCGGTTGTCCGCACTGCGCACTCGGTCGACCGGGAGCGTCACGCCTTCGCGGCCAAGGTGCGAGGCGCCAGGGCGGTGCTGGGATGGAGCCAGGCGGAGCTTGGCCAGCGCGTGGGTGTCACCCAGCGATCGATCAATCGCCTGGAGCAAGCCAATGTCGATATTCGCCGTTCAACGGCCGTCGCCATCGAGGAGGTGTTGCGCGAAGAGGGAGTCTCCTTCGAGCCGATTCAATCGGGCGGTTTTCGCATTGTCGTGCAGCCGCGCTCATCGAAACGGTGAAAGCGCATAAGACGCGTCACGCCGAGCGTCGCTGCTCCGTATCGATGAAGGCGCGCACGGCAGCGAACACAGCACGAAACATTTCCGGCGTGAGCACGCCGGTATTCGTGTTGTAACGCGAGCAGTGATAGCTATCGAACAAAACGATTTCGCCCATGGCGCGAGGAAGTTTGTTCTGCGCGCCATGGCCAAATTTGACAGTCGATTTGCGGGCTCCGAAGGCTGACACCACGGCATCATGCGCAATGCGTCCGAGCGCGACGATTGCCTGCAGATTTTTCATTTCATCGATGGTCGCTTCAAGAAACGTGCGACAGGTCTTGATTTCAAGCGGCGTCGGCTTGTTTTCCGGCGGCACGCAGCGCACCGCATTGGTGATGCGCGCATCGATCAGTTTCAGGGTATCGTCAACGCGCGCTTCGAATTGGCCGCGCGCGAAGCCATACTCCTTCAGCGTCTGATAGAGGAGATCACCGGCATAATCGCCGGTGAAGGGACGGCCGGTGCGGTTCGCGCCCTGGATGCCCGGCGCAAGGCCGACGATCAGCAGCCGCGAAGTCTTTGGGCCGAACGAGGCGACCGGCGCGTTGAACCAGCCTGGCTCTTCCTCGCGCCAGTCCTCCCGGAATTCAACGAGACGCGGGCAAAGCGGGCAATTACGTCCCGGCTTGCCGCTGTCACGAATGAAGGCCGGATTCTCAGTCCTCGAAGTCGTCGCCATCGGGGCCAATCGGCGCGCGCTGCGAGGCCGGCCGCTGCAGGAATTGAGGCGTATGCGACCGGGCTTCGCGCGGTTCGCGATGGGCAGGGCGCCCTTCGACCGGATCACGGCCGACCTTATTTTGCAAATGGATGATGTCGATGAATTCGTCGGCCTGGCGGCGCAATTCGTCGGCGACCATCGGCGGCTGCGACGACATGGTCGAGACCACGGTGACGCGCACGCCGCGCCGCTGCATCGCCTCGATCAGCGAGCGGAAATCGCCGTCGCCGGAAAACAGCACCATGTGATCGATCGAACCGGCCAGTTCCATGGCATCCACGGCAAGCTCGATATCCATGTTGCCCTTGACCTTGCGGCGGCCTGTCTGGTCGACGAATTCCTTGGTCGCCTTGGTGACGACGGTATAACCGTTATAGTCCAGCCAATCGATCAGCGGCCGGATCGAGGAATATTCCTGATCCTCGATGACCGCCGTGTAGTAAAAGGCGCGCAACAGATAGCCGCGGGACTGGAATTCGCGCAGCAGCCGCTTGTAGTCGATATCGAATCCTAGGGATTTCGCCGTCGCGTAAAGATTCGCCCCGTCAATGAACAGGGCTGTCTTTTCCAGATTCGATGCCATCGCTCAGTTTTGTCCTTGTTAGGTAGGCGGCCGCAGGCCGACGGAAATGCCTGATCCCATCGCGCCGGCGAACGACGCGAGACAACACCCAATGAAGCCTTGAAAAAACCTCAGATGCGCCGCGAAATTCGCCGCTCTACGGAAAATAGCTCGTTGAAGTCCGATATTGTTCCCGAACAGGTGTTCACACACGCTGGTTAACAGCCACCGGGCCGTGGTCCAAGTTAAAGCTTAAGTCATTGAGCGTAAATTACTTGTTGCGGATTCGGGGGCACGGGGGTACCAACGGCTAAATTTCCCGGTGTATGCCCGAGATTGAAGGAGTGACGCCCCATGGCCCGTGTCACCGTAGAAGACTGTATCGACAAGGTTGAAAACCGCTTCGAGCTCGTTTTGCTCGCGAGCCATCGTGCGCGCATGGTGTCGTCCGGCTCGCAGATCACGGTCGATCGCGACAACGACAAGAATCCCGTCGTCGCCCTGCGCGAGATTGCCGAGACCACCATCTCGCCCGGCGATCTGAAGGAAGATCTCATCCACTCGTTGCAGAAATATGTCGAGGTCGATGAGCCGGAAGCCGATGCTCCGCTGATCGGCACCGCCGGTTCGGCTGATGCCGACGACACCGATGTGGCGATGGAGCATATGAGCGAAGAGGAATTGCTGCGCGGGCTCGAGGGCCTGACGCCGCCGGAGGCTCAGCCGGACGAAGAGGAATAAGCGCCTCGCGCTTTTTCAAAGGCCCGGCCGTCTGCCGGGCCTTTTGTTTCTGACTTGCACTTTAACGTCGTGGATCGGACTAACTTTCAGGATCGGACTTGCCGTTACGTTTCGCCGTCGTGATATCATTCTCTGTCGGAAGGCGGGCAGGAGGCTGCGCGACCGGAGAGGATCATGGCGCAGTCTAGTCCCCATCTGCCGCGCATGCAGAACCAGTCCCGCGCCCGTGCGCCGCTGGACGCCTCGACCGCGCCTGTGACCGCCGAAACCGAAAAGCCAAGGCGTCCCGCCGGCAAGCCGCAGATGATGCGGCAATACGAACTGGTCGACCGCGTCCGCCGCTACAATCCCAATACCGACGAGGCCTTGCTCAACCGCGCTTATGTCTATGCCATGAAGGCGCATGGCGAGCAGAAGCGCGCCTCCGGCGACCCGTATTTCTCGCATCCGCTCGAAGTCGCCGCCATCCTCACCGATCTGCAGCTCGATGACGCGACGGTGACTGCGGCTTTGCTGCATGACACGATCGAGGACACGCCGACCACGCGGGCTGAGATCGACGAATTGTTCGGTCCGGAAATCGGCGTCCTTGTCGAAGGCCTGACCAAGCTCAAGAAGCTCGATCTCGTCACCAAGGAAGCCAAGCAGGCGGAAAACCTTCGCAAGCTGTTGCTGGCGATCGCCGACGACGTGCGTGTGCTCTTGGTCAAGCTCGCCGACCGCCTGCACAACATGCGCACGCTGCATCACGTGCCCGAGCATACGCGGCGGCGGATGGCGGAAGAAACGCTCGATATCTATGCGCCGCTCGCCGGCCGCATGGGCATGCAGGAAATGCGCGAGGAGCTGGAGGACCTGTCGTTCCAGGAGCTCTATCCCGACGCCTATAACGTCGTCACCGAGCGGCTGCTGACACTTGGATTGCGCAACAAGGATCTGACGATCGACATCGAGCAGCAGCTGACCCGCAAGCTCGCCGATCGCGGCATCGCCGCCACCGTCAAGGGCCGGCAGAAGCGCGCCTATTCGATCTGGCGCAAGATGGAACGCAAGTCGGTCGGCTTCGAGCAATTGTCGGATATCTTCGCCTTCCGCATCATCGTCAACACGGTGGCGGAATGCTATCAGGCGATCGGCGTCGTCCACACCACCTGGCCGGTGGTGCCGGGCCGGTTCAAGGATTACATCTCGACGCCCAAGCAGAACGATTACCGTTCGATCCACACCACTGTTGTTGGTCCCGGTAAGCAGCGCGTCGAATTGCAGATCCGCACGCGCGACATGGATCATATCGCCGAATACGGTATCGCCGCGCACGCCTTGTACAAGGACGTCAACGTTTCACCGTCCGATATGCTGTCGCGTGAATCCAACGCTTATGCGTGGCTGCGGCGAACCATCGAGCTTCTGTCGGAGGGCTCGAACTCGGAAGAGTTTCTCGAACATACCAAGCTCGAACTCTTCCACGACCAGGTATTCTGCTTCACGCCGAAGGGCAAACTGATCGCGCTGCCGCGTCACGCAACGCCGATCGACTTTGCCTATGCCGTGCATACCGATGTCGGCAACATGGCGGTGGGCGCCAAGATCAACGGCAAGGTCGCGCCGCTCGCTTCAGCACTGCAGAATGGCGACGAGGTCGAGATCATCACCTCGAAGGCACAGAAGGCGCCGCCGGCGGCATGGGAATCCATCGTCCTCACCGGCAAGGCGCGGGCGGCGATCCGCCGTGCGACCCGCGTTGCCGTGCGCAGTCAGTATGCCGGCCTTGGCCGCCGCATTGTCGAGCGTCTGTTTCAGCGCGCCAAGAAGGAATATTCCGACGAGAAGCTGCAGGGCGCTTTGTCGCGTCTCGCCCGAGCCTCGATCGAAGAGGTCATGGCCGCTGTCGGCCGCGGTGAGATGAAAGCCTCCGACGTCGCGCGCGCGATGTATCCCGATTATCTGGAGGAGCGCGCCGCGCTCGCAGCGCCCAAGGACGACAGTTCCTGGTTCGGGCTCAGGGGCGCCAAGGCCGTGAAAGCCAAGCTGCCGGGCAGCGAGGGCGCCAGCGCCATCCCTGTGCGCGGCATCAATAGCGATTTGCCGGTGCGGTTTGCGCCGAATGGCGGCGCCGTGCCGGGCGATCGCATTGTCGGCATTCTGACGCCGGGCGAGGGCATCACCATCTATCCGATCCAGTCGCCAACCCTGCAGGAGTTCGAGGACCGTCCGGACACCTGGCTCGATCTGCGCTGGGATATGGATGAGCGCGAGCCGCAGCGTTTTCCGGCGCGCATCGTCGTGCAATCGGTCAACGAACCTGGCTCATTGGCCCAGGTCGCCCAGGTGATTGCCGAGAATGACGGCAATATCGACAACATCCATATGGCGCGGCAATCCCCGGACTTCACCGCCTTGACGATTGATCTTGAGGTCTATGATCTCAAGCATCTGACAGCGATCATCGCGCAGTTGCGAGCCAAGGCTGTTGTCGCGAGCGCCACCCGCGTCAACGGATAGACAAGAAAAGAACTAGCGCCGTGTCACACCCAGCCATTCTTCGCCTTGGCGTGAATATCGATCACGTCGCCACCATTCGCAACGCGCGCGGCGGGCGTCATCCCGATCCGGTGCGCGCGGCAAAACTTGCCGTTGCCGCCGGTGCCGACGGCATCACCGCGCATCTGCGCGAGGATCGCCGGCATATTCGCGATGAAGACATCGTCCGGCTGAAATCGGAAGTCGACAAGCCGCTGAATTTCGAAATGGCGGCGACCCCGGACATGATCGCCATTGCCGTGCGAACAAAACCGCATGCGGCTTGCCTCGTGCCGGAACGCCGGGCCGAACGCACGACCGAAGGCGGCCTTGATGTCGCTGGTCAGAAGGCTCTGATCGGGGATGCGGTCAAACGGTTGGCCGATGCCGGCATTCGCGTGTCGCTCTTCATTGCGCCGGATCGCACGCAGATTGAGGCCGCCCGCGCGGTAGGGGCGCCGGTGATCGAATTGCATACCGGTGCCTGGTGCGACGCGCTGGCCGATGGTGACAAGGATCATGCGGGGAGGGAATGGGAGCGGCTTTCGACCGCCGCACCCTTCGCCAAATCGGTCGGCCTCGAAATTCACGCCGGCCACGGTCTCGATTATGCCAGCGCCGAAACGATTGCCACGCTGCCGGAGATTGTTGAACTCAATATCGGCCATTTCCTGATTGGTGAGGCGGTGTTCGAAGGTCTCGATAATGCCATCGCCACCATGCGGCAGGCGATGGAGCGGGGACGCAACAAGGTGCGAGCGGCATGATCCTGGGACTGGGCTCCGATCTTGTGGATATCCGCCGTATCGAAAAGGTGCTGGAGCGGCATGGCGACCGTTTCATCCAGCGGATCTTTACACCGATCGAACAGGCCAAGGCCGAGCGGCGCGCCACCCGCATCGACACCTATGCCAAGCGTTTCGCCGCCAAGGAGGCCTGCGCCAAGGCGCTGGGCACCGGCTTTCGCAAGGGCGTGTTCTTCCGCGATCTCGGCGTCGTCAATCTGCCCTCGGGCCGCCCGACCATGGCGTTGACCGGCGGCGCTTTGAAGCAGCTGAAAGAGATCACGCCGGATGGTTTTGAAGCCAGAATCGATATCAGCATCACCGACGAATATCCGCTGGCGCAGGCCATCGTGATTATATCGGCGGTGCCGATGCGGCCGGAATAAGCGATCGTTCCAAGCGTTTGCTGAGTGGTATCAAAAGGTTAAGTGAAACGGGCGGTTTCGTTGCGCGGTTGGCGGTCAGCCGCTACAAGGGCCGCCTGCGACCATCTCCCTGACGAGAGGCTTAATGAGCGTGACCAGCACCAAGCGGAAGGAAGGCGGATTAGGCGAGACCGTCCGCGTCATCGTTCATGCGCTCATCATCGCTCTGGTGATCCGCACATTCCTGTTCCAGCCCTTCAACATTCCGTCCGGATCGATGAAGGAAACGCTGCTGGTCGGCGATTACCTGTTCGTTTCGAAATATTCCTACGGCTACAGCAAGTATTCCTTCCCGCTGTCGCCGCCCTTGTTCAATGGCCGCATCTTTGGATCGCCGCCGGCGCGTGGCGATGTCGTGGTGTTTCGCCTGCCGAAGGATGACACCACCGATTACATCAAGCGCGTGATCGGCCTGCCGGGCGACCGTATCCAGATGATCAATGGCCTCCTGCACATCAACGGCGAGCCGGTGAAGCGTGAGCGGATCGACGATTACATCGAAACCGAGGAATCGGACCGCGCGATCCGGGTGAAGCGCTGGCGCGAAACGCTGCCGAACGGCGTCAGCTATACGACGCTCGATCTGCAGGATAACGGCTTCTACGACAATACGCCGGAATATCACGTGCCGCCCGATCATTACTTCATGATGGGCGACAATCGCGACAACTCGACCGACAGCCGCGTGCAGAGCCAGGTCGGCTATGTGCCGTTCAGCCATCTGATCGGCCGGGCGCAGTTGATCTTCTTCTCGGTCGGTGAGGGTGAACGGGCGTGGCAGGTCTGGCTGTGGCCATGGACCGTGCGCTGGAACCGCCTTTTCACGATCGTGCGATGAGCAAGGCGGCGGATGAAAATCCGCCGGTACCGGCCGCGCGGGCCCGCCGCGCTGCCGGAGCGGCCAAACAGGCGTCCACTGCAAAGGCGCCGGTGGCCAGGGAGCCCGTTGCGGACGCGCCAGATTCCGGCGATGCCCCGCGCAAGGTCAAACGCAGCGTGCAGCGCAAGCCGCGGGCCAAGACCTCACCGCTGGAAGTCAGCATCGGTTATCGCTTCGGCGATCCCGCTTTGCTGGAAAGCGCGCTGACCCATATCTCGGCGCTCAAGGGCCAGGGGCGCGGCGGCAGCTATCAGCGGCTGGAATTTCTCGGCGACCATGTGCTCGGCCTCGTGGTGTCGGAAATGCTGTTCCTGGCCTTTCCGAAGGCCGAGGAGGGCGAATTGTCCCGGCGGCTGGCCGATCTCGTGCGGCGGGAAAGCTGCGCCGATGTCGCGCGCAGCATTGACCTTGGCGCCTCGCTGCGGCTGGGCGCGTCCGAAATCCGAGCAGGCGGCCGCAGCCGCATCGCCATCCTCGCGGACGTCTGCGAGTCGCTGATCGGCGCGATCTTTCTCGATGGCGGTTACAAGGCCGCCAAGGCGTTTGTCGAGCGCTACTGGTCGGATCGGATGCTGAAGCCGGCGCGGCCGCTGCGCGATCCCAAGACCGTGTTGCAGGAATGGGCGCAGGCGCGCGGCCTGCCGACGCCGACCTATCGCGAGGTCGAGCGCACGGGTCCGCATCACGATCCGGTTTTCAAGGTTGCCGTCGATCTGCCGCAGCGCGAGCCGGCCGAGGGCAAGGGCCGCTCCAAACGGGCGGCGGAACAGGCGGCCGCAGAAGCCATGCTGAGCCGCGAAGGTGTACAGACCGATGTCTGAGACGAATGATCACGACGACGACTTTGCGAGGCCCGAGCCGGAGACGCGCTGCGGCTTCATCGCGCTGATCGGCGCGCCCAATGCCGGCAAGTCGACGCTGATCAATGCGCTGGTCGAGAGCAAGGTCTCGATCGTCAGCCACAAGGTGCAGACCACCCGCGTGCCGGTACGCGGCATCGCCATTGCCGGAAAATCGCAGCTCGTTTTCATCGATACGCCGGGCATCTTCACGCCCAAGCGCCGTCTCGACCGAGCGATGGTGACGAGCGCCTGGTCCGGCGCCCATGACGCCGACCTCACCGGCCTCCTCATCGATGCGCGCAAGGGCCTGGATGCCGAGAACGAAGCCATTGTCAGCAAATTGCCGGATGTGTCGGGCAAAAAGTTTTTGCTGCTGAACAAGGTCGATCTCGTCGACAAGCCGGCCTTGCTGGCGCTGGCGACGGCGCTGAACGAGCGCGTCAAGTTCGAGCATACCTTCATGATCTCGGCGCTGACCGGCGATGGTGTCGCCGATGTGCGATCCTGGCTCGCCGAGCGGGTGCCGCCGGGACCTTGGCATTATCCCGAGGATCAGGTGTCCGACGCGCCGATGCGGCTTCTCGCCGCCGAGATCACCCGCGAGAAGCTGTTCCATCGCCTGCATCAGGAATTGCCGTATCAGTCCACGGTCGAAACCGAATTGTGGAAGGAGATGAAGGACGGCTCGGTGCGGATCGAGCAGACCATCTATGTCGAGCGCGACAGCCAGAAGAAGATCGTGATCGGCAAGGGCGGCCAGACGTTAAAAGCGATCGGCGCCGATGCCCGCAAGGAAATCGCTAGCGTGGTCGAAGCGCCGGTGCACCTGTTCCTGTTCGTCAAGGTGCGCGAGGGCTGGGGCAACGACCCCGAACGCTACCGGGAAATGGGCCTGGAATTCCCCAAAAACTGACGTTCTCCGCGCCGCTTTGCCATTCGCGCGAAGCAGCTTATCTCTTGCTCATGGCAAGACGAACCGGCAGTGCCGATCTCCCGCTGCATCACGGCCGCGTTCCGCCGTGGCTGGCGCAGCGCATGGCGACGCTCGGCGCCGTCATGTGCCAGGCTATCGTGCACCACTACGGTCGCGACGAATTTCTGCAGCGGCTGGCGCATCCGTTCTGGTTCCAGTCGTTCGGCGCAGTGATGGGGATGGACTGGCATTCCTCCGGCATCACAACGAGCGTCATCGGCGCGCTCAAGCGCGGCCTCGCGCCGCTGCAGGGCGAACTCGGCATTCACGTCTGTGGCGGCCGCGGTAGCCATTCGCGCAAAACGCCCGACGAACTGACGCGGCTGGGCGATCGCGTCGGCTTTGACGGCGCAGCTTTGACCCGCGCCAGCCGGCTTGTGGCGAAGGTCGACAGCGCCGCCGTGCAGGACGGTTTCGATCTTTATCTGCACGGCTTCTTTGTCACCGATGATGGCAAGTGGACGGTCGTGCAGCAGGGCATGAACGGCGACAAGCGGCAGGCCCGCCGCTATCACTGGCATTCGCAAAATCTCACAAGCTTCGTTGATGCGCCGCATAGCGCCATCGATGGTCCAGTGCAGGGCGAGATCGTCAATCTCACCGACAAGCGCGCCGAACGCTCGCGCAACGCGCAGCTCGATCTGCTACAGGATCTCGGCCCCGATCGCATCGTGGACGAATATGCCGCCGTCACCGGCCAAAGCCAGCAACCATCCGCGCAGCCGATGCTGCCACATCTCGTCATGCCCGCGCATCACGATGTGCGGTCGAGCGATGTCTTCACCCGCCGCCTGCATGGCACATTGGCGGCGGCGGCTGAACGCGGGCCGGTCGATTTTCCAGACCTCTTGCTGACGCCCGGCGTCGGCGCGCGCACCGTGCAATCCTTGGCGATGGTCGCCGAAGTCGTGCACGGCACGCCATACCGTTTCCGCGATCCGGCGCGCTTCTCGCTCGCCCATGGCGGCAAGGATCGCCATCCATATCCCGTGCCGATCAAGGTCTATGACGAAACGATCAGCGTTCTGAAATCGGCCATCCACAAGGCCAAACTCGGCCAAGATGAGGAGATGCAGGCCATCCGCCGCCTCGATCAGCAGGCGCGCGCGCTGGAAGGCAAAGTCTCAGGCCCGTCTTTCGATGCGTTCGTCGCCAGGGAGCGCGGCGGTTCAGCCTCGCTCGGCGGCCGCTCGGTGTTCGGCTGGGAAGAGGACGTTGGCAAAGCGAAGCGGAGCAGCCGCTGATGCATTGGACCGACGAAGGCTTCGTGCTCGGCATCAAGCGGCATGGCGAAGCCAGCGCCATTCTCGAATTGATGACGCGCGCGCATGGCCGCCATCTCGGCCTCGTGCGCGGCGGCGCAGGCTCGCGCATGCGCCCGGTGCTGCAGCCGGGCAATCTCGTGCGGGCGGACTGGCGCGCGCGGCTCGACGATCACCTTGGCACCTACACCATCGAAGGCCTGGCGTTGCGGGCGGGCGATCTGTTCTCGTCGGCGCATGCGGTATTCGCGGTCACGCATCTGTCGGCTTTGGCGCGTTTGCTGCCCGAGCGCGATCCGCATGAGATCGTGTTCGATCATCTGGAAATGATCGTCGGCCAGCTGAGCGATGCGGCGCTCACCGCCGCCCTGATCGTGCGCTTTGAAGCCTTGATGCTGACCGAACTCGGCTTCGGTCTTGATCTTGAGTCCTGCGCTGCGACCGGCGCCACCTCCGACCTGATTTACGTGTCGCCGAAGTCGGGCAGGGCGGTGTCGCGCGCAGCCGGCGAGCCCTGGGCTGAGCGGATGCTGACGCTGCCGGCCTATCTCAACAGCGAGTTTGAGGGGCAGGTCACCGCCAAAGACATTGCCGATGGCTTCAAGCTGACCGGCTTTTTCCTTGCCCGCCATGTGCTGGAGCCGCGCGGCGTCGCGCTGCCCGACGCCCGCACCCATTTCATCCAGGCCGTCAGCCGCACCTTGTCGGACGCGGCGTAACGTTACGCGCCTTTAATCGTGGCAACATGGCGCGCGAGTTTGTCCAGCGTCTGGCCGCCATATTCGACAGCGCCAAAGCCGATCGCACCATCGCGCCGCTCCTTTGAGGGATGCATCTGGCGCAGCGTGAGCACGGACTTGCCGTCGCTCTGCTCATCGAATGTGACGAGCATTCTGAAGCGCGCGGGATCATCATCTTGATCGGAGCCATGCTCGACCTCGATCAGGGCCGGTGCCTCCAAGCGTAGAAACACCATGCGGTTGGTGTAGCGCGTACCGTCCGGCGCAATCATGTCAAATCGCCAGACGCCGCCCGGCTTCAGCGCGATCTCCTTTGTTTCGATCGCAAATCCTTCGGGTCCGAACCAGCTTTGAATCTGTTCGGGGTCGGTCCAGGCAGCATAGACGAGGCTGCGCGGAGCATCGATGACGCGGCTGATGACGATCTCGCGATCGAGTGGCCATGCTTGCCAGGGGGAGGAAGGTTGTGTGTGCTTGTCGCTCATCGCGTCATGTCTTTCTTTTCATGCGTTGAATATGAACGTCCATGCGGTCGAGGCGTTTTTCCCACGTCGCAATATGCTGCTGGAGCCAAAGCTCGGTCGCCTGCAACGCGCGGGGCTCGATCCGGCAGGTTCTGACGCGCCCGGTCTTCTCGGAGCTGACAAGGCCGCTGTCTTCCAGCACGCGGACATGCTTGAGCAGCGACGGCAGCGCTAATGCGAAGGGGGTGGACAGTTCGCTGACGGTTTTTGGTCCGTCGCACAGATGACTGACGATTGCCCGCCGGGTCGGGTCGGCGAGGGCCGAAAACGCCTTGTCGAGGTCCGCTGAATACTTAGCCATGACGGAAAGTATTGGCGCGGCCGCTTGCGACGGTCAATGGAAAACTTTCCCGACTGGCTAAGTTTTATCGGCCGTGGTTGCGGTGCGCGTATTTGTGCCCTCTCCCCTTGAGGGAGAGGGCTGCCGTGAATGTGCAGCAGTCTCTGTCGGGTGAGGGGTCACGGTCTATCGAGAGAGCGTAACCCCTCACCCAAGTGAGATCGTTGAGAGGCCGGTGATGCCCTCTCCCTCAAGGGGAGAGGGCGCAGTCATTGGCTTCGAGCCAAGTGCTTGAAGCGATGTGTTGTCGGCAGTCTCACCCCAGCCGCTCATCCCGGCGAAGGCCGGGATCCAGAGCCAAACCGTAAGACCGTGCTTGGGACCCTGGATCCCGGCCTTCGCCGGGATGAGCGGAGATATTTCAATACTCCTTTACCGTAATGCGCCCACCAACCCAGGTTCCCCGCTTGTTCAAGCGCCCGCTGCGCGGTACCCAGCGCCATGGCCACACGTGTGATTCCTCCGCCCCCGCCGGACAAGGACATTCAGGAAATCGGGCTGCGCGATGCGCTGGAAGAGCGCTATCTCGCCTATGCCCTGTCGACCATCATGCACCGGGCGCTGCCGGATGCGCGGGACGGCCTGAAGCCGGTCCACCGCCGCATTCTGCACGGCATGAACCTGCTGCGGCTTGACCCCGGTTCGACACCGAAGAAATCCGCCAAGATCGTTGGCGACGTCATGGGTAACTTTCACCCCCATGGCGACCAGGCCATTTACGACGCGCTGGTGCGCCTGGCGCAGGACTTTTCCTCCCGCTATCCGCTGATCGATGGGCAGGGCAATTTCGGCAATATCGATGGCGATAGCGCCGCCGCCTATCGTTACACTGAAGCGCGCATGACCGAAGTCGCGCGGCTGATGCTGGAAGGCATCAACGAGAACGCGGTCGACTTCCGTCCGAACTATGACGGCCTGACGGAAGAGCCGGTGGTGCTGCCGGGCGCATTCCCCAATCTGCTGGCCAATGGCTCGCAAGGGATTGCCGTCGGCATGGCGACATCGATCCCGCCGCACAACGCTGCCGAACTGTGTGACGCGGCTCTGTTCCTGATCGACAATCCGAATGCGCGCTCAAAGACGCTGATGAAATACGTCCCCGGTCCGGATTTTCCGACCGGCGGCGTGGTCGTCGACAGCCGCGATGCGATCGCAGAAGCCTATGCGACTGGTCGCGGCGGCTTCCGCGTGCGCGCACGCTGGAGCAAGGAAGAAGGCGGCCGCGGCTCCTATCAGGTCGTCGTCACGGAAATTCCGTATCTGGTGCAGAAGTCGCGGCTGATCGAGCGCATCGCCGAACTGCTCAATGAGCGCAAGCTGCCGCTCGTTGGCGACATTCGCGATGAATCGACGACTGATGTCCGCATCGTCATTGAGCCGAAGGTGCGCACCGTCGATCCGGTGCTGATGATGGAATCCCTGTTCAAGGTCAGCGAGCTGGAAAGCCGCATTCCGTTGAACATGAACGTGCTGGTTGGCGGCCGCATCCCGCGCGTGATCGGCCTTGCCGAAGCCTTGCGCGAATGGCTCGACCATCGCCGCGCGGTGCTCATTCGCCGCTCGCAATTCCGGCTGGATGCGATCGAGCATCGGCTGGAAGTGCTGGGCGGTTATCTGATCGCCTATCTCAATCTTGATGAGGTGATCCGGATCATCCGCACCGAGGATGAGCCCAAGGCGGTGCTGATCAAGGCCTTCACGCTCAGCGAAGTGCAGGCCGATGCCATCCTCAACATGCGTCTGCGCAATCTGCGCCGGCTTGAAGAGATGGAGATCCGCAAGGAGGACAAGGCGCTGCGCGACGAGCGCAAGACGCTGAAGGCCTTGCTGGCTTCCGAGCCCGAGCAATGGAAGACCGTTGCGGCCGAGATCAAGAAGGTGCGCGACACCTTCGGCCCCAAGACCCCGCTCGGCAAACGCCGCACCACCTTCGGTCAGGTGCAGGATGTCGAGCAGGAACTGGCGGAGATTCTGGTCGAGCGCGAGCCGATCACCGTCATCGTGTCGGAAAAGGGCTGGGTGCGCGCGCTGCGCGGCCACGTCACCGATCTGTCCGGCGTGGCGTTCAAGTCCGACGACTCGTTGCAATTCGCTTTTCCGGCGGAGACGACATCGAAATGCGTGTTCTTTGCCAGCAACGGCAAGTTCTACACCATCGATGCATCGAAGCTGCCTGGCGGCAGAGGCCATGGCGAGCCGGTGCGCCTGTTCATCGATATGGAAGGCGAAGCCTCGATCGTCTCGGCGTTCAAATTTCAGGGTGGCCGCAAATTCCTGATCGCGGCGACCGACGGCAAGGGCTTTGTCGTGCCGGAGGATGAGTGTCTGGCCAATACCCGCAAGGGCAAGCAGGTGCTCAACGTCAAGGCGCCGGATGCGGCGGCGGCGATCACGGTGGTCGAGGGCGATCAGGTTGCGGTGATCGGCGAGAACCGCAAGATGCTGGTCTTCCCGCTCGATCAGGTGCCGGAGATGACGCGCGGCGCCGGCGTGCGGCTGCAGCGCTACAAGGACGGCAAGCTGTCTGACGTGGCGACCTTCCCGACCAAGGAAGGGCTGACCTGGCTGGATTCTGCCGGCCGCACCCAGTCGATCTCGACCAAGGAGCTGGCCGACTGGCGCGGCAACCGCTCCGATGCCGGCCGCCTGCCGCCGAAGGGATTCCCGCGCAGTAACAAGTTCGGCAAGAGTGTTTGATAGGAATGAGAGATGAGCGCAGCGCAATGACCGCTGTCCCCGATGATGCTCAATTCTCTCCCGCTCATCCCGGCGCAGGCCGGGATCCAGAATCTCACCCGAGACAGGAGTGTGTGGGACTCTGGATCCCGGCCTGCGCCGGGATGAGCGGAGTGTCTGGCCGCGCCAGAAGGTCCTAAACGAATTTCAAGTCAGACTCTGAGGGGCACCAACGGCGCGTCCGGAAGGGTGAGGGCGGAAGGAGAGCGCAATCACAACTGGGCGCGCACCCAGCCCTGCGACATCAGCCGTTCCTGCGGCAGGTAGCGGCTCTTGTAATCCATCTTGCCGGAGCCGCGCACCCAATAGCCAAGATAGACGTAAGGTAGCTTCATCGCTTTCGCTCTCGCGATGTGATCGAGGATCATGAAGGTGCCAAGCGAACGCGTCTCTTCATCCGGCTCGAAGAACGAATAGACCATCGACAGCCCATCATTGAGGATGTCGGTCAGCGCCACCGCCACCAGCTGGCGGTCGCGGAAAGCCGATGAGCGGTCGCGGATGCGGTATTCGACGATGCGGGTCTCGACATGGCTGTCCTCGACCATCATCGCGTAGTCGAGCACGGTCATATCGGCCATGCCGCCGTCGCGATGGCGGGAATCGAGATAGGCGCGGAAGATCGAATATTGCTCCGAGCTTGGCACGGCCGGCCGCATCTCGCCGGTGAGGTCCGCATTGCGCTGGGACACCCGGCGCATCGAGCGGGTGGGCTGGAAGTCGTCGGCGACCACGCGAACGGAGACGCAGGCGCGGCAGGTCTCGCAGGCGGGTCTATAGGCGATCGACTGGCTGCGGCGGAAGCCGCCATGGGTGAGGAGGTCGTTGAGGCCGGCGGCGCGTTCGCCGACCAGATGGGTAAAGACCTTCCGTTCCTCCTTGCCGGCCAGATAAGGGCAGGGCGAGGGGGCGGTGAGGTAGAATTGCGGCGTATCGCGCGAATGCTGGGTCACGGTTCAACCGGGCTTAGGTCACATCCTGATCTGCCATCATCCTGATCCGCAACCATCCCGCGTCACAGGCCTGACGTCAAATGTTGGGGTGGCCGGCCTCGGAGTCAAAGGGGCGAAGCGCGCCGGACTGGGCCGAACTGTTGATCACCACGGTTCCCAGCAGGAAATCGTGGGCGAGCCGGCGGCGGGCATCGAAGAAACAGACGAACAGAATCAGCGGCGTCAGCATGCTGACGCTCAGCCAGAAGACGAGGGCATGGACGGCGCCAAGCACGAAATAGGCCGGCGCCCCATACCAGGTGCGCAGCTCGATATTCAGCATCCGCATGCCGATGGTGGCCGAATGCGGGCTGCCGAGCGTCATGCCGTAATAGGCCAGCGCCCAGAGCACCGCGATCGCCGGCATCAGCCCGAACAGGAAAAAGCCGAAGCCCAGCGTGACGATGCCGATGGCGAAGAAGAACAGCGCCAGCACCACCAGCGGCGCGCCGATGATGACGAGGTCGATCAGGAAGGCCATCACCCGCCGCGCCGGCACGCCGTCGAAAAATTCCGGATTGGTTTCCGGATCGTAAGCATGCGGCTTGATTCCGTCGGCGATGTTGAGACGCGGGCGCTCTTCTGTCATGACATTCCGCCGGTCCGGCGCTCCAGCCTTCATTGGGCCGTTCGCATTATGGCATATCGGCGAGCGGCTGTCGCCAGCGCAACTGGCCGCACGCGACATCGATCCTATATCACACGTCTCACACCTGAAGATCCGTATGGTCACGTTGCACGATATCGAGAATGCCCGGGAGGTCCTTGCGCAGCATGTGCTGCGCACGCCGATGCTGCCGGCGCCGAAATTGTCCGAACTCACGGGCGCAGAGGTTTTCGTCAAATACGAAAATCTGCAGGTCACCAATTCATTCAAGGAGCGCGGCGCGCTCAACAAGCTGGCGACGCTGACACCGGACGAACGCCGACGCGGCGTGATTGCCATGTCGGCCGGCAATCATGCGCAGGCGGTCGCCTATCACGCCGCGCGGCTCGGCATCGCTGCCACCATCGTCATGCCGGTGACGACGCCGGCGGTGAAAGTCGCCGCCACACGCGCGCATGGCGCTGCGGTGGTGTTGTGCGGCGAGAGCGTCGCCGAAGCGCAGGCACGCGCCGAGGAATTGCAAGCCGAGCGCAATCTCGTGCTGATCCATCCCTATGACGATCCGCGCGTGATTGCCGGGCAGGGCACCATCGCCATCGAGATGCTGGACGATTGCCCCGATCTCGATTGCCTTGTCATCCCGATCGGCGGGGGCGGTTTGATCTCCGGTTGCGCGATCGCCGCCACCGCGATCAAGCCGAAGATCGAGATCGTCGGCGCCGAGGCTGAGCTTTATCCCTCGGTCTGGAACGCGCTGGAAAAGCAGGACTGGCCGATCGGCGGTGCGACGCTCGCCGAAGGCATCGCGGTGAAGAATGTCGGCAAGGTCACGTTGCCGATCATTCGCGAGCGCGTGTCCGAGATCATCCTTGTCAACGAGTCGCAGCTCGAACGCGCGGTGAATGCGTATCTCACCTTGCAGAAGACGATGGCCGAAGGCGCCGGCGCATCAGGGCTTGCCGCGCTTCTGAAAGCGCCGGAGCGCTTTCGCGGCAAGCGCGTCGGCCTTGTGCTGTCGGGCGGCAATATCGATCCGCGCATCGTTGCGTCGATCATGGTGCGCGAACTTGAGCGCAGCGAACAGATCATCTCCTTCCGCCTGACCATTCCGGATCGGCCGGGCGTGCTCGGCATCATCGCCACGCGCCTCGGCGAACTCGGCGCCAACATTCTCGAAGTCGACCACAAGCGCACGTTTCTCGATGTGCCGGCCAAGGGCGCGCGGCTCGACGTCACGGTCGAAGCGCGCGACAGCCAGCATGCCGAAGAGATCATGGCGGCGATGGCGGAGGACGGTTATCACCCGCTGCGCCTTCAGGGCGGCGCGGCGATGGAGTGAGGGCGTAGATATGCGCCCGGCTTTCGCTGAACTACATTGCTGTCGTCCCCGCGAAGGCGGGGACCCATAAACACAGCACGGCGTATGGGTCCCCGCTTTCGCGGGGACGACCGTTTACTGAGATCAGGTGTTCGCCAACACTAACGCTGCAGCAGCTCCGCCACCTTCGGCGCGAAATAGGTCAGGATGCCGTCAGCGCCTGCGCGCTTGAACGCATAGAGGCTTTCCAGCACGGTCTTGTCGTCTTCCAGCCAGCCATTCTGGATGGCGGCGGCGATCATCGAATATTCGCCCGACACCTGATAGGCGAAGGTCGGCACGCTGAATTCTTCCTTCACGCGCCGGACGATATCGAGATAGGGCAGGCCGGGCTTCACCATCACCATGTCCGCGCCTTCGTCGAGATCGAGCCCGACCTCGCGCAAGGCTTCATCGGAATTGGCATAGTCCATCTGATAGGTGCTCTTGTCGCCCAGCAGCGTCTTTGACGAGCCGACAGCATCGCGGAACGGACCATAAAAGGCCGACGCATATTTCGCCGCATAGGCCATGATCGCCACATTCTGATGGCCGGCATCGTCGAGCGCGAGCCGGATGGCGCCGACGCGGCCATCCATCATGTCGGACGGCGCGATGATATCGCAGCCGGCCTCGGCCTGAACCAGCGCCTGCTGGGTCAGCACATCCACCGTCTCGTCATTGAGGATCACGTTGTCACGCAACAGGCCGTCATGGCCGTGGCTGGTGAAGGGATCGAGCGCCACGTCGCAAAGAATGCCGATCTCCGGTACCGCCTTCTTGATCGCCCGCACCGCGCGACAGACGAGATTGTCCGGATTGGTGGCTTCGCTGCCGGTGTCGTTGCGCAGGCTGGGATCGGTATAGGGAAAGATCGCCACGCACGGGATCCGCAGCTTCGCCGCACGCTCGACCTCACGCACCGCTTCAGCAATCGACAGCCGATCGACGCCGGGCATCGAGGCGATCGGCGTGCGGGCAATGTCGCCATCCACAACGAAAATCGGCCAGATCAGATCGGCGGCCGTCAGCGTGTTCTCGCGCACCATCCGGCGCAGCCATTCGGTGCGGCGCAGCCGCCGCGGCCGGTGCGACAGGTCGAGAGGGAAATCGGCAGCCGGCGGCGCATCGACGGGGACAACTCGGGTCCTGCTTTCGAGCGGACGACCATACTTGATTGCCATGATTTGCTCCTTCGGACCGCGTCGGTGTCGTACTGGCTGTGGCGTCGTCAGCCTGGCGCCCGCTATGTAGCCGTTTCCGGCCGGCTCTGCTACGACGCGTGCGCCGGGGCAGGGCTGAAAGTGCAACACGGGCTACAAGACTGGCGGCAAGGCTGGATGTTAAATCCAGCGAGGCGATTCGGCGGCGGGTGTTGTGCATTCTTTGCCGCGATGTTGCCTTGCTGCCGTCATTGAGTGTCATCGTCTGCCGATTGGAATGTCATGAGCGAACCCGTAGCCATTGAACGCGCGCTGGAGCCGGTTCAGTCCCAACGCCGGGACCTGCAGGGACAGTGGACACGCTGGCTGCTCTGGTTCCTGCGCGGCATGGCCGTGATCTCGATGTTCAAGGGGCTCTATCACTGGTCGGTGGTGCTTGGCATCGGCGAGGGGCCGGATTCGACCTTCAGCTTGCAGCCGATCCCGTGGCAGACCGCGACAGTCTATTTTGCCATCATCGATTTGCTGGCAGCCGTCGGCCTCTGGCTCGCCGCTGTGTGGGGCGCAGTGGTGTGGCTGACGGCGGGCGTGTCGATGGCGGCTGTGCAGCTGTTCTTCCCGCAGATCTATGGTGGCTCGTGGTTCGTGGTGGCGATCGAACTGGTGCTGTTCGCCTGCTATCTGGTGCTGGCGCTGCGATCGGCCAGAGAGCATCCGCATTGAGGTCTCCGCTCATCCCCGCGAAAGTGGGCACCCAGGGCCAAGCATTCTGCTTTCATGAGAGCGGCGAATGTGTGCTGGACTCCCGCCTTGCGGGCGGGGCTTCGTCTCCGTAACGCATGGTGCTTCACTCACGGCCGTACTTTCCATGGATCAGCACGCCATATTTCAGAGCTATCTTGATCAGTGGGGCCTCGTTGCCGACGGGCATCCCATCACCACGCGGGTTGCGAAATTACTGCCCGTGCTGCGAAACGGTGAAGCGGCCATGCTCAAAGTTTCGCATGAGAAGGACGAACGCCTCGGCGGCGTATTGATGGAATGGTGGGACGGTGAGGGGGCGGCGCGCGTACTGGCCTGGGACCATGATGCGCTTCTTCTGGAGCGCGCCAGCGGCAGTCGTTCGCTCGGTGATATGGCGCGTTCGGGCCTGGACGAAGATGCCTCTCGGATCCTCTGTGCCACTGCCATGGCGTTGCATGCGCCACGCGCGAGACAGCGTCCGGAACTGATCCCGCTGAACCAATGGTTTCGTGACCTTGAACCGGCGGCCTCCCGCTATGGCGGCATTCTGAAGCGAAGCACGGAGGCGGCACAGATGCTGTTTGCCGAGCCACGGGAGATCGTCGTGTTGCATGGCGACCTTCACCACGACAACGTCCTTGATTTTGGAGAACGAGGCTGGCTTGCCATTGATCCAAAGCGGCTCTTGGGCGAACGTGGTTTTGACTTCGCCAACATCTTCACAAATCCTGATCTCGCCGATCCATCCCGCCCGGTGGCGACGATGCCCGGTCGCTTTTCGCGACGACTCGATGTGGTGACGCAGGCGGCCAAGCTCGAGCGGCGACGGCTCTTGCTTTGGATACTTGCATGGACCGGCCTGTCGGCGTCATGGTTCTTGAATGATGGCGATCCTCTTGCCGCCATTGACCTGCAGATTGCTGAGCTTGCTGCCGGCGAACTGGACCAATGAGTGGCGCAGGTTGCGTAGTATCTGATCATACGCCGTGGTGGTTTATGAGCCCCCCGCTTTCGCGCGGACGACAGACCATGCTTGGTTGCGTGATGTATTCTTAATTAGACACTGCGCACCTGCTCCCCGCACTTGCTCTGCTTCGGATGGTGCACTCATCCCTCCTCCGCTCATCCCCGCGCAAGCGGGGATCCAGCGTTACGCATTCCGTCTCAGCTTTAGAGCAACGCATCTCGTCATCACAACGGCGGTCTGCATGCGCGTCTCGCATGTTTGCTGGATTCCCGCTTTCGCGGGAATGAGCGGATGATGCAGTTGAGGTGCAACCATCGCATTGTGCTGGGTTGCGAGAATGACGAGGAGAGTGCTGAGCAATGCAACACAAAGCCTGTTGTGTGCAGACAGCATGCGAATGCTCAACCGCCGCTGCGACTTGATGCAGAGCTTATCCACTTGGTCGTCACCGCGAAAGCGGAGACCCATACGCCGTGCTGTGATTATAGGTCCCCGCCTTCGCGGGGGACGACAGATCATTCTGAGCCGCGCAACGCCGTCTCAGCGCCAAGCGCGGCTCTCCCAAATCCTTTCCGCAAAGCTCATTCAACTGCGACCATTCGATTTTTCCACAGCCGCATAGGCACGTGCGGAAAGGTGAATCATTTCTGTCGCTATTGCATTCGATTTGAATTGCCACACGCGGAAAATCGCAATTTGCCAGTATTTACGGGCATTTTCTGCACTCGCAAGCGCCCGGTTTTATTGGCTTTGTGGCATCGATCGGCAAAGTTTCGCAGTAATTGACGCGAAACCATTACGGGGACTTAGCCTAAGTAACCTTCTCTTTATGCTGTTGTTTAAGCCGATTTTAGATCATCGGAACATAGGGTTACGGCATCAACGGGGAAAACAGGGCCCCGGCTAAAACAAAAGAATTCTCTAAGAAAGGCGTCACATGAAAGCCGTTGCCAAGTCGGTAGAACAACCCGTTCAGAACACGCAGCGCTTCGAGCATATTCGTCCGCTTTATCTCGAAGCCCTGACGCTTGTCGAGCGTCTGCATCGTCGTCTTCTCGACGTAATCAAGGACGAATTCGATCGTCGCGGTCGCGCTGATATCAACTCGGTGCAGGCGCTGCTGTTGTACAACATCGGCGACAAGGAATTGACCGCCGGCGAACTGCGCACGCGCGGTTACTATCTCGGATCCAACGTCTCGTACAATCTCAAGAAGCTCGTTGAAATGGGCTTTCTCGATCATCAGCGTTCGCGCGTTGATCGTCGCTCGGTCCGCATCAAGCTGACCGACAAGGGCGCTGAGATCCGCGACATTGTCGAAGCGCTTTATCAGAAGCATGTGCGCACGGTCGAACAGGTCGGTGGCATCTCGGCCGAAGAATTCGGCACGCTGAACAAATCGCTGCATCGCCTCGAGCGCTTCTGGACCGACCAGATCCTTTATCGGCTCTGAGTTCGTATCAATTGCGGAGCTTGATGGTTGAAGCTGGGTTCGCCCGGATCGGCATCAGGCGTCGAAAGGAGAGGCGGCAGGAAAGGGCCCTGAAGGCCCGGCGCCGGCTCTCAGCATGGGGTCCAGAACGGGTCCCTATCGTCTGCCACTTTGTGACTTCCCTGGCCTTGGTCTCCCCGGCCTTGGTGTTTACTTCGGCCTCCTGCGCGATGACCTCGCTGCGGGAGGCCTCTTTGCCGTTTGGCCTGCCGAAGTGAGCGGGTCGGCGCACGCCCTGGGCTCTGAGGTTCCAGTTGCGGAACTTGCCTCGCTGCGGCGTTTCCATCCCGGTTTGCTAGAACAATTGCTCCGAGGTCATGCTCGGCGGGCGCTCGCGCGTCCTCAAGGGCCGAACATCGCCTGTTCTAGTGGTAAGCTGCTGCGGCACGGCCGGGTGCGGTCGAGGGGGACAAATGGATGACTGAGGGCGAGGGGCGGGAGGTTCTGTTTGAATTTACCCCCGTTGGCTCTGTGGTGCGGGTCGCCGCCATCGACGCCGCTACCGGTATCGAGGTGGTGGTGATGGGACCAGTCCGGGCCACGCGGGCGGATTTGCAGAAACTGGCACTGGCCAAGCTCAAGCGGCGGCTGGCCGCTTCCTGAAACGGTATCAACGCCTAGATGTTGCGGCATAGCGGCCGCGCAAAACCTATGGCTTGGCGGACCTAAGCCCAATGTGGTAGTCGGCGCGCTTCTGGTTCAGGAGATCACGTTATGTCGGCTACGTCCGCCCCCGGCGCCGAGCGCGCATCCTTTTTTTCCGCTTCGCTCGCGGATAGCGATCCGGAGATCGCGGCGGCGATCGGCCAGGAACTGGGTCGGCAGCGCGACGAAATCGAGCTGATCGCCTCGGAAAACTATGTCAGCCGCGCCGTTCTGGAGGCGCAGGGCTCGGTTTTGACCAACAAATATGCCGAAGGCTATCCCGGCAAGCGCTATTATGGCGGCTGCCAGTTCGTTGATATTGCGGAGCAATTGGCGATCGACCGGGTGACGAAGCTGTTCGGCTGCCAGTTCGCCAATGTGCAGCCGCATTCGGGCGCCTCGGCCAACGCATCGGTGTTCTTCGCGCTGATGAATCCGGGCGATACCTTCCTCGGGCTCAATCTGGCCGCCGGCGGGCATCTGACGCATGGCATGAAGATCAACATGTCGGGCAAGTGGTTCAACGCCGTCGCCTATAACGTGCGGCCGGACGACCATCGCATCGATCTCGACGAGGTGCGGCGGCTCGCGCAGGAGCACAAGCCGAAGATCATCATCGCCGGCGGCTCGGCTTATCCGCGCGTGATCGATTTTGCCGGCTTCCGGGCGATCGCCGACGAGGTGGGGGCATATCTGTTCGTCGACATGGCCCATTTCGCCGGCCTCGTCGCCGGCGGCGCCCACCCGTCCCCCTTCCCCCACGCGCATGTTGTGACCACAACGACGCACAAAACATTGCGGGGACCGCGCGGCGGCGTTGTGCTGACAAATGATCCCGAGATCGCCAAGAAGATCAACAGCGCCGTGTTTCCGGGGCTGCAGGGCGGCCCGCTGATGCATGTCATCGCCGCCAAGGCCGTCGCATTCGGCGAGGCACTGCGCCCCGAATTCAAGACGTATGCGAAATCCATCGTCGATAATGCCAAGGTGCTATCTGAGGCGCTGAAGTCGGCAGGGTACGCAATGACGTCCGATGGCACTGATACGCATCTGATGCTGGTCGATCTCCGGCCAAAGCGTCTCACCGGAAAGGTGTCGGAGGTTGCGCTCGGCCGCGCGCACATCACCTGCAACAAGAACGGCATTCCTTACGATCCGGAAAAGCCCACCATCACTTCTGGTATCCGTCTCGGAACGCCGGCCGGAACGACGCGTGGTTTCGGCGTCGCCGAATTCAAAGAGATCGGCGAGATGATTGCCGAGGTGCTGGACGTCCTTTCGCAGAAACAGGCCGATGAAGATACGCTTGTGGAAGGCGCGGTGCGTGCGAAAGTAAAGGCGCTGGTGGAGCGATTCCCGATCTATCAATGAACGCGTCTAACCGGTGAAGATAGGCAAACATGCGCTGTCCGAATTGCAGCAGTCTCGATACGCAGGTGAAGGATTCACGCCCGACCGAAGATTCGAGCGCAATCCGGCGCCGTCGCGTCTGTCTGAGCTGTCAATTTCGTTTTACGACGTTCGAGCGCGTGCAACTGCGCGAGCTCGTTGTCATCAAGCGCAATGGCCGGCGCGTGCCGTTCGATCGCGACAAGCTGTTGCGATCGCTGCAGATCGCTTTGCGCAAACGCAACATTGAACCGGAACGGCTCGAGCAGCTGGTCTCACGCATCGTTCGCGATCTCGAAAGTCTGGGTGAGAGCGAAATCACTACCGACACCGTTGGCGAGAATGTGATGACGCATCTGCGCGAGCTCGACGACATTGCCTATGTTCGCTTCGCCTCGGTCTATAAAAACTTCCGAGAGGCGAAGGACTTCGAGACCGCCATCAAGGAATTGTCGACCGAGGACGACGATCCGAAGGTGCCAATGCCTCAACACAAGTGAACGCTTCCGCAACTGATACCCCGTTCGCCGCGGATGATATGCGCTTCATGCGGCTCGCTCTAGAGTTGGGGCGGCGCGGCCTTGGCAATACCTGGCCTAATCCGGCGGTCGGCGCCGTTATCGTCAAGGATGGAATCATCATCGGCCGGGGTTGGACCCAACCCGGGGGACGACCTCATGCGGAGACCGAGGCGATCAGGCAAGCCGGGTCTCAGGCAAGAGGCGCAACGCTCTATGTCACGCTCGAACCGTGTTCGCATCACGGCAAGACGCCGCCTTGCGCCGATGCCATTGTTGCTGCTGACCTGGCCCGTGTTGTGTCGGCCATCGAAGACCCCAATCCTCAGGTTGCCGGACGGGGCCACGACAGGCTTCGTGCCGCCGGCATTGCCGTTACATTTGGCGTCCGCGCAGCTGAGGCGCGCAAGGCTCATGCCGGTCACATCCGACGCATCGTCGATGGGCGTCCGCATATCACTTTGAAGCTTGCGGTCTCTGCCGACACTAAAGCTGCGTTAGCGGGACACAAGCCAGTTCAAATTACCGGGGAGCAGATGCGCGCTCGGGTCCACATGATGCGCGCTATGAACGACGCTATCCTGATCGGTATCGGAACCGCGCTCGCGGACGATCCGGAACTAACATGCCGCTTGCCGGGCATGGCGCAGCAATCGCCGCTGCGCGTCATACTCGACAGGAATTTGCGTCTTCCTCTTCGATCGAAACTGGTAACGTCAGCCCGGCACATTCCCGTGATCGTCTTTGCTGGCGAAGATGCTTCGGCGGAAAACGAGAGGAAATTGGCGACGCACGGCGTTCAGGTAAAACGCGTCAGGTCGGATACAGGCGGGCTCGTGTTGTGGGATATTCTTCAGTCCCTTGCCAATATGGGTATCACCCGATTGATGGTGGAGGGCGGGCCGACAGTTGCTGCCTCCTTCATTCGTCAGGATCTCGTCGACGAGGCCATGTTGCTGCGTGGCGCGATCACGATCGGTGCTAATGGCGTCGATGCGCTGGTCGGGCTTTCGCTTGACGCGCTAACAGCCTCGCCCCATCTGCGGTTGACTGAAAGCGGCATGATCGGCGCCGACACATGGAGCCATTTCGAGCGGCCTGGCGATTGATGTCATGCGCCGCGGATAACGACAAAGGATCCAGCTAGAAGTGGCGGATGCCGTGATTGTAAGGCGATGAGAGACGATAACAGACTGTCTTCGAAAGGCGCGTTCTGATGTTTACAGGGATTGTCACCAATGTCGGCGAGATCTCGGAGGTTCAGGCTCAGGCCGGCGATCTGCGCCGCTTTGTGATCGCTTGCGACTATGACCGAAGCGGAATAGCGCTCGGTGCCTCGATCGCCTGTTCGGGCGTGTGTCTCACGGTCGTCGACACCGGGCTTGCCGGCGGACGAACCTGGTTCGCGGTCGATGCCGCGGCAGAGACCATTTCTCTCACCAGCGTAAAATCCTGGCACAAGGGGACGAGACTGAATCTTGAGCGCTCCCTCAAGATTGGCGATGAACTGGGCGGCCATCTCGTCAGCGGTCACGTCGATGGTCTGGCGACGGTAGCAGAACGAACCGACCTGACCGACCAGGCACGGTTTCGCCTCGTGGCGCCGGCGGATCTCTCACGGTTTATCGCTAAAAAAGGCTCGGTTGCGCTCGATGGCGTGTCGCTGACCGTCAACGAGGTCGACGGAAGCGAGTTTTCGGTTCTGGTGATCCCGCATACCCTGCAGGTCACCACGATCGGCACTTGGCAGAAAGATACGGCTGTTAATCTTGAGATTGATGTGATGGCGCGCTACGCCGCTCGCCTGATGGTGGAGCATTGATATCGATCTTGCGAGAGATTGCGGCGCATTGTTAATGACACGGCGAGATAGATGCGGCGCAGGACCCTGCGTCTGGAGGCGATGATGGCAGGACCACGGCAGGCAAAAGATGCGACGGTGGGAGGAGGCCTTGCAGGGGCCAGAATCCTCATCGTCGAGGCGCGTTATTATGAGGATATCGCCGACGAGTTGCTGGCCGGCGTGGTTGGAGCGCTGGACGATGTGGGTGCCGAGCATGATTGCATCACGGTGCCTGGCGCACTGGAAATCCCAACGGCGCTTGCGATTGCGTTGGATGCCGCTGCCGAGAGCAAGACGCCCTATGACGGTGCAGTGGCGTTAGGCTGCGTTATCCGTGGCGATACCATTCATTTCGAAATCGTCTCCGAGCAATCCGCGCGAGGACTGATGGATGTCTCGGTGGCCCGCAAAATTCCGATCGGCAACGCAATCCTGACCGTTGATACCGAAGGCCAGGCTTGGGCGCGTGCCCGCTTGGGAGAGGGGAACAAGGGTGGTGAGGCTGCTCGCGCGGCCTTGACATTGATTGACATCAAGCGCGGTCTGTCGAAGTGATGAAGGGCGCAACACAAAACGGCCGCCCGATGTCCCCGAAAGAAGACCGCAAGGCCAACCGGCGCGGTGCGGCGCGGCTTGCCGCTGTGCAAGCACTCTATCAGATGGATATTGCCGGCACGGATCTGAATGACATTCTTGCCGAGTTCGAAAGCCATTGGCTGGGCGGCGAGGTCGAGGGCGATAAATATCTGCCGGCAGAAGCCGCGTTTTTCCGCGAAATCGTTGGTGGCGTTGTGGCTGAGCAGCGCCAGCTTGATCCGGCCATTGATCAGGCTTTGAGCAAGGGCTGGCCGTTGAAGCGTGTAGAGGCCTTGGTGCGGGCAGTTCTGCGCGCGGGGGCTTTTGAACTCACGCATCGCAAGGATATCCCGGTGCGGGTAATCGTGTCGGAATATGTCGACGTCGCAAATGCTTTTGTCGACCGCGATGAAACCGGTATGGTCAATGCAGTGTTGGACATGCTGGGTCGATCGATGCGCGCGGAGGACTTCGACGCGCCCTCGAGTTGATGGATAGGAGCTGGCGTGAAGGCCCGTCGACTATACGCAGCCAAAGCTGACGTGGTGAACGCAACATGTCGTCCGGCGAAGACAAACTGATCGCACGCTATTTCAAGCCGCTCGCGACGGCCAGCGGTGCGCTTGGGCTTAGCGACGATGCTGCTTTCTATGCGCCGCCGGATGGGCATGAACTGGTTCTGACCACCGATGCTGTCGTCTCTGGGATGCATTTTCTTCCCAATGATCCAGCGCGTGACATCGCTAAGAAAGCTTTGCGCGTCAATCTTTCCGATTTGGCAGCGAAGGGCGCAATGCCAGCCGGCTGTTTGATGACGTTGGCACTGCCAGCCGGGATTGATGATGCATGGCTCGCGGAATTCAGCGCGGGCCTGCAGGAGGATTGCAAATCCTTTTCATGTCCGGTGTTCGGCGGCGATACCGTCAAGACTGACGGCCCGTTGTCGATATCCATCTTTGCATTCGGCATTTTGCCGCGCGGGACAATGGTTCGACGTAAGGGCGCTAAGACAGGCGACCACGTTGTTATCACCGGCACCATCGGCGATGCAGCACTTGGACTTCGCCTTCTGCGCGAGCCTGCACTCCAGACTGACTGGCGGCTAAGTGTCGATCAAGTTCAGCATCTCGTCGATCGTTATCGCGTGCCGCAACCGTGCGTGGCTTTGGCAGCGGCGGTGAGAGCGCATGCAACTGCCGCCATGGATGTCTCCGATGGTCTTGTTGGCGATCTGGCCAAGCTATGTGAGGTGTCGGGTGTGAGCGCACAGATAAAGGCTGCGTATATTCCGTTATCGGCCGCCGCGCGGCAGGCGCTTGAAGCTGATCCCAAACTGATCGAAACCATCGCGACCGGCGGCGATGATTATCAGATCCTCTGCACCATCCCGCCGGAGCGCATGACCGCCTTTCGCGAACTCGCAGCTTCAGTTGGCATTCCGGTGACCGGGATGGGCGAAATCATGTCAGGCGAAAACGTCCCAAAAATGATCGGGGCAGACGGGACGTCATTGACATTTGCCCGCGGCTCTTTCAGCCATTTCTGACAGACAACAATAAAAACGATGGTCTGGGGAGAGACACTATGCATGACCGCACCGCGATCCGGCCGGCGCCGACCGGCTGGGGAACTCCCGGCTCGTCGCGCGATGCGCGTCTGAGGCGGAAATTTCCGACCATTGAGGATTTGCGCAAGGCGGCGGAGCGGCGCATTCCATCCATCGGCTACGATACGGTCGCCGGCGGTGCGGGTCAGGATCTTGCAGTGAAGCGAAACGCCGCTGCGTTGGACGCGATCACAATGGTGCCGCGTGTCGGCGAGGATGGCGGGCCGGTCTCGACCGACATCGAGTTGTTCGGCCGCCATTATGCAGCGCCCATCGGTATTGCACCGATGGGCTTGCAGAGCGTGTTTTGGCCGGGTGCGGAGCGGCTGTTGGCGCGGGCCGCCCAACGCGCGCGCATTCCCTACACCGCCGGAACGGTCAGCGGCGTTGCGCTGGAGGAACTGGCGGCGATCGCCCCGGATGTGACCTGGTTCCAGCTTTATCGGCTGGCGAAAGACGATCACAAGGTCGGTTTCGATCTGGCGCGTCGGGCTCAGGATGCCGGCATCCATGTGCTGGTGGTGACGGTCGATACGCCAGGACGGGCCAAGCGGCCGGGCGAATTGCGCAACGGGCTGACCTTGCCGTTCCGGCCGGGTTTTCGCACGATAAGGCAGGCGGCTTTGTCTCCATCCTGGCTAATGGCGATGATGCGTAATGGTCAGCCGAGCTTTCCATGTCTCGCACCTTATTGCGGCCCTAGCGCCTCGAAGGCGGAGATTGCCTGGTACGCCCAGCGTGAGGTCAGCGGTGCGATCACCTTCGAGGAGATGAAGCGCTATCGCGACCTGTGGAAGGGGCCGATGGTGATCAAAGGCGTGATGCATCCGGCCGATGCCGAGAAGGCCGTGGCGATCGGTCTCGATGGCATAGAGGTATCGAACCATGGTGGCCGTCAGTTGGAAGCCGCGCCGGCGGTGATCGATGTGCTGCCTGCGATTGTGCGCGCGGTCGGGGGCAGGGCGAGCGTGTTGATCGATGGCGGCATTCGCTCAGGCCTCGATGTGGTGCGGGCGATCGCGCTCGGCGCCAAAGCGGCGCTGGCCGGTCGTGCCTTTCTCTACGGCGTTGGAGCGATCGGCGAGGATGGGGCTGATTACGTCACGACGATGTTGGTCGAGGAGATCGGTGTTGCGATGCGGCAGATCGGCGTCAAAGACTTTGCTGCGTTGCGTCATCTGACGCTGCAACATCCCGGCGCTGTTTCGTTCGACTAGGACAAGCTGCAACGCAGCCCTGTCCGCTTCACACTGGCAAGCCCGTCGCAGGGCCGGTATGAAGAGCCGCCTTGCCGGGAAGCCTCATCATGTCGACTGTTGCCGGAAACTCTACCGCCCTGATCGATGATCGGCTGGCCCGCCGCAACGCAATGGTGCTTGCGGTCACGCAGGCCCTGGCGGGCGGCAACAACACCATCCTGCTCGCAACCGGTTCCATCGCCGGCGCGATGCTGGCGCCATCCAAGCTGCTCGCCACTGTTCCTATCACCGTCTATGTCATCGGCATGTGGCT
>Ga0164243_10002137_pt1 | contig 33102 bp, 40 predicted proteins | sample OricompcompostOP_FD_108781 | JGI IMG/M metagenome (GOLD analysis project Ga0164243, IMG submission 108781) | Organic Plus compost microbial communities from Emeryville, California, USA - Original compost - Organic plus compost (OP) | ecosystem: Engineered > Solid waste > Mixed feedstock >... | reverse complement strand
GAAGTCGAACTTGCCCTCGGCGAAGGACTCGCCCGGGCCGCGGCCGAGGGCGACCGCCCCGTGGCGGCGCCAGACCGCCTCGGCGGCCCGCCGGCTCGCCGCCAGGACGCGCGGCTCCCCCTCATAGGCGGCGATCAGCAGGCAGGCCCTGTCCAGGTCCAGGCCGCGCACCCGCCGCAGCCACCACTTGAAGCCGCGCGCGACCGCGGCCTTGAGCGGCCCGGGGCGGCGCTGGAAGGCCGCCGAGAGCTGGGTCTTGCCCGGGTCGTTCAGCCGCGACAGCACCGGGGAGACGCCCTCGCGGCGGCCGTCGCGCAGCGCCTCCAGCCCGGAGGCGAAGTCGGGGAACAGGTAGCCGCGGAACTCGCGCCGGGCCGGCGCCGGCCGCACGCAGACGGTGACTTCGGTGATGATCCCCAGCGTCCCCTCGCTGCCGATGCACAGGCGCTTGGGGTCGGGCCCGCTGGAGGCGTGCGGCGCGTCGCGGGTCACGACGAAGCCGGAGGGCGTGGCCATGCGCAGCGACAGGACCATGTCCTCGACGTTGCCGTAGCCGTCGCTGAGCATCCCCGAGGAGCGGGTCGCGATCCAGCCGCCCAGGGTCGAATAGGGGAAGGAGTCGGGGAAGTGGCCGAGGGTCAGGCCCTCGGCGGCCAGCGCCGCCTCCAGGTCGGGGCCGAGGATGCCCGGCTGCACCCGCGCGGTCCCGGACACCTTGTCGACCGCGAGCACCCGGTTGCAGCGGCGCAGGTTCACGCTCGCCACCGAGCGGCCGTCGCGCACGTGCGCCTCCAGGCAGCCGGCCACGTTGGAGCCGCCGCCGAAGGGGATGACCACGACCCCGCAGCGGTCGGCCGCCCGCAGGATGGCGACGATCTGCTCCTCGGTCTCGGGGAACAGCACGTAGTCGGGCGCGGAGGCGATGTGGCCGTGGCGCGCGCGCCAGAGGTCGCGGGTGCTCTTGCCGTAGGCGTGGACCAGCCGGTCCGTCGGCGCCTCCGACCAGAGACCGGGCCCGAGCGCGGCGGCGATCTCGCGCGCGAAGGCGGGGTTGGGCCGCTGCCCGGGCAGGACGATGGAGGCCGCGTCCACCGGCCGGGTGGGCGTCTGGTCCTCGCCGATCCCCAGATGCCGGCTGGCGTAGGGCCACAGGCCGGGCCGGCCGGCCGGGTCGAAGCCCTGGCCCTCGGCGCCCCAGCCGTACCACTTCATCGCGCCGGGCGCGCGGGCGCCGGCCGCCGGCCTCTCCCCGGCGCTGGATGTCACCTCTGCAGGCGTCGATGTGATGGTCGGCTCCCCCGCCGGGCCGGGGCCGCCAGGCCCCCGCCTCCGCCGGAGCTATAGCGAGGCCGCCGGGGGGCGCCAATGCGCGCGCCGCCCCCCGGCTCAGCCGCCGCCGGTCGCCTGGAGCTCGCGCACCCGCCGCTGCAGCTCCGCGGCCGCCGCCTGGAAGGGGCGCGGCCCGCCCTCCCCCGCTTCGCCCGGATGCAGCGGGAGGCCGAAGCGGACCTCGATCGGGCCGGGCCGCGGCCAGCAGGCCCCCGGCGGCATCGCCGCCCGCGAGCCGGTCACGCAGGCGGGCGCCACCGGCAGGCCGAGCTCGGCGGCGATCACCGCCACGCCGCGCTTGAACGGGCGCATGGCGCCGTCGCGCGAGCGGCCGCCCTCGGGGAAGATGATCAGGCTGGCGCCCCGGCCCCGCACGAAGCGGCGGCAGAGGGCGAGGGTCTCGGCCAGCGCCCGCCGGTCCGCCGACCGGGGCACGGGGATCAGCTGCAGCAGCGGCCGCAGCGCGGCCGCCGTCATCGGCCGGCCGAAGAAGTAGTCCTTGGCCGCGAGCAGGCCGAAGTCGCCGAACCGTCCGCCCGCCGCCGTCATCAGCGCCACGCTGTCGAGATGGCTCTGGTGGTTGCTGCAGATGATGAAGGGGCCCGGCGGCAGCAGCTCGCGCCCGGACACGGCCAGCGGGCACCAGGCGCGGAACACCGCCCGGCAGGCGAGCTCGAAAGCCGCGCCGAGCGGCGGGCGGCCTCCGGGCGCCTGCATCGTCCCGCCGTCGGCTGGCGCGGCCATCCGCCTCCCCCTCGCGGCCCGGGCGGCCGGCGACTCTCCCCGCCCAGCGAATACTCCTTCCGGCGCCGGAGAAAAGCCGCGCGACGCTCCGGTGGCCGCCGGCTCCCGCATGACGCGCGCCGCCGGGCCGTCCGCTCCACCGGAGGTGAGCGGCGAGGGCCGCCAATGGCCACGGCCGGGCTTTCGGCGTTGAAATGCCCTCCGTCATGGGATTGTGTCCGCCGGCGACGGCGGCGGGGGCGCCGCGGCGGGCACCCGGACGGACGCATGAAACGCATCCTCGTCACCGGCGTCACCGGCGCCATCGGCTCGCACCTGGCGCCGCGCCTGGCCGCGGGCGGCTGGGATGTGGTCTGCGTCGTGCGCGGCAAGGACGGCCGCGGCGGGGGCGAGCGGCTGGCCGAGGAGTTCGGGCCCCTCGCCGCGCGCATGACCGCGGTGGGCGACGACATCCGCCGTCCGATGCTGGGGCTCACCCCGGAGCAGGTCGCCGGGCTGAAGGGCACGGTGGCCGCCACCCTGCACTGCGCCGCCTCGGTGAGCTTCGACGAGGACGAGGCCGCGGAGACCTGGGAAACCAACCTGGGCGGCACCCGCAACTTCCTGGACCTGTCGCAGGCCCTGGGCGTGCGCGAGGCGCACCTGGTCAGCACCGCCTACGTCGCCGGGGACGCGCCGGAGTTCGCCGAGACCGACTTCGACCGGGGCCAGCGGGCGCGCAATCCCTACGAGGCCAGCAAGCTCGCCGCCGAGGGCCTGCTGCGCGAGCGGTTCCCGGGCGCCTTCACGATCTACCGGCCCAGCATCGTGGTGGGCGACAGCGCCAGCGGCTACACCCGCGCCTTCGACGGCTACTACGGCTTCGTGAAGACCTGGCACCGGCTCGCCCAGTTCCTGACCGGCCGGGCCTCGCTGCCGGCGGGGATCACCCGCCAGGGCGACCGGCTGCACCTGCCGCTGAGCCTGCGCTCCCGGCCCGGGGCGACCATGAACATGATCCCGGTGGACTGGGTGACGGACGCCATCGTGCGGCTGCTGGAGCTGCCCGCGACCGGGCGCTGCTACCACCTGACCCACCCCCATCCGGTCGACATGGCCACCGTCGCCGAGGTGAGCTCCCGCTACCTCGGACTGGAGGGGGTCCGGATCGATCCGGAGCCGCTCGAGGGCCTGCCGCCGGCCGCCCAGGGGCTGCAGCGCCGGCTCGACGCGCACCTGGAGCGCTACCGCTGCTACATCAACGGCGAGGCCGTGTTCGGCCACGCGGCGGTGCGGGAGGCGCTGGGCCCCGGCTACGCCCCGCCCCCGCCGATCGACCAGCAGATGCTGTTCAAGCTGCTGGACTACGCCGTCTCGGTGGACTGGCAGCCGCGCCCGTCCCCGCGCGCGGCGGGCGCGTGAGCGGCGGTCCGGACCGAAGCCCGCGCACGACGGGCCGGACCTGCGCCGGTTGCGAGCTCTGCTGCACGGTCATGGCGGTCCGGGAGCTGGACAAGCCGCCCTGGCGACCCTGCGCGCACCTCGCGGCGCAGGGCGGCTGCGGCGTCTGGGGCGCCCACCCGGCCTCGTGCAAGGCCTTCACCTGCCTGTGGCGCCGCTCGGACGACCTCCTGCCGCCGCAGATGGTCCCCGCCGACTGCGGCTTCCTGCTGGCGCTGGACCAGGTGCAGACCTGGCCGACGGTGGTGAAGGTCTGCCCCGACGCCGCCCGGCCCCGGACCTGGGACGCTCCCCGCTGGCGCGAGACCTTCGCCCGCCTGGCCGCGGCCTGGAACTGCCCGGTCGTGGTCGTCGAGGACGGGGTGCGGGGGGCCGTCGCCTTCGCGCCGAGCGGACGGACCTACACCCGCGCCGAGCATCCCGAGGTCTTCCCCGACGAGGGACGCGCCCTGGCCGTCCCCGCCGCCGACTACGGCCCGGACCGCCGGCCGCCCGGCGAGCGCATCGCCGAGGCGGCCTTCCGCTGGTCCGGCTGGATGTGAGCGCGTCAGGCGAAGGTGCGTGCGGTTTCGCCGCCCGGACGCGCCCTACTTCATCTGCAGGTGGCTGGCGAAGAAGGGCAGCACCTTGGCGGGGAAGCGCGCGGTGATCGCGCTGACGTGGTCGCCGTCATAGACCTCCCACTGGTGGGAGATCCCGAACAGGTCGAGCTCGTCGTGGATGGCGGTGTCGTCGCCCAGCAGGCCGTCCTTGTCGCCGACGTCCGCGCCGATGGCGGTGAAGCTCTTCAGGTCCCAGATGTGCTGGGGCACGAGGGCCAGGGGCGAGTTGGCCGCCCACTTGGCCAGGACCAGCTGGTCGATCGCCCCGTCCTTGTAGGCGAAGTCGAAGTAGTAGGGCGGGTTCTTCGGGTCCGGCGACCAGGCCGCCGCCGAGGCCAGGGCGGCCTTCTCGCCGAAGCCGGCCTTGGCGGACTGGTCGAAGGGGATCTCCGCGATCTTCCTGGCCTGATCCACCGTCTCGACGCGCGGGGACACGCAGCAGGCGCTCATCGCATAGATGACCGACCACTTCTGCGGATAGTCCATGCCGATCTTCCAGACGCCGTAGCCGCCCATGGAGTGGCCCGCCAGGCCCCGGCTCGAGCGCCGGGCCAGGGTGCGGTAGTGGCTGTCGACATAGGCCACCAGGTCGTTGGCGACGAAGGCCTCGAAGTCGCCGACGGTGGGCGAGCTGGAATACATGCTGCCGCCCATCCTGGTGTCCGTGTCGGGCATGACCAGGATGAAGTCCGAGCCGTTCCTGGCCGCCGTGGCCACCGCCTCGGGCGCGTGCATGAAGTCGGAGAAGCGCTGAGCGGTCAGGGCGAAGCCGTGCAGGAAGTAGAGGACGGGATAGCGGCGGGCGCCGGACTTGGCGTAGCCCGGCGGCAGCACCACCAGGACGTCGCGGTCGGCGGCGTTGCCCTCGAGGTTCCCTTCCAGGGTCTTGCCGTGGACCTTCACGTGCTGGACCGTCACCCCGGCGGCCTCGGCCCGCGCCAGGCTCTCGGCGGCGGTGTCGTAGGGCGACGGCCGCCGCGGACCGGCGGGCTGGGCCGCGGCCGAGACGGCCGTGGCGACGAGCGCGAGCCCCGCGAGGGCTCCGAAGATGCGGCGGACCATGGCCCCTCCTCCCTGCTGTTTCGACAATGGCTAGCCGATCGCGGGCCCGTCCGACAATGATGGAGTCAACGATCTCGCCGGGCGAGGCGGCGGCGCGGCTTGATCGCGGTCAAGGCCGGGCCGGCCTCGATGTCGCAGCATGGGCCGTTTTCGCCATCCCGGAGCCAGGCCCATGCGCACGCCCAAGGCCCTCGTCGCCGCCGCCCTCGCCCTCTCCCTCGGCGCCTGCGAGAGCATGGGCCAGCACGAAACTTCCGGCACCCTGATCGGCGGCGCGCTGGGGGCCCTGATCGGCTCGCAGTTCGGGGGCGACACCAGCGACCGCGTCCTGGCCGCGGGCCTCGGCGCCGCCCTCGGCGGCTATGTCGGCAACCGGATCGGGCGCTCGATGGACGAGCGCGACCGCATGGAGCACGATCGGGCCGCGCAGCGGGCTCTCTGGGACAACGGCTCGGGCCGGCCCTACGCCTGGACCGGGCAGGAGGCCTCCGGCCAGGTGCTGCCCAGGGGCGACTCCTACCGGGACCGCGACGGGCGCCTGTGCCGGCCGTTCACCGACACCGTCACCTTCCGCGACGGCTACCGGCGCAGCGTCGAGGGGACCGCCTGCCTGAGCCGCGACGGCCGCTGGGTCGTCGTCGGCTGAGCGCCGCCGTCAGCGGGTGGCCAGGAACAGGTAGCGGTTCAGGCTGAAGAAGAACCGGCCGGCGGCGACCTGGGCCTCGTGATCGGCCCACCACTCGGCGATCTCCGCCTCGGACAGGCCCCTGGCCGGCCCGTGCCGCAGGGCGTAGTCGCGGATCGAAGTCACGATGCCGGCCGCGTAGCCGACCGGGCGCCACTCCGGGGCGAGGATCGGGAAGGCCTCCACGCGGCGGACCTCGAAGCCGGCCTCGCGCAGCAGGGGGCCGAGCCGGGCGGGCAGGTGCGGGTCGGCCAGGTGCCCGTCCCAGACGTCCAGCACCCGGGCCATGCGCCGCTCGTCGGAGGAATGCCAGACGATGCTGCGCCAGTCGGTGTCCAGCATCAGCAGCCGTCCGCCGGGCCTGAGCACGCGGTGAAGCTCCGCCAGGGCGCGCGGCATGTCGGCGACGTATTCGTGCACCTGGGTGGAGACGGCCGCGTCGAAGGCGGCGTCCGGCAGGCCGAGGTCCAGGGCGTCGGCGCGCAGGACCTGCGCCTGCGGCAGCTCCCGCAGCCGCTCGCGCGCGAGGGCCAGCATGTCCTCGGACACGTCGATCCCGACCACGCGGCCGTCCGGGCCGGCCAGGCGCGCCAGATCGTAGGCCAGGAGCCCGGGGCCGACGCCGACGTCCAGGATGCGCTCGCCCGCGCGGGGCGCGAGAAGGTCCAGGGTGCGGGCCCGCTGGGCGATCAGGTCCGGGGTCTGGTAGGTCGCCTCGAGCGCGCGGGCGGCCTGGCCGTCGAAGCGGGTCTGGCTCATGCCCGCCTAGCTAGCATGGGCGCAGCAAAAAGCCCCCTCCCGGACCGGGAGGGGGCCTGATGCCCGCGCAAGGAAGACGAGCGTCAGTTCGAGGCCAGCTTGCGGTTGCGCAGCTGTTCCTTGGCGGTGCGCGTCGCGGTCGACACGCACTGGGCGTAGTCGAGGCGGGCGAGGTTGGCGGGCTTGCAGACCGCGACGGCCGCGGACTGGATGTCCGACTGGACCTGCTCGGCGGACTTGCCGGTCAGCGACACGCGCACGGCGTAGACGCCGCTGCTCAGCATGTCGACGTGCATGCTGGCGGGCGCCTGCTGGCGGGCGGTCAGGGCGAGGAGCTGGCGGTGCGCGCTGCGCACGGCCACGTCGACGCAGTCGGGGCTCTCCCCTTCGCAGACGTTGCGGGCGGCGGACTGGATGTCGGCCTCGATCTGGGCCGGCGACTTGCCGGCGACCGAGACGCGGACCATGCGCACGCCGGTGTCGGCGGCGCTGGCCGGGGCGGCGGCGAGGACGGAAGCGGTCGCCAGGGCGGCGAAGGCGGCAAACTTGAGCATGGACGTTCCTTCTGGTTTCTCTAATCCCGATGCGTACTCAAGCAACGTTGGCGTAGTCTAATGCCCCAGAAACAATAAGGAGACATGGACGCATACGGTTAATTCCGGTTCACGAATGCTTTGATTGTATTACTCTGCACTTCTATTCTTTGGAGATAGATTTCCACCCCCGAAACGCCTCGTGCGCGCGTCACGCGTTTGCGGATGCTCCGGACAGCAAAAAGCCCCCTCCCGGGCGGGAGGGGGCTTCCGGCCGGCGGCGCTGCGATGGGGACGCAGCGCCGGCCCGGGCAGGATCAGTTGGAGGCGAGTTCGCGCACGCGGGCCGTGTCGGCCTGCAGGGCGTGCAGACGCTCCTGGGCGCCGCGCACCGCGCCGCCGACGCAGTCGGCGAAGTCGCTGCGGTCCAGGCTGGTCGGGCGGCACACGGCCTGGGCGGCCGCCTGGATGTCGGCCTCGATCTGGGTCTGGGTCTTGTCCTTCAGCGACACGCGCATGGCGTAGACGCCGCCGGCCAGCAGCTCGACATGGGCCTGGGCGGTCGCCGGCGCGTGGTTGGCGCGGCGGATGGCGCGGTACTGGCGCAGGCCGTCGTTCACGGCCGCGCTGACGCACAGCTCGTCGACGGCGCCGCAGACCGCCATCGCGGCGGCGCGGATCTCGCCGTTCACCTGGCCGAAGGTCTTGCCCTCGACGGAGATGCGCACGGCCGAGACCTGGTCGGCGGCCGCGGCCGGGGCGGCGGCGGCGAGGACGGAAGCGGCGGCCATGGCGCCGAAAGCAGCGAACTTGAGCATGGGTTATGTCCTTCTGGAAATCCCGATGACGAACGCAAGACGACTTGGCGTGTTGCAATGCAGCATAGACATTAACGAGGCATGGACGCGCGAAGTTAAGATCCCTTCAGCATAAGTCCTGGTTGAGTCCCCGAGTATAGTTGCACCTACAACCATTGTTTCCGGCGGCTCCACACACGCGGGGCGCGTGTTCTTGGCAGGCAAACTATGTTGCAGCGCGTCATGAGCGGACCCTGTCGCGGCGCCCGGCTGCGGGTCTATGCTGGCGGCCGGACCGGGAGGCCCGCATGGCCCGCGTCGTCGGCGTCGATCACATCGTCTTCAGGGTCTCGGACTTCGAGCGCTCGCGGCGCTTCTACGGCCGGATGCTCGAGTTCCTGGGCTTCGTGGAGGAATGGGACCTCGGCCGCACGGTCGGCTGGAACAACGGGGTGACCATGGTGTGGATCGCCGAGGCAAAGCCGGGCGCCGCGCCCCACCGCACCGGCGACGTGGGCTACCACCACTACGCCTTCGAGCTCGGCGCCCCGGAGGAGGTGGACGAGCTGCACGCCTTCCTGCAGGCGGAGGGCGCCGAGATCGTCGACCCGCCGGCCGCCTACCCCAGCTACGGCGAGGGCTACTACGCCGTCTTCTTCCTTGACCCGGACGGGCTGAAGCTCGAGGCCATGCACTTCCTGGAGAAGGTCAAGCGCGGCGGCCGGCCTCCGGAGCCGAAGTGAGCGGACGCGCGGCCCCGGCTCGTCCCGCGCAGGCCGCCGCCCAGCCGCGCCAGGCATCGATCCCGCCGCTCCCGCGTTCTAGGGTGAGCTTGGGCGGGGCCGTGCACCGACATGCCGGCGTCACGGTTCCGGTGCAGACCCGTTCCCAGGCGGGGGAAGGAGAGTCGTGCATGACCAATCCGGCGTCCGCGATCGGCGGCTGGTTCGCGCCCCGGCCGGAGCGCAGCGCGCGGGGCCAGGCCGGCTGGCGCTGCATCTGCTGCGGCGAGGCGGCCCCCTGGCCGCTGCTGACCTGCGGGCGGCTGGCCTGCAGGGCGCGTCCCAAGGTGTGGATCATCAAGGGGACAGCCGCCCTGCGCCGCACCCTCAAGGGCCAGCCGCGCCTGCGCGCCTAGAGCACGATGGGGTCGGGCGGAATCGCCTGACCGCCGAATCGTCTTCCAGACTCAAGGATGTAGAGCGCGTCCGGGCGGCGAAACCGCGCACGCGTTCGCCTGACGCGCCTAGCGCGCCGCCTCCGCGGCGTCGAGCATGACGGTGTGCCAGACGCAGACCACGGCGCGCTCGCGCTCGCCCAGGCCGTCGGAGGTGCGCAGCCGTCCGCGCCAGATCAGGCCCCAGCTCGGACTGCGCGTCAGGTGCATGTCCTGGAGCCGGCCGCCGAGGCCCGAGGCGATCAGGCGCAGCGCGTCCGAGCAGGGCGGCGCCGGCTGCAGCTCGCCGGCGGGAACCTCGTCGGGCTGGCGCGCCAGGGGCGGCTCGCCCCGCGGGGCCGCGGAGATCGCCGTCCCCGCCAGGACGGCCAGACCAAGCTTCGCCAGCACTCATCGCCCCCACGACGGCCGAAACGCGGGCGCAAGCTAGGCCGTAGAATTAGGGAATTATCAACCATTTCGCCGAACGGGCGCGGCGGAATGTCGCAGCCGCGCCCGGCTCAGAAGTAGGCGCGCAGATTGCGGCGGATGCGCTCCAGCACCGGCTCGTCCGGGTCCGGCAGCCGCAGCGGCTCGCCGGTGATGGTCTCGCAGGCTGAGGCGTAGACCACCGCCGCGTCCAGCACGACCTCGTCCGGGATCTCCGGGACCGGCTCGTGGTAGGGATCGCAGCGGGCGGTGACCCAGGTGCGGATCGCGTCCTTGTCGAAGCGGTCCGGCGGGCGGCCGGCGACGAAGCGCTCGGCGTAGGTGTCCGCGCGCCAGTAGCGGCTGGAGTCTGGCGTGTGGATCTCGTCGCCCAGGACGATGCGGCCCGCCTCGTCCCAGCCGAACTCGTACTTGGTGTCGACCAGGATCAGGCCCCGGGCGGCGGCGAGCTCGCGCCCGCGGGCGAACAGGTCCATGGCCAGACCGCAGACCGTCGTCCAGTCGTCGTCCGAGAGCAGCCCCTCCTCCAGGATCTCCTCGGCGGTGAGCGGCTCGTCATGGCCGGCCGCGTCGGCCTTGGTGGTGGGCGTGATGAGGGTGGAGGGAAGCTTCTGGTTCTCCTTCAGCCCGTCCTCCAGGACATGGCCGTAGAGCAGCCGCCCGCCGGCCTTGTACTGGGTCCACAGGGAGGTGGAGGTGGTCCCGGTCAGGTAGTCGCGCACCACGATCTCCACCGGCAGCATCTTCAGCCGGCGGCACAGCACGACATTGGGATCGGGCCAGCCCAGCACGTGGTTGGGGCAGATGTCCGCGGTGCGTTCGAACCAGAACCGGGAGATGCGGGTGAGCGCCTGGCCCTTCAGAGGGACGGCGGTGAGCACCCGGTCGAACGCCGACAGCCGGTCGGAGGCGACGATCAGCCGCCGCCCGTCCGGCAGGTCGTAATTGTCGCGCACCTTGCCCCGATAGTGGTTCGGCAGCTCTGGGATGCTCGCATCCCAGAGCCGGCCCTTCAGGTAGGGCGCAAGGGCGTCCTTGGAGATCATGTCGCCTCAATGGCCGAATTCGGCGCGAGGCTCCAGCCAATAACCCCTCTCCCGAGGGAGAGGGGGCAGAGGCTCAGTACCGTTCCCAGGGCTCGCGGCCCCAGGGATCGGCCGGCTCGTTGGGCCGGTCGGCGCGGCGGGCCTGGCGGACGGCCTGGCTGGCTTCGCGCTTGGCGCGGGCCTCGGCCTTGATCTGGGCCTTGCGCGACTTGCGCGCGTCGCGGGCGGCGGCGATCTGGGCCTCCTCGGACAGCACCGCCGCCTGGCGGGCTTGCTCCTCGGCCTCGAGCCTGGCGATGCGGGCGGCTTCCTTGGCCTCGGCGCGTTGGCGGCGGATCTCCTCCAGCTCCTGGGCCTTGCGCTCCTTGCGGCTGACGAAATCGACGGGGACGACCGTGGACTTTGGGGCCTTTTCCTTGAAGCGCTCCAGCAGAGCCTTCTTGGCGTCGGCAGAGCGTTCCATCCGCTCTTCCAGGTCGGTCTTCTTCTTCTTGACTTCTCGCATGGCTCCTTTCCACAGCGGACGGCGCTCTTGCCCCGGCCAGGCCAGGGGCGCAAGGCGCCGTTTGCTGGATGCACGCGCCGAACGCGCGGAAGACGCGGGCGCAGGCCCCCGACATAGGGCCCACGCCCCCGATTACAAGGCCCTATGACGACCTTCGGCTCCGCGGCGGACGAATCGCCGCGGACCGTGATTGCGCCGCATCACCCCGTCCGACCCCGCCCGCGCGGACGCCGGCGGAAGCTGGACCGGATCAGTGATGGCCCTGGCCGGTCTCGCGGCGGGCGCGCTCGAGCTCGTCGCCCTCGGGCCCCTCCAGCGCGTCCTCCGCCTCCTGGGCGCCCTTCTGCACGCGGCCGGAGTCCTTGGCGAACTCGTGCTGCTCCTTCTGGTAGCGGCGCGCGGACTCGTAGTCGCCTTCGCCCTGCACGCCGCCGGATCCGGTGTTCTGATCTGCCATGGCTGGTCTCCTTCCAGCCGGGTTGAATTCGCCCCGAGCGCCCATGGTTCCGTTAAGCATAACGAGGGGTGATGCAGCTTTGCTACAGTTCACCGCCGCGTGTTCTGCGCGCGAGCCGATTGGGAACACTAGGGCTCGGCACGCGTATTGCTTAGCGACAGGCGCGGCCGGCAGCGTCCGGAGTTGGACGCCAGCGCGGCCGCCCTAGGAGGCAGTCTATGTCCGCGTCACACCTGACCCTGGTTCCCGACGATTCCGAGCTCTATGTCCTCGGGAAGGGCCCCGAAAGCCGGGCCGAACGCATCCGCCGCATGCAGGCCAACGCCCGCGCCCTCGCGCGCGAGCACGTCGAGGGCCTGATCGAGCAGCTCAACGAACTCGCCCAGACGGCCGAGGAGATCGCCACGGGCGGCGACGCCTACCACGTGGGCGTCCGCGAGATGTGCAGCCGGCTGCGGGCCGACCTGGAAGTCCAGGGCAAGGCCATCGAGTCCCTGCTGAACCGGGCCTGAGGCCCGTCCGTCCCGGGCCGCGCCCCTCCCGGGCGCCCCGATCCGGGACTCCGCGCGCGTTTCCCATCGCGGGACGTCTCCTGGCCCGGCCGTCCGAAAGCGGGACGGCCGGAGACCGGGGACGCAACACCCCTAGCCTTCCCCGCTTGCCGCGGACTATGAGGTCCGGCCACGGGGGGAGGCCCATGACCCAGCTGAAAGACCGCGTCGTCGTCGTCACCGGCTCCAGCTCCGGCATGGGGGCCGCGATCGCGCGCGCCTTCGGGGCCGAGGGGTGCAAGGTGGTGCTGGCCGCGCGCCGGGCCGACCGGCTGCAGGCGGTCGCCGACGACATCGCCGCCGACGGCGGCTGCGCCCTGGCGGTCCCGACCGACGTCACGGTCGAAGCGGACGTCGAGGCGCTCTACCGGCGCGCGGAGGAGGCGTTCGGCCGGGTGGACGTGCTGGTCCACTCCGCCGGCGTGCCCCAGGCCACGCCCGTGGAGGACATGAGCCTCGCGGAATGGAAGTCGGTGCTGGACGCCAACCTGTCCTCCGCCTTCCTGTGCGGGCGCGAGGCGTTCAGGCGGATGAAGGGCCAGGGCCGCGGCCGGATCATCTTCATCGGCTCGGTGGCGGCGCGTTCGCCGCGCCCGGCCGCGGCGGCCTATGTGGCCTCCAAGTTCGGGCTGGACGGCCTGACCCGCGCCATGGCCCTGGAAGGCCGCGACCACGGTGTGGCCGTGTCGGTGCTGCATCCGGGCTTCACCGTCACCGGCTTCGGCCCCGGCGCGGGCGGCGAGCCCGGGCGCATGGCCATGGACCCGAAGGACATCGCCCGCATCGTGATCCTGATGGCCTCTCTGCCGGACGAGCAGAACCTGCTGGAGGCCGTCACCCTGCCGCTGGGGATGCCGTTCCTGGGCCGGGGCTGACGTCCGCTGCGATCCCGGCGGAGGGCCTCAGGAACACGAAGCCGATCCGCTCGTCCACCGACTGCACCTTGCGCGTCAGCTCGGACGCCGCCTCCTGAACGGCCTCGCCGGAGACGTCGTCGCGGAAGCACAGGCTGATGGCGAACAGGATGTGCCGCGGCCCCAGGTGCAGGCTCAGCAGCTCGTCCACGCGCTCCACCCGCGGATCGGCCTCGACGCAGCGGCGCACGCGCGCCACGATGTCCGGCGCGGCCGCCTCGCCGGCGATCAGGCTGCGGGTCTCGTTGGCCAGGAACACGGCCACCGCCACCAGCAGCAGGCCGATCATGCAGGACGCCGCGCCGTCGGCCCAGGCCAGCTTCAGGTACACGGACGCGCCGATCCCGACGGCGGCGAAGACCAGGCCGATCATGGCCGCCCCGTCCTCCAGCAGCACGGCGAAAATGTTGGGGTCCTTGCTGGCCTTCAGGTAGCCGAACAGGCGGATGTCGCGGCCCCGGACGACGCGCCGGTACTCGCGGTAGGCCGCCGAGAAGGACCCGGCCTCGGCCGCCATGGAGACGCCGAGCACCAGGAAGCTGATCCACGGCCGCGAGATCGGCTCCGGATGGCGCAGCTTCTCGACCCCCTCGTAGAGCGAGACGATGCCCCCCGCCATGAAGATCATCAGGGCCACGGTGAAGGACCAGAAGTAGGTCTCCATGCCGTAGCCCAGGGGATGGCGCGCGTTCGGCGGCAGGGACGCGCGCTTCTGCCCGATCAGCAGCAGCACTTGGTCGCCGGTGTCCACCAGCGAGTGGATCGCCTCGGTGAGCATGGCGCTCGAGCGGGTGAAGAAGAAGGCCGCGAACTTGCTGACGGCGATGGTCAGGTTGCCGGCCAGCGCGGCCAGGACGACCCGGGTGGAACCCTCTGTCATGGCGGGACAAGCCCCACGGGGCGCGACATGTTCCCCGATCGTGTTGTAAGTGGATCCTGACCGGCAGGGGCGGGGCGGATGGAGCCCAGGGACAGCGCAGAGCATCAGGGCCGCGAGGCCGGGACCCGCAGGCGCCTTCTGCTGCCGATCCTGCTCGTGCTCGCGGGCCTCGCCGCAGCCATCCTCCTGGCCCTGGCCGGATGAGGATCGAGCCCCGCCCCCGTTGTCAGCGGGCCCGTTGAGCCGCTATTCAGCCGCGCCATGAGCGACACCCCTCCGGACCGCCTGTCGGTGGACCCCAGCAGCCCTCACTACGACGCCGCCGTGCTGGAGCGCGGCGTGGGCGTCCGCTTCCGCGGCGAAGAGAAGACCAATGTCGAGGAGTACTGCGTCAGCGAAGGCTGGGTGCGGGTGGCCGTCGGCAACAAGGTCGACCGGCGCGGCGCGCCCCTCACGATGAAGCTGCAGGGGGAGGTCGCTCCCTATTTCCGGGACGCCGGCTGAAAATTTTAGGGCGCCTCCCGGCAGGTAACCTGATCTTCAACTCCAGAGTGCAAGCCTTCGCCGACGGCGGCCAAGGGCTGGCCGCTCGCGGGGCGGAAGATGACAGCTTCATACGAGATTACCGAGGAACGTCGGGCGGCGAAGCGGGGGCGGGGCGCGCCGGAACCGCAGGCCAGGGTCCTGATCGTCGACGACATCCCCGACAACCGCACGCTCCTGGCGGTGCTGTGCGAGCAGATGGGCCTGGCGGTCGAATGCGTCGAGGACGGCCGCGAAGCGGTGCAGGCCGCGCGCACCGGCGGGTTCGACCTGATCCTCATGGACATCTTCATGCCGCGGATGGACGGCATCGAGGCCACCCGCCTGATCCGCCGCCTGGGCGGCCGTCCCGCCGAGACCCCGATCGTGGCGGTGACCACCGCCGCCGAGCCCGGGCACGTGCTGCACTATCTGGAATGCGGCATGAACGCGGTGATCGCCAAGCCGATCGTCCCGTCCAAGATGACCGAAGTGCTGTCCAAGGTGCTGGGCGCGCCGCTGTCGCGCACCCGCCGCGGCCGCTCCAGCGCGCGCAAGGCGGCCTGACCACAGGGACGCGATGACGGTCGAGGAGGGCGAGGTCCAGACGAACTGGGAGGAACGGCGCGCCCTGCCGCGCCTGCCCACGACGCTGCGCGCCAAGGCCTTCCCCGGCGAGCACGACTGCATCATCAAGGACTACAACGAGCGCGGCGCGCGGCTGTACTTCCCCGGCCGCCCGCAGCTGGCCGAGCAGCTGGTGGTGGTGGTCTGGTCCACCGGCCTGGCCTTCGAGGCCTTCACCCGCTGGAAATCGGCGACCGAGATCGGCGTCCGCTTCGTGCGCAGCTGCGACTTCCGCGGCCGCGCCCCCAGTCATCTGCTGGACATCAAGGCGCTCTGGATGAAGAGCCGCACGCGCAGCCCCCGGCGCGCGCTGATGAGCCAGAAAGCCATGGTGGTGGGTCGGAAGGGCCGCTAGGGCCCTCCCCCAGACAAAGGCGCCCTCCCTCTCCCGCCGGGAGAGGGAGAGGCCGCCGGACCATCCCCCGCACGGGTCGTCGTCGCCGCGCACGCGGGCTTCATTTGCCCTGCCCCCCTCCGGCGGGGCATGATCGAAGGCCGGGGCGGCAATCCAGCGAGGCGTACCTAGTGAGTCATGGTTTCGAGGAATGGGAGGTCTCCGGCGAGGCCCAGCCGCGGCAGGCGGACTACGCCTTCGACCTGGACCGGGTGCTGTCGTCGGTGGTGGGCCTGCACGCCCAGGTCCCGCCCGACGCCTTCACCGCCGGCGTCCTCGGCATGGAGCGGATGGGCAACGGCGTGGTCATCCGCGAGGACGGGGTCGTCCTGACCATCGGCTATCTGATCACCGAGGCCACCCACGTGGAGCTCACCACCCACGACGGCCGCACCGTCGCGGGCCATGTGCTCGGCTTCGACCACCACACCGGCTTCGGCCTGGTGCAGGCGCTCGAGCCCCTGGGCCTGCCGGCCCTCCCGCTCGGCGATTCCAAGACGCTGGTCGTCGGCGAGCGGGTGATCGTCGGCGGCGCCGGGGGCCGCACCCATTCGGTGGCCGCGCGCGTGGTCGCGCGCGAGGAGTTCGCCGGCTACTGGGAGTACGTGCTGGACGACGCCATCTTCACCCGCCCGGCCCATCCGGTCTGGAGCGGCGCGGCGCTGATCGGGCCGCGCGGCGAGCTCCTGGGCATCGGCTCCCTGCACGTGCAGCAGCGCATCTCCGGCGGCTCGGCCTCGCTGAACATGAGCGTTCCGATCGAGCTCCTGCCCCCGATCTACGAGGACCTGCTCAGGGGCCGCACCGAGCAGCCTGGCCGCCCCTGGCTCGGCCTGTTCGCGCAGGAGCTGGAGGGGACCGTGGTGGTCATCGGCGCCACGTCCGACGGCCCGGCCCGTCGCGCGGGGCTGCGCGAGGGCGACATCATCCTGGGCGTCGGCGGCCATGAGGTGGGCGGCCTCGCCGACTTCTACCGCAGCGTCTGGGCGCTGGGGCCCGCCGGGGTGGACGTGCCCCTGACGCTCGACCGGGAGGGCGACGTGTTCGAGGTGCGGCTGACCTCGCGCGACCGGCGCAGCTTCCTGAAGAGCGCCCGCTACCACTGACGGGAAGGCTCGGCCCATGGGCAACCGCTTCGCCGAGATCGCCTTCACCTCTGCGGTGAAGGCCGCGCAGACGGCCAACCACAGCCGCGAGGCCATGGCGGCGATGGAAACGGCCCCCGACGGCGGCGGGCGGCTCGGCGAGGACGAGGTCGGGATGATCTCGACCCGCGACAGCTTCTACCTGGCCAGCGTGAGCGAGACCGGCTGGCCCTATGTGCAGCACAAGGGCGGCCCTCCCGGGTTCCTCAGGGTGCTGGACGACCGGACGATCGGCTTCGCCGACTTCCGCGGCAACCGGCAGTACCTGAGCGTCGGCAACGTCTCGGGCGAGGGACGCGTCTGCCTGTTCCTGATCGACTACCCCAGCCGCCTGCGCCTGAAGATCCTGGGCCGCGCGCGGCTGACCGGGGATCCGGACGAGATCGAGCCGCTGAAGGCGCAGGGCTGCCGCGCGGTCGTGGAGCGCGGCTGGATCGTCGCGGTGGAGGCCTTCGACTGGAACTGCGCCCAGCACATCACCCGGCGCTTCAGCGCCCAGGACGTCATGCAGGTGATCGCGCCCCTGCAGCAGAAGGTCGCCGAGCTCGAATCGGAGCTCGCCCGGCTCAGGGACGCTCAGAGCGGCGCCTAGAGGGGCGCGGAGCCCTGCTCCTCTCCGTCGAGGCGCTCGCGCCGCCATTCCGTCCGCAGGCGCTGATAGTGGGCCTCGATCAGCTCCTGCGTCCGCTCCAGGGTGGCCGTCACCGCCAGGGCCCGCCGGGCGAAGTCGCTCTCGGGCGGATAACAGGCGGCGAGGGTCTTCAGCCGGCCGATGCGGGAAGCGCCGTCGGTCACCCGCTGGCGCGCCAGGTCGAGCTGCTCGCGGCTCCTCCCCAGGCGGTCCTCTTCCTCCATCAGCAGCCGCAGCAGCATCTCGCTGCGCGACGGCTCGAGCGGCTGGCTCAGCTGCTCGAGGAAGCGATCGATGTTCTGGCCGCTGATGAAGTCCTGCAGGCTGCTCATGAGGCGGCGGACTCCGTCCTTCCTGTCAGGAGAATGCTCCAGATGCGTGTCGGTTTCCAGACAGAAGCCCCCGCCCGGGACGGCGTCTCGGCCCGGCTTGACCGCCCGTGCGGCCAGGCGCATTAATTAGCGTCATGGCTAATTTGCTAACTCAGCAACTTAAGGTGCTCGCGCATCCCGGACGGCTGAGGCTGCTTCGCCTGCTCAAGGATCCGGCGGCCCATTTCCCGCCCCAGAAGGACGGCGACCTGGTCAGGGACGGCGTCTGCGGCGTGTTCATCGCCAACAAGTTCGGCGTCAGCGCGCCCACGGCCACCCGGCACCTTCAGGCCATGACCGCCGCGCGGCTGCTGATCGCCACCCGCAGGAAGCCGTGGACCTTCTACCGCCGCAACGAGGCGGCCATCCGCGCGCTGAAGGCCGCGCTGGGGGAAGAGCTGTGAGGCGCCTGCCCATCTTCCAGGTGGACGCCTTCGCCGAGCGGCCGTTCGAGGGCAATCCCGCCGCCGTCGTGCCGCTGCAGTCCTGGCCCGGGGACGCCCTGATGCAGGCGATCGCGGCCGAGAACAACCTGTCGGAAACCGCCTTCTTCGCCCCGGAGGGCGAAGGCTTCCGCCTGCGCTGGTTCACGCCGGAAGTGGAGGTGGACCTCTGCGGCCACGCGACCCTGGCGAGCGCGCACGTCCTGTTCGCGCATCTCGGCTTCGCCGGCGAGGCGGCCCGCTTCCTCACCCACAGCGGCGAGCTGATCGTGCGCCGGGAGGGCGCCGACGGCCTCTACGCCATGGACGTCCCCGCCCGGCGGGGCCCGGAGATCGCCCCGCCCGAGGGCCTGGCCGCGGCCCTGGGCGCGAGGCCGCGCCTGTGCCTGAAGACGGGCCCCATGCTGGCGGTGCTCGACAGCCCCGAGGAGCTCCTGGCCCTGTCGCCCGACTTCCCGGCCCTGAGGCGGCTCTGCCAGGGGCTCGGCGGCATCGGCCTGACCGTCACCGCGCCCTGCCGCGGCCCGGAGGGCTGGGATTTCGTGTCGCGCCACTTCTCGCCCGCGCGGGGGATCGACGAGGACCCGGTGACGGGTGCGGCGCACACCGTGCTGGTCCCCTACTGGTCCGCGCGGCTCGGCAAGACCCGCCTGGTCGCCCGCCAAGCGTCCCGCCGCGGCGGGACGCTGTGGTGCACGGATGCCGGCGCGCGCGTGATCCTGCGCGGCCGCTGCGCCGACTTCCTGAAGGGCGAGATCGTCCTGCCGGACTGAGGCTTCCGGGCCCGGCCGCCGTCCCCGCCGGCCGCGTGAGCGCTACCGCCGCTCCTCGCCCGCGCCGTGCAGGATGCCGCGCTCCAGGAGGCACGACCACACGCCCTCGGCGTCCTCGGCGAAGTCGAACAGGTCCAGGTCCGACCGGTTGATCATCCCCTCCTCGACCAGCGCCTCGAAGTTGACCACGCGCTCCCAGTAGGCCCGGTCGAACAGCACCACCGGCTTCCTGTCCCCCTTGCCGGTCTGCTGCAGCGTCAGGATCTCGAACAGCTCGTCGAGGGTGCCGAAGCCGCCGGGGAACACCACCAGGGCGTTGGCCCTCACCGCCAGGTGCATCTTGCGGATGGCGAAGTAGTGGAAGCGGAAGGTGAGTTCCGGGGTCGTGTAGGGGTTGGGCTCCTGCTCCATCGGCAGGGTGATGTTGAAGCCGATCGAGGGGGCGCCGGCCTCGGTCGCCCCGCGGTTGGCGGCTTCCATCGCGCCGGGCCCGCCGCCGGTGGCGATGACGTTGTCGCGCCAGCGGTGCTGGGGCGCCAGCGCGCCGCCGCGGCGCGAGGCGATGTGGCCGAACTCGCGCGCCGCCTCGTAGTAGCGCGTCTGGGCCGCGCGCTTCTTGGCGTAGGCGACCTCCTCGGGCGTGGCGGCGGAGTCGGCGAGCGCCTGGGCCTGCTCGGGCGACGGGGTGCGGGCCGAGCCGAACACGATGATGGTGGAGCGGATGCCCCAGTCCCGCAGCAGCAGGTCCGCCTTGGCGTACTCCAGCTGGAAGCGCAGGGCGCGCATCTCCTCGCGCTTGAGGAAGCCTTCGTCCTCCACCGCCAGGAGGTAGCTGTGGGAATGGATCTGTTCGCTGTTGTCGGCGGTGGGCGGGGCGCCGGAGTCCAGCGGTCCGGTCGGGCGCGCGGGCTCCACCTCGCGCTCGCCCTCGATCTCGTTGCTGTGGTTGGTGCGGATGTCGTCCATGTGCGCCGGCGAGCGGAGCCCGCCCCGGTTCCCGAGTCAACGCGCCGGCGCCGAGATGGCGCCGCTTGCGTGCGTTCGTCCAGCGTGCCCCCTGTGAGTGAACGGAGGCTGAAATGATCCGATCCCTCGCCCTCCCGTCCGGCGAGACCGTCCCCCAGCTCGGCCAGGGGACCTGGCGCATGGGCGAGCGCCCGGCCGGGCGCGCGCAGGAGACCCGGGCTATCCGGGCGGGGATCGAGCTCGGCATGACCCTGATCGACACCGCCGAGATGTACGGCGAGGGCGAGACCGAGAGCTGGCTCGGCGAGGCGCTCGGGGGCGTCCGGGAGCAGGTGTTCCTGGTGTCCAAGGCCTATCCGCAGAACGCCACCCGGGCGCGCCTGCCGCTTGCCTGCGAGGCCAGCCTGAAGCGGCTGCGGACGGACCGGCTCGACTTCTACCTGCTGCATTGGCGCGGCGGCGCGCGCCTCGGCGAGACGGTGGAGGCCATGCAGGCGCTGCAGCAGGCGGGCAAGATCCGCCACTGGGGCGTCTCCAACCTCGACCTGGAGGACATGCAGGAGCTCACGGACGCCGGCGGCGGCGCCTGCGCCACCGACCAGGTGCTCTACAACCTCGGCCGCCGCGGGGCCGAGTTCGACCTGCTGCCCTGGCTGGAGCGGCGAGGCATGCCGGCCATGGCCTACACCCCGATGGAGCCGGCGCGGCTGGCCCGCGCGCCCGCGCTGCAGGAACTGGCGCGCGGGCGCGGCGTGCAGCCGCTGCAGATCGCCCTGGCCTGGGTGCTGCGCCGGCCAGGCGTCATCGCCATCCCCAAGGCCTCGAGCGTGGAGCACGTGCGGCAGAACCGGGCGGCGGCCGACCTCGGGCTCACGGCGGAGGAGCTGGCGCGGCTGGACGCCGCCTTCCCGCCGCCCGCGCGCAAGCGGCCGCTGGAGATGATCTAGGGCGGGGCAGGACGAACCCCGCTGACCGCGACGGCCCTACGGCCGCGGCTCGAACTCCGAGCGCAGCCCCTCCCCCTCCTGGCGGAGACGCTCGGCCTCCTCGGGCGACAGGCCCGGCGCGGGCCGGGGATGGCCGGGGGCCGGCTCGGGCTTGGGCGGTTCAGGAGTCTCGGGCTTGGCGCGCTCGTCCATGCCCGGGAGAACCGCGGGCGCAGCGATTGGTTTCGCCCCTCGGCGCTCAGCCGCTGACGCTCAGCCCGCGTCGTCGCCCGGATCGCGGCCCGACGGCTCGCCGGCTTCGGCGAGCTCGCGCCGGATCGTCCCCGGCGCGGCCTTGCGCAGCAGCTTGACCCCTTCCAGGGCGATGGGCTTGAGCCCCTCGCCGCCGGTGGCGTCCAGGTGCGCGTAGATCCGCTGGCGCATGTCCGGCGTCCAGAAGCTCTTCAGGTGGTCGGCCGTGGAGGCCGCCGCGTGCTCGTGGCGACCCTGGCTGCCGAAGAAGTCGGCGATCTGGTTGGCCGACATCACCAGCTTCCTGGTGGTGTCGTGCGGGACGTGGGGTTCGCCTTCGCCCCCGATCAACTGGCTCACTCGGCTGGCTCCATCGCGATGCGGCGGCTCTTCCTGGCGCGGGCCTGGTAGTCCTCCTGCCAGCGGGTCGGCCCGTTGGACGGGCTCACCTGCACGGCGGTCACCTTGTACTCCGGACAGCTGGTGGCCCAGTCGGCGTAGTCGGTGGTGATGACGTTCACCTGGTTCAGCGGGTTGTGGAAGGTGGTGTAGACCACCCCCGGCGCCACGCGGTCGGTCACCTTGGCGGGAAGCGTCGTGGCCCCGGCGCGGCTCTCCAGCTTCACCAGGTCGCCGTCGCGGATGCCGCGCTGTTCGGCGTCGTGCGGATGGATCTCCAGCAGGTCCTCGTCCTGCCACACCACGTTGGCGGTGCGGCGGGTCTGGGCGCCCACGTTGTACTGCGACAGGATCCGGCCGGTGGTCAGCAGCAGCGGATAGCGCGGCCCGGTCTTCTCCTCGGTGGGGATGTACTCGGTGACGACGAACTTGCCCTTGCCGCGGACGAAGCCGTTGGCGTGCATGACCGGCGTGCCGAGGATGGCGTTGGAGTTGCACGGCCACTGCACCGAGCCCTCCTTCTCCAGGAGCTCGTAGGACACGCCGGAGAAGGTCGGGGTCAGGCGCGCGATCTCGTCCATGATCTCCGACGGATGGCCGTAGTTCATGGGGAAGCCCAGCGCGTTGGACAGCATCTGGGTGATCTCCCAGTCCTCGTAGCCGTTCAGCGGGTTCATCACCTTGCGCACGAGCTGGATGCGGCGCTCGGCGTTGATGAAGGTCCCGTTCTTCTCCAGGAAGGTGGAGCCCGGCAGGAAGACGTGGGCGTAGTTGGCGGTCTCGTTCAGGAACAGGTCCTGGACCACCACGCACTCCATGGCGGCCAGGCCGCCGGCCACGTGGTGGGTGTTGGGGTCGGACTGCAGGATGTCCTCGCCCTGGATGTAGATGGCCTTGAACTGGCCGTCGACGGCGGCGTCCAGCATGTTGCCGATGCGCATGCCGGGCTCGGGGTCCAGCTCCACGCCCCAGTCCTTCTCGAAGCTGGAGCGCACCGCGTCGTCGGACACGTGGCGGTAGCCGGGGAACTCGTGCGGGAACGAGCCCATGTCGCACGAGCCCTGGACGTTGTTCTGGCCGCGCAGCGGGTTCACGCCCACGCCGGGGCGGCCGATGTTGCCGGTGGCCATGGCGAGGTTGGCGATGGCCATCACCGCCGTGGTGCCCTGGCTGTGCTCGGTGACGCCCAGGCCGTAGTAGATGGCCGCGTTGCCGCCGGTCGCGTACAGCCGCGCCGCGCCGCGGACGTCGGCCGCCGGCACGCCGGTGTAGGCCTCCATGGCCTCGGGGCTGTTCTCCGGCCGCGAGACGAAGTCGCACCAGTCCTGGAACTCGTCGAGCTCGCAGCGCTGGTTCACGAACTCCTGGTTCACCAGGCCCTCGGTGACGACCACGTGGGCCAGGCTGGTCAGGATCGCGACGTTGGTGCCGGGACGGGTCGGCAGGTGGTAGTCGGCCTCGATGTGCGGGGTGCGCACCAGCTCGGTGCGGCGCGGGTCGACCACGATCAGCCGCGCGCCCTGGCGCAGCCGGCGCTTCATGCGCGAGGCGAACACCGGGTGGGCGTCGCTCGGATTGGCGCCGATGATCATGACGACGTCGCAGTCCTGGACGGAATCGAAGTCCTGGGTGCCCGCCGAGGTGCCGAAGGTGGTCTTCAGGCCGTAGCCGGTCGGCGAGTGGCAGACGCGGGCGCAGGTGTCGACGTTGTTGTTGCCGAAGCCGGCGCGCACCAGCTTCTGGACCAGATAGGTCTCCTCGTCGGTGCAGCGCGAGGAGGTGATGCCGCCCACCGAGTTGCGGCCGTACTTCTTCTGGATGCGCTTGAACTCGGAGACGGTGTGGTTGATCGCCTCCTCCCAGCTCACCTCGCGCCACGGCTCGTCGATCGAGCTGCGGATCATCGGCTTGAGGATGCGCTCCCGGTGGGTCGCGTAGCCGTAGGCGAACCGGCCCTTCACGCAGGAGTGGCCGCGGTTGGCCTTGCCGTCCTTGTAGGGGACCATGCGGACCAGCTGCTCGCCGCGCATCTCCGCCTTGAACGAGCAGCCGACGCCGCAGTAGGCGCAGGTGGTGATCACCGAGTGCTCGGGCACGCCGATCTCGATGACGGACTTCTCGTTCAGCGCCGAGGTCGGGCAGGCCTGCACGCAGGCGCCGCAGGAGACGCACTCGGACGACAGGAACGGCTCGGACTGGCTGGCGGCCATGCGCGAACCGAAGCCGCGGCCGGTGATGGTCAGGGCGATGGTGCCCTGCACCTCGTCGCAGGCGCGCACACAGCGCGAGCAGACGATGCAGGTGGTCGGGTCGTAGGTGAAGTAGGGGTTGGACTCGTCCTTGGCCTCGGCCAGGTGGGTGGCCCCCTCGCGGCCGTAGCGGATCTCGCGCAGGCCCACTGCGCCGATCACCTCGAAGAACTCCGAGTCGCCGTGGGCGGTGTCCTTCAGGAAATCCTCCGGATAGTCGGAGGCGTAGAGCTCCATGACCCCGCGGCGCAGCTTGGCCAGGCGCGGCGTCTGGGTGTGGACCACCATGCCCTCGGCCACCGGCGTGGTGCAGGAGGCGGGCGTGCCCGCGCGGCCGTCGATTTCGACGAGGCAGACCCGGCAGGAGCCGAACGCCTCCATCATGTCCGTGGCGCACAGCTTCGGGATCTTGACGCCCGCTTCCATGGCCGCGCGCATGACCGAGGTGCCGGCCGGAACCGTGACCGTCTCGGCGTCGATCCTCAGGGTCACCATGGCCTCGGCGTTCGAGGCCGGCGTGCCGTAGTCGATTTCCTTGATCAGAGGCATGTCAGAAGTCCTATTCGGCGGGCGCCAGCTGGGGCTCGACCGCGAAATCCTCCGGGAAATGCGTCATAGCGCTCATCACCGGATATGGCGTGAAACCGCCCAGGGCGCAAAGTGATCCGAACTTCATCGTCTCACAAAGGTCCCTAAGGATCTCCATCTGCTTGTCGGGGTCGCGGCCGGCCGAGAGGCGGTCGACCGTCTCGACGCCCCGCACGGCGCCCACCCGGCACGGCGTGCACTTGCCGCAGCTCTCGATGGCGCAGAACTCCAGCGCGAAGCGCGCCTGCCGGCGCATGTCGACCGTGTCGTTGAACACGACGATGCCGCCGTGGCCGATCAGCCCGTCCCTGGCGGCGAAGGCCTCGTAGTCGAACGGGGTGTCGAACAGGGCGCGCGGGAAGTAGGCCCCGAGCGGCCCGCCCACCTGCACCGCGCGGATGGGACGGCCCGACTGCGTGCCGCCGCCGATGTCCTCGACGATCTCGCCCAGCGTCAGGCCGAAGGGCGCCTCGAACAGGCCGCCGTTCCTGATGTCGCCGGCCAGCTGCAGCGGCATGGTCCCGCGCGAGCGGCCCATGCCGTAGTCCTGGTAGACCTGCGCCCCCTCGGCCAGGATGAAGGGCGCGGCCGCGAAGGACAGGACGTTGTTGATCACCGTGGGCCGGCCGAACAGGCCCTTGTGGGCCGGCAGCGGCGGCTTGGCGCGGACCGTGCCGCGCTTGCCCTCGATGGAATCCAGCAGCGCCGTCTCCTCGCCGCAGACGTAGGCGCCCGCGCCGACCCGCACCTCCAGGTCGAAGGCGTGGCTGGAGCCGGAGACGTTGACCCCGAGCAGCCCCGCCGCGCGGGCGGTCGCGATGGCCCGCTCCATGGCCGCGACGGCCAGCGGATACTCCGAGCGGATGTAGATGAAGCCCTTGGTCGCCCCGACCGCGATCCCGGCGATGGTCATGCCCTCGATGAGCATGAAGGGGTCGCCTTCCATGACCATGCGGTCGGCGAAGGTGCCCGAGTCGCCCTCGTCGGCGTTGCAGACGACGTACTTGCGGTCGGCGGACGCGTCCGCGACCGTCTTCCACTTGATCCCGGTGGGGAAGCCCGCGCCGCCGCGGCCGCGCAGGCCCGACTTGGTCACTTCCTCGATGATGGCCGCCGGCCCGATCTGGAGCGCGCGCTCCAGGCCCCTGCCGCCGCCGTGGGCGCGGTAGTCCTCCAGCGACTGCGGATCGGTGATCCCGCAGCGGGCGAAGGTCAGGCGCGTCTGACGCTTGAAGAACGGCAGTTCCTCGGGACGGCCGACGCGCAGCGCGTGCTCGCCGCCCTGGAACAGGCCCGCCGCCACGAGGGCGGGGACGTCGGAGGGGGACACCGGGCCGTAGCCGATGCGGCCCTGCTCGGTCTCGACCTCGACCAGCGGCTCCAGCGAGAACAGGCCGCGCGAGCCGTTGCGGACGATGTGGATGTTCAGGCCGAGCCTGGCGGCCTCGAGGGCCAGGGCGCCGGCCACTTCGTCGGCGCCCACCGCCACGGCGGCGGCGTCGCCCGGGACATAGATGCGCACGCTCACGAACGGGCCTCCGCGATCAGGTCGTCCAGCCGCTCGGAATCGAGCCGCCCGTACTGACGGTCGTCGAGCTGGGCCGAGGGGCCGGAGGCGCACAGGCCCAGGCAGAAGGTCGGCTCCAGCGTCACCGCGCCGTCCTTGGTGGTCCCGCCCATCGACACGCCGAGCTTCTTCTCGGCCTCGGCCACGATGGCGTCGCCGCCGCGGGCCTGGCAGGCCTCGGCGCGGCAGAGCTTCAGCACCCGCCGACCGCCCGGCTCGGTGCGGAAGTCATGATAGAAGGTCATGGTCCCGTGGACCTCGGCGCGCGAGAGGTTCAGGGCGCCGGCCACGAGGCGGACCGCCTCGGGAGGAATGTGGCCGAAGGCGTGCTGCAGGCCGTGCAGCACCGGCAGGAGGGGCCCCTCCTGGTCGGCATGGGCGGCGATGATCTCGACCGCACGTTCGGGCGTGAATGGTTCGTACGAGGGCATGCTCGGCGGCGACAGCTTCAGTGGGTGACGTGGGGTCTTTAAACCCTCGCGGCGCCATTAATCCAGACTCTGCCGCACTGATTTAGGCGAAAGGGGTCCATTCCTCGTCGGAGGGCAGGTCGGCGAAGATGGCGTCGAGCAGGTCCTCGTCGACGCCCGGCAGGGTGTTGGGCTCCCAGCGGGGGGCGTTGTCCCGGTCCACCAGCACCGCCCGGACGCCCTCGGCGAAGTCGTGGCGGTGGACCATGCGCACGGCGACCCGGTACTCCACCGTCATCTCGTCGGCGAGGCTGCGCCGGCGCGCGCCGTGGCGCAGCAGCCTCAGCGCGACCTTGAGCGTGGTCGGGCACTTGCGCGCGATCGCCTGCAGCTGGGCGAGGGCCCAGTCCGAGCCGTCCGCCTCCAGCGCCTGCAGGATCGCCTCCACCGTGTCATGGGCGAACAGCCGGTCGATGTCGCCGCGCAGGGCCGCCACGGGCGCCTCGCCGGGCTCGGCGGCGAATCCGGCCAGAACCCCTTCGAGGTCGGACCCGGAGCTGCACAGGTCGTGCTTCAGCGCGGGCAGCAGGTCGCTGGGGATCAGGTGGGTGGCCAGGCCGAGGGCCACGCAGTCCGCCGGCCCCAGGCGCGCGCCGGTGAGCGCCAGCCAGGTCCCGATCTCGCCGGGCAGGCGCGGCAACCACCAGCCGCAGCCCACGTCCGGGAACAGGCCGATGTCGCCCTCGGGCATGGCCCACAGCGTGCGCTCGGTGGCGATGCGGTGGCGGGCCGGACGCGAGATGCCGACGCCTCCGCCCATGGTCACCCCGTCCATCACGGCCAGGACCGGCTTGGGATAGCGGCCGATCAGCTCGTCCATCCGGTACTCGGCGGCGAAGAAGCGTCGGGCCTCGCGGCCGTCGCCCGCGCCGCTGGCGGCCATCATGCGCACGTCCCCGCCGGCGCAGAAGCCGCGCTCGCCGGCGTGATCGATCAGCACGCAGTTGACGCCCTCGTCGTCCGCCCACTTCAGCAGCGCCTCGGAGATCCTCAGGCACATGTCCGCGGTAAGGGCGTTCAGCGCCCTGGGCCGGTCCAGGGTGATCCAGCCGGTGCAGTCCTCGGTGCGGATGACGACGTCTTCTGCCATGGGCCGGCAATGGAACGCGCGAGGCCCGCCAGGGCAACCCGCTTGCGTCCGCGCGGGGGATGGCTCAGACCGCTGCGCATGAAGACCCCCGTCGCCCCCTACCCCGCCCTGCGCATGCGCCGGCTGCGCCAGGCCGACTGGATCCGCAGGCTGACGCGCGAGACGAGCGTGCGGCCGTCCGACCTGATCTGGTCGATGATCCTGCACGACGGCGAAGGCCGCGTCCCGGTCCCCTCCATGCCGGGGGTCGAGCGGCTGTCGCCGAAGGAGGCGGCCAGGGCGGCGGTGCAGGCGCGCGAGCTGGGCGTCCCGGCGATCGCGGTGTTCCCCTACATCGACGGCGAGCGGAAGGACCCGCGCGGCTCGGAGGCGACCAATCCCGACGGCCTGGTCTGCCGGGCGGTGAAGGCGATGAAGGACGCCGCCCCCGAGGTCGGGATCATGTGCGACGTGGCCCTGGACCCCTTCACCGACCACGGGCACGACGGCCTGATCGAGGCGGGGCGCATCGTCAACGACGCCACGGTCGAGCGGCTGGTGGAGCAGAGCCTGGTCCAGGCCAGGGCCGGCTGCGACATCATCGCCCCCTCCGACATGATGGACGGGCGGGTGGCCGCCATCCGCACGGCGCTCGAGGCCGAGGGCCTGCAGGACGTGATGATCATGGCCTATGCGGCCAAGTACGCCTCGGCCTTCTACGGCCCCTACCGGGACGCGATCGGCTCGGCCAAGGCGCTGATCGGCGACAAGAAGACCTACCAGATGGACCCGGGCAACACCGACGAGGCCCTGCGCGAGGTGGCGCTGGACGTGTCCGAGGGCGCGGACATGGTCATGGTCAAGCCGGGCATGCCCTATCTCGACATCGTGCGCCGGGTCTCCGAGACCTTCGCCATGCCCACCTTCGTGTTCCAGGTCTCGGGCGAGTACGCCATGCTGATGGCCGCGGCCCGGAACGGCTGGCTGGAGGAGGAACGGGCGATCCTGGAGAGCCTCTCGGCCTTCAAGCGCGCCGGCGCCGACGGGGTGATCACCTACTTCGCCGCGAGGGCGGCGAAGCTGCTCGGCGCCTAGGCGTTACCGCAACCTGAAGTCCAACGGCAGGGTGACGCGGCCATTGGGCGTGGAGCCCGGCTTCACCTTGAACCGGCAGCTCATCGACAGCGCCGCGTCGCCGAAGCCGAACGAGGACGGCTGTTCGCTGACCACCTTGCAGTCGGACAAGGTCCCTGCGTCCGTGACGGCGCAGTCGATCACCGCCCTTCCCTCGACATTCCGGTTCTGGGCCTTTCTCGGGTAGTAGCGCACCCACTTCGGCGGCCTGCCCGATCCCGACCAGCAGCGGTGGGGGTCGACCGGCGCCTGGCCCGGCGCTGACAGCGCATCATCGGCGAACGCCGCCCCAAACCCGCCAAGGACGAGCGCCGCGCTCCACACGACTATTCGGACCAGCGCCATTCCCAACCCTTCATCTTGGCCGGCGGATATCACGACTGGCGATTCAGCGCCGCCGGCCCTCCAGGCGCGCCGCGAGGCTGGAGGTGTCCCAGCGGCGGCCACCCATGGCCTGGACCTCGGAGTAGAACTGGTCGACCAGGGCGGTCAGGGCCAGATGGGCGCCGTTCGACCGGGCCTCGTCCAGGGCGATGCCAAGGTCCTTGCGCATCCAGTCCACCGCGAAGCCGAAGTCGTACCGGCCCTCGACCATGGTGTTCCAGCGGTTCTCCATCTGCCAGGACTGGGCCGCGCCCTTGGAGATCGCCTCCAGCACCGCGTCCGTATCGAGGTCCGCGCACCGGGCGAAATGGATCGCCTCGGCCAGGCCCTGCAGGGTCCCGGCGATGCAGATCTGGTTGACCATCTTGGCCAGCTGGCCCGCGCCGGGCCCGCCGATCCGCTTCATGGCGCGGGCGTAGGCCGAGATCACCGGGGCGGCGCGGTCCACCGCCGCCTGGTCGCCTCCGATCATGATGGTGAGCTGGCCGTTCTCGGCGCCGGCCTGGCCGCCGGACACCGGCGCGTCCACGAACCAGCGCCCCGAGGCGCGCGCCGCCTCCGCCGAATCCCGCGCGACCTTCGCGGACGCCGTGGTGTGGTCGACGATGATCGCGTCCCCGGGCAGGGCCGGCAGGGCCTCGGCCACGACCTGGCGCACGTCGTCGTCGGCGCCGACGCACAGGGCGGCGAGCTCGCACCCCTGCACGGCCTCCGCCACCGTCGCGCCCGCGCGCCCGCCGTGCTGCTCCACCCACCGGCGGGCCTTCTCGGGCGAGCGGTTGTAGACGCTGACCTCGTGCCCGGCGCGCTTCAGGTGCCCGGCCATGGGAAAGCCCATCACCCCCAGTCCGACGAAAGCGACCTTCATGCCAGAGCCTCCTCGAATGCGCCGAGGGGCGGTCACCGCATCTTAACGGCGGTCCGTCAAGGTGCCGGCCCTCAGGTCAGTAGGACCGCCGCCGGTCAGCAGGACCAAGAAATGGCCCTCCGCGAAGCCCCCATCGTCATCAAGAAGGTCAAGAAGGGCGGCGATCACGGCCACCACGGCGGCGCCTGGAAGGTCGCCTACGCCGACTTCGTGACGGCCATGATGGCCTTCTTCCTGCTGATGTGGCTGATCAACACAACCAACCCCGAGCAGAAGAAGGGGATCGCGGACTACTTCGCCCCGGCCAGCGTCTCGGCCACCACCTCCGGCACGGGCGGCATCCTCGGCGGCACGGCCCTGGCCCAGGACGGGACCAAGCAGGCCGGCAGCCAGAGCGTGATCGAGCAGACCGCGCCCGAGTCCCCCAATTCCCAGCAGACCGGCGCGACCACGCCCCAGGACGCGGCGGTGAACAACGACCAGAGCGCCGCCGACCAGCATGAGCAGGCCTCGTTCCAGAGCGCGGCCGAGTCGCTGCGCCAGGCGCTGCAGGACCTGCCGGAGCTGGCCGAACTCTCCAAGCAGCTGCTGGTGGACCAGACGCCGGAGGGCCTGCGCATCCAGCTGATCGACCAGGAAGGGCGCTCGATGTTCCGGGAGAACTCCGCCCAGCCCAACGACCGCGCCAAGGTGCTGCTGAGGGCGGTGGGCAAGGTGATCAACCAGCTTCCCAACCGCGTCACCATCGCCGGCCACACAAGCGCCAGCCCGACCGGCGCCAAGATCGCCAGCGACTGGCAGCTGTCGTCCCAGCGCGCGGACGCCGCGCGCCAGGTGCTGCAGGGCGCGGGCGTGGACCCGGACCGCGTCTACCAAGTGTCGGGCAAGGCCGCCTCCGACCCGCTCTATCCGGACGATCCCTCCCTGCCCGGCAACCGGCGCATCACCATCGTGCTGCTGCGCGAGAAGCCGGTCCTGCCGCCCGGCCACACGCCCTGAGGAGGCCGCAGGGCCTGCATCATCCCGCCGCTTGTCCGCGGATCACGCTTGGGCCTTAATCGTTCGGTCTGAGGTCCAGAGGCGGCGCGTGACTCAACATTTCCGGACAAGGCAGCTGCGCTTCTTCCTGACGGCGCCCTCGCCCTGCCCGTACCTGCCCGACCGCGAGGAGCGGAAGGTGTTCGCCCACCTTCCCCTGTCCGACGGCGCGGCCATCAACGACGCCCTGACCCAGGCGGGATTCCGCCGCTCCCAGAACATCGCCTACCGGCCCGCCTGCGAGGCCTGCGAGGCCTGCATCTCCGCCCGCATCCCCGCCCGGGACTATCCCTTCTCCCGGTCCGAGCGTCGGGTGCTGGACCGCAACCAGGACCTCACGCGCCACATGGTGGAGGCGGAGGCGACGCTGGAGCAGTTCGAGCTGCTGCGCCGCTACCTGGCCGCGCGCCACGCCGACGGGGGCATGGCCGACATGACCTGGCCCGACTACCTGGCCATGGTCGAGGACACGGCCGTCCGCACGCATCTGATCGAGTACCGCCTGCCCCCCGACGACCGGGGCGCCGGCGAGCTGGCCGCCTGCGTGCTGGTGGACGCCCTCTCCGACGGGCTGTCGCTGGTCTACAGCTTCTACGAGCCGTCGCTGCCGCGCCGCAGCCTGGGCTCGTTCGTGATCCTGGACCACGTGGTGCAGGCCAGGCTGCACGGCATCCCCTACGTCTACCTGGGCTACTGGGTCCCGGGCAGCCCGAAGATGGACTACAAGGCCCGCTTCCGCCCCGTGGAGGTGCTGAGGGGCCAGAGCTGGACCGTCCTGTCCGCCAGGGACCGCCTGCCGGGCGGCGATTGACTTCGACCCTGCACGCGCCGCGCCTGCGGCTGAGACCGGCCGCGCCCGCCGACGCCGGCGCGGTGACCGACCTCGTCCGGCGCGCCTATGCGCCCTGGACCGCCCTGATCGGCCGCGAGCCCCTTCCCATGGCCGTCGACTACGCGCGGGCGATCGGCCGCAACCGCTTTGACCTCCTCCTGGACGACGGGCGTCCGGTGGCGCTGATCGAGACCGAGCTGCGGGCGGACGACCTGCTGATCGTCAACCTCGCGGTGGACCCGGCCCTGCACGGGCGGGGCCTCGGGCGGCGCCTGCTCGGCCACGCGGAGGGCCTGGCCGCGGCCGCCGGCCGTCCGGCGGCGCGGCTGTTCACCAACGCGCGCTTCGAGCGGAACCTGGGGCTCTACGCCCGCTTCGGCTATCGGGTCGAGCGGACCGAGCCCGCCGGCGACTCCAGCGTGGTGCACATGCTGAAGGGCATCGGACCGCCGCCGCCGGGGACGGACCTGCGGGTCTGCATCTTCGGCGACAGCTTCACCCAGGGGACCGGCGACGACGAGGCGCTGGGCTGGGTCGGGCGGATCGCGGCCGCCGCGCGCCGCAGGGGCGCGGACCTGACCGCCTACAATCTGGGCGTCCGCCGGGACACCAGCGCCGACATCCGGGCGCGCTGGCGGATGGAGGCCGGCCCGCGCCTGCCGGAGGGCTGCGACGGCAGACTGGTGTTCGCGTTCGGGATCAACGACGGCTGGAGCGGCCCGGATGGACGGCCCCGCCTCGAACCGCCGGCCTCGCTGCAGAACGCCCGCGCGATCCTGCAGGAGGCGCTCGCGTTCGCGCCGACCCTGGTCCTGGGCCCGCTGCCGGTGACGGAAGATCCCAGGCTCCGGGCCCGGGTGGAGGCGCTGTCGGAAGGCCTGTCGGGCCTGTGCATGGAGCTGGGCGCGCCGTTCCTGGACCTCGGCCCCGCCGCGCGGGACCTGCTGCCGCAGTGGCAGGCCGAGGCGGAGGCCGGCGACGGGGTCCATCCGAACGCCGGGAGCTACGCGGCCCTGGCGGGGGTGATCGACCGCTGGCCGGCCTGGCGGGCCTGGACCTGATCGTCAGAACAGGCCGTGGGCGCCGCCGGTCGCGGCGAAGACGGTGACGAGCGCCAGCGTCAGAAGCACCCGGTGCAGCCGCTCCATGCGGGCGAAGGCCGCGCCGCCGGCGTCGCCCGTCTCGACGAGGGCGTGCAGGCGCCGGTGCAGGACCAGCGGCTCCAGCACGTAGAGCATGAGGGCGAACACCAGCCACAGGGCGACCATGGCGTGCATCCACCAGAACCGCCCGTCTTCGAAGCGGCTCCAGAGGTCCGCCCGCCACAGCATGTAGAGCCCGCTCAGGCCCGCCGCGCCCACGCTGAGGCGCGCCTGCCAGGAGAACGGCCCCTCCATGGCGAGGAAGGCGGCCATCCGTTCGCCCGGCGCATGGGTCCTGCGGATCGTCGGCATCAGCACGGTGGTCACGAAGGCGACGCCGCCGATCCAGAGGACGACGGAGAGAACATGAATGGCGCGGGCCAGGGCGAGGGCGTCCAAGGT
>Ga0164243_10002136_pt1 | contig 33114 bp, 37 predicted proteins | sample OricompcompostOP_FD_108781 | JGI IMG/M metagenome (GOLD analysis project Ga0164243, IMG submission 108781) | Organic Plus compost microbial communities from Emeryville, California, USA - Original compost - Organic plus compost (OP) | ecosystem: Engineered > Solid waste > Mixed feedstock >... | reverse complement strand
GCCCGGTGACGCGGAACTCCATCCGGTCCGACAGCGCGTCCATCTGCGGGGGGCGGTGCCGGTCGTCGACGCCGAGCACGACGGCGACAGGGCGCGCGTCACTCACGCGGCGGAACCTCCGGACACCCTGCGAACGTAGGAAGACTCTGTCCGATTGTCAACAATCTCTGGCACCATGGCGGAGTGAGCGACGAGAGCGGCCCGCGCGAGGGCCCGCTGGGCATCGGCGTCGTCGTGCCGTACGACATGGCGCTGGACCGCGAGCTGTGGCGATGGACCCCGCAGCGGGTGACCCTGCACCTCACCCGGACGCCGTACGAGCCGGTGCCGGTGGGCATGACCCAGGCGCTGGCGATCGGCGACGCCCGGGTCGTCGCCGAGGCGACCCGCAACCTCGCGGTCGTCGAGCCCGAGGTCGTCGCGTACGGCTGCACCTCGGGCAGCTTCGTGCGCGGCCACGCCGGCGAGGCCGAGCTGCGCGCGGCGATGGTCGCCGCGGGAGCGCCTCGCGCGGTGACGACCAGCGGGGCGCTGCTGCGCGCCCTCGCCGCGCTCGACCTCCACTCGGTCGCGGTGGTGACGCCGTACCCGGAGGAGGTGGGGGAGCGGCTGGTGTCGTTCCTCGCCGAGGCCGGGGTGAAGGTGACCGGCGACGCCCACATGGGCCTCACCGGCCGGATCTGGGAGGTGCCCGACGTCGTGACCGCCGACCTGGTGCGGCTCACCGCGCGGTCCGGCGGCGACGCGGTGTTCGTGTCGTGCACCAACCTGCCGACGTACGACGTGATCGCCCCGCTCGAGGCCGAGCTCGGCCGCCCGGTGCTCACCGCCAACCAGGTGACGATGTGGGCCGCGCTGCACGACGCCGGTGTCGACCCGACGGAGATGCACGCGGACGGACAGCGGCTGTTCCGAGGCTGACCGGACGCCGGTCCAGCGGTATTGTCGACAATCTACGACCGGTGCTGAAGGGGGACACGAGATGACGACAGTGGGCCTGCTCTACCCCGGGTTCGGGGCCGAGGACGACTTCCCCGCCCTCGAGCGGCGGCTCCGCGCGGACGGCCACGACGTCACCCTCCCGCTGATGCACACCTCGGTCGGGGAGGACGCCCACCGGGTCGACGCCCTGCTCGACCTGGGCAGCCACGAGCGGCTCGTCGCCGGCGCCCAGGCGCTCGCCGCCGAGCACCGGCTCGACACGCTGATGTGGGCGTGCACCTCCGGCAGCTTCGTCTTCGGCTGGGAGGGCGCCCGCGACCAGGTGGAGCGGCTGGCGGCGGCCACCGGGCTGCCCACCTCGTCCACCTCGCTCGCGTTCGTCTCCGCCTGCCGCGAGCTCGACCTGACCCGGGTCTGCATCGCGGCGTCGTACCCCGAGGACGTCGCCGAGCACTTCCGTACCTTCCTCGGCCGGGCCGGCATCGAGGTCACCTCGATGGGCAGCCACGACATCTACACCGCGGCCGAGGTCGGCACGCTCGGGCGCGACCAGGTGGTCGCGATGGTCGCCGGGCTCGACCGTTCCGGCGCCCAGGCGGTGCTCGTGCCCGACACCGCGATGCACTCGCTGGCCTGGCTCCCTGACCTCGAGGAGGCGGCCGGGATGCCGGTCCTCACCGCCAACCAGGTCACGGTCTTCGAGGGCCTGCGGCTGCACGGCCCGGTGCCGGCGCTGCCCCAGCTGGGGGCGCTGTTCGACCGGCAGAGCGCGGGTGCCCGGTGAGCCCGCGCAGCACCGGCCGGGACGGCGAGCTCGAGCCTGTCGTCCAGGAGTCGACCCCGATGATGATCGCCTCGCGGATCCGAGAGGCGATCGCGTCCGGCGTGATCCCGCCCGGCGCCCAGATCGGCGAGGCCGAGTTCGCCCGGCAGCTCGCGGTGAGCCGCGGACCGCTGCGCGAGGGGCTGCAGCGGCTCGCCCAGGAGGGGCTGGTGGTCGCGGTCCGCAACCGCGGGCACTTCGTCATCGAGATGACGCCCGAGAACGTCCGCGACATGTACGTCGCCCGCGCCGCGGTCGAGCGCGCGGCCGCCGCCCGCGCCCACGAGCTCAACCCGGAGGGCACCGCGGCGCTGCTGATGGAGTCGGTGGCCGCGATGAGGGCCGCCGCCGACGAGCACGACGAGGCCGGCGTCAGCGCCGCCGACGTCACCTTCCACCAGCAGCTGGTGAGCTGCGCCGAGAGCCCCCGGCTCTCCCGGATGCACGAGACGCTGATGGCGGAGACCCGGATGTGCATCCACGCCCTCACCCCGACGTACGCCGTCGGCAGCCTGCGGGTGGCCGAGCACCGGCAGATCGCCAAGTCGTTCACCAAGGGCGACCCCGCCCTCACCGACCAGCTGCTCGCGCACCACATGGACGACGCGCTGGTCCGGCTCGGCGCGGCGCCGGAGCCGGCTCCCGAGGGCGGCGACGCGGCCTCCTGAGCCACCCCCGGCCGGGGTGTGTGACCCGGGCCACCGGCGGTGGATCGATCCAATACCCACCGCGGTCGGCCGCCGTTAGCCTCGGCGCCAGCCCGAGGCCGCCCGCGCGGCCTCGTCGTACCTTCCGAAGTCGCCGTCGACGACGCCGTGCGAGCCACCCGCTTCCGCGAGAGGGACCCACCCCATGACCGCCACCCAGGCAGGCCCGACCACGCCCACCACCCACCAGGGGATCCTCGACTTCGTGGAGGAGGTCGCGGCGCTGACCCGTCCGGACCGGATCCACTGGTGCACCGGGTCCGACGAGGAGTGGACCGAGCTCACCGACGCGCTGGTGGCGACCGGCACGTTCACCCGGCTGGACCCGGCCGTCAAGCCGAACTCCTTCCACGCCGCCTCGGACCCGAACGACGTCGCGCGGGTCGAGGACCGCACCTTCATCTGCTCGGTCGACGAGCGGGACGCCGGGCCCACCAACAACTGGATGGACCCGCAGGAGATGAAGGCGCTCATGCGCGGTCTCTACGACGGGTGCATGCGCGGCCGGACCATGTACGTCATCCCGTTCGTGATGGGCCACCTCGACGCGGAGCGGCCGATGTTCGGCGTCGAGATCACCGACTCGGCATACGTCACCGTCTCGATGCGGGTGATGGCCCGGATGGGCAGCGAGGTGCTGCGCCGGATGGAGGAGCTGGACGCCGAGTTCGTCCCGGCGCTGCACTCCGTCGGCATGCCGCTCGAGGACGGCCGGGCCGACGTGCCGTGGCCGTGCAACGACACGAAGTACATCGTGCAGTTCCCCGAGGAGCGGGCGATCTGGTCGTTCGGCTCGGGGTACGGCGGCAACGCGCTGCTCGGCAAGAAGTGCTACGCGCTGCGCATCGCCAGCGTGATGGCCCGCGACGAGGGCTGGCTCGCCGAGCACATGCTGATCCTCAAGCTCACCTCGCCCGAGGGCGTCGTGAAGTACCTCGCCGCGGCGTTCCCGAGCGCCTGCGGCAAGACCAACCTGGCGATGCTCCAGCCGACGATCCCCGGCTGGAAGGTCGAGACCCTCGGCGACGACATCGCCTGGATGCGCGTCGGCGAGGACGGCCGGCTGTGGGCGGTCAACCCGGAGTACGGCTTCTTCGGGGTCGCGCCGGGGACCAACGAGCACACCAACCCCAACGCGATGCGCACCATCAACAAGGGCAGCTCGGTCTTCACCAACGTCGCGCTCACCGAGGACGGCGACGTGTGGTGGGAGGGCCTGGAGAACCCGCCGGCGAGGGCGACCTCCTGGAAGGGCGAGCCCTGGACGCCCGACAGCGAGGAGCCGTCGAGCCACCCCAACAGCCGCTACTGCACACCGATCAAGCAGTGCGACATCCTCGCGCCGGAGTACGACGACCCGCGCGGCGTCCCGATCGACGCGATCCTCTTCGGCGGCCGGCGCCGGACGACGGTGCCGCTGGTGTTCGAGGCCCGGGACTGGACCCACGGCACGTTCCTCGGCGCCACGCTCTCCTCCGAGACCACCGCCGCCGCGGTCGGCGCGGTGGGCGTGGTCCGTCGCGACCCGATGGCGATGCTCCCGTTCATCGGCTACAACGCCGGCGACTACTTCAACCACTGGATCACCGTCGGCAAGGACAACGACGCCGCCAAGCTCCCCCGGATCTTCTACGTCAACTGGTTCCGCCGCGACGGTGCTGATGGGGACGGCGGCTTCCTGTGGCCCGGGTTCGGCGAGAACAGCCGGGTCCTCAAGTGGGTCGTCGAGCGGATCGACGGGCAGGCCGCCGCGGTCGAGACCCCGATCGGCCACGTGCCCGCGCCCGGGTCGCTCCACACCGAGGGCCTCGACCTGAGCGAGGAGGCGCTGGCCCGCGCGCTCGCGGTCGACGTCGAGGAGTGGCGGGCCGAGGTGCCGCAGATCCAGGAGTGGTTCGAGAGGTTCGGCGACGACCTGCCGACCGTGCTCTGGACCGAGCTCGACGGGCTGCGGGCGCGCCTGGGCCTCTGAGCGGCGCCTGCCCGGATCCGCGGTCGCCGCCCGGATCCGCGGTCGCTGCCCGGCTCCTCGGGCGTGTGGGATCATGTGGCCGGCTCGGGTTACGGAGCACGCACCCGGACAGGGAGGCAGCAGTTGACGTCGCACCAGCCGGAGCAACGCGAGCTGTTCGACACCGTGGCGGCGCCGTTGTACGACGAGATCGTCGCCTCGGGCGGGATCAAGGCCGACGACCCGCGCATCGCCGACGACTCACCCCAACGGGCCGGCTTCGACCTGCTCGTCGAGATGGGCCTGCTCGTGCTCGACCGGGACGAGAAGACCTGGCTGCCCGAGGACCCGACGAGCGTGCAGTCCCGCGTCGTCACCCCGCTCAGCCAGGAGGGCGCGGCGTTGCTCGAGGAGTCCTCGCGCTGGGCGAAGTCGTTCGGCCCGCTGACGCACGCGTGGCGGCGCGCGTCGTTCACGCAGTCCCGCGGCCCGTTCACCTACATCCACGGCCTGGACGCGATCGACGCCCACCTCTCCCAGCTGGTCGCCGAGGCCGAGGAGGAGACCCTCACCGCGCAGCCGCAGACCGGCCGCAGCGCCAAGGCGCTGGCCAACGCGACCAAGCGCGACGTGGCGATGCTGGAGCGCGGCACCAAGATGCGCACCCTCTACCAGCACGCGGCCCGGCGCAGCACGATCACCCGCAAGTACGTCGCCGCGGTCACCGCGCGCGGCGCGGAGGTGCGCACGCTCGACGAGTTCTTCAACCGGATGATCGTCATCGACCGCCGGGTCGCGGTCATCCCGAACGGCGACCAGCTCTCGGTCGCCGTCGTGGTCCGCGAGCCCGCGATCGTCGCCTACCTCGTCGACGTCTTCGAGCGGGCGTGGGAGCGCGGCCGGCCGTTCTCGAACCGCGAGCGCGGCATGATGGCGGAGATCGCCGAGGAGCAGCGCGCGATGACGATCCGGATGCTGATCGAGGGTCACTCGGACCCGGTCAGCGCGAAGCGGCTGGGCGTCAGCCCGCGCACGTACGCCGGCTACGTGGCCGACCTCAAGGCGGAGTACGAGGCCGAGACCCGCTTCCAGCTGGGGTACACAATGGGCCGCCGGGGTGTCCAGTCGGACACCCCGGCGGAATGAGCCTTTGCTATCCCGGGACTAGCGTGAGCTCGAGTACGGCGTCGGGCGACCACCCCAGCTGGTGTCGGCGTCGGCCGCGGTGGCCGAGATCGCGACGAGACCCATGCTCAGTGCGGCGGTCGCGGCAACCGCAGCGACCTTTCGAAGAATCTTCATGTTTCCCACTTCCCAGGCCAGGGCCCACGGAATGGCCCTCGAACCCCGAGTGTCGCGCGAGCGCGCCCGGGGCGGCGAGCCCTTTGTTGCTTCAGAAATCTGCATTGCACAACTGTGCAACCAAGACCGCACCTTACCCATGCGGCGGGGCGGAGCGGAACCCGCCCACCATCCGGCGGGGCCGGGGCGGGCGGGTCCGGCCCCGTCTTCGGCGGAGGCGGCGGGATTTGAACCCGCGAGAGGTTTGACCCTCAACCCGCTTAGCAGGCGGGCGCCATAGACCGGACTAGGCGACGCCTCCACGCCGTTCGCAGGGAACGGCGACGACAGGCTACAAGGCGGCGGCGGGTCCCACCGAATCGGACGAACCCCGGTCAGCCGCGGCGGCGGCCCCCGGCCCGCAGCCGGGAGCGCACGTCGCGGGCGAAGGCGTCGGGGTCGCCGGCCAGGACCTGCACCGGGATCGTCGTCGTCCCGCCGTCCCGGAGCCGGATCAGCACGCACGGGAACCCGCGCACGCTCGCGGTGACCGCGTCCTCGACGTCGGTCCAGCGGGCCCGTCTGACACCGGCGCCACGGACCAGCGACACCCGGTAGCCGGTCGCGTCGAGGTGGACGACGCTGGTCCGGACCCGCAGCAGCCAGGCCAGCACGAAGAGCCCGACCACCCCGGCCACGAGGAGCACCACCAGCGAGACCGAGGGCAGGTCGGCGACCGCCACCAGGGCGGTGGCCGCGAAGACGACGACGGCCAGCAGCACCAGGTACAGGCCGACGAACCGGGCCGCCAGCAGCGGCGCGAGCCGATAGTCGGACGGCGCGGCCGGATCGGGGTCGGACATGGAACCGATTGAACAAGACACCGGTTTTGGTGCCGTCACCGGCCTTGTCGGATCCGGTCGCCGGGGGACAGACTCGAAGGCCAGCCCACGGGAGGTGCCCCATGACGATGGTGAGTACGGGCGTGACGGCGGCACTGCGGGCGCTCGAGCAGGCGATCGAGACGCCCCGCGGTGACCTGGGCGGAGCGGCAGGGAGCGCGATCTCCGTCGGGAACTGGCGGTGGACGGTCCGCCAGCGGATGGCGGGCGTCCGCGACGCGCTCGCGGGGGAGCGCGGGCACTCCGAGGACGGCTGGCTGGCCGCTCGCGGCGGCCGGGCGTACCGGGAGCGCAACCAGCTGCTCGGCCGGATCAGCGCGCTCGGCCCGCAGGTGCTGGAGAACCCCGACGTGGAGCGGGTCCGCGCCGAGCTGCGCCGGCTGGTGAAGGACGTCTCCCGGCACGTCCAGCGGCTCAACGACCTCGTGTACGACGAGGTGGAGCTCGAGCTCGGCGGTTCCGAGTAGGACCCACCTACACTGGCGCCCGTGCCCGCTCACCGCGGCGCACGGAGGGGTGCCGGAGTGGCCGATCGGAACCGCCTTGAAAGCGGTCGCTGGCAGAGATGCCAGCCGCGGGTTCGAATCCCGCCCCCTCTGCTCCTCGATCAGGCCGGGACGATCTCGACCAGGACGTCGCCGTCCTGGACGACGTCGCCGGTGCTCACCTTGACCGCGCGGACCACGCCGGCGACCTCGGTGAAGACGGGGATCTCCATCTTCATCGACTCCAGCAGCACGAGGGCGTCGCCCTCGGTGACCTGCTCCCCCGCCTCGACCTCGACCCGCAGCACGTTGGCCACCATCTCCGCCACGATCTCGGTCACCTGGTCGCGAGGCATGCTCCGAACCTAACCGTTACCGGCGCGTACCCCGGTTCCGACGAGCCCGCGCTCACAGCAGCGGCTCGGAGCGTCGCGGCTCGGGGCGCAGCGCGGCCCTCCGCTCGGCGACCCGGCGGCCGCGACCGCGGGTGCCGGTGAGCGTCAGGTCGAGGCGGGTGACGACGTACCCGAGCACCAGTCCGAGCACCAGGCCGTAGGCCACCGACAGCCCGCACTCCTCGAACGAGATCGCCGGGTTGGCCAGGGCGTTGGCGACCGCCGCGGTGCCGGCCACGCCGAACGCGCACACCCACCAGCCCTGCCGCCGGCGGGCGCGCATGTGGCAGCCGTAGGCGAGCGCGGGGATGCCCAGGATCGTCTCGATCGGCCGGGGGAACGCGCCGAGGTTGTCCCGGCTCCACCGCACCGAGTCGAGCAGCGTGTCGACCAGGCTCTCCGAGCCGTAGCGGCGCAGCATCTCGGCGTAGAGCACCGACACCGCGACCAGGAGCGCGCCCACGACCACGATGAGCAGGCCGCGCCGGCCGAGACCGTGCAGGCCCGCGCCCAGCCGGTAGACCACGAGGAACGCGCCGACGAGGGCGAGCCCGAGGGTCACGTACTCGAAGCGCTTGACGGTGAGCACCGGCTCGAATCCGACGGTCGCGAGCGCTCCGACGCCGGAGATCACGACCGCGAACGCGCACTCGCGGACCGCCTGGACGTACGACCGCGCCGGCACCGTGACCATCACCGCGAAGACCGCGGCGACCACGCAGGTCATCACCGCCGCACCGGTGCGCAGGAAGTCCTCGTCGACCACGAGCGTCAGCACCCCGATCGCCAGGGCGAGACCGCCGAAGACCCACGGGCGGCCGCCGGTGCGGGCCGCCAGGCCCCATGTGTAGGCCGCCGCCACCGTCACCGACCCGACCCCGCCCAGCCACTCCGGCCCGACCGGCACCAGCTCGGCGACCAGGGCGCCCGCCCCGGCCAGCACCACCAGCGCCCACAGGACCGCCGGGAGCCGGGAGGAGGGGGAGGGCACGGCGGCCAAGGCTACAGACGGCGGTTGGCCAGCGACGGGTTGGTCGCTCGGGCCTCGTCGAGCGCCGAGCGCTCCAGGGTGGCGGTCAGCAGCGCCGGCCCGTCCTGGGCCTCGGCGAGCACGTCGCCGAGCGGGTCGGCGACCAGGGAGTGGCCGCTGTAGCGCGGCCCGGGCTGGCCGGCGGCGACCACGAAGACGGTGTTCTCGATCGCCCGGGCGCGCACCAGGGTGCGCCAGTGGTCGACCTTGCGCGGCCCGGCGACCCACGCGGCGGGGACGACGAGCACCTCGGCACCGCGGTCGACCAGCGCCCGGGCCAGCTCGGGGAAGCGCAGGTCGTAGCAGGTCATCAGGCCCACCCGCCAGCCGGCGAGGTCGACGACCAGCGGCTCCACCGGCCCGGCCGTCAGCCGGTCGCTCTCGCGGTAGCCGAACGAGTCGTAGAGGTGCACCTTGCGGTACTCCGCACCGACCGCGCCGCGGACCAGCAGCGTGTTGTAGGGCCGCTCCGGGTCGGGCGCGGACTCGAACATGCCCGCGACCACCGTGGTGGCCCGCTCCTGCGCGACCCGGGTCACCTCGCGGTCGAACCCGCCGCCGAGCGGCTCGGCGTACGGCGAGACGTCGGAGCCGGCCTCGCCGAAGTCCCGGGCGAACGCCTCCGGGAAGACCACCAGGTCCACACCCTCCGGGGTCAGCTCGGCCAGCCGCCGGCGGTTGGCCTCCGGCTCCAGGCCCGAGGCCTCCTGCACGAGCGCGACCCGCAGCGAGCCGCCGGCCGGCTCCCCGGACGAGGTGGTGGGCGTCACGGCCCCAGCCTGCCACTCGCCGCGACGCCGGTGACTGTTGGGAGACTTCGACCATGGCGTTCGACCCCGGGCTGGGCAGCTTCGCCGCGGTCGTCCTGGCCGGCGGCCGGGCGGCGCGGCTCGGTGGCGCCGACAAGGCGTCGGTCGAGGTCGACGGCCGCACGCTGCTCGCCCGCGCGCTCGACGCGGTCGTCGACGCCTCCGAGGTCGTGGTCGTCGGCGAGCCGGTGCCGACCGAGCGACCGGTCACGTTCACCCTCGAGGATCCCCGGTACGGCGGTCCGGCCGCCGCCCTGCTCACGGGCCGCGACGCGCTGCTGCGCACCCCGCACCGGCTGGCGGTGCTGGCCGTCGACATGCCGCACCTGACCCCGGCGACCTTCCGGCGGCTGCTCGAGGCCGCGGCCGACCGGGACGGCGCGGTGCTGACCGACCCCGACGGCCGCCGGCAGCTCACGCTCGTGGTCGACCCGCGGCGCCTGGACGCCGTACGACCGAGCCCGGAGGAGCAGCACGACCTCCCCCTGCACCGGCTGCTCTCCGCGCTCGACCTGGCGGAGGTGCCGTCGTCCGGGCTCGAGCACCGGGACGTCGACACCTGGGCCGACCTCCGAGACCTGCGGTCGTCGTCCGGACCGGGCTCGTAGCCCCCGGTCCGGTCAGCTTTCCCTAGTTGCCCAAGTGACTTGCTTTCCCGGCCGGTTGGTGGCCACATTGGACCGATGAACCTCCACGACTGGATCGACGAGCTGGCGGACGTGCTGGAAGTCGAGGCCGAGGTCGACGAGGGTCTTCTCAACGACCTGGTCGTGCTGGCCTCCGAGAACGTGGAGCGCGCAGCCGGACCGGTGACCGCCTACCTCCTCGGAGTCGCTGCCGGCGCGCAGGGGGCGGACCCCGAGGGCGTGGAGCGGCTCGCCGCCCGAGCCCAGGCGCTCGCGGAGGGGTGGGACCGTCCGGCGGACGCCCCCGACCCCGACGACATCTACGACGACGTGCCCGACGACAGCGAGGTCGACCACAGCTCCGACGTCTACGCCGGCTGATGCGAGCCGTCGTCGCCGCCGGCCCCGGCGGCCCCGAGGTCCTGTCCGTGGGAGAGCTTCCCGACGTCGAGCCGGGACCGGGCGAGGTGGTCGTCGAGGTCGCGGCGACGGCGGTCAACCGCGCCGACGTCCTGCAGCGCAAGGGCTTCTACCCGCCACCCCCGGGAGCACCCGAGACCCTCGGGCTCGAGTGCAGCGGCCGGATCGCCCGGCTCGGCGCCGGCGTGACCGGCTGGTCCGTGGGTGACGAGGTGTGCGCGCTGCTGTCCGGCGGCGGGTACGCGTCACAGGTCGTCGTCCCCGCCGGCCAGCTGCTGCCGGTGCCGGACGGGGTCGACCTGGTGACCGCCGCGGCGCTGCCCGAGGTCGCCTGCACGGTGTGGTCGACGGTGTTCATGGCCGCGGGCCTCCGCCGCGGGGAGGCCCTCCTGGTGCACGGCGGGGCCGGCGGCATCGGCACGTTCGCCATCCAGCTGGCCTCGGCGCTCGGCGTCCGGGTGCTCACCACCGCGGGGAGCCCGGAGAAGCTGGAGACCTGCGCGCGGCTCGGCGCCGAGGTGACGATCAGCTACCGCGACGAGGACTTCGTCGAGCGGGTCCGCGAGGCCACCGGCGGTGCCGGGGTCGACGTGATCCTCGACAACATGGGCGCCAAGTACCTCGGCCGCAACGTCGAGGCGCTGGCCCGCAACGGCCGGCTGGTCGTCATCGGCATGCAGGGCGGCACCAAGGGCGAGCTCGACATCGGCGCGCTGTCCCGCCGCAACGGCTCGCTCACCGCGCTGCTGCTGCGCAGCCGGCCGGCCGACGAGAAGGCCGCGATCTGCGCGGAGGTCGCCGAGCACGTGTGGCCGCTGGTCGCCGACGGCCGGGTGCGCCCGGTCGTGCACACGACCCTGCCGCTCGACCGGGCCGCGGACGCGCACCGGCTGATGGAGGACGGCGCCCACACCGGGAAGATCCTCCTCACCGTCTGAGTCCTGGGGACGACGGCTAGGGTCGGAGACATGAGCGAGCAGGGCGACCAGCAGCAGGACCAGGAGCAGCAGGTCGTGGTGATCGGCCCCGACGGGCAGCCGATGGGCACCGTCCCGGCCTCGGTGCTGCGCGTCGCGGAGTCCGCCGCCCAGGAGCAGGCCGACGGCCAGGGCGAGGGCGACGACGACAGCGAGCGCGCGATCACCGAGCTGGTGGAGCAGCCCGCGAAGGTGATGCGGATCGGCAGCATGATCCGCCAGCTCCTCGAGGAGGTGAAGGCCGCGCCGCTCGACGAGGCCAGCCGGAACCGGCTCCGGGAGATCCACCAGGCCTCGATCAAGGAGCTCGAGGCCGGGCTGGCCCCCGAGCTGGTCGAGGAGCTCGAGCGGCTGGCGCTGCCGTTCACCGACGAGGCCACCCCCTCGGAGGGCGAGCTCCGCATCGCCCAGGCCCAGCTGGTCGGCTGGCTGGAGGGCCTCTTCCACGGCATCCAGACCGCGATCTACGCCCAGCAGATGGCGGCCCGGGCGCAGTTCGAGCAGATCCGGCGGGCGCTGCCGGCCGGCGCCCTCGGCCCGCAGGCCCAGGGCCAGCAGCAGGAGCAGGACCAGAAGGGCGGCGACGACGACGGGCAGAACCCGGGCCACAGCCCGGGCGGCATGTACCTCTGAGCGTCGGCCCGGCGCGGCTGCGCGCGGGCGGCGGGCGCTACCCGGCCCGGCGGCCGAGCCGGCCGACCACGAGCAGGCCGAGCAGGCCGACGAGCACCAGCGCCAGCCCCGGCGCCGCCGCGCGCGTGAACGAGGTGGGGTCGGCGTCGTCGACCGCCGAGAACTCCACCGGAGGCGAGGTCGGCGGCACCGGCGCCTCACCCTCGCCGCGCAGCTCCTCGATCCGGCCGACCACGCTGTCGCTGGCGACGGTGGTGCCGCTGCAGCCGCCGGCGACGTAGGCGGGCTCGTCCCCCGAGCTCTTCAGCACGCGAGCGAAGAAGAGGTAGCGCTCGCCCTCCTCGAGGGCGCCGAGGCCGACGCGCTTGCGCTGGTCGGGACGGGTCACGACCGGGACCGTGGCCTGGGTGAGCGCGCCCTTGTAGACCCGCTCGACCTCGACCTCGTTGACGAACAGCGAGCCCTTGGCACCCGAGTCGCGCCGGACCCCGGTCACCGTCCCGGTGAAGACCGCCTGCGCGCTGTTCGTGGCCTCGGCGGCGGTGACCCGGCCGCACTGCGCGGGGACGCCCGGCATCGCCGCGGACCGCGCGGCCTGGGCGGGGGCGCCCAGCAGGGGACCGACCAGCAGGGGACCCACCAGCAGCGCGCCGCCCAGGCAGGCGGCGAGCGCACGGCGTACGGCGGTCCTCACGGGGTCCATGAGAGCAGATGCGGCCAAGGCCCGGCCAATGCCGGTCAGCCGAAGTGCCGCTCGAGCTCGACGGCCAGTCCGTCCTCGTAGACCGAGTCGGTGACCGCGTCCGCCGCGTCGATGACCTCCTGGACCGCCTGGCCCATCGCGACGCCCCGGCCGGCCCACCGGAGCATCTCGATGTCGTTGCGCCCGTCACCGACCGCCAGCACGTCGTCGGCGGTGAGGCCGAGCTGCTCGACGACGTACTGCAGTCCCGACGCCTTGGAGACGCCGACGGGGGAGAGGTCGAGCCACGCGGTCCAGCCCACGACGTAGTTGGTGCCGTGCAGGCCGAGCTCCTCGGCCAGCGCGACGAAGTCCTCGGCGCTCTGCTCCGGGTCGCGGATGATCACGCGGCTGACCGGCCGGGAGACGAGCTCCTCGACGTCGGTGATGATCATGTCGCCGGACAGCTCGCCGTCGGGGAACGGCGCGTTGAGCCGGTAGCCGACCCCGCGTTCCTCGACCGCCACCAGCACGTTGGGGTGCCGGTCCAGGATCGCCCGGACCGCCGGCCCCGCGTCGAAGGTCTCCTCGTGCACCACCTCGAGCGGCGGGTAGCGGAAGACGACGGCGCCGTTGCTGGCCACGATCCAGAGCCGTTCCTCGCCCTGGCCCCGCAGCTGAAGCAGGTCGGCGATCCCGGTCATGCCGTGCGGCGAGCGGCCCGAGGCCAGCACCACGTGGGCGCCGGCGTCGACGGCCCGCTGCACCGCCCGCCGGGTGCGCGGCTCGACCTGCTCGTACGTCGTCCCGGCCCCCTCGACCCACTTGAGCAGGGTGCCGTCGATGTCGAGGGCGACCACCTTGGGCCGCCAGCCGTTGCCGACCACTACGTGACGGGCTTCAGGACGTCGCGACCGCCCAGGTGGGGCCGCAGCGCCTGCGGCACCCGCACCGAGCCGTCGGCCTGCTGGTGGGTCTCCAGGATCGCCACGATCGTCCGGGTCATCGCGCACAGGGTGCCGTTGAGCGTGGCGATCGGGCGCACCTCGTTGCCCTCGAACCGGCCGCGGGTGTCGAGCCGACGGGTCTGGAAGTCCGTGCAGTTCGAGGTCGAGGTGAGCTCGCGGTACCGGCCCTGCGTGGGGATCCACGCCTCGCAGTCGAACTTCCGCTGCGCCGACAGGCCGAGGTCGCCGGCGGCCACGTCGATGACGCGGTAGGCGAGCTCGAGCTTGTCGAGGAACTCCTTCTCCCACTCGAGCAGCCGGCGGTGCTCGGCGTACGACTCCTCGAGCGTCGAGTAGACGAACATCTCGACCTTGTCGAACCAGTGCACCCGGATGATGCCCTTGGTGTCCTTGCCGTGCGAGCCGGCCTCCTTGCGGAAGCACGGGCTGAACGCGGCGTAGCGCAGGGGGAGCGCGCCGGCGTCGAGGATCTCGTCGGAGTGGTAGGCGGCCATCGGGACCTCCGAGGTGCCGACCAGGTAGAGGTCCTCGCCCTCGATCCGGTAGACGTCGTCGGCGGCCTGGCCGAGGAAGCCGGTGCCGTCCATCGCCCGGGGCCGCACCAGGCTCGGGGCGATCACCGGGGTGAAGCCGGCGTTGCGCGCCTGCTCCATCGCCAGGTTGACCAGCGCCAGCTCCAGCTCGGCACCGACGCCGGTGAGGAAGTAGAACCGCGAGCCCGAGACCTTGGCGCCGCGCTCGATGTCGATGGCGCCGAGCATCCGGCCGAGCTCGATGTGGTCGCGCGGCTCGAAGTCGAACTCCGGCGGCGTCCCCACCGTCTCGAGCACGACGTAGTCGTCCTCGCCGCCCTCGGGCGCCTCGTCGGCGGCGAGGTTGGGGATCGACCAGAGCGCGTCGTGCCACTCCTGCTCGGCGGCGGCCTGGGCGGCCTCGGCCGCCTTGACCTCGGCGGCCAGCTGCTTGGTCTGCTGGAGCAGCGCCTGCTTCTCCTCGCCCTGCGCCTGCGGGATCAGCTTGCCGAGCCGCTTCTGCTCGGCCCGCTTGGCCTCGAACTCGGCGATCGCCTTCCGCCGGGCGCCGTCGGCCGCGAGCGCACGGTCCACCGCGTCGCCGGAGAGGCCGCGCTTCGCCTGGGCGGCGCGTACTCGGTCCGGTTCTTCTCGGAGGATCCGCGGGTCGATCATGTCCCCTCTTTCGGTGGTCGAGTGCCCCGCGAGGAACGAGCGGGGTACCCCTTCTTCCGGTGGTCGAGTGCCCCGCGAGGAACGAGCGGGGCGTATCGAGACTACTTGTGGCGAGTCCCGGTCCTCATCGGAGTTCCCGGGACCGCTTCGCCATACTGGCCGCCAACCGCCAACCGGAAGGACCCTCTTGCTCGACCGCCCCCGCATCGTCCAGCTGGGCGTCGCCGTCGCCTGCCTCGGGCTCTTCGCGCTGCTCGCCGTCGGCTACGCGCTCGACTGGGGGCTGTTCGTCGACATCGACGACGGCGGTCGGGCCTGGCGCGACTGGGCGGACCGGCGGTCCTGGACCGACAACCCGCTGCACTGGGTCGAGGACGCGTTCGGCACGGTGGCGATGACGATCCTCACCGCGGCCCTCGCCGTGGCGATGTTCGCGAAGGGCTACCGGCGCGCGGCCGCGTTCACGGTCGGCGTCATGATCGCCACGTCGGCGGCGACCACCCTGCTGAAGCTGTGGGTCGACCGGGAGCGCCCGGACTGGCAGAACCCCGAGCACCTGCTCGACTCCAACGCGTTCCCGTCCGGTCACGCCTCCTCGATCGCCGCCTTCGCCGGGATCGTGATGGTGCTGGTCGCGATGCTGGTACGGCGCGCGAACCTCCGCCGCCTGGTCTACGTGGGCATGACGCTGGTCGCCCTCCTCGTGCTGGCCGACCGGGTGCTGCTCGGACGCCACTACTTCACCGACGTGACCGCGGGCGCCAGCCTGGGCGCGGCCGTGGTACTCGTCGCGCTGGCGGTGTACTCGCCGGTGCCGCGCAGCCACGCGGTCAAGGTCGAGCCGCTGCCCGAGGCGGTGCCGTCGGAGAGGCGGCTGGCCGTCGTGCTCAACCCCTCGAAGGTCGAGGACGTCGGGCAGTTCCGCGCGATCGTGTCGGCGATGGCGCTCGAGTCCGGGTGGTCGACGCCGACCTGGCACCTCACCACCGTGGAGGACTCCGGCACCGGGCAGGCCCACGCCGCCGCCGTCGCCGGGGCCGACCTGGTGATCGTCTGCGGCGGCGACGGGACCGTGCGCGAGGTGTGCGCCGAGCTCGCCGGGACCGGCATCCCGGTCGGCATCGTCCCGGCCGGCACCGGCAACCTGCTGGCCCGCAACCTGGACATCCCGCTCTACGTCCGGGCGGCGATCGACGTGGCGCTCAACGGCCAGGACCGCGCCATCGACATGGTGTCGGTGCGCGGCGACGGCATCGAGGACTCGCACTTCATGGTGATGGCCGGCATGGGGCTCGACGCCGCGATCATGGAGGGCGTCAACGAGGACATCAAGAAGAAGGTCGGCTGGCTCGCCTACGTGTGGTCGGCGCTGAAGTCACTGATGTTCCCCGTGACCAGGGTCGAGATCTCCGTCGACGGCGGCGAGCCGACCACCCACCGGGCCCGCACCATCGTGGTCGGGAACGTCGGCTACCTGCAGGCCGGCATGCCGCTGCTGCCCGACGCGACCATCGACGACGGGCTGCTCGACGTGGTGATCCTCTATCCCCGCCGCTTCCTGTCCTGGGTGCCGATGGCCTTCCGGGTGCTCACGAAGCGGCCGCGCACCGACGAGACGATCAACCGGATGACCGGCCGGACCGTCTCGATCCGGGCGCACTCCGACACCCCCCGCCAGCTCGACGGGGACTCGGTCGGCCCGGGCCGGGAGCTGCACATGGAGTGCATCCACGGGCGGCTCCTGGTCCGGGTGCCGCGCTGAGGACCCGCTCGGCCCGGCCGGCTCAGTCGACCGGCTCGGACTCGGCCAGCCACTCGGCCACGTCCTGGTACAGCTCGGCGTACTGCCGGTAGCTGTACGGCGCGGCGGTGCGCCACTCGTGGACCTGGCCGGCCCGGACCGCCGGGAGGCTGGTCCAGGTGTCGATGCCCTCCGCCTTCTCGGCCATCTCGGGCAGCTCGCGGGCGTCGTACCAGATCACGTCGGCGTCGGCGTAGTCGGCCGCCTCCTCCCAGCTCTTCGCGTGGAAGAACTCGGGCTTGCCGTCGGGCGTCACGAAGTTCAGGCCCAGCTTCGCGAGCGTCTGCGCCTCCGGGAAGAACTCCGGGTTCGCGACGTAGAACGTGCTGGGGTCGCGCGAGACCATGAGGATCTCCAGGTCCTCCTTGCCCTTCGCCGCCTCCGCGACGTCCTCGAGGGCCTGCTCGTAGGCGGCCTTGTCGTCGGCGAGCTGCTCGCTGTCGGGGTCGGCTCCGAGCTTCACGGCGAGGTCGACCATGGTCTCGATCGCGTCCTCGGTGTCGGTGATGCCCATGCCGCTGACGCCGATCGACGGCGCCAGCTTGAAGATCTGCTTGGCCTGCTCCACGGGGACGTACCAGAGCGTCTTGTCGTCCATCGAGAAGTCGATGAGGAGGTCGGGCTCCATCAGCCCGTAGTTCTGCACGTTGAACTCGCCGTAGGTCTTGCCGAGCACCTCCATCCCGTCGAGCTCGAGGTTGCCGGCCTGGTAGTTGAGCTCACCGTCGGTCTCGGTCAGCTCGCCGTACACGCCGTCGACCTTGTACCCGGCGTCCCACAGCGCGGCCGCGACGCTGCTCTGCGCGACGACCGTGGTGGGCGTCTCGTCGAGCTCGACGGTCTTGCCGCGCGCGTCGGTGTACGTGAACGGCCCCTCGGGCACGGTCTGCCCGCTGCCCGGGGCCTCGGCGCCGTCGCGGGCCCGGTCCGGGTCCGTGTCGCCGCTGCAGCCGGCGAGGACCAGGGCGGCCGCGGTCACGGTGACCACGGCGGAGGTCCGCAGGACGTCAGTACGTCGCATCGATGAGCTCCTCTTTCGTCGTGCCGCCCGGCCTGCCACCGGGTCGGTGCCTGGGGATGACCAGGGGGGTGCCGGACTCCGGGTCGGCGATGACCCGGCAGTCCAGGCCGAAGACGTCGCGCACCAGGTCGGCGGTGATCACCTCGGTGGGCTCCCCCTCCGCCACGACCGCGCCGTCCTTGAGCGCCACCAGGTGGGTGGCGTAGCGGCACGCCTGGTTGAGGTCGTGCAGGACGGCGACCAGCGTGTAGCCGCGGTCGGCGCGCAGGTGCGCGCACAGGTCGAGGACGTCGACCTGGTGGGCGATGTCGAGGTACGTCGTCGGCTCGTCGAGCAGCAGGATGCGGGTCTCCTGGGCCAGCGCCATCGCCAGCCAGACCCGCTGCCGCTGCCCACCGGACAGCTCGTCGACCGGCCGGCCCGCCAGCTCGGTCGTCGACGTCGCCTCCATCGCGTTCCGCACGGCCCGCTCGTCGGCCTCGGACCACTGGCGCAGCATCCGCTGGTGCGGGTACCTCCCGCGCGAGACGAGGTCGACCACGGTGATGCCGTCGGGCGCGACCTGCCCCTGTGGCAGCAGGCCGAGGCGGCGGGCGACCTCCTTCGCCGAGTACGACGTGATCGCGCGGCCGTCCAGGTGCACGGCTCCGGACCTCGGGTTGAGCAGCCGGGCCAGGCCGCGCAGGAGCGTCGACTTGCCGCAGCCGTTGGCACCCACGACCACGGTGAACGACCCGTCGGGGATCCGCAGGTCGAGGTCGGTGCTGATCGTGCGCCGGTCGTAGGCCAGCGTTACCTTGTCCGCGTGCAGGCGCCCGGTCGGGGACGGACGCCCGTCCGAGTGGGTGGTCATGCGACTCCCTTCCGCCACTCGCGGGTGAGCAGCCAGGCGAGGTAGAGGCCGCCGACGACGCCGGTGAGCACGCCGACGGGGACCGGCCGGGGCGCGAACAGCTCGCGCGCGCACCAGTCGGAGATGCCGAGCAGGATCGCGCCGGTGAGGCCGGACGCGACCAGGTTCGGCCCGGTGACCCGGGTCAGCCGCCGCGCGATCTGCGGGGCGGTGAGCGCGATGAACGCGATCGGGCCGGCGGTCGCCACCGCCACCGAGGCGAGCAGCACACCGACGACGACCGCCGCCAGCCGGACCCGCTCGGTGCGCAGGCCGAGCGCGACCGCGGTCTGGTCGCTCAGCTCCGCCATCCGCAGCGGGCGGGCCAGCAGCAGCGCGAGCGGGACGAGCACGAGCAGGGCCGGCGCCAGCAGCCGGACGTGGTCCCAGCCCCGGCCGGCGAGGTTGCCGACCAGCCAGACCGCCGCGCTCTGCGCGTCGTACAGGTTCGAGCGCACGATCAGGTACTGGTTGACCGAGATCAGCGCGAAGCCGACCCCGATGCCGACGAGCACCAGGCGCAGGCCGTCGAGGCCGTTGCGGAGCGCGAGCACGTAGACGAGGGCGGCCGTGGCCATCCCGCCCACGACGGCACCGGCGGCGGTCTGCAGCCCCGAGCCGTCGAGGAACAGCATCACGACCAGCGCGCCGGTGGCGGAGCCGTAGTCGAAGCCGATCACGTCCGGGCTGCCGAGCGGGTTGCGGCTGATGTTCTGGAAGATCGCGCCGGCCATGCCGAGCGCCGCTCCGACCAGGAGCGCGGTGAGCACGCGGGGGAGCCGCAGGTCGAGGACGAGGAGGTCCTCGATCGCGGTCCCGTGGCCGGTGAGGGTGGCCCAGACGCGCGGCAGGCCCACCTGGATCTCACCGAGGACGAGCGAGCCGACGACCACCCCCGCGGCGACGGCGGCGAGGAGCAGGCACACGACGAGCGGCCGGCGCTCGACCACCACGGACCGCTCGCCGCGGCGGAGGACCCGGGCCGAGCCCGGTCCGGCGGCGAGGACGCTGGCGCCGCCGAGCCACGGATCGGGGTCCCCGCGGAGCCGTTCGCCGGAGGAGCGAAGCGGGGGAGGCGAGGAGCTTCGTGGGGTGGTCACAGGTGGACCAGCCTCTTGCGGCGGACGAGCATCACGAAGAACGGCGCCCCGACCAGCGCGGTCATGATCCCGGCCTCGATCTCGCGCCCGTCGGTGACGACGCGGCCGATCGTGTCGGCGACCAGCACCAGGGTCGCGCCGAGCAGCATCGAGAGCGGCACCAGCCAGCGCTGGTCCGGGCCGACCAGCCTGCGGGCGAGGTGGGGGACGGTGAGCCCCACGAACGCGATCGGACCCGCGACCGAGGTGGCCCCGCCGCACAGCAGCGTGATCGCCACCGCGGCCAGCACCCGGGTCCGGGTCAGCCGGGCACCGAGGGCCCGGCCGGTGTCGTCACCGAGGGCGATCGCGTTGAGGCTCGCGGTCAGGCCGAGCGCGAGCAGGCCCCCGAGGACCAGGAACGGGAGCGCCTGCCCCAGCACCGAGAGCTCGCGGGCGGTGACCGACCCGGCGTTCCAGAACCGCAGCGTGTCGAAGGCGCGCTGGTCGCGCAGCGAGATGCCGTGGACGTACGCCGTCAGCACGGCGGTCACCGCCGCCCCGGCCAGCGCCAGCCGGACCGGGGTGGTCGCCGCCCGGCCGCCGGACCCCAGCGCGTAGACGACGACGGCCGCGACGGCCGCGCCGACGAAGGCCAGCCAGAGGTGGACGGTGGGCTCGGTGATGCCGAGCAGGGCGACCCCGGTGACCACCGCGGCCGCGCTGCCGGCGTTGACGCCCAGCAGGCCGGGGTCGGCGAGCGGGTTGCGGGTGAGCGCCTGCATCAGCGCACCGGCCGCGCCCAGCGCGGCGCCGACCGCGAGCGCGACCAGGGTCCGGTCGAGGCGCAGGCCACGGACGATGTCGCCGGCCGGGCTGCCGGTGTCGTTCCAGATCTCGTGCCAGACCGTGGCCGGGGCGAGCAGCTCGCGTCCGACGGCCAGGCTGAGCAGCACCGCGACGGCCAGCACCAGCAGAGCCCCGAGCAGCACGCCGGTCTGGCCCGACGCGCGCACGGTGGTGGAGGTGGTCGTCGCCATCGGGCCTTCCTGCGCTTAGGTGAGGCAAGCCTAACTACGATCTCCGGGTCGGCGCCACGCAACCCGTGGACCGGGACGGTGAGGCGCCGCGCACCCCGCCTAGGATTCCCGCGTGACCGCACCACGCATCGCCTACCAGGGGGAGCCGGGTGCCAACTCGCACCAGGTCTGCGTGCAGCACTACCCGGACTCCGAGGCGATCCCCTGCCCCTCGTTCGAGGACGTCTTCGCGACCGTCGAGAACGGCGAGGCCGACCTCGCACTGATCCCCATCGACAACTCGATCGCCGGCCGGGTGGCCGACATCCACCACTTCCTGCCGACGACGAGCCTGCACATCATCGCCGAGCACTTCCTGCGCGTGCGGTTCCACCTGATGGCGGTCCCGGGGGCCTCGCTGGACACGATCACCACTGCGCACAGCCACGTGCACGCGCTCGGCCAGTGCCGCCGGGTGATCCGCGAGCACGGCCTGAAGCCGGTCATCTCCGGCGACACCGCCGGCGCCGCCCGCGAGGTCGCCGCGGCCGGGGACCCGACACAGGCCGCGATCGCGCCCCCGCTGGCCGCCGAGATCTACGGCCTGGACGTGCTCGCCGAGGACGTCGAGGACGAGGACCACAACACCACGCGGTTCGTCGTGCTCTCGCGCGACTTCGTCCAGGCCCCGCCGGACAACGGCCCGGTCGTCACGTCGTTCATCTTCAACGTCCGCAACCTGCCGGCCGCGCTCTACAAGGCGCTCGGCGGGTTCGCCACCAACGGCGTCAACATGACCAAGCTGGAGAGCTACATGGTCGACGGGTCCTTCACCGGGGCGACCCAGTTCCTCGCCGAGGTCGACGGGCATCCCGAGCACATCGGCGTGAAGCGGGCACTCGAGGAGCTCGCGTTCTTCTCCACCGACGTGAAGATGCTCGGCGTCTACCCGGCCGACCCGGCGCGGTCCTGACGGCGGAGCCAGCGCCGGGGGCGGGGACGCTCGTCCTCGCCCGGGAGCACGGGGGCGTCCGGGAGGGCGCTGCCGGCCTGCCTGCGGGTGGCCCGGACGGCGATGTCCGCGGCGATCGGGAGGTTGCTCATGACTGCTCCTTCGACTCGTCTTCTGAGGTGCCGCCACGCTAGAAGGCGACCCGGCGCAGGTGAATGGCGAACGAACGGAGTTCGAGGGCGCTCGCCTCTTGTTCGCAACGCAGATCCGGCAGATGCTTGCCGAGTGTCCAGATCGCTCGATGCGACGGACTGGCGGATCCTTGCCGAGCTGCAGGCCGACGGCCGCCTGTCGTACAACCAGCTCGGGCGGCGGGTGAACCTGTCGCCGCCCGCGGTCGCCGAGCGCGTGCGGCGCCTCGAGGAGGCCGGGGTGATCACCGGCTACCGCGCCGACGTGAGCCCCGACGCGGTGGGGCAGCCGCTCACGGCGTTCCTCCAGCTCCGCTGCGAGACCGGCCACTGCCTGCTGAGGACGACCGCGGCCGCCGACTTCCCGGAGGTCGTCGAGGTGCACAAGCTCAGCGGTTCCTTCTGCACGATGCTGAAGGTCCGGGCCACCTCCCTCGCCCACCTCGAGTCGCTGATCGAGCGGATCGGCGCGCACCGCAACATGAACTCCCACGTGGTCCTCTCCACGCAGTACGAGCGGCGGCAGGTCGAGCCGCCTCCCGAGGACGTGCCGCCGGTCTCCGGGTCCGGTGGCTGGCCCGGCCCGAGCGGTTGACACACTGGCCCGGTGGATCTCGCCGCGCTGGTGCTGACCTTCGGCGCGATCTTCCTCGTCGAGCTCCCCGACAAGACCTTCCTGGCCACCCTGGTGCTGGCCACGAAGTACCGGCCGATCCTCGTGTGGGTCGGCGTCGGCCTGGCGTTCGCGGTGCAGACCACCGTGGCGGTGGCGCTCGGCCACGCGGCCTCGCTGCTGCCCGAGGACGTCGTCCGCGCCATCGCGCTGCTGCTCTTCCTCGCCGGGGCGGTGATCCTCTTCCGCGAGGGCCGCAGCCACCACCGGGCCGCCGACGACGAGGACGAGTACGCCGCCCGGGCCCGGCCGGCCGAGGGCTGGCGGGCCATCGGCGCGTCGTTCCTCGTGCTCTTCGCCGCCGAGTGGGGCGACCTGTCGCAGCTGCTGACGATCTCGCTGGTGGCGAAGTACGAGGCACCCCTGAGCGTGTTCGTCGGCGCGCTCGGTGCCCTGCTCGTGGTGAGCGGGCTGGCGGTGGTCGTCGGCCGCAGCCTGCTCAAGTGGCTGCCGATCCACGTGCTCCACTACGTCGGCGCAGGGGTCTGCCTGGTCCTCGCCGCGCTCACCGCGATCGAGCTCGTGGGCTGACCCGGTCATAGAGTGCCGTCCATGACTGCCACGCACGGCGCGAGCAGCGAGGTCGGACGGCTCCGGACCGTGGTGCTGCACCGGCCCGGTGACGAGCTGAAGCGGCTGACCCCGCGCAACAACGACAAGCTGCTCTTCGACGGCATCCCGTGGGTGAGCCGCGCCCAGGAGGAGCACGACGCCTTCGCCGAGGCGCTGCGCTCCCGCGACGTCGAGGTGCTCTACCTGACCGACCTGCTCACCGAGGCGCTGGCCGACGAGGACGCCCGGGCCAGCGCGATCGAGACCGCACTCGCCGACCTCGACATCGGCGGCACCATGCGCCGCTACCTCTCCGGCTTCCTCGGCGACGCTCCGCCCGAGGAGCTGACCACGCTGCTGACCGCGGGCATCCGCAACGACGAGGTGCGCGGCGGGTTCGGGCTGGTGACCTCCCTGCTCCCGCACGACGCGTTCCTCATCGACCCGCTGCCCAACCTGCTCTTCACCCGCGACTCGTCGGTGTGGGTCCGCGACCGGGTCGCGATCACGTCCCTCGCGATGCCCGCGCGCAAGCGGGAGACCCAGCTGACCGAGCTCATCTACGCGTTCCACCCGCGGTTCCGGGACACGCCGCGCATCCACGGCCACCACTACGAGCACGTCGAGGGCGGCGACGTGCTGCTGCTCGCCCCGGGCGTGATCGCGGTCGGGGTGGGGGAGCGGACCACCCCCGCCGGCGCCGAGCGGCTCGCGATGCAGGTCTTCGAGCACGAGCTCGCGCACACCGTGCTCGCGGTCCCGATCGCGCAGGAGCGGGCGACCATGCACCTCGACACCGTCTGCACGATGGTCGACGTCGACAAGGTCGTGATGTACCCCAACATCGCCGACACCCTCACGGCATACGCCGTCACGCCGGACGGTCGGAGCGACGACGGCTCCCCGCGGCTGCGGGTCGCCGACGCCGAGCCGTTCCTCGTCGCCGCCGCCAAGGCGATGGAGATCGACACGCTCCACCACATCGACACCGGCCTCGACCCGGTCACCGCCGAGCGCGAGCAGTGGGACGACGGCAACAACACCCTCGCCCTGGCGCCCCGGGTCGCGGTGGCCTACGAGCGCAACGTCGAGACCAACGCGCGCCTCGAGGACGCCGGGATCGAGGTGGTGCGGATCGCCGGCTCCGAGCTGGGGTCCGGCCGCGGGGGCCCGCGCTGCATGAGCTGCCCGGTCCTCAGGGACCCGCTGCCCTAGGATCGGGTCCGGGGAGGACGACCGAAAGGGTGGGGATGGCGACCTTCTTCGAACAGTTCACGCCGCAAGAGGTGGCGCGGATCAGCGCCGCCGGACGGCACCTCCGACTCCCCGAGGGCTGGTCCCCGATCTGGGAGAAGACCCCCGCCGACAAGGCCTACATCCTGCTGGACGGCACCGTGTCGGTCCGTCAGGACGGCGAGGAGATCGCCCAGATCGGTCCGGGCGAGATCTTCGGTGAGGCCGCGATCGTGCGGCACACGCTGCGGACCGCCTCGGTGGTGGCGCTGACCCCGCTCGAGGTCATCCACTTCACGGCCGACGACATCTACGAGCTGAGCGCCGAGATGCCGAAGTTCATGGAGGCGATCGAGGAGGTCGCCAGGTCGCGGCTGGGGTCGGACTGAGCGAGAACGAGGACCTCGCCGGCGCCCTCGAGGACGTCGAGACCTACCTGCTCGGCGAACGGCCGACGCTCACCCGGCTCGAGGTCACCGAGCGGGCCGGCGTACCCCTCGACGTCGCCGAGGAGCTCTGGCGGCTGCTGGGCTTCCCCCGGCACGCGGACGACGAGCAGGCGTTCACGCCCGCCGACGTCGACGCGCTCCGGCTGACCCACGACCTGATGGAGCTCGGCATCCTCAGCCCCGAGCGGATGGTGGCGCTGACCCGCACCTGGGGCCGGTCGTTCGCGCGGCTGGCCGACTGGCAGGTCGGCCTGCTCGCGCAGGTCACCGCCGAGTCCGGCGAGGACCCCGCGGAGACGCTGCCGCTGCTGGCCGAGCAGGTGCTCACCCGGGTCGACGAGCTGCAGAGCTGGGTGTGGCGACGCCAGCTCGCCGCCGCCGCCAACCGGGTGCTCGCCTCCGGCGCCACCGGCACCACGGCGGAGATGGCCGTGGTGTTCGTCGACATCGTCGGCTACACCTCCCGCAGCCGGAACATGAGCGAGCGCGAGCTGGTCGAGTGGCTCGAGGCGTTCGAGACCGAGGCCGCGCAGGTCGCGGTCGACCGGGGCGGCCGGGTCATCAAGAGCATCGGCGACGAGGTGCTGATCGTCGCCGACGACCCCGCCGACGCGGCCGAGATCGCGCTCGCGCTGACCGCTCGGGGGGAGGACGACGACGACACGTTCCCGCGGGTGCGCGCCGGCCTGGCGTACGGCGACGTCGTCAACCGGCTCGGCGACGTCTTCGGGCCCGTCGTCAACGTCGCCTCCCGGCTCACCTCGGTGGCCCGGCCGGGCACGCTGCTCGTCGACGAGGGCGCCTACCGGGCGCTCGCCGGGGTGACCGAGACGGGCGACGAGGACGACGGCGAGGACGAGAGCAGCACGACGACGTACACCTTCCGGCGCGTGCGCCGGCTCTCGGTGAAGGGCTACACCCGGCTGCCCGCGTGGGTGCTGCGCCCGGTCAGCGGATCGTGACCTGACGGTTGGCCAGGCCCGAGCGGGCCGCACGCTGCTCGGAGGTCAGGTCGGAGGTGTCCGCGAGCGCCTCGGCCAGGTCGGCGGCGAACTTCTCGGCCGGCTCCTCGAGCGCCTCGGCGCCGGTGCCCACCTCGAGGTCCCACACCGGGACGAGCAGCCCGTGGGCGCGGAACATCCCGACCAGCCGCGACCCCTCGACGAGCCGGTCGGCGCCGGCCGCGTGCAGCCGGGCCAGCGCGTCGAGCAGCCGGTCCTCCGGCTCGGGCATCACCCAGCGCAGGTGCTCCTTGCTGCCGACGTCGGTCCAGTACGCCGCGGTCACCGAGGTGAGCCGGTCGGTCGGCGTGACCTGGCCGTTAGCCTGCTCGACCAGCGCCGCCATCGCCTCCCGGTCCTCACCCTCCTCGACCCAGAAGCCGAAGCCGTCGTGGACGGTGACGTCCAGCTCGCCGGCCGTCACCAGGTCCTGGAGCCGGGGCCCGGGGCCGGGCGGGTCGGTGAGGCCGATGACCCCCTCGCCCGGCTCGGCCTCGAGCGCCCGGGTCAGCACCGCGCCCAGGTCGCGGGAGGGGTCGCCGAAGTTGTGCTGCACCTGCAGCGCGAGCAGCACGTCGCCGTCGTCGCGCACCAGCGCCGGCGCCGCACCCGGCAGCAGCGTGCACAGCGTCACCGAGCGGTCGGTGTCCTTGACGTCGAGCGGTGCCGTCGCGGCCGGCACCAGCTCGCGCAGCGCGACCAGGTCGCACTCCGACGCCAGCCCCTCGAACGGCCGACCGACGTACACCTCCCCGGCGCCGCCGGGCGCCCCGTGGCACGCCTTGTACCGCTTCCCCGACCCGCACGGGCAGGGCTGCCGCGGCCCCACCTCCCCCGGTGCCGAGACGTCACGGGCTTTGGTCCGGGAGCGCTTGGCCATGCTGCGGAAGGGTAGTCCCCCGACTTTTGGCTGTTCGCAGCGGCCGAGAACAGCCAGAACATGGGGGACTACCCGCCCATGCACTCGGTCGCCGTCGGCCCGGGGGTGCGGCCGGGGCCTCGTAGCCGCCGCGGCTACCGGCTGTCGAGGAGCTCGAGGATGTACTTCGGGCGGTCGGTGATGACGGCCTTGACGCCGAGGTCGAGGCAGAGCTGGAGGTCCTCGGCGGTGTTGACGGTCCAGACGTGCATGTCGTGGCCGGCGCGGGTGATGCGGGCGCCGAGGCGGGGGTGGTCCCGCAGCTCGTCGATGCCGGGGCCGACGGTCCAGTGGCGGCCGATCCGGGCCCGGGTCATCGGCCACAGCGGGGCGTGGTCGACGAGCTGGACCAGCTGCACCTCGGGGGCGTGCTTCTCCACCCGCTGCAGCGCGACGGTGGAGAAGCTCATCACCCGGACCGGGGAGCCGCAGCGGTCCCAACCGAAGTCGCGGAGCATCTCGACCAGGCGCTTCTCGACCAGGCCGGCGTACCGGGTCGGGTGCTTGGTCTCGACCGCCACCTCGATCCGCCGGTCGTAGTCGGCCGCGGTCTCGAAGAGCCGGCGCAGGGTGAGCACCCGGTCCATCGACTCGTCCCGGTCCGGGGCCTCGTCGTCGAGGTCCGCCCACGGGTGCTTCCAGGCCGCGAAGTCCAGCTCGCTCAGCTCCGCGAGCTCCATGGTCGAGACCACCCGGCGCTGGCTCGCCGTACGGCGCAGGTCGCGGTCGTGGACGCAGACGAGGTGGCCGTCGGCCGTGAGCCGTACGTCGCACTCGAGCGCCTCGGCGCCGTCGTCGAGGGCCGCGACGTAGGCCCCCAGGGTGTGCTCGGCGTTGTCGTGGCTCGCGCCTCGGTGCGCGACCACCTGGGGCCTCATGCCTTCAGTGTGACGCCTCCACGGGCCTCGGTGCGACTCCGCGCCGACGGACCCGACCCCAGGGCTTCATCACGGCGAGCACGGTGGCCAGGCTCAGCGCGGTCAGTGACACCGCCGGCGGGAAGAACAGGTCGGACACCCGACCCGGGTCGGGGTCGGCGCCCGCCGCGAGCTCGGTCCCGTAGGTGCCGACCTCGCCCATCCCGGGCTGCAGCGCCACCAGGACCAGCGTGCACAGCACCACGTTGAGCACGAGCTTCACGAGCACCCACCAGTAGCGCACCAGGCCCCACTTCGTGGCCATGCCGAGCAGCAGCCCGGTGGTCAGGGTGAGCAGCCCCGCGGTGAACATCGGCCAGACGACGAACTCGCTGAGCGCCCGGTAGGCGAGCCCCCGCGTCTCGTCGTCGCCGCCGAACCCCCGGTCAGCACCAGCACCGCGACGATCACGTCGATCCCGATCCAGGCGCCGGCAGAGACGATGTGCAGCGCCAGCACCGACTGACGGGTGCGTCGCCCGAGCGGCCATCTCGCAGCAGTCCTCGCTGTCGTGGTCCGAGTAGTCATGCCTCCACCTTCGCGGCCGCGGGTCTCCCGGGCGTCCGTCCGCAAGCGGTTCCCGATGTACGTCGTCCCGCGTACGGTGCCCCACGTGACCGACCCCTCACCACAGGTGGTCCCGGCCAACAGGGTGGCCTGGGAGGACCTCCGGCTCGTCTTCGGCACGCGCGGGCCGGCGTCCCGCTGCCAGTGCCAGCGCTACCGGCTCGCGCCCGGGGAGGCGTTCGCGAGCTTCCCGGTCGAGGAGCGCGCGTTCCGGCTCCGCCAGCAGGCCGACTGCGGCCACCCGCGCGCCCGCCGCACCAGCGGCCTCGTGGCGCTGCTCGACGGCCAGCCGGTCGGCTGGTGCGCGGTCGCGCCGCGCAGCGACTACTCCGGCCTGGTCCGGGTGTTCAAGGTGCCGTGGGAGGGCCGCGACGAGGACCGCACCGACCCCACCGTCTGGGCGGTCACCTGCCTGCTCACCCGCGCCGGGTTCCGCAGGCGCGGCATCAGCCGGGCGCTGGCGCGGGCCGCCGTCGACCACGCCCGCGAGCGCGGGGCCCGGGCGCTGGAGGCCTACCCGATCACCACCACCGACGTGATCACCGAGGAGCTGCACGTCGGGACGGTGCCGACGTTCGAGGCCGCCGGCCTGGAGGTGGTGAGCCGGCCCAGCCCGCGGCGGGTGGTCATGCGCATCGAGCTCGGCCGGGACTGACCCGGCCTCACGCCCGGGTGCTCCGGTGGTAGGCCTTGTTGGCGATCCGCCAGCCGTCGGCCACCCGCACCAGCAGGAAGACGTCGGTGAACGTGTCCGGACCGTGCCACAGCGTCATCTCCGCGGTCGCCACGGTGCCGCGCACCTCGACCCGCTCGATCCGCCGGCGCCGGGTCGGCTCGTCCGCGGCCGGCTCGCCGGAGAAGAGGCCGCAGTACTCGTCGAGGGTCCAGGACACGAACTCCCCGTCCCGGATCCCCTCCACGTGCGCGCTCGGCAGGAACGCGTCGCGGAAGTGGGCGGGGTCGCCGGTGGCGTGCCCGCGGACGTAGGCGCGCAGCGGCTCGAGCACCTCCTCGTCCGCCGGCGGCACCTCGGCGGGCACGGTGAGCTCGACCAGGCCGTCGTCGGGTGCGACCGTGCCCGAGGCCAGCGCGCGGGCGACCCGGTCGGCGAGCGTCCGTGCGGCCGGTGTCTCCTCGGCGAGCAGGGCGAGGTCCTTGGCCAGGGCCGCGGTCGTGAACGTCGCCCGCTCGCCGCCGCTGCGCCCGCGGAGGAGGCCGCCGAGCGCCGACCGCTCCAGGACCTCCAGCGCGGCCTGCTCCTGCACGCCGAGGTCGGCGGCGTACCTCCGGCTGTCCCGCAGGGCGAGCACGCCGCCGCCGAGCGCGCTGTTGGCGACCAGCTTGAGCGCGGCCGCCTCGGCGGCACCGCCGGCCCGCACCACGTCGCCGAGGTCGGCGAGCAGCGCCTCGGCGGGGCCGAGGTCGGGCGCGGTGGTGCCGGTGAGGACGGTCAGCGTGCCCCCGAGCACCGCGGGCACCGAGCCGATCACCGGGGCGTGCACGGAGCGGGCACCGGTCGCCTGCACCGCCTTCTCCAGGCGGGCCGCCTCGTCGGGTGCGACCGTGGTCGTGTTGACCACCACGTGGTCCGGGCCGAGGTGCGGGGCGCAGGCCCCCACGACCTCGTCGCAGGCCGGCCCGTCGAAGAGGGCGAGCAGCACGATGTCCGCCGCCCCGGCGACCGGCCCGGGGTCACCGCCGTCGGACCGGGTCCAGCCGCTGACCGTCCAGCCGCGGTCGCGGAGCCGCCGCGTGAACGCCGTACCCATCCGGCCGAGGCCGAGCACGGCGACCGTCGAGTTCCGTGTCGGGGTCGAAGTCGTCATGTCCTCGAGCGTGGCGGCGGTCCTGCCATGCGACAAGCGAGAGTTCTGCATGGGTGCCATGCCGCTGACGCATACTTGAGGGGTGTCCCTGCCCGCCTGGCGCACCTACCTCGAGGTCTGCCGGCTCGGCTCGCTGTCGGCGGCCGCCGCCGAGCTCGGGTACACGCAGTCGGCGGTGAGCCGCCAGGTCGCCTCGCTCGAGCGCGCGGCCGGCGTCCGGCTCCTCGAGCGCCGGGCCCGGGGCGTGGTCCCGACGCCGGCGGGGGAGGCGTTCCGCCACCACGCCCGGATCGTGGTCAACCAGGCCGACCGCGCGTTCCGCTCCGCCCGGGAGGCGTACGACGGCCCCGAGCCGCCGCTCGCGCTCGGGGCCACGCCGGCGACCGCCGCCAGCATCGTGCCGGTCGCGCTGGCCCGGCTCGAGGCCGGCCGCGGCCGGCTGCCGTGGACGCTGCTGCCGGAGCTCACCCCGCGGCTCCAGGAGATGACCGTCGGGGGCGAGCTGGACCTGGCGGTGGTCACCGACGCGCCTCCGGGGCTGGACGACGACCCGCGGCTGGCCCGCCGCCCGCTCGGCGCCGACGAGATGCACGTGATGGTGCCGGCCGGGCACCCGCTGGCAGGCCGCGACCGGGTCGCGATCACCGACCTCGCCGAGGAGCCGTGGGTCGAGGACAACGAGGGCTCGGCCGCGCTGCTGCGACGCACCGCCGGGCGGGCCGGGGTCGACATCCGCATCGAGCGCACCGCCGCCGACCTGTTCGGCAAGACCGCGATGGTCGCGGCCGGTCACGCGATCGCGCTCGTGCCGGGCGTGCTCGCCACGTCGCTGCGCCGGGACGTCGTGGCGGTCCCGCTCGAGGACGCCCCGCGGCGCGGGATCTTCGCGCTCACCCGCGCCGACGCCGAGCCGCACCCCCTGGTCGACCCGCTCGTCGAGGAGCTGACCGGCCTGCTCAGTTCGTAGGCCCGGCCCACAGGTTGTCGAAGGACGCCACGACCGGCGCGTTGGTGGCCGAGCTCGACAGGTAGGTGCGCAGCGCGATGCTGCCGGCGCTCTGGAGCCCCGCGGTCGAGTCCGTCACCGACGCGGTCCAGGCGGTCGGCTCGGCGGTCCCCGCCCGCCACACCTTGGCGCGCAGGGTGGTGGGCGACGTGCCGGTCGCCTGCACCCTGACCTGCAGCACCGTCCCGGCCGTGTACGACAGGCCGCTCACCGTCCGGCTCTGCAGGGCCGTCTCCGACCCCGCGAGCCGACCGAGCGTCACCGACACCGCGCCGCCCGTCTCGAGCCGGACGTCGGCGTAGTAGCGGTTGCTGCCCACGATTCGCGGCTCCACGGTGAGGTAGGTGCCGCCGCCGCTGCCCGGCTTGTCCGCGGCGACCTCGACGCGCACCTCGGTGTCGTTCGACGACACCCCGTTGAGCACCTCACCCGGACCCGAGCCGGCGGACGTCATCCGGAGCTTCCCCACGCCGGCCTCGACGAGGTGGCTGGTCGCGGACCCGGAGCGGGTCCACGCGCCGCCCTTGTCGGCGGTGCCCCAGCCTCCGGTCACCGACCGGCCGAAGGCGTCGGTGGCGAAGGGCGTCGGGCCCGCGGGCGGGTCGGACACGGTGACCGCCTTCGTGACCACCCCGGTCGCGCCGTCGTCGTCGGTGACCTCGAGGGTCACGTCGTAGGTGCCGGCCTGCGCGTAGGTGTGGGTGGTCGCGGCCCCGGAGCCCGTGCTGCCGTCCCCGAAGGTCCAGGCGTACGACGTGATCGACCCGTCGGTGTCCGTCGAGGTCGAGGTCAGGGTCGCGGTGCGGCCGGACGACGTCGAGGTGAACGCGGCCGTGGGCGGCGCGTTCGGGGGAGCCTCGCCCTGGGCGATCGTGAACGTGTCGGCGAAGCTGCCCCCGGACGCGCGGACGAACGACGCCTCGAGCGACTCCGCGGTCACGCTGACGTCGAGGAACCCGAACGTCGGGTTCAGGTTGGAGCCCGACAGCGCGGCGAAGTACGGCGACACCGGCCTGCTCGTCGAGGCGTCCCGGAGCTCGACCCCGCCGGTGCCGACCGTCGCGAACACGGTGCCGGCGCCCTTCCGCAGGCTGGCGTCGGAGTCGACCACGCACGAGGCGTTGTAGCCGGTCGCCGGCACGGCGGTGCAGCCGCTCCCGAGGGCGAGCTGCTTGGTCCGGGCGTAGTAGTGCTCGTGACCGTTGAGCACCAGGTCGACCTTCTTGGAGACCAGCAGGTTCATGATGTCGGCGCCGGCGTCGCAGCCGTGCTCGCCCACCGACAGGCAGGGCATGTGCATCGACGCCACGACCCAGGGGATGCCCGCGGCCCGGGCCCCGTCGATCGCGGCGGCCGTCCACGCGTACCGGGCCGTCCCGCTGGCGTAGGACCAGGTGCCGTCGGTGTAGGGGATCCCCGGCGAGATCATCACGTAGCGGACCAGCGGGTTCGTCCGCGGCACGTCGACGTAGTACTGCCGCCCGTAGGTGCCCACGGCTCCGGGCAGCTGGTTGGGCAGGCAGGCGGAGAAGTCGTTGATGTTGCCGTTCTGTCCGTTGCTCTCGTGGTTGCCGGACACCAGCTCGAACGGGTATCCGGCGCCCACCCGCGCGGTCACCAGGTCGCACCACGACTGCTCCTGGCCGGTCGCGCCGTACGAGAGGTCCCCCAGCGCGACGGTCAGGTCGGCGTCCTGGGCCCCGATGCCGGAGAGCACCGCCCGGGCGGCCGTGGAGGAGGAGAGGTCGCCGACGGCGCTGAACCGCACCGTCGGGTCGCCCGGGGCCGACTCACCGGGGACGGTGACGGCGACCAGTGCGGAGGCGCTCAGGAGCGCCGCGATGCCCACCAACCTGCGCATCCCCGGACGCTAGGTGCACCCGGCGCACCGGGTGACCGGAACGGGCACGGCTCCCCGATATCGGGGAGGCCGGGCGCGGGGGAGGCCCCACCTAGACTCGACGCGTGCCCGAGCTGCCCGAGGTGGAAGCGCTGGCCCTCGACCTGCGGGGCCGGCTGGAGGGGCGCGCGATCGTGAAGGTCCACGTGGCCGCGTTCAGCGCGCTCAAGACGTTCGACCCGCCGCTGACGGCGCTGGAGGGCACGCTCGTCGACGACGTGACCAGCCACGGGAAGTTCCTCGACGCAGAGGCCTCGGGCGTGCACCTGGTGCTGCACCTGGCCCGCGCCGGCTGGGC
>Ga0164243_10002135_pt1 | contig 33116 bp, 25 predicted proteins | sample OricompcompostOP_FD_108781 | JGI IMG/M metagenome (GOLD analysis project Ga0164243, IMG submission 108781) | Organic Plus compost microbial communities from Emeryville, California, USA - Original compost - Organic plus compost (OP) | ecosystem: Engineered > Solid waste > Mixed feedstock >... | reverse complement strand
GTGCGGTTCGTGTTCCACTCGCTCGTCGTCTACGCCCCGCGCCGCGCGGGAGTGAAGAAGACGCACGCGCGCGAGGTCCTCGAGGAGCTCGACGACCTGGCATCCGCACCCGGCGAGCTCTGACCCCCGCTCCCGCCCCCGCCCGTCTCCCCGGTCGTTGAGCGAGGCGAAGCCGAGTCGAAACGCGCTACACGAGCGTGAGCGTCTCCCCCTGTTCGCGGTAGCGCTCGCCACTGACGGGACACACCCACTCGTCACCCTCGCGCTCAAGTGGGCGACCGGCCCGTCCGACCCACCCGATGCGCCGCGCCGGCACCCCGACGACGAGCGCATGTTCCGGCACATCCTTCGTGACGACGGCGCCCGCGGCGACGAGCGCCCACGCACCGACCGCGACCGGCGCGATGCACACGGCACGCGCGCCGATCGACGCGCCCTGGCCGATTGTGACGCCCACCGCGTGCCAATCGTCGGCCGACTTCAGCGTCCCATCGGGGTTGACGGCGCGGGGGAACTCGTCGTTCGTGAGGACGGCGGCCGGACCGATGAAGACGCCGTCGGCGAGGCGTGCAGGCTCGTAGACGAGCGCGTAGTTCTGGATCTTGCAATTGTCACCCAGAACGACATCCGGCCCGATGTACGCACCGCGACCGATGTTGCAGTCCGCGCCGACGCGCGCGCCCTCGCGAATCTGCGCGAGGTGCCACACCCTCGTCCGTTCCCCGACGTCGGCACCCTCGCTCACATCGGCGGTGGCTTGGATCACGGCGGACGTCGCGGCACTCATGACCCTCAGCCTAGGACGCGGCTCTCCGATCTTGAGGAGATCTTTGGGAAGACGGGGTGGGCAGGACTTGCGCGGGCTCGCTAAACTCACGGGCGGGGTCCTCCGACCTTGTTGCGCTACTGGGGTATCAATGCGCGGTCCGGAGGGTCCTGACAACTGGGGGGCTGTCGCGTGGGCGGGGTCCGCCGCACGGGGAAACTGGGGTTTTCATGGGTACGACGTCCATTCGGCGTATTGGTGGACAGCGGCGCGGTTGGCGCGCCCTCGCAGTGACGACCATCTTCGCGGTTGCCGCCACGGCGCTCGTCGCTCTCACGGCTCCTGCGCCCGCGCGGGCCGCGGGCAGCGAATGCGGCCCGACGATCAACCCGATCGTGTGCGAGAACTCGAAGGCGGGCACCGATCCCGAAGTCTGGGACGTCAGCGGTGCCGGTGACGACAGCATCCAGGGCTTCGCCACGGACATCAGCGTCAACGCCGGCCAGCGCATCGATTTCAAGATCGACACCGACGCGACCTCGTACAAGATCGACATCTATCGCACGGGCTACTACCAGGGCAAAGGCGCGCGCTTCATCCAGAACGTCCCGGTGACGGCGTCGCTGCCTCAACACCAGCCTGAGTGCATCACGGACAACGCGACCGAGCTGTACGACTGCGGTACGTGGGGCGTCTCGGCGTCCTGGAACGTGCCTTCCACAGCCGTGTCCGGTGTCTACCTCGCCCTTCTGCACCGCAACGATACCGGCGGTGAGAGCCACATCCTGTTCGTGGTGCGCAATGACGGGAACCAGTCGGACATCGTCTTCCAGACGTCGGACCCCACATGGCAGGCATACAACCCCTACGGCGGCTCTGACTTCTACCAGGGGGCTGGCAACGGACGCGCCTACAAGATCAGCTACAACCGGCCGATCGTGACGCGTGGCACCGTCGAGAACCGCAGCTACTACTTCAGCGCGGAGTTCGCGACCGTGCAGTTCCTCGAGCGCAACGGCTACGACATGTCGTACATCGCCGGCGTGGATACGGACCGCCGCGGTTCGGAGCTGCTCAATCACAAGGTGTTCCTCTCCGTCGGCCACGACGAGTACTGGTCGCAGGCGCAGCGGGACAACATGGAGGCCGCTCGGGACGCGGGTGTGAACCTCCAGTTCCTGTCGGGCAATGAGGGCTATTGGCACACGCGCTACGAGAAGTCCGCGGACCCTTCGCACACGGACTACCGCACGATCGTGTCGTACAAAGAGACCTGGGGAAACTCGCAGAACCCCGGCGGCGGCAAGATCGACACCTCCACGTCGGAGTGGACGGGGACATGGCGTGACCCGCGTTTCGCGGACGCCGCGCAAGGCGGACACGTGCCGGAGAACGCGCTGACCGGCACCATGTACATGGTCAACGACATCTCCGCGCCCCTGACGGTGACGGCCGCAGAGGGCAAGTACCGCTTCTGGCGGAACACCGGCCTGGACAAACTCGCCGCCGGCACTTCGGCCGATCTCGGCGAGGGCATCATCGGCTACGAGTCCGACGAGGATGTCGACAACGGCTTCCGGCCCGGCGGACTGATCCGGATGTCGACCACGACGAGGCCCACCTCGCAGTATCTCTACGATTACGGCAACCTCGTCGCGAACGGCACGACCACACACAACATCACGATGTACAAAGCCGCCAGTGGGGCGCTCGTGTTCAGCGCGGGGTCGGTGCAGTGGGGCTGGGGTCTCGACGACAACCACGATGTGGGCGGCGTCACCGCCGCAGCCGACGTGCGCATCCAGCAGGCTCAGGTGAATCTGCTCGCCGACATGGGTGCGCAGCCGAGCACGCTGATGTCGTCGCTCAAGGCGGCCACGAAGACGACGGACACGACCGCGCCGACGACGACGATCACGTCGCCGACCCCTGGTCAGGCCATCGCCAACGGCACCGCCGTGACGGTCACGGGGACCGCGTCAGACGCGGGTGGTGTGGTCGCAGGCGTCGAGGTGTCGACGGATGGCGGTGCGACGTGGCGCCTGGCCAGCGGGACCACCTCGTGGAGCTACACCTACATCCAGCAGGGATCGGGAAGCGTCCCGGTGAAGGCGCGCGCCATCGATGACAGTGGGAACAAGTCTGCCTCCGGAACCACCGTCAACGTGACCGTGGGCGGACCGTTCTCCCTGTTCGGCCAGGTGGTGCCTCCGGTGGCGTCGGCAGATGATGCAGGATCCATCGAGGTCGGCGTCCGCTTCAGTGCCGAGGTCGACGGCTACGTGACGGGGGTGCGCTTCTACAAGGGCGCCGCCAACACAGGACAGCACACCGGCACGCTGTGGACGGCGCAGGGATCCAAGCTCGGGTCCGTGCTGTTCGCGAACGAATCCGCCACCGGATGGCAGACCGCGCTGTTCACCGAGCCCATCGAGGTCGTGGCCGGGCAACAGTACGTGGTGTCCTACTCGGCGCCCAACGGCGGGTATGCCTACGACGAATACTACTGGCCCTACAAGGCGCGCGTCACCTCGCCCCTGATCACGTCGTCGGCTACCGGCAACGGCGCTGCGGGTGTCTTCGGCAACATCGGTGCGTTCCCCACGACCACGTACCACGAGGCGAACTACTTCGTCGACGTGTCGTTCGAGGCTGCAACCGACTCGCCGGTGCGCCTTACCGCGCAGTCACCGTCCGTGGGCGCCTCAGGGGTCGCGAAGGACACGCTCATCACGACCGCGTTCACACGCCCGGTGCAGGCCAATTCGGTGCAGATGACGGTCACCAAGCTCACGGACGGCAGCGTCGTGGCGGGCACGCTGAGCTACGACCCGGCAACCCGCCGCGCACGCTTCACGCCGACGTCTCCACTGGATCCTGTGACGCAGTATCGTGTGGCGGTCTCCGCCACACCCGTCGACGACACGTCGTTCGACGCTGGCGCAGACTGGACGTTCACGACAGCCAACGACTCGTCGTCGAACTCTTGCCCCTGCAGCATCTACACGAGCGCGGATGTGCCGCCCATCGCGTCGGTGGCGGACGGTTCGGTGACGATCGGCACCATGTTCTCGGTGACCGACGCCGGATACATCTCCGGAATGAAGTTCTATAAGGGCCCCGGCAACACCGGCACGCACGTCGGCACGCTGTGGTCCGCGTCCGGTGGCGTCCTCGCCCAGGCGACGTTCCAGAACGAGTCGACGACGGGCTGGCAGACCGTGCTGTTCGACGCGCCCGTCGAGGTGAACCCGGGTGCGGTCTATGTCGTCTCCTACGTCGCGACGGCGGGAGGTTACGCGGCGGGGCCGGGAGCCTTCGCCAGCAGCGTCACCCGGGAGCCGATCACGGTTCCCGCCTCCGGCGGCGTCTACACGTACAGCGGCGGTTTCCCGACGCAGACTTCGACGACCAGCTACTACGTCGATCCGATCTTCGTCCGATCCGCGAGCGGTCCGCAGGTGGTCTCCACCTCGCCGACCGCCGGCGCGACCGGCGTCGCGGTGGACACGGCGATCAGCGCGACCTTCAACGAGGCGCTCGCCGGCATTCCGACGTTCGCCGTCTCGGCGAACGGAACCGCCGTGCCAGGAACGGCGACCCTCTCGGGCGACCACAAGACGGCGACATTCAGCCCCTCTGCGGACCTGCCTTTCGACACGGTCGTGTCGGTCTCGGTGACGGGCATCGAGGGCAGCTCCGGAGAAGGCACCGACCGGGTCTGGTCGTTCCGCACGAGCATCGACACCGATGTGCAGGACGTCACGTTCTTCGGGTCCGCGACGCCGACGGCATCCACCGCCTCGGACGGCGAGTCCGTGGAACTGGGCATGACCTTCCGCTCCACCCTCTCCGGCCGGATCACCGCACTGCGCTTCTACCGTGCGGCAGGGGACGGAGCCAGCCACACGGGAACCCTGTGGTCTGCCTCCGGGCAGCCGCTCGCCACGGTCGTGTTCCCGAACGGGACGACGGAAGGATGGCAGCGAGCCGAGCTCGCGTCGCCGGTGACGATCACCGCGGGACAGGACTACACCGTCTCCTACCTGTCGCCGCAGGGGAAGTACGTCTACGCCGGGGGATTCTTCGGCAGCGAGTTCGTCAGTGGACCGCTCGTGGCCCCCGCCGGTGACAACGGCGTCTTCCGGTACGGATCGGGCGGAACGGTGCCGACCTCGTCGTGGCAGTCGACGAACTACTTCGTGGATGTCGAGTTCTCCACCGGAGGCGGTCAGGGCCCGGCCCTCACCGTCGTCGAACGGTCGCCGCAGGGCGGCGGCGTGGCTGCGGACAGCGTCATCAGCGCGAAGCTCTCCGGGGACGTCGCGGCGCAGATCAGCGTGTCGAAGAACGGCGTGGAGGTCGAGGGCAGCTCCACATACACCGCCGCGACGCGGACCGTGACGTTCGTTCCCGCCACGGCCCTGAGCGATGTGACGACTTACGTGGTCATCGTGCGCGCGGGTGGACAGAACCTCGACCAGTGGTCGTTCACGACGGCGGCGCCCGACCTCGAAGGGGTCGTCGCGAACCTCTTCGGTGACGCCACCCCGGCCAACCCGACGACCGCGGACGACCCCGTCGAGCTAGGCACGGCGTTCTCCGTCGCCTACCCGGCCCAGGCCACCGCCATCCGGTTCTACAAGGGCGCCGGCGCCACAGGTGCGCATGTCGGTCACCTGTGGAACGAGGCGGGCGATCTGCTGGCGACGGTCTCCTTCGATGACGAGAGCGCCAGCGGATGGCAGCGCGCGGCTCTCAGCACACCGGTCGACCTCGTGCCGGGCCAGACCTACGTCGTGTCCTACTTCGCGCCCAACGGCGGCTACTCCTCGACGGGCGGATACTTCGCGAACACGGTCACGGCCGGGTACATCGTGGCGCCGGGCGGCAACAACGGTCGCTTCGTCTACACGACCACCGGGGGCTTCCCGACGCAGACCTGGAACTCGACGGCCTACTTCGTGGACGCCGAGGTCACCTTCGCGGGCGTGCCCGAACCGACGCTGTCAGCCAAGACGCCTGCAGCGGACGCCGAGAACGTCGATCCGGGCTCCGCAGTGATCTCGGTCACGCTCGCGAACGCCGCAACCGGCTCGATCAGCGTCGCGTCCGGTGGTACCGCGGTCACGGGCACCACGAGTTTCAACGCTGTCACGGGTGTCGCGACCTTCACCCCGACCTCCCCCCTGCAGCGGGGGAAGACCTACACGGTCACTGCGATGGCGAACGGTGCACCTGTCTCCGGCGGCACGTGGTCGTTCACGACCGTGCCCGGCCCGGCGATCACAGCGACGACCCCTGCCGCCGACGCCACAGACGTCGCCCCGGGGAACGTCGTCATCTCTGCGACACTCGTGCACGCGACCTCGGCAGCGATCGCGGTCTCGTCGGGGGGCTCCGCCGTGGCCGGTTCTTCCGCCTTCAACCCGACGACGGGCATCGTGACGTTCACGCCCACCGCCGCGTTGGCTCGCGGCGCAACCTACTCGGTCACAGTCACCGCCAACGGGGCCGCTGTGCCTGACGGCTCGTGGTCGTTCTCGACGACGGCGAGTCCGTCGCTCACCGCCAAGACGCCCGCCGCTGACGCGACGAATGTGCACCCCGCCACCGCGGTGATCTCGGCGACCCTCGCGAACGCCTCGGCCGCGACGATCGCCGTGACGACCGGCGGCGTGGCCGTCGCCGGAAGCTCGAGCTTCAACGCGGCATCCGGCGTCGTGACCTTCACGCCCACCTCGGCACTGCAGCGCGCCAAGGCGTACTCCGTGACCGTCACCGCGGACGGCGCCGCCGTGACGGGAGGGACGTGGTCCTTCACGACCGCCCCCAACCCGGCGATCACGTCGAGGACACCCGCCGCATCAGCGACCGGCGTGCACGTGAACTCGACCATCACCGCCACGCTCTCGAACGCAGCGACGGCCACGATCGCAGTCACCTCCAACGGCTCGCCCGTTGCGGGCACATCGAGCTTCAATGCCGACACGGGAGTCGTCACCTTCACACCGTCCGCGGCACTCGCGTTCTCGCGCAGTCACTCGGTGACCGTCACAGCGGACGGCGCGGCGGTCTCCTCCGGGACGTGGTCGTTCACGACCATCGCCCAGGCGAGTCGTTCCGCGAGCTCGCCGGCGGCGAACGCGACGAACGTCATCCCGTCAGGACTGACGATCACCGCGACGCTCAGCAGCGGAGCTCAGGCCGGAGCCATCGTTCTCAAGCAGGGCACGACCGAGGTGCCCGGCACGTCGACATACAACGCGACGACCCGCGTCGTGACGTTCACGCCGTCCGCGACGCTGGACTGGACGAAGAGCTACACCGCTACCGTGACCGCCAACGGCGGAGCCGTCTCCGGCGGCACATGGTCCTTCACGACGATCGCACAGGCATCGCGCGCGTCGAGCTCTCCGGCCGCCGACGCCGCGACCGTCAACCCGACCGGCCTGAGCATCACGGCGACGCTCAGCAGCGGTGCGCAGGCTGGAGCCATCTCGCTCAAGCAGGGCACGGCCTCGGTCGCGGGGACCTCGAGCTACAACGCATCGACCCGCGTCGTGACGTTCACGCCGACGACGCCCCTTGAGTGGTCGAAGGCCTACACCGCCACGGTCACGGCCAACGGGGGTGCCGTCGCGAACGGGACGTGGTCGTTCACGACGATGGCCCTCCCCGCCCAAGCGAGCCTCTTCACCACCGGCACTCCAGCGAACGCGAACCAGAGCGCAGTCCTCGCCTATCAGGTGGGTACCCGCTTCAAGTCGGGCGTTCCCGGACTGGTGACGAGCATCCGGTTCTACAAGGGCAACCTGAACACCGGCAGCCACATCGGATACCTGCGCAGCGCGAACGGCACCGTGCTCGGTCAGGTCACGTTCTCGAACGAGACGTCCTCGGGCTGGCAGACTGCGATCCTGGCCACGCCTGTGCACCTGAACGCGAACACGGAGTACCGCGTCACCGTCTACAACAGCTCGGGACGATACGCCTACACAAGCGGCGGTCTGGCGACGCCCGTCATCTCCGGTCCGCTCTCGACGCTCGGGGGCGTCGCCGGACTCGGCACGGGGAATCCGACCACCACGTCAACGAACAAGTTCTGGGTCGATGTGATCTTCGAACCAGATAACTGATCCGGTAGTACTGTCTACAAACCAGGGAAACAGGGTGTGCGGGGGCATGCCTGTAAGGAGAGTGAGCCCAGCGTGTCTTCACGTCTGAGCGTCGTCGTCGTCGGTGCCGGCTATTGGGGCCCGAACCTCGCGCGCAACTTCCGAGCGAGTCCGGACTGGGACCTCGCCGCCATCTGCGATCTCGACCTCGAACGCGCGCAGCGCGTCGCGGACGCCGTCGGGGGTGTCCGCGTGACATCCTCCCTCGACGACGTGCTCGCCGATCCGACCGTCGACGCCATCGCCATCGCGACGCCGGCGCGCACGCACCATCCGATCACGATGGCCGCTCTCGAGGCCGGAAAGCACGTCATCGTCGAGAAGCCTCTCGCGGACGAGAGCGCCCGCGGAATCGAGATGGTCGAGCGCGCGCACGAGCGCGGTCTCGTGCTCATGACCGACCACACGTTCTGTTACACGCCGGCGGTCCTGAAGATCCGCGAGCTCATCGCGGACGGCTACCTGGGAGACATCCTTTTCATCGACAGCGTGCGCATCAACCTCGGGCTCATCCAGCCCGACGTGGACGTGTTCTGGGACCTCGCCCCGCACGACCTGTCGATCATGGACTTCGTCCTGCCGGGAGGGCTGGAAGTCGCGACCGTCGCGGCGCACGGCGCGGACCCGCTCGGCGCGGGCAAGTCGTGCGTGGGGTATCTGACGATGCCCCTCACCGGCGGCGCCATCGCGCATGTGCACGTCAACTGGCTGAGCCCCACGAAAGTCCGTCAGATGGTGATCGGCGGCACGAAGCGAACCCTCGTGTGGGATGACCTGAACCCGCAGCAGAGGGTCAGTGTGTACGACCGAGGTGTCGATCTCACACAGGTGTCCAAAGTCACGACGGCCGACGCGCGTGACGCCAACATCTCCTATCGACTCGGCGACACCTGGGCGCCTGCCCTGCCGGAGCGCGAAGCGCTCGCGAACGTCGCGGCCGAGTTCGCCGCCGCCATCCGTGAGCGGCGCGAGGCTCGCACGTCCGGTCGGTCCGGGCTGCGCGTCCTGTCGGTGCTGGAGGCGAGCAGTGCGAGTCTCGCCGCCCAGGGCGCACCCGCGTCCGTGGACCTCATCTCTCTCAACGAAAGAATGACCTCATGACCAAGCTCGAAGGCGCCAACATCCTCGTCACCGGTGGTGCGGGAACCATCGGCTCCACCCTCGTCGACCAGCTCGTGGCAGCCGGGGCGGAGCACATCGATGTCCTCGACAACCTCGTGCGCGGACGGCGGGCCAACCTCGACGACGCGATCGCGAGCGGGCGTGCGACGCTCGTGGACGGCGACATCCGCGATCGGGCCGTCGTGGACGAGCTCACGGCAGGCAAGGACGTCGTCTTCCACCAGGCCGCGATCCGCATCACCCAGTGCGCCGAGGAACCGCGTCTCGCGCTCGAGGTGCTCGTGGACGGCACGTTCAACGTCGTCGAGGCGGCCGCAAAGCACAAGGTGGGAAAGCTCGTCGCCGCTTCGAGCGCGTCCGTCTATGGAATGGCGGAGCAGTTCCCCACCACCGAGCGTCACCACCATGAGAACAACGACACCCTCTACGGAGCGGCCAAGACGTTCAACGAGGGTCTCATCCGCAGCTTCCGCGCCATGGAGGGCCTGGACTACGTCCTCCTGCGGTACTTCAACGTCTACGGTCCGCGCATGGACGTGCACGGGGTGTACACCGAGGTGCTCGTGCGGTGGATGGAGCGCATCGCCGACGGCCGGCCGCCGCTGATCTTCGGCGACGGGCGGCAGACCATGGACTTCGTGTGCGTGCCCGACATCGCGCGCGCGAACGTCCTCGCGGCGCAGAGCGATGTCGTCGAGGGCACCTACAACATCGCCAGCGGGACGGAGACGAGCCTGCTCGAGCTCGCACGTGCGCTCCTGCGCGTGATGGGCTCGGACCTGGATGTCGAGCACGGTCCCGAGCGCGCAGTCAACGGCGTCGTGCGCCGGCTCGCGGACGTGAGCGCCGCGAAGCGGGACCTCGGCTGGGAGTCGACGATCGGCCTGGAAGAGGGACTGCGTCAGCTCGTGGACTGGTGGACGCCGCTGCGCGACGAGATCGCCGCCGGTCGGACGGTGACGGCCTCATGAGCGAGCGCATCAACGTCATGGTTCCCTGGCTGGGCCAGGAGGAGGCGGATGCCGTCGCGGAGGCGATCGCCTCGGGATGGGTCGCGCAGGGACCCCGTGTCGCGCGTTTCGAGCAGGAGTTCGCAGCGTCCGTGCAGGCGCCGTTCGCGGTGGCGACGACGAGCTGCACGACGGCCCTGCACCTGGCGATGATCGTGACGGATATCGGCGAGGGCGATGAGGTCGTCGTGCCGTCCTTCTCGTTCGTCGCCACGACCAACGCCGTGCGCTACGTGGGCGCCCATCCGGTCTTCGCGGATGTCGACCCCCTCACGGGCAACCTCACGGCGGAGACGGTGGCCGCCGCGATCACGCCGCGGACGCGCGCTGTGATCGCCGTCGACCAGGGCGGCATGCCCGTGGACCTCGACGCCATCCGCGCCATCACGGATCCGCAGGGGATCGTCGTCATCGAGGATGCCGCGTGCGGAGCGGGCTCGACGTACAAGGGCCGTCCGGTCGGCGCGGGAGCGGAGATCGCCGCCTGGTCGTTCCATCCGCGCAAGCTCCTCACGACGGGGGAGGGTGGCATGCTCACCACGACCCGGCAGGAGTGGGCTGATCGGGCCCGGCATCTGCGCGAGCACGCGATGAGCGTGTCCGCCGCTGACCGGCACCAGTCGATCCTGCCTCCGGCGGAAGAGTACTCGGAGGTGGGCTACAACTTCCGCATGACCGATCTGCAGGCGGCCGTCGGGCTCGTGCAGCTCGGGCGTCTTCCCGCGATTGTGCGGCGACGCCGCGAGATCGCCGCACGCTATCGCGCCGCGATCGACACGATCCCGGGACTGCGCGCCGTCGCGGACCCGGAGTACGGCACCAGCAACTTCCAGTCCTTCTGGGTGGAGGTCAGCGACGGGTATCCCACCGACCGTGAGGGTCTGCTCGAGGCGCTCGCGCGCGCCGACATCTCCGCCCGGCGTGGCATCATGGCCGCGCACCGGCAGCCGCCGTACGTTGACCTCACGCCAGCAGCGGGACTGCCCGTCACCGACCACCTCACCGACGACACCCTGATCCTGCCCGTGTATCACGCGCTCACCGACGCCGATCAGGATCGCGTGATCGCGGTGCTCCGCGACCCCGGAGTCGGGTGACGTGACCGGCATCCTGCTCGTGGGGGCGAGCGGTCTCGCCCGAGAAGTGCTTGCGGCCGGTATCAGCGGCGTGATCGGCATCCTCGATGACAATGTGGACCTACACGAGACCGAGGTGGCCGGCGTACCCGTTCTCGGTCCCGTGGCTCTGGGGGTGAGACGCGATGAGCAGCTGCTCGTGTGTGTCGGCCCGAGTGTGCAGCGTCGAAACATCGTGCGTCGCTACGAGAAGTTCGGCGTGCACCCGTCGCGCTACGCGACTTACGCCGCTCGCTCCGCGCGCATCGGGCGATCGAGCGACATCGGGCCGGGCAGCATCGTGCTGGATGGGGTTGTCGTCACTGCGGACGCACGGCTGGGCGCCCACGTGGTCGCGATGCCCAACTGCACGATCACCCACGACGACCGCGTCGACGACTTCACGACGCTCGCCGCAGGGGTCGCGCTCGGCGGAAGCGTCCACGTGCGCGAGGCCGCCTACATCGGGATGAACGCCGCGGTTCGACAGCGCGTCACCGTCGGCGCCGAGTCCACCGTCGGAATGGGCGCCGTCGTGCTCTGCGACGTCCCCGAAGGGCAGACCTGGGCGGGCGTGCCGGCGCGACCGCTGGAGATCGAGGAGACGAAATGAAGCACATCGTGCTCCCGCGGCGGTCATCGACCCGCCCCTCCATCACGGTCGTGATCCCGTGCTACAACTATGGGCACTTCCTGCCTGCGGCGGTCGACAGCGTTCTGTCCCAGGACGGGGTGGACCCGCGGGTGATCATCGTGGACGACGCGTCGCCGGACGGATCAGGCGACGTGGCCGAGGAGATCGGTCGTGCGGAGAGGCGTGTGCGCGTTCTCCGGCACGAGCGCAACGCGGGTCATATCCAGACGTACAACGACGGACTGGGTCTGGTGGAGACGGACTACGTGTCGCTCGTCTCCGCCGACGATGTCATCTCGCCAGGGTCGCTCGGCCGCGCGACCGCACTCATGGAGCGGTATCCCGACGTCGGGCTGGTGTATGGGTCGATCTCCACCTTCTCTGACGATGCGGATCCTCGGCCGACGCGAAACCGCCGTTATCACCTGTGGCGGATCTGGGGCGGGGACGAATGGATCGAGGGGGTAGCGACGAGCGGCTACAACCCCATCGCGTCCCCCGAAGCGGTCGTGCGGACGACGGCCATGAACGAGATCGGCCTGTACAACCCCGCATTGCCGCACTCGGGCGATCTCGAGTACTGGCTGCGCATCGCCGCTCGCTGGAAGATCGGACAGATCCACGGTCCCATCCAGGCGCACTACCGCGTCCACGGTGGGAACATGCACCTCAACGACTTCGGCACCGTGGAGGCGGATCTCCGGGAGCGGGAGGCGGCTTTCCGCGTGCTCCTGGACCCGGCGACCGTTCAGGCGCTGCCGACCGCGCACGCGAGGTTCACTCAGGCGCGCCACGCTCTGGCGAGGCAGGCCCACGAGGCGCTAGCTGCGGGTGGCGTTGCGGATACACCGCAGCGCGCGGAGCTCCAGTCGCTGCGCGATGAATTCCGCGGATCCTGACATCAACACCGCCTCCGTCCGGAACTCGAGAGAAGAGAGTCATCCAAAAATGACTGAGCAGTCTGTGCCCATGCTGGATCTCGGATATCAGCATCGTGAGGTTGCCGCGGCCGTCGCCGATGGATTCGCCCGCGTGCTGGAGACGAACTCCTACATCCTCGGCCCCGAGGCGACGCGCTTCGAGCAGGAGTATGCGGAGTACCTGGGGGTCGCGCACGTGCTGGGCGTGGGAAACGGGACGGACGCCCTCGAGCTGGCCCTGCTCGCGGCGGGAATCGGGGCGGGAGATGAGGTCATCATCCCTGCCAACACCTTCGTCGCGACGGCCGAGGCCGTCGTGCGCGTCGGCGCGACGATCGTGCTCGTGGACTGTGGCGAGGACTACCTCATCGATCTCCGCCGGATTCCCGACGTGCTGACGTCGCGGACGCGCGCGATCATCCCGGTGCACCTGTACGGCCAGGTGGTGGACGTGCCCGCGATCCGCACCATCGTCGGTGACGACGTGGTGATCGTCGAGGACGCCGCCCAGAGTCAGGGCGCGCGCCTGCGTGGCATGGCGGCCGGCGGGCTGGGAGACGTCGCGGGAACGAGCTTCTACCCGGGCAAGAACCTCGGTGCCTACGGCGATGCCGGCGGCGTCATGACAAATTCCGAGGTCATCGCGGAGTCCGTGCGCGCACTGCGCAACCACGGCGGAACGGTGCGTTACCAGCACGATGTCGTGGGGACGAACTCGCGGCTGGACGCGCTCCAGGCCGTCGTCCTCTCCGCGAAGCTCGCGCGACTCGATGAGTGGAACGAGCAGCGTCGGGCCGTCGCAGACCGTTACCGCGATGCGCTGGCGGACCGGTCCGACATCCACCTCCCGATCGTGGGAGAGCGCGAGGCGCACGTGTACCACCAGTTCGTGGTAGAGGTGCCAGAGCGCGACCGGATCTTCGAAGAGATGACGGCAGCCGGCATCGGCGTGGGCGTCCACTATCCCACGCCCATCCACCAGCTGCCGGCGTTCGAGCCGTTCGGGCTTGGGCGGGAGGGGGACTTCCCAGTTGCGGAGAGCACAGCGAAGAGGATCCTGTCACTTCCCATCTATCCCGGTCTCACCGTCCCTATGCAGGACCGCGTCCTGGAGGAGCTGGCGCGTGCGGTCCGCTGACGTGACGAGCGGCCCATGAGCGCCCCTCCCGCCTCCCCCGAGCCGCTGGGGTCGCGCGCGGCATCCGGTGTCGCTTGGATGACGGCGCAGACGTGGATCGTCAAAGTCGGTGGATTCCTGACTGTCGTGATCCTCGCGCGCCTGCTGACGCCGACGGATTTCGGACTCGTCGCTATCGCGCTGACGGTGGTGCCTGTCGTGTACCTGATAGCCGACCTCGGCTTCGGGACCTATCTCATGCAGTCCGAGCGGTTGGACCGGGTCGTCGCGAGCACCGCCTTCTGGTACGCGGCACTGTCCGGACTCGCGCTCGCGGGCGTGCTCGTCGGCGTCTCGCCGTTGCTCGAGATCGTCTTCGGCGTGGAGAACGTGGGGGCGGTCATCGCGACGATGAGTCCCGCCGTCGTGTTCGTGAGCCTCGCCGCCGTGCCCATCGCACTGCTGCGCCGAGGTATGCGCTTTCGCGCTCTCTCGATCCAGGCGGGCGTCGCAGCGCTCGTGGGTCAGGTCGTCGCGATCGTGCTCGCCCTGCTCGGCGCGGGTGTATGGGCCCTCGTCGCCCAGGTGTGCGTGTCGCAGGGAGTGACGCTGCTGCTGGCCTGGATAGTCGCGCGCTGGCTGCCCTCGCGCAACTTCAGCTGGGCGGACTTCCGCACGATGCTCACCTTCGGAAGCAAGGTCGTGGGTATCAACGCGATCGAGATGGCACGCCAGTGGGGCGAGAACGCGATCATCACGAACGTCCTCGGGGCGGCCGCGCTCGGCAAGCTCAGCGTCGCGCAGAGGCTGGTGCAGACCAGTCAGGAGGTGGCTGGGGCGGCGATCGCTCCTGTCTCGACCGTCGTATTCGCGCAGGTCCGCGATGACGGGGAACGGCTGCAGCGGGGATATGACCGCGCGCTGGGGCTGTCCTATCTCGTCATCGCCCCCGCCCTGACGGCGATCCTGGTGACCGCGCCGCTGCTGGTTCCGCTCCTGTTCGGTCCGCAATGGGCCCAGAGCGTCGGCCCCGCGCAGGCGCTGAGCGTCGCCGCGGTCTTCACCCTCGGAGCGAATCTCGATCGAGGATTGTTCTACGGTCTCGGTCGCCCCGGGACTTGGCTCGTCTACGCGACCGTCATCGATGCGCTCACCGTCGCGGCGACGGCGATCCTCGCCCGATACGGCATATTTGCGATCACGATCGGCTTCGTCGGCGTCGCTGCGATCGCGACGATCGCGCGGACGCTCCTGGTCGCGCGCGTCATCGGGGTAGGCCCGTGGGCGATCTTCCGCCGCGTGCTGGGCGCGCTGGCAGCGATGACAGCCTCCGCCCTGGCAGGGTGGGGGGTCATGACCCTGCTTCACGGCGGTATCGCGATCGTCGCGATCATCGCCGCGGGGATCGCCGTCCTCATCGTGCACCTTGCGGTCGCAAGGCTCGTGCTGCCCCGCGCGTTCCACGACATGATCCATGAGGTGCGGTCGCGACTGCTGCGGCGGGGTGCGACCACATGAGCGGCCGCATGGCACACAGGACACCGAGGAGGAGCGAATGAACGGATTGTCCGCTCTGCTCGCGAAGGGCAGACGTGCACTCGCGGTCGGCCCGCGCGGGCTCGCACAGCGTGCGGCGCAGCGGGCTTACCGCGCGACCGGCGCGGCTGAGCTTCTCTTCAATCTCGACTTCGCCGACATCCTCACCGACGTCCCGACGGAGCTGCCTGCGCCGGCGGCCCCGGTCGAGATCGGTTCGCCCATATCCGTCGCGTGGGTGTCCACTCCCCCCGCGCCGGGGTCCGGCGGGCACACGACCCTCTTCCGCATGGTCGAGGCGCTCGAGCAACGAGGCCACCGCTGCATCCTGTACTTCTACGACAAGCACGGACTGGACGTCGACGCCCTCACGACAGTCGTACGACAGCACTGGCCGAACGTCGTCGCGGAAGTACGGGATGCACGCAGCGGTATCCGTGACGTCGATGCGATCATGGCCACGTCATGGGAGTCGGCGCACGTCATCGTGAAGTATGGACGCATCCCCGCACGGCGGCTCTACTTCATCCAGGATTACGAGCCCTACTTCTACGGTCACGGCGCGGAACACGAACTCGCGGCAATGACCTATCGGCTCCCGTTCCGGCGCATCGTGCTCGGCGAGATGCTCGAACGCATGATCCGCGACGAGACCGGGCTCACCGTGGACACCGTTCCGTTCGGCTGCGATTCCGCGGTGTACAGCCCCCCGCCGGCGGGGACTCCGCGCAGCGGAATCGTCTTCTTCTCACGCCCCGATTTCGCGCGGCGCGGATACCAGATCGCCGTCGTGGCGCTTCGGCTGTTCCACGAGCAGCATCCGGATCAGAAGATCCACGTCTACGGTGCCGCACCGCGCGGCCTCGACGTGCCGCACACCTTTCACGGGCGCCTGACCACTGCGGAGCTGAATGAGCTGTACGGGCGCACCGTGGCTGGCCTCGCGATGTCGTTCACGAACATCACCCTGGTGGCCGAGGAGATGCTCGCGGCGGGGAACATCCCCGTCGTGAATGAGGTTCCCACCGCTCATCTCGTGCTCTCGAATCCCCATGTGCGTTGGGCTGAGCCGACCGCGGCGGCGCTCGCCGCGCAACTCGGTGCAGCGGTCTCCGCCCCTGACCGTGCCGATCGAGCGCAAGCCGCGGCGCTGTCCGTGTCGGGGCGGTCATGGGTGCCGACCCAGGATGCCGTCGTCCGAATCATCGAGGAAGAGGTCTACGGAGCATGAAGCGTTCGAGGAACGATGCCCCGCACATCTTGATCATCGTGCAGAATCTCCCGGTGCCGCTGGATCGGCGCGTCTGGCTCGAGTGCCAGGCGCTCATCGCGCGCGGCTACCGTGTAAGCGTCATCTGCCCGAAGGGACCCGGTGACCCGGCCCGCCAGCACATCGACGGCGTGGACATCTACAAATACAAGCCGGCTCCGGAGGCCGAGGGGCTTCTCGGGTTCGCGTGGGAGTTCGCCTACAGCTGGGTGCGTACCGCGTGGCTCACTCTTGCCGCGCGGCGCCGGTCGCGCTTCGACATCATCCAGGCATGCAATCCGCCGGACACGTACTGGCTGCTCGCCCTGCTGTGGCGACCTTTCGGGGTGCGCTTCGTGTTCGATCACCATGACCTGAACCCCGAGCTGTTCCTCTCCCGGTTCGGGCGACCCACCGGCATCCTCAAGCGGCTCGAGTACCGCGGGCTGCGGTGGCTCGAGCGGCGTACGTTCCGCGCCGCCGACCGCATCATCTCCACCAACGAGTCCTACAAGGCCATCGCCGTCCGACGCGGAGACCGTCGTCCGGGACACGTCACGGTGGTGCGCAGCGGACCGGACACCGAGCAGATGCGCCCGATCTACCCCGAGCGCCCGCGTCCCGCGGGCGCGGTCAACCTCGCCTACCTGGGAATCATGGGTCCGCAGGACGGCGTCGACCAGGTTCTGCTGGTGATGGACGAGCTCGTGCACAAGCGCGGGCGCACTGACATCACCGCGACGTTGCTCGGATTCGGAGACTGCCTCGAGGACCTCAAGAAGCAGTCGACCGCGCTCGGGCTGGATGCGCAGGTGCAGTTCACGGGACGAGTCGACCGCGTCGCGATAGCCGAGCATCTGAGTGCTGCCGACATCGGCTTGAGCCCGGACCTGAAGACGCCGCTCAACGACGTCTCCACGATGAACAAGACCATGGAGTACATGGCGTACGGTCTGCCGTCCGTCTCGTTCGACCTGGTCGAGACCCGCGTCTCGGGTGGGGACTGCGTCGTCTACGTGCCCTCGGGGGACATCGCGGCGTTCGCCGATGCGGTCGAGGCGCTCGCCGACGACCCCGCGCGACGTGCCGAGGTTGGCCGCAAGGCGCGCGAGCGCGTCGCGCAGGTCCTGGACTGGCGCCCGCAGGCCGAGGCGTACGTGCGGGTGTTCGACGAGCTTTCGGGCTTCTCCCGGCCCGGTCCGGCGGTGCCTCCCCGCGAGCAGATCAGCGATCGCGATCCGCAGGACCGGTTGTATGTGCCGCTGGACGATGCGGCGGAGTTCGACCGCTACCTGCGGGAAAGGAGCGCGCCCTGATGCGGAGCAACATCCATCATCTCCTCGCCGAGCGCGCTGTCTCGCATCCGCACGATCCCGCACTGACGTATCAGGCGACCACGCAGACCTACGCCGACGCGTGGCGCAGCGCTCTCGCGGCGGCGGGACAGCTGCAGGGGCTGGGGCTGCAGCGCGAGGATCGGGTCGCGATCTACCTGGAGAAGCGACTCGAGCTCGTGGCGGCGATCTTCGCGACGAGCGCGGCGGGCGGCATCTTCGTCCCGATCAACCATGTCCTGAAAGCGCCGCAGGTGGGGCACATCCTGGCCGACAGCGGGGCGCGCATCCTCATCACCTCCGCCGACCGGTTGGCGCAGCTGACCGGCGTACTGGGGGGAACGGATGTCGCCCAGGTGATCGTCGTCGGCGACAGCATTCCGGAAGCCTCCGGCGATCACGGCCTGCACTCGTGGAACGCGGGTCAGGCGGCTCCCATCGAGCCGGCGCCGACGCGGACGATCGACATCGACCCCGCCGCCATCCTGTACACCTCGGGCAGCACAGGCAAACCTAAGGGTGTCGTCCTCAGCCACCGCAACCTCATTGCAGGAGCTGAAAGCGTCAGCACGTACCTGGGCAACACCAGCGATGATGTCATCCTGAGCGTCCTCCCGCTGAGCTTCGATGCGGGACTCAGCCAGGTGACGACAGCGTTCGCCGTCGGTGCGCACTGCGTGCTCATGAACTACCTCTTGCCGCGAGACGTCGCCAAGATGTGTGAGAAGCACGGCGTGACGGGCATGACGGCCGTTCCTCCGCTCTGGCTGCAGCTAGCCGGCGTTCCCTGGCCCGAGCAGACGGCCCGGCGACTGCGCTATTGGGCGAGCACGGGCGGCAAGATGCCGCGAACCACCTTGGATCGGCTCCGCGAGACGTTCACCGAGGCGGAGCCATACCTCATGTACGGGCTGACGGAGGCATTCCGCTCCACCTATCTCGACCCTGCCGAGGTCGACCGCCGCCCCGGGGCGATCGGCAAGGCCATCCCGAACGCCGAGATCCTCGTGCTGCGACCGGACGGCACGCGCTGCGCTCCCGGAGAGCCTGGCGAGCTCGTGCACCGCGGTGCGCTCGTGGCTCTCGGATACTGGAACGACCCCCAGCGCTCGGCGGAGCGGTTCCGCCCGCTGCACCATGCGGGCCAGGAGTGGCGCGCGCCCGAGCTGGCGGTGTGGTCCGGTGACACCGTGGTCGCCGACGAAGAGGGGTTCCTCTCGTTCGTCGGCCGTGTCGACGACATGATCAAGACATCCGGCTACCGCGTCAGCCCGACCGAGCTGGAGGAGGCCGCGTACAGCACGGGTCTCGTGCGCGACGTCGTGGCCGTCGGCGTCGACGATCCCGCACTCGGGCAGCGGATCGTGCTCGTCGTCACCCCCGCGGGGGACGGGCTCGAAGAGGCTGAGCTCGTGTCGGCTCTGCGGCCTGTGCTCCCCGCCTACATGCTTCCCGCGCGCGTGGAGATCCGCGCCGATCTACCCCGGTCTCCCAACGGCAAATTCGACCGCCCGCTCATCAAGTCCGAGGTATCCGCATGAAGCCCCACGAACACGTCGCAGCCTTCGGCACGATCGACGGCGAGCTGCGCATCGGCGGGATCCCGCTCAGTCGGCTCGCGGCGCGCGTCGGGTCGACGCCGTTCTTCGCGTACGACCGCGGGGTGCTCGATGCGCGCATCGATCTGCTCCGACGCGCACTCCCCGGTCGGGTCGAGCTGAGCTACGCCATGAAGGCGAACCCGATGCCCGCCATCGTGCAGCACCTGGCGGGTCGTGTCGATCGCATCGACGTGGCGTCGGCCGGCGAGATGCAGCACGCTCTGGACACCGGCATCCGCCCGGATCGTGTGAGCTTCGCCGGTCCCGGCAAGACCGCGGCCGAGATTCGGCAGGCGGTGGCGGCGGGCATCATCGTCGAGGTGGAGTCGGCGACTGAGATGCGCCGCGTCGTCGCGGCCGGGGAGAGTCTCGCGCTGAAGCCCAGCGTCGCCGTCCGCGTCAACCCGGACTTCGCCGTCAAGGGCTCGGGCATGCGGATGGGAGGAGGCGCGCAGCAGTTCGGCATCGACGCCGAGCAGGTCCCCGGAGTGCTGGCCGAGTTCGCAGCATCCGTCGACATCCTCGGCTTCCACATCTTCGCCGGTTCGCAGAACCTCAACGCGCAGATCATCGCGGAAGCACAGCGCAAGACCGTCGAACTCGCCACCGCGCTCGCCGAGCACCTCGTCCACCCGCTGCGCTATCTCAACTTGGGCGGCGGGTTCGGCATCCCCTACACGGAGAAGGATCGCCCGCTCGATCTCGAAGCCGTCGCAGCAAGCCTGACCGAGCTCGTCGCCGGGCCCATCGCGGAGCGATTCCCCGAAGCGAGCCCGGTGGTGGAGCTCGGTCGCTTCATCGTCGGCGAGTGCGGCGTCTACGTGTCGCGCGTGGTGGACCGCAAGGTGTCGCGTGGCAAGACGTTCCTCGTCGTCGACGGCGGGATGCATCATCAGCTCGCGGCGTCGGGGAACTTCGGGCAGGCGATCCGGCGCAATTATCCTGTCGTCGTGGGCAACCGCGCGGCCGGGGCGACGGAGGAGTCCGTCACGGTGGTCGGGTGCCTGTGTACGCCGCTCGACCTCCTCGGCGACGACATCGAGCTTCCGGATGCCGACATCGACGACCTGATCGTCATCTTCCAGCAGGGGGCGTACGGACTCACCGCCAGCCCCACGGCCTTCCTCGGGCACCCGGCTCCTGCCGAGGTGCTCGTCTGATCCGCAAAGGAGAACCATGACCACCGACACCCTGGATGCCGTCCGAGCCGTGCTGATCGACGCCCTCGAACTGTCACAGGCTCCGGATGAACTGCAGCCGGAGACCCCGCTGTTCGGCGCCCTGCCCGAGCTCGACTCGTTCGGCGTCGTCGCGCTCGTCGGGGCGCTCGAGGACCGCTTCGACATCACGATCGACGACGACGAGTTCGGCGCCGAGCTGTTCGAGACGGTCGGCACGCTCACGGAGTTCGTCGAGTCCAAGCGAAGCGCGGAATAGCTCATGCGATCGGGGGAGTTCCTGCCCGGCTTCCTCGCGGTGAATGCCGACGCGATGCGGGTGTCGTTCTGGGGCGTCGACACGCTCGAGGACGAAACTGCGCGAACGGCTGTGCTGACCCGCGTGGCCCGTACGGCTGCCGGCAGCGTTCCGCCCGGCGTGGTCGAGGCCGCACTGCGTGAGGATCCCGCCTCCCTGACCCGGCTGCTGCCACCTTTCGGCGCAGTTCGCGTCGACGAGAGCGCAGCGGTCATGGTCGCCGACTCGATGGGGTTCCGGCAGTTGTACCACTCGGCCCCGAACGCACCGGGTACGGCAGCGATGTCGACCTCCGCGATAGCCGCCGCCGAGGCCACCAACACCGCACTGGACGAGACCGCGGTAGCTGTCCAGTCGCTACTCGGGTGGCAGCTCGGGCAACGCACGATGTATGCGGGGGTCAGGAAGCTCGAGCCGGACGCGACGGCGCGGTTGGATGCCGGAGGGGTACGTGTATCCCTTCCGGCCGATCAGACCCGGGAAGTCATTCCGTTTGCCGATGCTGTACGCGATGCCGCCTCACTCCTGCGTGTCTCGATCGAAGCGCTCTTGGACGATCACCCCGACGCGGTTCTCCAGCTCACCGGTGGGCAGGACTCGAGGATCCTGTTGAGCGCCATCCCGCCGTCACGGCGACGCGGCCTGCGTGCTATGACCGTGGGCGCGCAGGACAGCGGCGATGTGCAGACCGCCGCGCAGCTGGCTGCCGCGTGCGGGCTGCATCACGAGGTGCACGGACTGGGGGACGCGGAGTCTCTCGACCCCGAGATGGCATGGTCGCTGTGCCGCTCTGCATCGATGCGTCTCGACGGAATGTCCGATCCGATCGCGCTGGCGGCGCTCGGCGTCGCGGAGAGCCAGTTCGATCAGGGCGTGCGCATCTCCGGCTTGGGCGGTGAGGTCGCGCGCGGCTTCTACTATGTGGGGCGCGTCCGCGAGCGCGCCTACGGGCGCACCGACGCCGATCGGCTGGCGCGCTGGCGCATGTTCGTCAATGAGGCGGTCGAAGTCGAGGCGCTGCGCCCCGACTTCTCTGCGTGGGCGCGCGCCGCGGCGGAGCAGGCGGTCTTCGACGCCTTGTCGCTCGGCGGACCGGAGTGGTTCCGTGCCACGGACACGCTTTACCTGCGCGACCGGATGCAGCGGTGGGCCGGAGTCACCGATACTGCCGTGGCTTACGAGCGCGTTGTGATCAACCCGATGCTTGATGAGAGTTTCATACGCCTCGCGGCGGGCCTCGCTCCGGCCGACAAAGCCAACTCCCGGTTCCTCGCATCCCTCCAGATGGCGCTGGATCCGGAACTGGGGCGCATCCCACTGGAGGGGCGACCGGCACCGATTGTCTACGCCGAGCCCGGGGCGTTCAGCGCCGTGCAGCGGGCCGCGACGACGGGACGCAAGGCGCTCAAGAAGGTTCATCAGCGGATCCGTCGGGGAACCCGCGCGCCTGCGGGCGGCGAGACGATCGCCCGTAAGGTCGTTGAGCACTGGCGTCGCAGGCCCGAAATCCTGGATGTGCCTGCCCTGGAGAGGTTCGTGCAGCGCGGCTGGATCGATGAGTTCCTGGCCGGACGGACCGTCCCCCGGCCGAGCTCCGTCGCGTTCCTCACGAACCTGATCGTGCTGTCCGAACGGTCCCCACGTCTCGATGCAGACGAATGAACACCTGGTGAGAGCCGTCTCACGCTGCTTGCGTTTGGGTGCCATTACCCCTCTAATGAAAGGGTCCCCACCATCTGGTGCCCCCCAGACATCAGATGACTGCTAGCCCTTGGCTCCCGACCAACGGATAAGGTATGACCCTGCATTCCGATACATCCCGACGTATCCGATATCGAAAGAGCTCCTCCCCAGCGCGCATCTTCCTCCCCTTCCTCGCGGCTCTGGCCGTCGTACTGGCCGGGGTGCTCTGGGCGCCGAACATGACGGCGTCGGCCACTGGACCCGAAACGATCTGGGGCACCGCCGCGCCCGCCAAGCTCGTCAAGCACAGTGATCGCGCCGGAGTCGAGCTGGGCACCCGCTTCACCGTCAAGACCGCGGGCGCGGCGACCGGAGTCCGCTTCTACAAGACGACCGGCAACACGGGCGCCCACACCGGCACCCTCTGGAGTTCGTCTGGCAAGAAGCTCGCGACTGCCAAGTTCACGTCCGAATCGGCGAGCGGCTGGCAGACCGCGTACTTCGCGAAGCCTGTGAGCCTCAAAGCCGGAAAGACGTATGTGGTGTCGTATCACGCCCCTCGCGGCGGCTACGCAGCCACTCACAACTTCACAGGCAAGTCGCGAAGCTCCTCCCTCACTGTCGCGAGCGGAGCCGGGGTGTTCCGCTACGGGTCGTCGGTGGCATTCCCCACCAAGAAGTGGAAAAAGAGCCAGTACTGGGTTGATCTGACCTTCCAGCGAGCGGGATCCAAGCCGGCCGCCAATCCCGCCCCCGTTCCGACGACGAAGCCGAGCCCGACTCCGACAACGAAGCCTTCGCCGTCGCCGACTCCGACAACGAAGCCTTCGCCGTCGCCGACTCCGACGACCAAGCCGTCGCCGTCGCCGACTCCGACGACCAAGCCGTCGCCGACTCCGTCGACACCGGCCCCATCGACACCCCCGTCGACCTCGACGCCGACCACTGGCTTCCCGAACGCGAGCAACACGGGCGTACCCGCGGGAACGAAGCTTTCGAATTACACGGGTTCCTGCACGGTCACGGCTGCCAACACGGTGATCGATGCCAAGACCATCAATTGCTCGCTCACGATCCGCGCCAAGGGTGTCAAGATCACGCGTTCGGTGATCAACGGCACCGTCTATGGCGCCACGAACGGATCGAGCTCATTCACGATCAGCGACAGTAACGTCAACATCGGTGCGCGAGAGGGGACCGGCATCGGCGACGGCTACTTCACGGCTACCCGCGTCCACGTGACCGGCGGCACCCGATCGATCAACTGCTTCATCAACTGCACGGTGGAGTACTCCTACGTCCACGGTCAGTTCACCGACAAGACCGGCGTGGCTCATGAGTCGGGTGTGCGCATGGGATCGGGCAGCGTCATCCGCGGCAACACGATCGCGTGCGACGCACCGGACGTCCCGCCGGACGCGGGGTGCTCCGCCGCCCTCACCGGCTACGGCGACTTCGCTGTGGTGCAGAACAACACGATCGACGGGAACCTCTTCATCGCCGGATCCGGTGGCTACTGCGCCTATGGCGGATCCAGCCAGGGCAAGCCCTACTCGGCCGGTGTGAACAACATCCGCTTCACGAACAACGTGTGGCAGGCCGGATCGAACGGGAAGTGCGGCTACTACGGTCCGATCACGTCGTTCGACTCCAAGGCGCCGGGCAACGTGTGGAGCAACAACAAGTTCGACAACGGCAAGACGGTGTCTCCCGCGAACTGACGGATGCCGTCGCGGACTGGCGCTGATCGAGTGGGCCTTACCACTGGATCAGCGCCAGTTCGCTGTACATGTAGTCGAGACCTTGCAGGTCGGCGGCGTCGCCGCGGTACATCTTGGGTCGCGACGAGACCTGATCTACGCCCATCGTCGGGATGAACCCGAGGATGCGTTGCTCGGCGAGTGTGGCCGGAAGTCCGTGCCGCAGCAGCAGGTGTGCCCGCACCCGCGGCCAGCTGCGTGCCAGCAGACCACGATCCCCACCGGCATACAGCGGCGTGGCGAACAGTGAGAGGCCCTTTCTGCGGTCTCGTCGGAAAACGACGTACGCATAGGTTTCACCATCGGACACTACCAGGTGCCGCGCCGCCGCCGCGCGCCGATGGTCATCGAACACGCTCGCGTCGCGGCCACGCAGGGTCTGGGCGATAACCTCCGGGTCAGTGATCAGGCGCACACCGCGTCGTGACAATGCAGGGAGATTCGCGCTGAGCCGTGTACCGGAGACGAGGTGTCGGAACCCGAGCCGCTCGTTGAGGGCGACGACGTTCCCGCTCGGCGACAGATCAGTGAACTCATAGCCCGGCTGGCGAAGGACGGCGCGGATCAGTCGCAGGCTCTCCGCCCGATACTCCTCCCGGACGCAGAACGCGGCCAGGTTGCAGAATCTGCGCACGTGGTCCCCGTCGATGCGCGCGGCGTAGACCGCGACGTACGCGCCCACGACGTCGCCGGATGACACGAGCTGGAATCCGTGATTGGGCGCCTCCGCGTTCCACGGCGGCGTCATGAGAGCGCGCCACGCGGCGGTGGTCACCTTCGGATTGAGGTAGGTGTGCAGGAAGTCCGCCACTGTGTCGACGTCCTCGTCACCGATCGGCCGCAGTTCGGCCCGTTCGTTCCCCATGAGCCGTATGCTACGGCAGCCTGTCGAGTCGCCCGCTATCCTGATCAGGCGCGACGCACGGCACCCGCTGGCGCGCGATCCCCCGAAAGGACCGTGACATGCCGAGCGTGGTCATCGCCGCGCACAATGAGGAGAGCGTGATCGGCGCATGCCTTGAGGCGCTGCTCGCACAGGACGTCCGCGCGCAGGACGTGGTCGTCGTCGCGAACGGATGCACCGACCGCACGGCCGACGTGGCGCGCAGCTACGGCGTGGTCGTGATCGATCGACCCGAGCCAGGCAAAGCCGCTGCACTCAACGTCGGTGACGACCTGGCCGCCGGGTTCCCGCGCATCTACTTGGATGCCGACATCGTCACGCCTCCCGGCACGGTGTCGGCGCTGCATGCGGCGCTCGGGGCGGGGGCTCTTGCCGCCGTCCCGCGACGACGGATCGCGACGGCCTCCCGTCCGTGGCCGGTGCGGGCCTACTTCTCGGTCAACGAGCGTCTGCCCGTCTTCCAGAAAAGCCTCTTCGGGCGCGGCACCATCGCCCTTTCCGAGGCGGGGCGCGCGCGGTTCATCCGCTTTCCCGAGCTCGTCGCCGACGACCTCTTCCTCGACACACAGTTCGCGCAGGCGGAGAAGCGGGAGGTCGCGAGCGTGACGGTCGTCGTGGAAGCTCCCTACACGACTCGGGATCTCGTGCGGCGCCTCGTGCGCGTGCGTCAGGGCAATCGGCAGTTGCGCGCCGCGATCAGCGCCGGGGAGGTCTCCGGAACGGCGGAAAACTCCGACAAGTGGGCATGGCTGAGGGATGTCGTCGCCCCTCGCCCCGGGCTTTGGCTCAATGGCGCCGCGTACGCTGTGATCACGCTCGCCGCCGGCTTCGCCGCACGCCGAGCACGCGCTGCGGACGGGTGGGGGCGCGACGAGAGCACGCGTCGGCATGGGCATCCGCAGGAGGGCTCGCACCCATGATCGTGAATCTCTGCTTCCACGGCATCGGCGTCTGCGAGACGGAGCGCGAGGAGGGCGAAAGCCGCTACTGGGTCTCGGAATCCACCTTCCTCGACATCCTCGACGATGTCGCCGGGGACCCGCGGGTGCGCCTGAGCTTCGACGACGGCAATCGTTCGGACGTCGAAATCGCGCTCCCAGCCCTTCGCGACCGCGGATTGACAGCGACCTTCTTCGCGCTCGCCGGACGACTGAACGATGCGGCGAGTCTGTCGGCGTCGGATCTTGTGGAGCTGCGGCGCAACGGTATGCGGATCGGAAGCCACGGGTGGAGTCACGTCCCTTGGAAGGGCCTATCCGTCGATGAAGCCCACCGCGAGCTGGTCGATGCCCGCACTGTCCTGACCGAGGCCAGTGGAGGTGCCATCGAGCAGGCCGCGCTGCCGCTCGGCCGATACGATCGGGAACTGATCCGACGAGTGAAGGCCGCCCACTATGCCACACTCTTCACGAGCGATCGGTTCCCCGCTAGACCCGGCGCGTGGCTCCAAGCCCGGTACAGCGTGACGGCGCAGGACACGATCGACACCGTGCGGCGGATCCGCACCCACGCACCAGGGATGCGCGAACTGCGCAACATCGCGGCGAGCGTCGTGAAGCGTTCCCGCTAGAGGATCACAGCGATATCCAAGGGGTCCAGCGCTACTCTGGTGGAATGGCGCCCGGAGGGGAGGCGCCCGCCGCATCAGGGAAGGGCTGCGCGTGACCGTCCGTGGGGTGCTGTCGGCGATGCTTCGGCGTTGGTATGTGCCGCTCGCCGTCCTCATCATCGCCGGCGCGTTCACGATGGTCCTTGCGCGCGACGGCGGGATCTATTCGACGAGGACGGTCATTTCCTTCACTTATCCGACCAAGACGACCTTGTCATATGGCAACGGGACGAATGACAGCAGCGTCATCGCCTTCGCGGGTGCCGTCGTCAGCGAGATCAACAACGGTCGGCCGGTCGAGCGCTACTCCGACGACAGCGCCCCGCTATACGGGGCGGGCGTTCGTGACGCGGTGCGGGTGGGGCTGACAGCCGCGGGAAACCAGTGGGCGACCAGCTTCCCACGCGCCGACATCGAGATCCAGATCGTGGGGCGTACCGAGGCTGAGGTCGCCTCTCGCCAGAAGAAGCTCGTCGACCGCGTGCTCGAAGTCGCCGAGAGCAAGCAGTCCTCAGCGACGGCGGCGGCCGACGAGCACATCGCGGTCGCCGTCGTGCCCCTTACCCTCGATATCCAGTACATCGCCGCTGGACGCAGTGGCATCGTTTTCGCCGTCGGCGCGATGTCGCTCGCGGCTCTGATCGTCGGCGCTTGGGGCGCTGCCGTCGTAGACGGATGGGTCGGCGCGCGCGGTGGGCCGCGCAGAGGCGTGCCCGCTGTCAGGCCAAGAATGAGAGAGTCTCTATCGTGAACCTGCTCACTACGCTTCGCAGCCTATGGCGACGCTGGTACATCGTCGTCCCAGGCGTGCTCCTGGCAGCTGGCCTCGCGGTCGGCGCGTGGTTCGCCGTCCCTCCGGGATACGAGCGCACCGCCTCGCAGCTTCTCCTCCCGGGAACGCAGAGCATCCCATCCGAAGCCAACCCCTTCCTCTACCTGGGTGGGCTGTCCAACGCCGCCGACGTCGTCGTGCGCGCGGTCGGGTCCGACAACGTGATCAGTGCGGTGCAGAAGGAGTACCCGGATGCCGAGGTCGAGGTCACGCGGGACGTGACGAACTCGGGTCCGTTCATCCTCATCACGGTGACGGCGTCCAGCGACGCCGACGCCGAGTCGGTGCTCGACCTGATGCTCGCCGAGACCGCGCAGGTCCTGTCCGACTTGCAGAATGACGAGAGGATCACGGCGGAGAACCGAATCACCGTGGTGCCCATCGCCGTGGATACCGAGAGCGTGCTGCAGCAACGCGAGCGGCTCATCGCCGTGGCTGCCGTGGCTGTCGTCGTCCTTGCACTTACCCTCCTGGTGGCGGGTCTGGTCGATGGTCTCGTCATCCAGCGCCGGCGGCGAGCGAAGGGAGCGGGACGCGATGACGATGGGGACGTCGCGACGCCGCCCACCGAGGAGATCGAGGAGCCCGGTGCGGAGCTCAGCGAGACCGAGCAAGAGAGCGACTTCGATCCGGTGGAGAGCCGGTCCGTCGGTCTAGGGATCTTCGACACCGATGACGACGAGACGTCGTCGGACGCGGACGAGCCTGCCACGGTCCCTCCGCGCCGACAGCGCTAGGGGAACCGATGGCAGTCGACATCCTGCCCGTCCCTCTTCCCGCAGCGCGCCACGAGGTCGCTGTCGCCAGGCGCGGAGGGGACGCTTTGGCCCTCCTTACGATCTATCTCGTCCTCCTCCTCGCGATCCCGTCGAACACGACCATCGCCGCACTGGGTTCGCTCGGCCGTCCCGCGTTGCTGTGGGGACTCGTGCTCCTCGTCTGGTGGGCGATCTCGCGCCTGCAGGTCCGGGTGGTCGACGTGCAGCCGGTACGGCAGCCCTTGAAGTGGGTCATCGGCGCCTTCATCGTGTTGACGCTCGTGAGCTTCGCTGCGGCGATGCTGCGGGGCCAGCCGGGTGATCAGATCAGTCCCGCATTCACAGCACTGTTGCGGATGCTCTCATGGGCGGGCGTGTTCCTCGTCACGATCGACGGTATTCGCACCATGAACGATCTCGGACGTCTGACGCGCCGTGTGGTGGTCGGTGTGGGCCTTTTGGCAGGACTGGGGATCCTCCAGTTCCTCACCGGGCAGGCGATCATCGACTTCTTCAGCACGATCCCCGGACTATCCGGGCCCGGTGCCGGGGTGTCCGAGCGTGGCGGGGTGGTGCGCTCGGCGGGTACCGCGATCCATCCGCTCGAGTACGCGACGGCGCTCAACGCAGCGCTGCCGCTGGCGATTGCGACCGCGGTGACGCGTGGGTACCGTGGCGCGCACAGCAGGGCGAACCTTTGGTGGTGGGCGCCCGCTCTGCTCATCACGATCTCGGCGCTCGTGGGCGTGTCCCGCTCCGCCATCATCGGGTTCGTCATCGGTGCGGCGGCGATGATCCCGATTCTCCCCAAGACGTATCGTGCGACGGTCGTCGTCGTCGGAGCTGTGCTGGCGGGTGGCGTGCTCATCGCGGTACCCGGTCTACTCGGAACAACGCTGACACTGTTCCTCGGAGCCGGGGATGACCCGAGTACGGCATCGCGGGTGGGGGGGTTGGAGAGAGCCCCGGAGTACATCCTCAACTCGCCGCTTTATGGAGTGGGGTTCGGCACGTTCCTGCCGCGCTACTACATCTTCGACAACCAGTGGCTCTATATCGCCATCGAGCTGGGACTGCTCGGTGTTGCGGTGCTGGCGGCAACGATCCTCGTCGCGATCGGCAGTGCGATCAGAGGGCGAGTGACGTCGCACGAACCCGATGTGCGTGCCTTGGGATACGCGCTGGCCGTGTCGATGGTGGTCTTCGCGGTCCTGTTCGCCTTCTTCGACGGCCTCGCGTTCCCGATCTCCGCCGGGCTCTTCTTCCTCTTTGCGGGGATGTGCGGAAGCGTACTGACCGTCGGGTCGGCCGACTCGCGGTTCGCGGCATCGATGCTCCGGCACCAGCAGACAAGCGCGGCAGACAGAGCGGGCGCCTGACGCGGAATATGCACTGGCCGCTCAGGGCAGGTGGCCGGTAGACTCGCGCCAACGTATTCGGTGCGCGTCTGGGGACTCTTCGTATCGAATCATCAATCGATGCGGGTGCATCGCACCGTTCTGGGGACGCAATGGTGAGCAAGATCGACCGTTCTGGCGGCAGGGGCCTGCCGCACGACGATGCCGACGGCGCGGGCGCGCTGCGCCGCCCGAGGCTGCCATCCCAGGGGTACCTCCCTCAGCTGGACGGTCTGCGCGCCGTCGCCGTGCTGTTCGTCATCCTCTTCCACACGCAGTCTTCGTGGTTCCCGGGCGGCTACATCGGGGTCGATCTCTTCTTCGTGCTGTCAGGGTTCCTCATCACCGGCATCCTCGTGTCCGAGTACGACCGGACTGGACGCGTCGCGCTGGGCGCCTTCTACGCGCGCCGCGCTCTGCGTCTCCTGCCCGCCCTGCTCTTCCTCGCGCTCGTTCTGTGCGTCGCCTACCTCGTACTGGTCGGCCCCGAGCAGAGGGAGCGGAGCATCGGCGCGGTTCTGGCGGCGATCGCATATGCCACGTCGCCGCTTGCCGCCGCCGGCGTCGACCTCGGGTCGATGCTTCATGCGTGGTCGCTCTCCGTGGAGGAGTACTTCTACGTCGTCTGGCCGATCCTGCTGATCCTGTTGTTGCGGTGGGTCGGGCGAAAGCGCGCGATCGCTGCTGTGGCGGCCGTCGTCGCGGTTGCGATCGGCTATCGGCTGATCGCCGCCCTTCTCGGGTGGCCTCTGGAGCGCATCTACTACGCCGCCGACACCCGCGCGGAGCAACTGCTGATCGGGTGTCTCCTTGCGCTCATCCTGGTCAACTGGGCGGACCGGCGTCCCCCCGCGTGGTTGTCGGTCGTATCAGCCGTCGTCTTGGCCGCATTCGTAGTGACGCCGGGCGAGGTCACGGCGCCGTTCTATCGTTTCGGAGGGTCGACGTTCATCGCAGGAGCGGCTGCCCTGACGATCTGGGGCCTGGTGGCGCGATCCGACGGGATCATGGCGCGTTCGCTGGCGGTGAGCCCGATGGTGTGGGTGGGCAAGCGCTCCTACGGCATCTACTTGTGGCATGCGCCGATTGCCGCGCTGATCGTGCTTGCTCTGCCGGAGTGGGTACCGCTGTTGCCCGCAGATCTCGTGATCACGCTGGTCGTCGCCGCGCTCTCGTTTCGTTACATCGAGACACCGTTCCTCAAGCTGAAGACGCACTTCGGCGCGCGCCGGCGATCGACTGGAGGGCGGTCCGAGACCGGCGCCGACCTCGCCTCGACGTAGCGGCGGACAGCGCGGCTTCGGTTAGGCGCGCACACCCTCGAGCCACTGCGGACCGGGCTTCTGGTGCATCCTGGCCGCGCTGAGAAGGTCTCGGAGGGCAGCGCGGCTGGTCTTCTTGCCAACGAGCGCGCGGATGGCTTCCCGAGTCACCGTCGCGAGCCAGAACAGGCTCGTCGCGAACCTGCCATGACGCAGAGCGAAGAGGCGCACCCGATTGACCACCAACAGCGACCACTGGCGGGGGGAGTCCGCCGAGCCGCCTTCGAGGTGGCGCGCGACCGCCGCCGGTATATACCACGTGGTGTATCCGTGGTCACGGGCACGAAGATCGAACTCGGTCTCCTCGGAGTAGAGGAAGAATGACTCATCCCATTCGCCGCAGGCACGCCAGCAGTCCGCGCTCACGAGCTGCGTGGACCCCTCGGCCCAATCGGTGGCGCAGGGTTGTGCGTACCTCGTCGGATCCGTGACGACCTCGCCGAGGCTCCCCACGCGTCCGGCTCGTTCGGCGCCGACCAGGGCATCTGCCCAGGCGCGCATGAGCGACGGTTCGCGCCGCATAGACCAGATGAGCTCGCCCCGCGCATCGACGAGCCGGGGCACCGCGATCCCGACTCGGGGGCCTAGGGCCGCGAACAGTGTGCTCAGGCATCCCTCCTCCAGTCGTACGTCGGCGTTGAGGATGAGATAGGCGTCCTGCGCGCCGGCCGCGTGTACGGCCGCGTTGACACCGCCCGCGTACCCGAGGTTGGCTCCGGTCTGCACCAAGATCGCGTCCGGTGCGTGCCGCTCAATCCGCTGGACGGTGTCGTCCGCGGACGCATTGTCCGCGAAGACGAGGGTCCAGTCCGTGCCCGCCGCTCCGGACGGCAGCGAAGCGACCAGGTCTTCGATGAGATCCGCGCTGTTGTAGGTGACGACGCAGATCGCGATCCTCGGTTCAGCCATTCGACACCGCCGGAGTGAGAGGGCTCTCGCGGCGACGGGTGTGGGAGAGTGAGCGTATGGATAGCGCGGCGCGCAGAAGGACCTGGGTGGTCGTCCTCCTCGCCGCGTACGGGGTGGCCGTCGCGGTCGTGGTCCTGACGCCCGTTTCATACTCCCGCATCGTGAACGGGATCGCCGGTGTCATCAGGGCTCTTCCCGGCCTGGACTTCTTCGGATCCGGCTGGGTCGAGTTCGCCGCGAACATCACGATGTTCCTCCCGCTCGGGTTCCTTCTGACCTTGCTGTTCCGGCACCCCTGGTATGGGACCATTCTCGCGATCGCGCTGTCGGCGGGGGTCGAGGCCGCACAAATGGTCATCCCCAGCCGCCAGGCGACGCTGCGCGACATCGTCTCCAACGGCATCGGTGCCGCCGTGGGCGCATTCTTCGCGTGGCTGGTGGTGCTCCGCCGCGACCACAGGCGGGCGAGGGCGGCCGCGGAACCGGCGCCAGCGCCCACGGACTGAGCACGCATCATCCGCGCACCACGGTAGGGGACCATGCGTGTGGAATGAGCACTTCCGGCGCGCTCCCGCCATCCGCCGCGAGCGTCCAGACGTCGGAGTCCCCAACAGTTTCGTTGGACAGTCCGTACATGAGCGTCTTGTCGTCGAGCCAGGCGATCTGGTCGTCGACGCTGCGCGATTCGACCTCCAGCACTGTCACTTCTCCGGTCGCGATCTCCATGACGGCCGGTGTCCAGTGGACGGTCACGCCCGAGCCGTCCGTCACGCTCTTGAACGCGAGGCGCGTGCCGTCGGGGGAGAGCGAGGGGCACTCGACCGACTCCGCCACGGTGCGCATCGTCCTGTCGGAGATGTTTCCTTCGACCAGATATGTCGTCC
>Ga0164243_10002133_pt1 | contig 33126 bp, 27 predicted proteins | sample OricompcompostOP_FD_108781 | JGI IMG/M metagenome (GOLD analysis project Ga0164243, IMG submission 108781) | Organic Plus compost microbial communities from Emeryville, California, USA - Original compost - Organic plus compost (OP) | ecosystem: Engineered > Solid waste > Mixed feedstock >... | reverse complement strand
CGGCTTCCTCGATCGGCACGCGTTCAAGCCCGCGGAACGCGAGCACCTTGGTGACGCGGCCCGTCTCGACCAGCTTGCCGTCGCGCTCCAGCACCTTCACGGTCTGGTTCGGCTTCACGGTGCCCGACCGCACCCGGCCGGTGATGATGCGGCCGAGATAGGGGTTCGATTCCATGATCGTGCCGAGGAGACGGAACGGGCCTTCCTCGACCACCGGCGGCGGCACGTGGCGCAGCACCAGTTCGAACAGCGGCTTCATGCCGTCGTCGTGAGAGCCTTCGAGGTCCGTCGACATCCAGCCCTGCTTGGCGGAGCCGTAGAGGATCGGGAAGTCGAGCTGTTCGTCGGTGGCATCAAGCGCGGCGAACAGGTCGAACACCTCGTTGACGACATCGTTCGGCCGCGCGTCCGGTCGATCGACCTTGTTGATCACCACGATTGGCCGCAGGCCCATCTTGAGCGCCTTCGACACGACGAACTTGGTCTGCGGCAGCGGGCCCTCGGCGGCGTCCACGAGAACAAGCGCGCCGTCGACCATGTTCAGGATGCGCTCGACCTCGCCACCAAAGTCGGCGTGGCCTGGCGTGTCGACGATGTTGATGCGGGTATCGTCCCACATGATCGACGTCGCCTTGGCGAGGATCGTGATGCCGCGCTCTTTTTCGAGGTCGTTCGAATCCATGGCGCGCTCGACCTGGCGCTGGTTCTCGCGGTAGGTGCCGGACTGCTGGAGCAGGCGGTCGACAAGCGTGGTCTTGCCGTGGTCGACGTGGGCAATGATGGCGATGTTGCGCATCTTCATGAATGAACGATCCAAAAGCTAACGCGGGCCGGTGGCCCGCGCATTCAAACGGCGACTTATCAGATTCGTGCCGGAATATAGCGACGAAAAGCCGCGAATCAATGATTTTGTGCGCTGCCGCAAGAGGTTGTTTTGGCTTGGTTTATCGGGGATGAGCCGGATGGCGGTCGGGAATTGCTCGGTTTTGGCCGTTGTCCTGGCGCGTAGGGAGGGGCATCGGAGGGGGCATCCTGGAGCGCTGGGGCCTCCTGGATCGACTGCCCCACGGGGGGAACTGACTAATACCCTGTCAGGAGATCGATCTTGTTGTTGGCCGCGATCAGACGGCGCGCCAGGATGGCGGCAAGGTTACGGGCGATCTGCTCGCCAAGCGCGGGGCTCTTGGCCCTGAACCTGTAAAATTCTTCGAGCGGCAGTTCGAGGCAGGTGACAGCCGTGTCGGCCCATACGTCCGCGTGGCGGGGGCCTTCGATCAGCGCCATTTCGCCGAATACCATGCCCTGGGTGAGGGTTGCGAGCCGCACGCCGCTGGGCAGCTTCACACTGACCATGCCGCTTTGCAGGAAGAACATCGACGTCGCCGCGTCGCCGCAGGTGATGATGCGTTGGCCGGCCTGAAATCGCCGCGGGGTGGCCAGGTTCGCGAGTTCGGCGACGTCGGCCTCCGAAAGGCCGGACAGCAGGGCGTGCTCGGCAAGGCCGGCGGATTCCCTCACGTTATCGTAGCCGCCATAGCGGTAGATAATCTGGTCCTCCGCCCATTCGATAGCTTCATCAAGCAGATCGAACACCCGCAACTTGGAAATGTCGGCGACCAGCGGCGCCAGTACGGCCCATTCGTCGGATGATTTCTCCATTCCCGACAAGATTACCGTTGTGCCCGTATTGGTGAGCATCGCAAGGCTCCTGGCCAGCAGCATGCCGGCGCCTCTGGTCATGGTCGGTACGCGACGCAGATCGAGAATCTGGAATTGCGGGTGCGGACTTTCGTGTGTCAGCCGCCGTGTGATGTAATCGACCGACGCAAAACTCAACGCACCGATCAGTTCGATGACGCGGATTTCCTGGTGCCGCTCATCGAGAATCTGCTGTTCGCTGGGCTGCCGATTGCGACGCGACGACATGCCCCGGATGTCATATTCGGCGATCACGCTGGTGCGCACGTCGTTATTGCGGTTGAGCACATGCAGATCGAAATGCGAGGACAGGTCCTCACAGACCTTCAATCCCCGCACGCTGTTGCCATGGCTGTCGAGCAGCGGCGAAAACGTGCCAAGCCCAAACTGCGAGGGCAGCGCGGCAACGATCCCGCCCCCGACCCCGCTTTTGGCGGGGATGCCGACGCGATATACCCATTCGCCGGCATAGTCGTACATGCCGGAAGAGGTCATGACCGAGAGCGTACGCGACACGGCGTAGGGCGACACAACCTGCTCGCCGGTGAGGGGATTGATGCCGCGATTGGCCAGCGTCGCTGCCATCACGGCGAGATCGCGGGCATTGACGAGAATCGAGCACTGCCGGAAATACACGTCCAGCACAGCGTTAACGTCGCCCCTCACGACGTCGTAATTGCGCAACAGAAAGGCGATGGCGCGGTTGCGGTCGCCGGTTGTGCGTTCGGATTCGAATACTGACTCGTCGACCTCGAGGCTGCGCCCGGCAAAGCTGCTCAACGCTTCCAGAATGCGTTCGAAGGCCAGGTCGCCCGCGATCTGGTGAATGAGGCCGGAACAGGCGATCGCTCCGGCATTGACCATGGCGTTGAAAGGCCGGTTCTCGTTGTTGAGATGAATAGAGTTGAACGGTTCGCCGCTCGGCTCGACGCCGATGGTTGCCTCGACCCGTTCATGCCCGAGTTTTTCCAGGGCCAGCGCAAAGACAAAAGCCTTCGAGATCGACTGAATGGTGAATTGCACCTGGCTATCGCCAGCCTCGTACACGTGGCCGTCGATCGTGGTCAGTGCAACGCCGAAATGCGCCGGGTTAGCCTTGCTCAGTTCGGGGATGTAGTTTGCCACTGCCCCATCGTTGTTGCCGCCATAGGCCCCGACGCAGGCGGCGAGAAACTGCGCGACCGGCGGCTGGACCGAAGATGTGGCCGCGGACCTGCTCCCCGGCATGGCGGCGCCGAGACCGACCTGCATTTGGTTCATCTGAAGTCCCAAGACGCGGCAACGCAACCACAGACGCGCCCGCAAATGCGTCCCCTTGGCAGGCCAGACGCGGCAACCGCGCGATGAAATACAGCAAGAAGTATGCCGTTACGGGAACTGCCGGTAAATCAATGATGCCTGCTTAAGCAAAAGCGCTTGGATTGTATTTCCTGACTAGTTCTTGATCGGCTGCAGTTTATGTTTGCCGCCGAATTTGGCGGGCTGCCGATCCCTACAGAAACGCCATGCCGCCTATTCCGCCGCTTCTTCCGCGGGGGGCGGAGTACGCGGTGTCGTCACCGCCAGGCGATGCGCCGGCACTTGTCCTGGCCGCAGCACCAGGAGTGAGCGCTGCTCCGAGAGTGCAGCCCGCGCTTGATCGAGCGCGAGGGTGAATGTCGCAAGGCCGATTTCGTCGACATGGCCGCGCTCGCACTCATGTACGATCTCGCCGAGGATGGCATCCGCTTCATCCTGCAGGTCGTCGAGTTCGTCGAGCGACGTGATGGTTCGGGCCTTGCGCACGAGTTGCAGCAGGCGATGCAGCTGGCGAATGCGCTTAGTGCTCTTGTCGGCCCGAAGGTAGCCGGCAAGGCCCGCGAGAGCGGAGCCGAGCACGGGCAGGATCAGCATGCCGTAAAAGATCTGGTCGCCCCACTTGTCGAAGAACGTCTTGGTGTTGTCGCCGAGATAGTCGGCCGTGCCGGGATGCACGAGCACGGAGGCGTCCTTGTCGGTTGAAGGCGATTCCAGCGCGATCACACCCGGCAGCGCATAGGCTAGAGCCTTGCGCGAAGCGTAGAGATATTTCGAGAAGGCCGCGATCTTGTCGGAGTTGAGATCCTTGTAAGCAACGAGGTAGAGCGGAAAACTCAGTGTCTTGAGCTCTTCCTTCGGCACGGGCGGCACTCCTCCGAAAGCGCCGGCCGGAATATCGACCTCCTCATAAGGCGCTACGCGCTTGGCGATGCCTTCGGCTTGGTCGATCGGGATGAGCGTAGGCCCCTGTTTGCCGTCCGAGAGCGCTTGTACGGCGCCCTCGATGACCTTGCCGGCCTGCGGACCGGCGACGAGCACGGCGTCGATCTTGTTGTCGGCGACGGCCGCCTTGAGATCGGCCACGCTATATTGCGACACGGTGACTGCGCTGATTGGAATCCCGTAGTGGCCCAGGATTACATGGAGCAGCTCTGGCCCGCCGTCGGTATCGTTCACGATGCCGATGCGTTTTCCGGCCAGGTCCGTGATGTCTTCAATTTTCGGCCGCTTGGGCATTCTGGCCGCGGCTTTGCCTTTGGTCTTTGGCGCGGCCGAGGCATAGGCGCTTGCCGGGGGCACCATCAGTGCCACCACATCGCTGCGCAGAATGGCGACTACGGGCCAATCGTCCGACAGCTTCATGTTGCCGCGTACCACCGCGAGGTCGAATTGCGGACGACCGCGGGTATCATCCACGGAAACCGGACCGGACATCACGATCGGCTCGAGCTTGAACGGGGCCCTGTCGGCGATGAAACGTTGTTCGAGCACGTCGACGAAGCGCACGTCGTTGCTGCCTTTCGGCCCGACCGCGATGCGGAGCACCGTTGAGGTCGTCGACAGGAAGACCGTAAGCCCGATGAGGCCAACGACAAGCGCAAGGCCAAGAATGGTGAGGAACCAGGTGTGGCGCACCCAGATCGAGCGCAGCCGCCGGTTCATCATCTCCTCGAGCTCGTCGAGGTCAAAGCCGTGGGCAGAAATCACCTTGTGCTTTACAGGTTTAGACGGCTGGGTCTCCACGTCGCTTTCCCGCTGATCACTTCCCCGTCTGTCACTTTCCTGTCGTGAGCGCAGCCAGCGCCTCAGCAATATACGCTGGGAGAACTGCAGCGCCTTCTCACCGGATGGCAATGGCATGGCGGCGTCCCCTCCATGGCGGGCGCCCGAAAATGCTTGGCGCTGAATTTAGCGCGGCCTACCCCTTATAATAGTATGAACTGTATCAAATCTCGGTAATCAATTCGCCCGAAATGGGGCGTTCGGCGTTAACTTGCCGGGTTCCATGGTTAACGCTAGGACGAACCGCCTTCCAGCTATCCGCAGCAGCAATCAGGGGAGCTTCACCATGCGGCCTGCCAAACTTGCAGCGCAAGCGCGCGCCGAAGCGGTCGCGGGGCTTTCCGGCTGGAAAGACGTGCCGGGGCGAGATGCCATCACCAAAACCTTCACTTTCTCGGATTTCAACGCCGCGTTCGGATTCATGACCCGCGTCGCCCTGATGGCGGAAAGGATGGACCATCACCCTGAATGGTCGAACGTCTACAAGACCGTCGAGGTGACGCTCTCGACCCACGACGCGGCCGGCTTGACCGAACTGGACATCAAGTTGGCTGCTGCGATGGACAGGTTTGCAGAGTGATCTGAGGGTGTTTCTCCGCCTTGCGGAGCTCATGCTTTTGAACGTTGCTGGCCGGTGCAGCGGTATTCCGCGGGTCGATGTCTCACCCTCCAGAGTGCGAAAACGTCTTGGGGCGATATATTCGCTTCGTTTTCCGATGGATTCTCAGCCAGGCGGCCTGCCGTCGCAGACCCGTATAATTGACACAGGTCAACGGCGGCGCCGCCGCAATTTGTGACTTTGGTTCGCTTTCAAGGGGAGCCTTCATGCGCACGCAGGTCGCGATCATCGGCGCCGGGCCGTCGGGCCTTTTGCTGGGGCAGTTGCTGCACAAGGCCGGCATCGACAATGTGATTGTCGAGCGCCACACGGGCGAATACGTGCTTGAGCGCATTCGCGCCGGCGTGCTCGAACAGGTCGCGGTCGATCTGATTGACGAAGCAGGGGTCGGCGCACGGCTTCATCGCGAAGGGCTGGTGCATGAGGGGACGCAGATTTGCGTCGAAGGCATCCGCCACCGGATCAACTTCAATGCGCTGACAGGCAAATGCGTCACGGTTTATGGCCAGACCGAAATCACCAAGGATTTGATGGATGCGCGTGCGGCGCTGGGTCTGAAGACGATCTATCAGGCCTACGACGTGACGCCGCACAATTTTGACGGCGGTCATCCTCACATCACGCTGCGCTGCGACGGGAAGGAACAGCGCATCGACTGCGATTTCATTGCAGGCTGTGATGGCTTTCATGGCATCAGCCGCAAGAGCGTGCCGACCAACGCGATAAAATCCTTCGAGCGGGTTTATCCGTTCGGCTGGCTTGGTCTTCTGTCCGATACGCCGCCGGTTTCCGACGAGTTGATCTACGTCCGCCACGAGCGCGGCTTTTCGCTATGCTCGATGCGTTCGCCGATGCGCAGCCGTTATTATCTGCAATGCAGTCTCGCTGAGCAGATCGATGACTGGACTGACGAACGCTTCTGGGAAGAACTCAAGCTGCGGCTCGACGAAGAGGGACGGGAGAAGCTTGTCACCGGCCCAGCAATCGAGAAAAGCATTGCGCCGCTGCGGTCGTTCGTGGCCGAGCCGATGCGTTTCGGCCGGCTGTTCCTGGCGGGCGACGCCGCCCACATCGTGCCGCCAACCGGCGCGAAGGGCCTTAATCTCGCGGCGTCGGATGTGCGCTACCTGTCGCAGGGCCTGATTGGATATTACAAGGAGAAATCGAGCGACGGACTGGATCATTATTCCGCGCGTGCGCTCGCACGGGTATGGAAAGCCGAACGTTTCTCGTGGTGGATGACGACGCTGCTTCACACGTTCCCGGACCAGCCGTTCGAGCAGAAAATGCAACTCGCCGAACTGGATTATATTTTCAGGTCGCGCTTTGGCGCCGCGAGTTTTGCCGAGAACTATGTCGGGCTGCCGTTTTGATCGCGGCACTTCCCGAGTGCGCCAGGGCACGATGTTCATACGCTACAAGTCGCACGCTCTGGTGAATTTCGATTGGACCACGACACGCCGGAACTGTTGCGCAGAGATTTCGATCTCGACCTTGAGCTTAGCCGCGAATACGACGTGCCTACCGGTGACGATGCGCGAGGTGCTGCAGAGCCACTTCGGCGCCACCGCGCTCAAGCCCAACCCGGAAGAATATCTCGGCAAGGATTTTGCGACGCTGATGGAGACCATGGCGCTCGCCGCGGAATTATCGAGGCTGCAACATTCGCCGCCGGTCTGCTGAAGCCGGCGGCGAAATATCGGTTAGTTGAAATTAACTTTCGATTCTTACGGACTGGTCCGATCCTGTGGCAAGTCGTCTTGCACAGCCGTCACGGCGGGCCGCGAGGAGCTGCCGGCGCGGTAGAGGAAATCCTGCCAAATTATGCCGGTACCGGACCGCGTGTGGAACGCGCTCAAAAAGTCGATCGTATCCACGCCGCTAACGGTCAGCTTGAACTGCGGTTGGTCGTTTTCCGCGAACGGCGCCGACATCATGTGCGCGCCGGCCCCGAACACCTGGGAATACCAAGTGCCGCCCGACTTGATCTGCAGGGTGCCGCCGTTCGTGAGAAAGCCGAACAGGAACACCTTGTCGTCGAAAGGTATTTCATTCTGGCTCCCGATGGGACCCTCTTGGGGCGGATCGGCGGAATTAAACTGCTTATTCGGATCGTACGACGCCGTGGAGCGGAGCATACGGTGGCTGTAATAGAGGACATCTCGTGTGATTGTCGGGGGCGCGCCCGTCTTAAACCATGCGACATAGTACGCAGTGAGATCGTAATAGGCATATTGGCTCGCCGTATTCGGCCTCAGGTTCGTCCCTTCGCCGTGATCGTTCCAGGTTATTATTTGGACCCAGTCTGCTTCCGCTATTGCCCTGGTCCACATTCCGACCAACGTTTGGAAGCCGCCAGACTCTCCTGTCGTAAGGAAGCTTGGAACGTCGAAGGATTGTCCAACGCTGCTGCCAAATGATAGGGGCGGAGTTTGACTGGTCGCCCAGATACGCTCGGCTATTTCGGAACCGATCCACGGGTAAGGAACGATATCCCACCGCGAATAACCCTGCATCACAGAGGTGTAGGCTGCCCGAGTGGTTGGATCGAGAAAGTGACCCAGGAGGTAGACGCTCATCCCGTGCACGGTCGCAAGACGATTTACAAAAGCTTGGTACCACTGGAGTGGAAGCCGCTCCATGGCGAAGACACCGACAACGTATGTTGCTCCCACTTTCATGAATGACGGCCGAAGCTTTAGCAGCGCGACGGCGTCGGCAAAACTTTCCGGCGTCAAACTCGTGCAGGCAGGAACTGGATTCGCGCAGGCAGGGTCCAGCTGCTTGATAACTGCAGCATCGATATTCGGCGCAATGCTGAAACCAGGAGTGTTCTGCGAGCTGTACGAATCAGCCGCGTCGAACATCGCGATCATCTGAGCGTCCCAACGCCACTCATCCACGTTGCTCCCTGGATAATACCAGAAATTCATCATGAACGCGTCGATGCCGATCTCGGCGGCCAGCGTTACATCGAGCAGCATATCCTGGACGTAGTCGCTGTAATTTTGGGCGGCTGGGGGTGATAGCAACAGCGGTCGATTTCGAACGTACCCGCCCCAATTGATATATTGATTGCCGAAGCCCGTCGGCTTGAGCCAATCTGCCCAGCCGTCGGGAGGATAGTCCACGCCGGAATAATAGCGAAAGGGAAGCGCGTGCCAGTGCGCTAGCACCTTGCGCCCCAGGGCGAGCGTCGCCCGCGGCGGGCGGTCGAATGGCAATAGTGTCGTGTCCAATGTGCCGCTGACTTGAGCGGTGGCGGGGTAGTGGCTGAACCACAGCAGAGCAATCGCGAAAACGACGAAAACGCCAGGTAAAGTCCGTCTCATGTCGCAGGCCTCCTCCAACAGTTGTTTGGCTGACGGTGCCATGATGTTTTTGAGAGGCGACGGCACGGTGACATGGTAATGTCGAAATCGCAAAATTCTGCACCTGCAGCACGCGGCAGCCCTGCACGGGGAGTGGCTCTGCTTGACTAGACGGGCTGGCAGGTGAAGGTTCGTGTGGATCGGCTTGTCCGCAAAGACAGCCGATCGGCGAAGGATCGAGAAACTGATCTAAAGCGTTCTCGAGAGAAGTGGGTTCGCGTGTAGAAACACGTCAAACTCGAGCTCGGCTTCGTTTCTATCAAAGCCAGAACGCCTTAGTGCCGCTTGAAATATTGCACGTCGCGTTCGTGCTTCTCCGCCGCGGCGCGCGTCGAGAACGTACCGAGATTACGGCGCTTCCCCGTCTTGGGGTTTTTCTTGCGCGAGTAGAGCCGGTACTGTCCTGATTTCAGCTTTCTGATCATCGGATGCTCCCGCGAACAAGCCGACGTGCGCCGGACTTGCTCACTCAATCAATAACGGTTCGCGATCGGCAACTCTTCGGCCGGGAACAGCGTGATGACGCGGCAGCCCTTGTCGGTCACGACCACCTCTTCCTCGATCCGCGCCGCCGAGAATCCATCCGTCGCCGGGCAATACGTCTCGATCGCGAACACCATGCCTTCCTTGATTTCGGTCGGATGGTCCATGGATACAACGCGCGAGATGATCGGACGTTCATGCAAGGCAAGGCCGAGGCCGTGCGCAAATTGCAGCCCGAAAGCCGACATCTCGTCGGGGAAGCCGAATTCGCCCGCCTTTGGAAACGCGGCGCAGATATGCGCCGTCGAGACGCCCGGCTTGATCCGCTCCATCGCGTTGTCCAGCCATTCACGCGCCCGCTTGTAAGCATCGTGCTGCGCCGGCGTGGCGCGCCCGACATTGAACGTGCGGTAATAGCAGGTGCGGTAGCCCATGAACGACTGCAGGATATCGAAGAAGGCCTGGTCCCCGGGGCGCAGCATACGGTCCGTGAAGTTGTGCGGATGCGGGTTGCAGCGCTCGCCGGAGATGGCGTTGACGGCTTCGACGTCGTCGGAGCCGTGCGTATAGAGGAACTTGTTGACCTCGGCGACGATGTCGTTCTCGCGCACCCCGGGCTTTAGTTGTTCGTGGATCAGGTGATAGGCGCCGTCGACCATGGCGGCGGCGCGGTTGAGCAATGCGATCTCGTCGGCTGATTTGATCTCGCGGGCTTCCAGCATCACCTGCTGGCCGTCCTGAATTTTAAGACCGGCCTTTTCGAGTTCGAACATCATCGGGGGCTCAATGATGTCAACGCCCACCGGCATGCCGGCGACGCCGGCCTCACGCAGGAGCGAGGCAATTTCCTCGGCGTGGCGTTTCATCAGACCAAAGGAAGGATGCACCGTGCCGCGCAGGCCGATCAGGCCGGCCTTGCAGTTTTCCGGCGCGAGCCATGGCGTGTAGAGCTTGTGATGGACGGCGGCAGAGCCGAAATCCCACAGGATCGGCTCGCCCGTGCGTGTCAGCAGCGCCCAGCGCGAGAGCTTGTCCCGCTCCCATTCGCCGATCTTGGTCGACGTGACATAGCGGATGTTGTTGACATCGAAGACAAGCAACGCGCCAAGCTCGGAATTCTCCAGCGCCTGCTTTACGCGCGAAAGGCGGTAGCGATGCAGCCGCCGATAATCGACCCGTTCCTCGAAATCGACGCCCATGATCCCGAGCGCAGGCAGAGCGCGTCCCCAGTTATGTCGCGGGCTGATGTCCTCAGCGTGGATTTCGCGGGCTTTCTGGTCCATGCCGGCCTCCCTGATATTTTACTTTACTATAGCCTGATCGCGGGCGCAGCGCAGCACCAAGTAACGTGCTTGAGGCGCCAACATGGCTGGTCGCGCGGTGCGTTTTTCGGCTCCGACGCGCGTGAGCCAGGGCAGCGCTGATTTCGATGAATCAACGCTCGAAGCGGCAAGGCAAAATGAAGGCGCGTTGACCAATCAAACCGAACGAAAGCTCATTCCGATGAGTTTCGGGAGGAGCTTTCGTCTGGGCGCGTCCCGATATTGCGGATGCGCCGGTGGCCGGTAAATTCGCTATAGCGCTTTTGGGCGGGTGCCGGTTCCGGTGAAGAAAGCGCGTCAAAGCAAAAGCCAGAGTCCGGCTTTGACTGCATCAAAGCCGGAGAAGTTCTAGTCCTGCGGCGGAACGTTCGCGTCCTTCACGACCTTCGCGAATTTGGCGACGTCCGCCTTGAACATCGCGTCGAACTGCTCGGGCGTACCGCCGATCGGCGTATTGCCGAATGATTTCAGACGCTCCAGGACGTCGGGTTGGGCGATGGCGTGGCGCGCATAACCATTAAGCTTCAAGACGATGTCGCGCGGCGTGCCCGTCGGCACGAACCAGCCCTGCCAACTGCTCGATTCGAATCCCGGAAACCCGCTTTCCGCGACGGTTGGGATGTTTGCCAGCACGGAGACACGCTCCGTCGTCGTAACCGCGAGCGGCCGCAACGTGCCGGCCTGGATATGCGGAAGCGATGTCGCAAACGGCACGCAGGCCACCTGCACGTCGCCTGCAATAAGCGCGGTGAGCAGAGGCGCATCGCCCTTGTAGGGGATGTGCACGATATCGATGCCTGCCGCCATCTTCAGCATTTCCATGGTGAGATGAAGCGGGATGCCTACTCCGGTCGAGCCATAATTGAGTACGCCGGGTTTCTGCTTCGCAAGCGAGATCAATTCGCTCAGCGAAGTGATCGGCGCTTTGGCGCTCGCGACGATCAGCAGCGGAGAAGCTGTGATCTGCACGACGGGCGTGAAGTCCTTCAACACATTGAACGGAAGTTTTCGGTAAAGCGACGGGCTGAGCGAAAGTCCGTTGACGGTTTGCAGCACGCTGTAGCCGTCAGGCGGCGACTTCGCCACGTTGTCGGCGCCAATGTTGCCGGCCGCGCCGCCGCGATTGTCGATGATAACCGGCTGGCCCGCTTGGTCGGCTGCCTTCTGTGCGACAAGCCGCGCCACGGTATCTACCGTGCCGCCCGCCGGAAATGGCACGACAATGCGTATCTGCCGGTTGGGAAAGTCCTGTGCGTCAGCGCTGGAGATACCGGCAAGACACAGGGCAAGTGCGGCGGCGGCAATAGATGCCTTCATGAATTCCTCCCATGGGATTGCTGTTGTAGTGTCCGATGCGGGCCGCGGAGGCGCGCATCGGACAGAAGTGGAGTTGCCGCGGTTAGTCCTGCGGCGGCAGCTTGAGATCGTTGACGATCTTGGTGAAGCGTTCGACCTCGGCCTTGAAGGCAGCGCCGAACTCTTCCGGCGAACTGCCGACCGGTTCGTTGCCAAAGGTCTTCAGGGCGGCAAGCACTTCCGGCGTCTGCAACGCACCGCGCGCATAACCGTTAAGCTTCACGACGATGTCCTTCGGCGTCGATGCCGGCACGAACCAGCCCTGCCAACTCGTCGAGATGAAGCCGGGGAAAGTCTCGGCGACGGTGGGCACATCCGGGAACGATGCAACCCGTTTCGGACCGGTCACGGCAATTGCCTTCAGCGTGCCGGCCTTGATGTGCGGCAGCGCGGTAGACAGCGGCGTGCAGGCAAGCTCGATGTCGCCGGCCAGCAGGCTGTTGAACACCGGAGCATCGCCCTTGTACGGCACATGCACCATCTCGATGCCGGCTGCGGCTTTCAGCATTTCCATCGTCAGGTGCTGCGGATTGCCGACACCGCCGGAGCCGAAATTCAGCGCGCCGGGTTTCGCCTTCGCGCGCTCAATGAGCTGCTGCAGGCTCGATATGCCAGCCTTGGGGCTGGCGACGATGATGAGCGGCGAGGCAGTGAGTTGAGTGACGGCCGTGAGATCCTTCACCGGGTCGAACGGAAGCTTGCGATATAGCGCCGGGCTCAATGACAGTGCGTTGACGGTTTGAAGAATGCTGTAACCGTCGCCCGGCGACTTCGCGACGTTATCGGAGCCGATATTGCCGGCTGCGCCGCCGCGGTTATCGATAATGAAGGGCTGCCCGGCGGTCTCCGACGCCTTCTGCCCGATCAGGCGCGCCAGCACGTCGGTCGCGCCGCCCGCTGGAAATGGCACCACGACGCGGACAGGCCGGCTGGGAAAGGAATCGGCCGCGTGCGCCGGAGCGGCCATGGATGTGGCCACCGTTGCGGCAACGGCGACAATAGCAAAGGCGGATTTCATTAACCTTGATCTCCATACGAACAACAACGGGGGTTTTATACATCAGGCGGTGGACCGCCGTCCCATGTCTGGCGAAATGTGAGGGATGCAGGCGCGCCGTGCGGCGTCAGTTCCGATCTGGATCGCGAGGGGAACTTGAAGGTTTTTGACGGACCGAGACTGCGCCAGTCCAAAACTATCAGGCGTTTCCCATGATTTAGTTCTGTCTACACAGATTGTGGTTTAGACCAAGTTTAAGGGACAGCATAACAGAACCGGGACAGGTCCGAAACCGGGGCGATCGTCAGTTTTGCCGCAGCACGTACACTGAAAAGTAATTGCGCTCATCGCTGAAAATATCGGTGACGGCCCATCCGGCATTTAGCGCGAGCGCGGTGAACGATTCTACTGTGAATTTGTGACTCGATTCGGTGTGGATCGTCTCTCCGGCTTCAAAGTCGAACCCGCGTCCCAGCACGTGGATCGTCTGTGCCTTCAAACTTTCGAGATGCATCTCGATCCGGGCGAGCTTGCGGTTGTAGATCGCGACATGGCGGAAGGAGTTCACATCGATATCGCCGTCGAGTTCGCGGTTGATCCGCGTCAGCAAATTGAGGTTGAACCGCGCCGTCACGCCGACCGCGTCGTTATAGGCGGCATTCAGCACGGTCTCGTCTTTCACGCGATCGGCGCCCACAATGAAATACGCGTCCGGTCCCAGCACGTCGCCGGCTTGCCGCAGAAATACGCTCGCATCGCGGGGTTCGAAATTTCCGATGGTTGAACCGGGAAAGAAGCCGGCCAGCGGACGTTCCCGTACCGGCTGCGGCACCGTAAAGGGCAATGTGAAATCCGTGGCGACCGGATAGACGTCGATGCGCGGCAGATCGCGCTCGAGCTTGCTGGCCTCGTCCGCGAGAAATTCTGCGCTGATGTCGACCGGAACATAGGCCGCGATCTGCGGCGCGGCCTCCAGCAGGATTTTCGCCTTCAGCGCGGAGCCTGCGCCAAACTCAACCAATGCCGCGCCGCGCGGTATGAGCTTGGCAATGGCGCCGGCGTTGCCGCGAAGAATTCCGAGTTCGGTACGCGTCGGATAATATTCCGGCTGCTGCGTAATCTCCTCGAACAATTGCGAGCCGACGGCATCGTAAAAATATTTCGGCAACAGTTTCTTCGGGGACCGCGACAGGCCGTCGACCACGTCGGCTGCGAAAGTTCCTTCCTCGCGCGGCCGCGGGGCGGCCGGTCGGCGGACAAAAATATTCATTGCAGGCTCCGTCTTCTGCTTACGCTGCCGCTTCGGCGAGGCGAAGGCCAGTGAATTGCCAGCGCGCCGGGGGGTGGAAGAAGTTGCGATAGGCAAGGCGCGAGTGACCTTCCGGCGTTGCATGCGAGGATCCGCGAAGGACCATCTGATTGACCATGAACTTGCCGTTGTACTCGCCGATCGCGCCGGGAGGCGCCATGTAGCCTGGATAGGGCGTATAGGCGCTGCGCGTCCATTGCCACACAACGCCGAACGCGTCGTCGATATCGCCCGCGCGGGCGGCCACTTCCCATTCCGCTTCGCTGGGCAGACATTTTTCGGCCCAGCGCGCGAAAGCGTCGGCTTCATAATAGCTGATGTGACAAACCGGCGCTGACTCCTCGATCGGCCGCAAGCCGCTCAAGGAAAGCGCATGCCATGTGCCGCCGATCTCACGCCAATATCCCGGCGCTTCCCATTCTTCCGTCTCGACCGTGGCCCAGCCGTCGGAGAGCCAGAGTTCGGGCCTGCGATAGCCGCCGTCACGCATGAAGGCGAGCCACTCGCCGTTGGTCACAAGCGTCCGCGCGATGCGCGTTGGGCCGACAAATGCACGATGCACCGGCCATTCGTTGTCGAAATGAAATCCGCCATCGATATGCCCGATGGAGCGAACGCCCTCTGCGATATCGGCATATCCTTTCGCCTTGCTGATGAGCGGCGGACGCCAGTTGGCATTGTAGGCCGGCGCGAGCGGATTCTGCGCGAAAGCGTGCAGGATGTCGGTGAGAAGAAGCTCTTGATGTTGTTGTTCGTGATGCAGCCCGAGTTCGACCAGCGGGGCAATGGTCTCGAATGTCTCGGCATTCGATTCCATAATGAGCCGTTCAACGGCGGCATCGACATGCGCGCGATAGGCCGCGATATCCGCCACATCGGGCCGCGTGATCAGGCCACGATTGGGTCGCGAATGACGCGGGCCCGCGGCGACGTAGTACGAATTGAACAGGAAGGAATAAGCGACGTCGAATTCGGGATAGCCGTCGCGATAGGGCTTGAGCAGGAATTGCTCGAAGAACCAGGTCGTATGGGCGCGGTGCCATTTGGTCGGACTTGCATCGGGCATCGACTGCACGATCTGGTCTTCGGGAGACAATGGCGCCGCGCGGCGTTCGGTCTCGGCGCGCACGGTACGGAATGCGTCGCGCAGCTTGATGCGGTCGTATTGCGGGCGGGCGAGAGGTATCGAAGCGGCAACATTGTAGAGCCGGGTGACGATTGCCGACATCGTACTTCCTCCGCTGAATCACCAATTGACTGAAAAGCCTACCCCGGGAGGTAAACGGCCAACACCCCAAAAAGTTCAGCACCGCACATAGGTCGCGAGAAGCGATCTCACAATGGGTGAGAATTCGTGAAATCGCGCCTAATTCGCCCGGTATACGTTCAAAATGCACGTGTTTTGGACCGTATCGGCATTAAGTAGCAGCCATCCGTGGTCTTCCTTCCGACGCACGGCAGATTGCTTGATTACAAAAAAACCGGGCCCAGCCTGGCTGGACCCGGTTCGACGATGGAAGCCGACACTCGGTCGATGAAAGTGTGTTACTCCGCCGCAGCGCGCGTCGCGTTGCCGTGGGCGGAGACGATATGGTCCATGGCCGCCTGCACGCCGCCCTTCTTGTGCGGCACGCCGGCGAGCGCGAGCGACATCTCGGTCGCGGCGAGCGCGCCGAGGATCGTGAGATCGTTGGTGTCGCCGAGATGGCCGATGCGGAAGAACTTACCGAGGAATTTTCCGAAGCTCATGCCGTAGGAAATGTCGAAGGTCTGCAGCGCGAGGCCGCGGAACGCATCGGCATCGTGCCCTTCCGGCAAAAGCACCGCCGTGATGGTCGACGAATAGCATTTCGGATCGCGGCAGAGGATTTCCAGACCCCAGGTGCGAATGGCGGTCCGCACGGCTTCCGCATGGCGATCATGGCGTGCGAACACGTTGTCGAGACCTTCTTCATGCAGCATGTCGATGGCGACGACGAGGCCCTGCAACATGTTGGTCGCGGGCGTATAGGGGAAGAAGCCCTGCTTGTTCAGGTTCAGCATGTCTTCCCACGACCAGAACGACTTCGGCAGGTTGGATTTGGCCGACGCAGCCAAAGCTTTCTGGCTCACCGCGTTGAACGACATGCCCGGCGGCAGCATCAAACCCTTCTGCGCGCCGCCGACGGAGACGTCGACGCCCCATTCGTCATGGCGATAGTCGGTCGAGGCGAGTGAGGAAATCGTGTCGACCATGAACAGCGCCGGATGGCCGGCGCGGTCGATCGCCTTGCGGATTTCCGCGATCGGCGACATCACACCCGTTGCGGTTTCGTTGTGCAGGACGCAGACCGCCTTGATTTCGTGGTTCTTGTCTTCCTTGAGCTTCGCTTCGATGACAGCCGGATCGGCGGCATGACGCCAGTCGGTTTCGATGAATTCCGGCTTGAGGCCGAGCTTTTCGGCCATCTTCTTCCAGAGCGTTGCGAACTGTCCGGTCTCCACCATCAGCACGCGGTCGCCCGCGGAGAGCGAGTTCACCAGCGCGGCTTCCCACGCGCCCGTACCGGTCGCGGTGTAGATGATCACCGGCTGGGTGGTCTTGAAGATCGTCTTGATGCCGTCGAGCGCGCGCCGGGCAAGTTTTGCAAATTCGGGACCGCGATGATCGATAATCGGCGTGTCGATCGCTCTTAGAATGCGATCGGGGACCGGGGTCGGCCCGGGAATCTGGAGAAAATGGCGTCCGGCGTGGCGGGAAGAATTCTTCGACATTTTTGGCGCGTCCTTCGGGATGAAAAGCGGGGCGCCCGGCCAGGCGCGCAACTTGCCGCCATGAATGACGAATGCGAGAGTCAGTCAAGATGCTTGTGCATGGGCAAAATCCCAAAATAAGTTGGGACGGGAATTTCAGGATTGCGTTTTCCTGAACGGAATCGCACACATAGCGGAAATCATGTCAGGCTGCGGCGAGAGCATTTCGTCCCACTGCAGCAGGAAAACAGCAAATGACAACAACAGCGGTTCCTGGTTTGGAGCGCCGGCTGAAGGCCGAACGCGTCGGCGACCTGCTGTTTAACCGGTTTAACCGCGGCCGCTACGCGACCGACGCCTCGCATTATCAGAAAATGCCGCTCGGCGTGGTCGTGCCGCGCACCCTGGCCGAGGCGGAACGCGCCATCGCCATCGCGCGCGAGGAGGGCGTCAGCGTGCTGCCGCGCGGCGGCGGCACTTCGCAAGCGGGCCAAACGGTCAATGATGCGCTCGTCATCGACTGCTCAAAGCACCTCAACAAGCTGACAAGCGTCGATGTAAGCAACCGTCGTTGCATCGTCGAGCCGGGCATCGTGCTTGACGATCTTAACCGGCAGCTTCGCCGTCACGGCCTGTGGTTTCCGGTCGATGTGTCGACCGCGTCGCGCGCGACCATCGGCGGTATGGTGGGCAACAACTCCTGCGGCGGGCGTTCGCTGCGTTACGGCAACACCCGCGAGAATGTCGTCGCCATCGATGCGCTGCTGGCCGACGGCAGCAAGGCGCGGTTCGGCCCGACGGCGAACGATCTTCACGACCTGCCGCCAAACTCGCCGTTGCGGCCGCTGGCGCGCGACCTGCTCGCGCTCGGCAAGCGCGAGGCGGACGAGGTGATCACCCACTTCTCCCACGTGCAGCGCCGGGTCGGCGGCTACAATCTCGATGCGCTGCTGCCGGGCCGCAACGATCTCAATCTTGCGCATATCCTGGTCGGCTCGGAAGGCACGCTCGGGTTCTCAACGAAGATCGAATTGAAGCTCTGGCCGCTGATGCCGCGCCGCGCGGTCGGTGCCTGCCACTTCGGCAGTTTCTACAAGGCGATGGACTCCGCCCAGCATATCGTGCGGCTGAAGCCGATTGCGGTGGAGCTGGTCGACCACACTATGATCGAGCTCGCCCGCGAGATTCCGATGTTCAGGCCGACAGTCGACGCGTTCGTGCGCGGCGCGCCGGATGCGGTGCTGTTGGTCGAGTTCGCGGAGGACGACTGGGAGGAAAACCTGCGCCGCCTGCACGCGCTGCATGACCTGATCGGCGATCTCGGCATGGCGTGGGACAAGCCGGGTGCGGGATACGGCGGCGTGGTCGATATACTCGATGCAAAGCTGCAGGGCTCGATCGCGGAAGTGCGCACCTCCGGCCTCAACATCATGATGTCGATGAAGGAGGAGGGAAAGCCGATCTCCTTCGTCGAGGATTGCGCGGTGCCGCTGGAGCATCTTGCCGAATACACGCGCCGCCTCACCGAAGTGTTCGAGAAAAACGGTACGCGCGGCACCTGGTATGCGCATGCGTCCGTCGGCTGCCTGCACGTGCGGCCGGTGCTCAACCTGCGGCAGGACAAGGACGTCAAGGCGATGCGCGCCATCGCCGAGGAGGCGTTCTCGTTCGTACGCGAATACAAGGGCTCGCATTCCGGCGAACACGGCGACGGCATCGTGCGTTCGGAATTTCACGAGAAGATGTTTGGCAAGGAACTGGTCCGCGCCTTCGAGGAAGTGAAGGACCGTTTCGATCCGCAGGGTCTGTTCAATCCCGGCAAGATCGTGCGGGCGCCGAAGTTCGACGACCGCAGCAATTTTCGCTACGGCCCCGGCTATCACGGCGAAGCCTTCGAGTCGCAACTCGACTGGTCGGCGTATCCGGGCACGGGCGGCGGCCTGCAGGGCGCCATCGAGATGTGCAACAACAATGGTGCCTGCCGCGCGCTCGTTGGCGGCGTGATGTGCCCGAGCTATCGCGTCACCCGCGACGAACAGCATGTCACGCGCGGACGCGCCAATTCGCTGCGGCTCGCAATCTCCGGACAGCTGGGGCCGGATGCGCTCACCTCCGAGGAAATGTCGGAGACAATGGCACTGTGCGTGTCATGCAAGGCGTGCCGGCGCGAGTGCCCGACCGGCGTCGACATGGCGCGCATGAAGATCGAGGTGCAGGCCGCGCGCGCGAAGAAGTTTGGATTGTCGCTGCGCGACAGGCTGATCGGCTATCTGCCGCGCTACGCCCCTTATGCGGCAAGGTTTTCATGGTTGATGAATTTGCGCGATGTGATTCCGGGTGCGGCGAAGTTATCGGAAGCGATCGCGGGGTTGTCATCGGAACGCACATTGCCGAAATGGCGCAGAGATATATTCCGAGAGCCTACCAACTCGTCATGGCCGGGAACAGCCGTCCAAAGGACGGCGTCGCTTCGCTCGCCTGTGTCCCGGCCATCCACGCCTTCCTTTACGGCGGGCGTGAAGAAAGACGTGGATGCCCGCGACAAGCGCGGGCATGACGGGGGAGAGACCCTGGGTCAAAACGAAGTCGTTCTCTTTGCCGACACGTTCAATCGCTACTTTGAACGGGAAAATCTCGATGCCGCCAGAAGCGTGCTCATTGCCGCAGGCTATCGGGTTTCCTTTGCGACTCCCGTAGACGGCAAAAAACGTCCGCTATGCTGCGGGCGCACGTTTCTCTCGGTTGGCAAGGTGGACGAAGCGCGGCGTGAAGCGGAGCGCACGCTGGCCGCGCTTGCGCCTTTTGTCGAACGCGGTGTGCCGGTTATTGGCCTAGAACCAAGCTGCATCCTGAGTTTCCGCGACGAAATTCCGGCCATCGTGACGTCGGATATCGCGCAAAAACTTGCGGCGAATTCTTTCATGTTCGAGGAATTTCTGGCGAGGGAAGCTAAGGCGGGCCGCTTCACGCCGCCGCTAAAAGCTGCCGCGTCGCGCGCGCTCCTGCACGGCCACTGCCATCAAAAATCCTTTGCCGTGATGAGCGATGTCGAAACCGTGCTCAAGCTCGTGCCTGACCTTGAGGTCGAGACAATCGACTCAAGCTGTTGCGGCATGGCCGGCAGTTTCGGCTATCAGGCCGAGACCGTCGATGTTTCGCTGGCGATGGCGGAACTCTCGCTGCTGCCGGCGGTGCGCACCGCGCCTGACGAGGCGCTCATCGTGGCCGACGGGACGTCCTGCCGGCATCAAATTCACGATGGCACGGGCCGAACCGCCCTGCATGTCGCCCGTGTGCTGGAGATGTGTTTGATAGGTGGTTAGGGCGTGCACTCATAAATCCGGGCGTGTCGCTTCCAGGGTGGAGCAGACATGGCCTGACCGGGCTGGGAGCGTCTGCAAATAACCCGAAGCGGTCGTAACCACGGCCGGAAATTTGAAATCCGGAAGCGCTGTGCGTTTCGCAAGCGTTGCTTTGCTGCCACTCATGGCGAGGGCGGCCACTGATCACAGAACCGCCTGCGGTTAACCGCCTTCGGTCGTCGCCCAGGCGCGATCGAAGTGACGGTCACGCAGGTCCTCCGGCCGGATCCAGAACTGGGCCATTCCCATGTCGCAAAACATGAAGGACCGGTGCAGTCCCCAGTCGGTATCAAGTTGCAACAACGATACGACGCCTGCGGCGCGGACCTCCTCGGCTGAGCCCTGGACGTTCGTGGCCGCCCCCAACATCTGATGGCGAACGATGTGCACGTCCGGGGTGCTCGGGTTGCGCTGGTAGTACGCGGCAGGCATGGCAAGGACCGTCGCGTCCCTACGATCATGCACCGGGATCGGTTGACCGGTTGCGCGCTCGATCGACAGCGCCGTGCGTAGATCGGCCTGGCGACTCCCTTCGCCCTGGAAGAATCGCTCGGCACCTGCAAAGCTGTCGATCACGAAGGCCTCGAGGGCCGCTTCCGGGTAAACTCTTATTCCGGCTGAATACTCGCTACGGTCTTCGCCGAACGGATGGTTGATCTCCGGAAGATCGGCAGGGGCCTCCGACGGCGTTCCAGCGGCAGCCGCATAGAGCACGCGGGTGGCTGCTTCATGACCTCCCCGGTCGTCGAGGTCCCAAAGCATCTCCTCTTCCATGTCCGCAAAGAAAAACAGCATGTCGCTCTCTGGCAGATGATGCTCTGGCGGACCGTTCGCTAGGGGCGTCTTCGGCAGGCGAGCGAGTTCGATCTGGGCGAGGAAGTGCAGCGGAAGGCCCGTCCTATTCTGGCGCGGCCACGGCACCACCGAAGGCAGGTGTGGCAAGCCGCCGAGCTTGCTGCCGGATGTTCCGGTCGTGGTCCGTCGCAGCCAAATCGCGGGCTCGCGCACCTCATCGAGCTTCGCATCGAATTGCGGATCGGTACTCATCGCTTTCCTTCACGCGAAACTGGTCTCGGAAACTGGTCTCGCCCGCGCGCCCGTCCCGCTAAGTACCAATTTGAGATGAACGGAAAGTTGACCGCACGCTGGCGTGTTGCCGGGACAGGCTGGCTTGACGGTCGCGCGCTGATCGATCCTGTCGCCATTGTCGGCGCGCGGCGCCCGTTGGAAGTTCGAACAGGTTGGAATTGCGCCGGGCCGACCGAACATCCGCGTGCTTTCTGTACAAAGTGCGGCGGGAAGGCGCTCGGCACAATTTGGCCAATGCACATGCCTGCGTCGAGGGAACCGGCGTAACTTCCCTGCATTAACGGGTCATGTCTCTTTCACTTGCTTCATACATCGGTTTTGTCGCCGCCTGCTGCACGACAGTGTCGTACTTTCCTCAACTCAAGAAATGTTTCGATACCGGTTCGGCGGAAGACCTGTCGCTGAAGATGCTGCTGATCCTCGGTGCCGGCATCGCGCTATGGGTCGTCTATGGTGCCCTGCAGGGTGATTTTGTGATCATCATTGCCAACGCGGTCAGTCTGTCGCTGATCGCGGCGTTGCTCTGGTTCAAGCTGCGCGAGATACGTCGCGGGGTCCGTGTTCAACGTGAGCTGAGTTGAGGAGCAACGTCTTCCCGTGTCCCGGATCATCGCGCGCAGAGAATGCGCGCTCGTCCGGGACACACGGTATCAACTAGCGAAAAACCGCTGTGTACTGTCCCTGCCTCTACCCCTCCAAATCCTCCGGCTGCAGGTCCGAGCGCAGATGCGCGACGAGCTGGCGCGCATAGGCGGGAAGCTGCTCCATGCCGCGGATGCAGATGGTCAGTTCGCGCACCGCCCATTTGTCGGCGAGCGGCACCGCGCTGATCGCCATCGCCGGCTTGGCGCGGCGCGCAGTCGTCTGCGGCACGATGCCGATGCCGACATGGCTTTCGACCAGACGGCAAATGGCATCGAAACTGCGCACCTGAATGCGCAGTTTCAGCGGCTTGCCGATGCGGGCCGCCTTGTCGGCGAGGAAGCGCTGGATCGCGCTTGAACGGTCCAGCCCGACGAATTCGTGGTCGAGCACGTCGGCAAATCCGATCGAGGGATGGTTCGCAAACGGATGGTCCTGCTGCACCACGAGGACAAAACGGTCTTTGCGGAACGGATAGGTTTCGAGGGCGCCGGTGTCGACCGTGCCGGCCACGATGCCGATGTCGGCCGCGTTTTCCGCGACCAGGCCAACGATCTCGTCGCTCAGCCGCTCCTCGATATCGATGCTGATATTGGGATGTGCCGCGAGGAACGCGGAGAGCGCCTCGGGCAGGAACTCGGCCAGTGCATTGGTGTTGGAAAGCAGGCGAACCTGCCCGGCCGCGCCGCCGGCATAGGCGCCGAGTTCCTCCTGGAGCCGCTCCGCCTGTTGCAGGAGGGCTCGGGCGTGAACGAGCAGAGTCCGTCCGGCCTGGGTCGGCACGACACCTTGGCGACCACGGGTCAAGAGCGGCGCGCCGAGCGAGTCTTCCATGTGCCGGATGCGGGTGGAGGCTGCGCCGAGCGCAAGATTGGCCCGCAATGCGCCGTTTGTAATGCTTCCAGCCTCGACAACGTGCCGGAACAGGCTTAGATCGGTTAGATCGAACCGCATGGAAAGTACCTTCGTGTTTCGAGAAGGCTATTTTCCAAAATAGCTCATTGTCCCGGGGATTTTTCAAGCCTAAAGATTCGCGCTTCGCGAAGTGTGCCCAGGCAGCTTGGACCGCTTCCAAAATCAACAAGATGCCGGCCTGTGCGCCAGGCGCGGCTCGATCAAGAACAACTCAAACGAGAGCAACTCCAAATCGGCGGCTTCCGATGAACGACGCTAATTCCACGACGACGCGGCCTACAGCGCGTCCCCTATCGCCACACCTGACAATTTATAAGTGGCCGATCACGATGACGATGTCGATCGCTCATCGCATCACCGGCGGCGCCCTCTATTTCGGCACCATTCTTGTCGTGTGGTGGCTGCTCGCGGCAGCGAGCGGCCCGAACGCCTACGGCACGTTTCAGGCGGTGGCCTCGAGCTGGATCGGCCGGCTTGTGCTGTTCGGCTACACCTGGGCGATGATGCATCACATGCTGGGCGGCATCAGGCACCTGATCTGGGACAACATCGTCGGCTTCGAGCCGGGCGAGCGGGAGTGGCTTGCGACGGCGACGCTCTACGGGTCAATCGCCCTCACCATCGTCATCTGGGTTCTGGTCTATATGTTCACGGGAGGGTTGCGGTCATGAGCATGCGCACGCCGCTTAGCCGCGTCCGCGGCCTGGGCTCGGCCAAGTCCGGCACCGAACATTTCTGGCGTCAGCGCGTGACGGCGGTCGCGAATGTGCCGCTCACCATCGCCGGCGTCATCATCGTGGTATCGCTTCTTGGCCGTAACCATGCGGCAGTGGCCCAGATTTTGGGTTCTCCGCTGATCGCGATCGTGCTCCTGCTGTTCTTTATTTCGGTCACCTATCACATGCGTCTCGGGATGCAGGTGGTGATCGAGGACTACGTCCATGGCGACCGGCTGAAGCTCACGCTCGTCATGCTGAACACGTTCTTCGCGTTTGCCGTCGCGTTGTCCGCGGCCTTCGCCATACTCAAACTAGCTTTCGGAGTCTGATCTGATGGCGACCAATGGAAGCAATGGCGCACCGGCCATCAACGGGCGCGCCTACCCGATCGAGGATCACACCTACGACGTCGTCGTTGTCGGCGCCGGCGGCTCGGGACTGCGCGCCGTCGTCGGCTGCAGCGAAGCCGGCCTGAAAACGGCGTGCGTGACAAAAGTGTTCCCGACGCGCTCGCACACTGCGGCGGCGCAGGGCGGCATCGCCGCCTCGCTCGGCAACATGAGCGAGGACGACTGGCGCTGGCACATGTACGACACCGTCAAGGGTTCGGACTGGCTCGGCGATCAGGACTCGATCGAATATCTGTGCCGCAACGCGCCGGCCGCGGTCTATGAACTGGAGCACTGGGGCCTGCCGTTTTCGCGGCGCGAGGACAACGGCAAGATCTATCAGCGTCCCTTCGGCGGCATGACCACCCACTACGGCAAGGGCACTGCGCAGCGGACCTGCGCCGCGGCGGACCGCACCGGCCATGCCATGCTGCACACGCTCTATGGCGCGGCGCTCAAGCACCAGGCCGAGTTCTTCATCGAATATTTCGCGATCGACCTGATCATGGATGACGAGGGCCGCTGCCGCGGGCTGCTGGCGCTGAAACTCGACGACGGCACGATCCATCGGTTTCGCGCCCATATGACCATCATCGCGACCGGCGGCTATGGCCGCGCGTATCTGTCCTGCACCGGCGCCCATACGCAGACCGGCGACGGCAACGCCATGGTGCTGCGTGCCGGCCTGCCGCTGCAGGACATGGAGTTCGTGCAGTTCCACCCGACCGGCATCTACGGCGCGGGTTGTCTCATCACCGAAGGGTCGCGCGGCGAGGGCGGCTACCTCACCAATTCCGAAGGCGAGCGCTTCATGGAGCGCTATGCGCCGTCGGCAAAGGACCTTGCCTCGCGCGACGTCGTCTCCCGCTCGATGACGATCGAGATCCGCGAAGGCCGCGGTGTCGGGCCGAAGAAGGACCACATCTTCCTGCACCTCGATCACCTCGATCCGAAGGTGCTGGCAGAGCGTTTGCCGGGCATCTCCGAAAGCGCGCGGATTTTCGCCGGCGTCGACGTCACCCGCGAGCCGATCCCGGTGATCCCGACCGTGCATTACAACATGGGCGGCATCGCCACGAACTACCACGGTGAGGCGGTGACGAAAAAGGGCGGCAACGACGACCATATCGTTCCGGGTCTGATGGCACTCGGCGAAGCCGGCTGCGTGTCGGTGCATGGCGCGAACCGTCTCGGGTCAAACTCGCTGATCGATCTCGTCGTGTTCGGCCGCGCGGCCGGCCTGCGCTGTGCCGAACTTATCCAGCCGAACGAGAAGCATGCCGACCTGCCGTCGAACTCGGCCGAGTTTGCGCTGGGCCGTCTCGACAAGGTGCGGCATGCCAACGGCGGCACATCGACCGCCGAACTGCGCGCCAAGATGCAAGCGGTAATGCAGAGCAATTGCGCCGTGTTCCGCACCGGCGAAGTGCTGGAGGAAGGTTCCAGGCTCATCCACGACGTGATGGCCGGCGCGCCGGACCTGAAGGTGTTCGACCGCTCGCTGATCTGGAACTCGGATCTCGTCGAGGCGCTGGAATTCGAGAACCTGATCGCGCAGGCGGTGGTGACGATGGATTCCGCCGTCAACCGCAAGGAAAGTCGCGGCGCCCACGCGCGCGAGGACTTCCCCGACCGCGATGACAAGAATTGGATGAAGCACTCGCTGGCTTGGCTCGATCCTGTCACCGCCAAGGTGACGATCGATTACCGGCCGGTCCATACCTATACAATGACGAACGACATCGCCTATATCGAACCGAAAGCGCGGGTTTACTGATCATGGTCGAACTCACCCTGCCGAAAAATTCTCGCGTCACCCAAGGCAAGAACTGGCCTGCACGGGCCAAGGCCGCCGGCAAGAAGGGCACGCGCGAATACAAGGTCTACCGCTACGATCCCGACAGCGGCGCCAACCCGCGCATCGATACCTATACCGTCGATCTCGACGATTGCGGGCCGATGGTTCTCGATGCGCTGATCTGGATCAAGAACAAGATCGATCCGACGCTGACGTTCCGGCGGTCGTGCCGCGAAGGCGTGTGCGGTTCCTGCGCGATGAACATCGACGGCACCAATACGCTCGCCTGCACCAAGGACATGAAGGACATTCCGGGCGAGGTCGCGATCTATCCGCTGCCGCATCAGCCGGTGGTGAAGGATCTCGTGCCCGACCTCACGAATTTCTACGCGCAGCATGCCTCGGTCAAGCCGTGGCTGCAGACCGTGACGCCGACGCCGCAGACCGAATGGAAGCAGAGCCACGAAGACCGCCAGAAGCTCGACGGGCTTTACGAATGCATTCTTTGCGCGTGCTGCTCGACCTCGTGCCCAAGCTATTGGTGGAACCCCGACCGCTATCTGGGCCCGGCCGCACTCCTGCAGGCAACCCGCTGGATCAAGGATTCGCGCGATGAGGGGACCGGCGAGCGGCTCGACGATCTGGAAGATCCGTTCCGGCTCTACCGCTGCCACACCATCATGAACTGCGCGAAGGCGTGCCCGAAACATCTCAATCCGGCGAAGGCGATTGCCGAGATCAAGAAGATGATGGTGGACCGTCAGGTGTGAGTGATCTTCGCGCGCTCGACGCTGGATTTGATCCAGCAGTCGTTGCGTCGATTGACGCGCAACTGCGGTCGGTCACGAGTGACTATAATGCCACCGTCCTCCTCGCAGTCGAGAGCGGTAGTCGGGCGTGGGGCTTTCCGTCGCCGGACAGCGACTACGATTGCCGGTTCATCTATATGCGGCGGCACGCGGACTATTTGTCGCTTTATCCTCCACGTGACGTCATTGAGTTTCCCTCCGACAAAGTCCTCGACGTAAACGGTTGGGATTTGGGCAAAGCCCTGCGGTTGCTCCTGAAAGGCAATGCCGTTGTCATCGAGTGGCTGACGTCGCCGATCGTTTATTTCGGAGAGAGTGATTTTCGGGATGATATTCGTGCACTCGCGCGTCAGGTGACACGGCCAGACGCGGTCGCGCGTCATTACCTGCATCTTGGGGAACGTCAGCGACGCACTTATTTTTCGGACAAGCGAAACATCGCTCTGAAGAAAATGTTTTACGCCCTGCGGCCGGCAGTGGCATTGAGGTGGTTAAGGCTACATCCGGGTGAAGCGGTGGCTCCGATGCATTTTCCAACGCTGGTAGCCGAAAGCGATCTCCCGTTAGAAGTTACAGCTACTATTGAAGATGTGCTTGCGCGCAAAGCGGTGACGCGAGAGCTTGGCCGGGGTCTTTTGCCGCCGCAGCTAGGCAAACTCATTGATGATGAGTTTGTGCTCGGCCATGAATTATGGGGAACTGGGCAGACTTTGCATCGCACGGCCGACTTAAACGCGACGGATGCGTTGTTCCGTCGCTGGGTCTTGCGGGACCGTGAGCCGGGTGAGGGGAGGAACCTATCAGCCAGGTAAGCGCTTGCGGTTGCGAAGATGCCCTCACCCCAACCCTCTCCCGTAAACGGGAGAGGGAGTTCGCCTTGCCGGGTTGAAGGGTTTCATCTTCTCTCGCTATCAGGCCGGCGCTACCTCGCCCGATACACCGCGTACCTGATCGTGCGCACCGCATCCCAGAAGAACGGCATCGGCGCCACTGGCATTTCGGTGAAGTAACCGGTGGAGGCGATTGCAGGCTTGGCCCAGTCGATCGTGTTGTTGCTTGAGCTGGCGTAAATCAGATAGCATTCCTGCTGCGACGTCGCGAGCGTGGCGATCAGGTTGTTCAGCACCGTGTCGAAAATTTCCGGCGAGAACGGATTGTAGAAATAGACGATCAGCGGCTCGTCGGGGAAATCGTATTCGGCGGCGTCGCCGGCCTCGATCATCACATCATTGCATTTCTGCTCGGGGTGCCGAAACTTTGCAATGTTGTCGCGCGAAATGGCAACCAGCTCGCGTGCGAACTCGACGCCGGTAACCTTCTTGAAGCCGTAGCGCGATGCGAGAAGCAACGTGCGCGACTTGCCGGCGCCGATGTCGACGAAAGTATAGCGGCGAAGATCCTCCGGCAGATGCTGCATGATGAAGCCGAACGATTTCGGCGATGTGCAGACGCACTCGTTGCCGGAGTCGCGGTTCGGGCCGATCACGTCGAGAAATCTGAGCTGGATCGAGCCCGCGGTATCGACGTTATGGAGTTCGTCCCAGCGTCGCGCGACACGGTCGGCGACGATATGGCGGAGGTTGCGCCCGGCGAACGCCAGCGAGCCCCGCAGGCCATACGCGCGCATCTGCCGCGCCACTTCGGCCGGGCCGTGCTCTCTCACGAACTGCAGCGCGCGCATCACGCGATTGCGCGACAGGTCGCTATGCTCCATCGATGCAGTACTGGCTATGCGGGTCGCGGGCATGGGCTATCTCTCCTTGTCCGACGGCTCGGTTTAGGACTTGTTGGCTGGAAATGCCGCGCCCGGCGTGACGAGCCCCCGCGACTTGATCTTCAGGGGTTCCGCCCAGCCGGACGGGACGAGCATGACCAGCAGGGTCTTGAGTACGCCGGCCCATGCGCGCCATTGAAGCGGCTCGAAATAGCGCAGTTGCGTGCGCAACCGGTCGTAAAGCTGGCGCATCCTTCGGCCGCGCGACTGTCCGCCGGGCGAAATGCGATAAGAGAGCAGGTCTTCCGGGATATTCGCGAAATCGTAGCGCGTGCCGATGCGGCGCATGAGTTCGTAGTCTTCGGCCGCAGCAAAGCTTGGATCGTAAAGGCCGACTTCCCGCAACGTCTTGACGCGCATCATGGCGGTCGCGTGCGACAGGCCGATGTTGAAATACATCAGCTTGCGAATGGAATCGGAAGCGCTTGCGCGATGCAGGGAGTAGACGGTCTCGCCGGTTCGTTCATCGAACAGCCGCACCCACGTGCCGACAACGCCGACTTCAGGATGATTTTCCAGGAAAGCACGCTGCACGGCCAGGCGGGTCGGATGCGAGATGTCGTCGGCATCCATGATCGCGACGTATTTGTAGTCGCCCGCCAGGACATGGGCGAGGGCGGCGTTGCGCGCGCCGCCGGGGCCAGCGTTCTTGTCGAGACGAATGACGGTCACGCGTTCTGCCAGCGCTCCGAGCGCATGCTCGACGGGAATGCGGCTTGCGTCATCGGCGATGAACAGGTCGCAGGGCAATGTGCCGTCCAGCACACTTACCACGGCGGGGCGGATGGTGCGCTCGGCATTATGGGCGGCCATGATGACAGCGGTATCAGACGGCATGGCGGACCTTGGTTGCTGGCCGTCCTGCTTATCAGTTCTGGTTTAACAAGGCTTTGTGTGAAAGGAAAATTGGTAAGGAATTAACCATACCGAGCCGCGTGTCAGGCGTTATTCCGGGGCGACGCGAAGCGTCGAACCCGGAATCCAGCAATACTACGCCGTGCCTGTATCTGGATTCCGGATCGTCGCTTGCGCGGCGTCCGGAATGACGACCGCGAGCTACGCTTGTCCCTACAGCTTCAGCTTTTTCTTGCGCTGGCCGAGCGTGCGCAGGCGCAACGCATTGAGCTTGATGAAGCCCGCGGCGTCGCGCTGGTCGTAGGCTACGGCACCTTCCTCGAAGGTGACGAGGTCCTGATCGTAAAGCGAGTAGGGACTGCTGCGCCCGACGACGTTGACACTGCCCTTGTAGAGCTTCAGCCGCACGCGGCCGGTGACGTACTTTTGGCTGAGGTCAATCGCCGCCTGCAGCATCTCGCGCTCCGGCGTGAACCAGAAGCCGTTGTAGATTAGTTCGGCGTACTTCGGCATCAACTCGTCCTTGAGATGCGCCGCGCCGCGGTCGAGCGTGATTTGTTCGATGCCGCGATGCGCCGCCAGCAGGATCGTCCCGCCCGGCGTCTCGTACATGCCGCGCGATTTCATGCCGACAAAGCGGTTCTCGACTAGGTCGAGACGGCCGATACCGTGCGTCCGGCCGAGTGCATTGAGATGCGCGAGCAGCGTCGCCGGCGACATCTTCCTGCCATCGACTCCGGTGGCATCGCCCTGCTCGAAATCAACCTCGATATATTGCGGCTTGTCCGGCGCGGACTCCGGATCGCCCGTGCGCGAATAGACGTAGTCCGGCACTTCCTGCGCCGGATCCTCCAGCACCTTTCCTTCGGACGACGCGTGCAACAGGTTGGCGTCGACCGAGAACGGTGCCTCGCCGCGCTTGTCCTTCGCGATCGGGATCTGGTGCTGCTCGGCGAACTCGATCAGCTTGGTGCGCGAGGTGAGGTCCCATTCGCGCCAGGGCGCGATCACGGTCACATCGGGCTTGAGCGCATAATAGGTGAGTTCGAAGCGCACCTGATCGTTGCCCTTGCCGGTCGCGCCGTGGGCGACTGCGTCGGCGCCAACTTTCTCTGCAATCTCGATCTGCTTCTTGGCGATCAGCGGACGCGCAATCGAGGTGCCAAGGAGATACTGGCCCTCATAGACCGTGTTGGCGCGGAACATCGGAAACACGTAGTCGCGCACGAATTCTTCGCGCAGGTCCTCGATGAAGACGTTTTCCGGCTTGATGCCGAGCAGCAGAGCCTTGTCGCGCGCCGGCGCCAGCTCTTCGCCCTGGCCGAGATCGGCCGTAAAGGTCACCACCTCGCAGCCGTAATTGGTCTGCAGCCACTTGAGAATAATCGAGGTATCGAGCCCGCCCGAGTAGGCCAGCACCACCTTCTTGACGTCGCCTTTTTTCATTATCCGGTCCGGTTTGGGAAAGGCGCGGAAACGGCCCGCGCTATAGAAGGCGCGGACTATAGTGCCCGGGACCGCCAGGGGAAACCGCCCTTTTCACGCGATTTGCCGCGGAATAACAGGCGCGCCAGCCTGTTTACAGGTGCGTAGGGAGGGCGCGGCAATGCGGCGGATTGTGGCGAGCGCAGCCTTCGCCTTCGGCTTGGCCGGGATAACTCCGTCTGTCGCGGCGGCGCCCGCCATGAATTATCCCTGGTGCACCTCCGGCGCGGGTCATGAATTCGGCGCCGTGACTTGCGGCTTCACAACCTTCGAGCAATGCCTTGAGACGGCGCGGGGCAACGGCCAGTCGTGCAATCCGAATCCTCTTTACGTTCCGCCGCCGGCCGCTCCTGCCAGACGTGCCCGGCATCGCACGAAAACCTCGCGCTGATGTGATCCGCCGCGGGCGGGGCCAGAGACCACCGACGGTAAAACATGTTGCCGGTCTGCCTATATGCTCGGGAGAGGAAACAGAGTGAATCTTATGCGCAGCCTGGTCTTTGCGGCGATTCTGGGTGCGGGAATATCGGGGGCGACGGGTCTGTTCCGCCCCGCGGCCGCGGCCAGCGTTTTTCAATGGTGTCCTCAAACCCGGCTTGGATGGGGCGAGGCAGGCGCGCCGAGTTGCGGCTTTTCCTCCTACGAGCAATGCGTGGCGGCCACCGGTGGGGTATGCACGCAGAATCCGTTTTATACCGGTCCTGCGACATCCCAGTCGCGGGAGGTACAGCAGCGAAGATCGCGCTAGCGCGCGCTATAGCGTTTTTTTGCGCATCAAAACGAAAGCCGGAGCCGCCCTTAACTGCATCAAAGCCGGAAGGCGCTGGAGGAAGCATCATTTAGCCACACCCGGCTGAAACGGTAGAAACATGAGGAGATTTATCATGCACAGATTGTCTCTATCGGCTGCGGCGGCGGCCATAGTCATTTCATCCGCCGCTTTTTTTGCGCCGACCGAGAAGGCCGACGCCATGGTCATCTATCCCTGGTGCGCGCACTATGCCGGCGGCCGCAGCGGCGACGGCGGCACGAACTGCGGGTTCGTCAGCCATGCCCAATGCATGGCGGCCATCAGCGGCATGATGGGTTTTTGCGATGCCAACCCGTGGTGGCAGGGCCCGGTGCCGTGGGCGGCGGCGAGACCGCAGGTCCGCTAGCCGCGGGGAATGCGAGCTATTCCCGCCCGACCACGAGGTCGTCGCGGTGAATGATTTCGCGGCGTCCGCCGAAGCCGAGAATGGAAAGAATATCGGCTGACGAGCGGCCTTTGATCTTTTTTGCGTCTTCGGCATCGTAGGCGCTCAAGCCCCGTCCGATTTCAGTGCCGTCCGGGCCGCGTACGATCACGGCATCGCCGCTGGCGAATTTTCCGTCGACTTTGACGACGCCCGCGGGAAGCAGGCTGCGTCCGCCGCGCAGCGCCGCAACCGCGCCGGCGTCGATCGTCAGCGTACCTCGCGGCTCGAGTGAGCCCGCGATCCACTTCTTGCGCGACGTCACCGGATTGGCCGGCGTGAGGAACCACGTGCAACGGCCGCCGTCGGCAATGGCCTGCAGCGGATGTTCGATCTTGCCGGACGCAATCACCATATGCGTGCCGGCGGTGGTCGCGATCTTGCCGGCCTCGATCTTGGTCCGCATGCCGCCGCGCGACAGTTCCGATCCGGCCGCGCCTGCCATGTTTTCGATCTTGCGGGTAATGCGCTCGACCACGGGTACAAGGTTCGCGGCAACGCCCTTGTTCGGCGGGGCATCATAAAGGCCATCGATGTCGGAAAGCAGCACCAAAAGGTCTGCGCTCACCATGGTGGCGACGCGCGCGGCGAGGCGATCATTATCGCCGTAGCGGATTTCGCTGGTGGCAACCGTATCGTTTTCATTGATGACCGGCACCGCGCGCCACGCGAGCAGGCGGGTGATGGTCGAGCGCGCATTGAGATAGCGCTGGCGCTCCTCGGTGTCGGACAGCGTGACGAGAATCTGCCCTGCACCAATGCCATGCCGGCGCAGCGCCTCGGACCATGTGCGCGCCAGCTCAATCTGTCCGACAGCCGCCGCCGCCTGGCTGTCATCGAGTTTCAGCGGACCCTTCGGCAGCTTGAGGATCGAGCGGCCGAGCGCGATCGCGCCGGACGATACGATCAATATTTCGCGCTCTTCCTTGTGCAGCTTGGCGATATCGGCGACGAGCGATGTTAGCCAGGTTTCCCTGACGCGGCCGGCCTCCGCGTCCACCAGCAGGGACGAGCCGATCTTCACCACAATGCGGCGGAAATCCGTAATGGCCGGCAGCTTTTTTGTCATGACACAAGTTTGGGCT
>Ga0164243_10002132_pt1 | contig 33127 bp, 28 predicted proteins | sample OricompcompostOP_FD_108781 | JGI IMG/M metagenome (GOLD analysis project Ga0164243, IMG submission 108781) | Organic Plus compost microbial communities from Emeryville, California, USA - Original compost - Organic plus compost (OP) | ecosystem: Engineered > Solid waste > Mixed feedstock >... | reverse complement strand
TTTAAGCGGCCGTACATACGTATCAAACTGCCCCGATAGCGGACTAGCCTGCTGGAGCGATACATAATCCCAGCGCTCGTCCTGCAACGCCGTACGGATGCTGACTTTTTCCGTTGTGGTTTTTTGACCATCCACGTTGATTTTCCGATAACTGTAAGCCGCGTTATCGGATTGTACATTGTTCCAGTGCAACGACAGGGGCGCCCCGCCGATGTACAGGTTGCCAATGAGCAGCGGCTTACCCGTTACTTCCGCCATTTCGTGGAGATATTGCTCAACGGCGTCCTCAGAAAAACTGTTTCCGATTGCCAATACCCGGAGCGTGTCTGCGGTCTGCGCATGCAAACCGCAGGCGATACACACGAAAAACAATAAAGCAACTGATCGATTAACTATACGCATGTTCAATTATAGCAAAAGCCAGTGCTTTATGCAAACGTAAAATGCGATTTTACGCATTTAACAAACGTCAGGGTGCCTGTACCGCAACTTCGTCCGTATCTGTACGCATCCAGTTGATGCGTCCCGAAAAATACATCAGCAGCGCTACTGTGATAAACAATCCGATGCTACCAAATAATAACGCCATATCCTGCAACTGGATGATCACAAAAATAAACACGTAGAATACCGTGAGTATCGCGGAGAAAATCAGCGCTACCCGGCGCCGGTGCAGCAGTTGCGCCAGGAAGCCACCAATCAAGGCAATGGTAGCCACTGAAGCGATTGCATAAGCCGCATTGAAGCCCACCTGTTCTGAAAACGAAAGCAGCAACGTATAGTACACAATCATCGCCGCACCGATGAGCACATATTGGATGATGTGTATCCGGCGTTTGGTAATCACCTCCGTAAAAAACAGTGCTACAAATGTCAGCACAATGATCAGGATGGCATATTTAGCGGTGCGTTCCGCTTTTTGGTAATGATCTACCGGTTGGAGAAACTGGATGCCGAATCCCGTGGCTTCGTGTGTTTTATCTGCCGATGCGGCTACGGGCATATCGGCAAATGTCACCGCTTCGTAGTAGTCATCGCTTCCGTCCGGTTCGATGCGCTCGCCGATGGTGGCTTGGGCGGCGGTCCATTGCTGCGGCAGCGTCCGCGAAAAGTGCGGTACTTCCCATTGGGCAGTAAAGCCTGAATCCCGGATTTCACGCTCATCGGGCAGAAACTTCCCGAAAAATTTCGGTGCACCCCAATTGCCCGAAGCCTCCACGTGGGTATGTTTGGCCAGTTGCAGGAAGCGGAGGCTCTCGCTGCCGCGAAGGTCGAGCGTCAAGGCAAAGGGAAGTTGTTCCCACGGCTCACCGGATAGCTTAGGAGCAGTCACGAGGTTATTGCTAAATACCCCGATGTCTGCATATTCCGTTTCGGGTTCGTACGCCTGTTCACCGAGCGTGATGGTTGGGCTGTTCTTAAGGCCCCGGAGGTCGCCAACGCCGATGGCGAGCCGTGCTTTCTCCCACAAGACCTGCTCGGGTGTTACATCGGCTTTAGCTAAGTCCAATGGTCCAAACCGGCCTTTCATACCCACCTTTGCCTCGTACACCGCCGCATCAAAAATACCGCGGTGCAATAGCTTGGTATCCGTTTCGGCAGCAATGTGCAAGTCTTCCGGCAGCAGGTAAAGGTGTTGGACACGCTCTTCCAGCTTTTCCACGTCACCCACTACGGTCTTGACCATCGTTTTATAAGGCACTACCAACACCGGGCCGCCCAATACCTGGGGTCCGGACCAACTGCGGCCAATTTCTGCGACTACACTCCGCTGCCGTTGCTGCCGTTCCCGGATGAGCGAAGTTACCTGGAATGAGGGAATCAGCAATACAATGGCCAACAGGCCGATTACAAAAAGTTTAAGGGTTACCGAATTATTGAGCCAGTAGCCCAATCCCGATGTCAATTGTGTTTTTGTTTCCATTTTATCAATTTTTAAAAAGCACTTTGAAATACAAAGTAAATAAGCAAAAAAATTATTGTTTCTGTTGTTTGATTAAATTTTCCAGGGTTTCCAGGTGTTTGGCAAATGCCTTTTTCCCTTTTTCAGAGGCTTGGTAACTGGTATTGGTCTTACGCCCCACGAACGATTTATTGACTTCAATGTATGCCACCTTCTCCAATGCTTTAAGGTGTGAGGCGAGGTTGCCATCGGTCACCCCCAGCAATTCCTTAAGTGCATTGAAATCGTACCGCTCATTGGCTGCCAGTACCGCCATGATCTGCAGGCGTACCCGGTTTTCAAACGCCTTGTCGAAATGTTCGAGCATCACGCTACCCTCCGGTCGTATTTGAAGTACATGATAAAGCCGTAAAGGATGTGCAGCACACCGAATCCGAGCGACCAGAAAATAATACCGTAGCCCGGCAGGCACGCTGCCAGCAGCCCCAATGCGATTTGTAGAACTCCCAAACCCTTCACGTCCCGGTAGGTATACTGCCCGCCAGCCACCAGCGCCAGTCCGTAGAAAATCAAGCAGGCCGGAGCCACCAATCCGTAGGTTCCGCGGGCAATCATGACCAGCACGAACAGGCCCCCTGTAACCAACGGCACGCCCACCGCTTTGAGTAGTCCGCGGCTTGCCGGATTCCATATACCCTGACCCTGTTTGCGGGCCTTCCGTGCGGATAGCCAAATGGCCGTGCCCACCGACAAAAGCAGTACGGTTGATGCGATCACGATCAGCTTCACCAACACTTCCTCTTCGGTTACATAGTGATCCCGGTAGCCCATTTTACTGGCAAAGCCGTATACCTCGCGGTATCCCAGTGCTGCTCCCACTAACGCATAACATCCCGCAAGAATACCTGACAAGCCACTTAGGGAGATGAATTTGGCCGATCGCTCCATCAGGTGACGGATGGAAAGCAGTTCGGATTGAAGTTGTTCGTGATTCATATAAAAAGCACTTTGAATTACAAAGTAAAGAAAGGCTTTCCATATTTACAAGGATTTTTTTGACAGAAACGGTTATTTATTTGACGTTGGGTCAACATAGCTTTCGGGGCGCTTATCCGATATTTGCAACTTTATACATAAAAACGGATGAGAACACTTCTTTTTCTCCTTATATTCTTTGGCTGGTTGGTATATTATGCTTTTACGGCAGTCTACACCGGGTTAAGCGGTGTAGACGAGCCTGCCAGGCAGTTACTGTTGGCGGCATTTACAGGTATTGGCCTTTGCGCGTTGATCAGTCCGTTGGTTTACCGCCGTTTGTCTGACAACGGTTGGCCGAGCGCTCTTGTCAAATATACCGTACATACCCTGATTGCTGTCTTCCTGGGTCAGCTGCTGATGGCTGCGGTCATGTTTATCGGCGATTTGTGGATCGGCGTCAAGGCCGTGTTTACCGGATTGCATACCGCATGGGCTGCTCCGGCATCTGCCGAAAACACCGCCATTTCCCGGAGTCCCTTTGTCGGCCAGTTCGCCATGCTTTCGGGCGGCCTGTTGTTTCTCAGCTTGCTATACGGGGTATCAAGGCGCTACCGGTATCAGGTCCGGACGGTCCGGATTCCCGTTGACGGCCTTCCGGAAGCATTTCACGGACTGCGCATCGTTCAGCTTTCGGATATCCATTCCGGCAGTTTTGACAATCCAAATGCCGTACGCAGGGGCGTAGACAAGGCCATGTCCTTAGCTCCGGATCTCATCCTATTTTCAGGAGATCTGGTTAATGACCGAGCCGACGAGTTCAAGCCCTATCTTACGATCTTCGCCCATCTCCGTGCACCGATGGGTGTTTATTCCGTATTGGGTAATCACGACTACGGCGATTACGTCCGTTGGCCTTCATCCGCAGCAAAGCAGGAAAATCTTCATCGGCTTATGCAATATCAGCGTCAAGCCGGATGGCGTTTGCTGCTCAACGAATCAGCTACCTTGCACAAAGATGGCGATACCCTTACCCTATTGGGCGTCGAAAACTGGAGCGGGCGGGCGGCATTTTCCCGGTATGGCAGCCTTGAGCAGGCGCTTTCGGGCACCCCAAGCGACAGGCCAGCCATTTTGCTGAGCCACGATCCATCGCATTGGACGGCTGAGGTGGTGGGTAGGCATCCACAGATCGTGCTTACACTAAGCGGACACACACATGGCATGCAGTTCGGTATCGAGTCGCGGTGGTTTAAATGGAGTCCGGTACAGTATTTTTACAAACAGTGGGCCGGTTTATACCAGCAAGGACGGCAGTTCCTGTACGTAAACCGCGGCTTTGGCTTTCTGGGTTACCTCGGCCGTTTGGGGATGCCCCCGGAAATCACCCTCCTGGAATTGGTACGTGCGCAGTAGGTCCAAAAAACTACGCTTAACAGCCGGCGAGGTTCGCGATCCCCTTCACGATCGCAGGCCAGTCCTGGGGGTGCAATTCATGTCCGGTACCCGCTAATGTCATCCGCTTTGATCCTTTGATCCCTTTCAACAGGGTATCTGAATTCCGGTAATGCCAAATGAGATCATCGGTCCCATGCATGATCAAGGTCGGTTGCCGGATTTCATTAAGCCGGTTATAATACACTTCCCCGCCCTGCAGCGCAGCGTGGTTGAACATACTGATGTATCGATTGGCCCGCCGGAATTCCTGTCTAATGGTGCGCTCGGTGCGCGCCCGGTCAAGCGGCTTTTGTCCGCTCATCAATGCCGCACCTTCCAACAGGTAGTCAACCACGGTGTCCTCGTTTGTCCAATCGACTGTAGCCGATTTTGCCTGGAAATCCAAAATCCGTGTATCCATTTCCGGAATCGCCGGATCGGGATCACCCCATGGGCCTGTGGCGATCAGGGTGAGCGATTCCACCCGTCGAGGGTACTTCAGGGCGGCCATCTGTGCAATCAGCCCACCGAGGGACATCCCCACGAAATGAGCTTTCTCCAAGTGATAATCATCCAGTATAGCGATGGCATCGTCCAGCAAATCGAGCAGGTCATAAGGAGCGGTTCCCGGTTCATAGGTAGTAGACCGCCCTACATCCCGGTTGTCATACCGGATAACAAAGAAGCCCCTGTCGGCCAACAGCCGGCAGAATTCTTCGTCCCAGAATAACATCGATACCGTTGCACCGGCAAGCAGGAGAACAGCCGGCTGCCCCCGTTTCCCGAAGTGTTCCGTACTGAGGGAAACATCACCATGAGATACAATTCGTTCCGAATGCTTCATGGCCGCAAATTTACAGTATAAAATAGAAAGTTACCTGTCCGCTTTGTGCGCAAGCGTACACCCACTGTCCGCTATCGAACAGCTCACATTCCCGCGAAAAAAAATATTCCACTGTTTATCAGAACCTTCCAGATTTGGTACAAAAATGTAATATGGATTGGCACGATGGCAACGATCAGCTTGGGGACGCCCGACGGAACGAAGCCACATGAATTAAGAAAAAACAGAAACAATAATTGTAAAAAAAGACATCATGAAAACGCTTGTAATTATCGCACTCTTTGCCACCGCCAACCTAGGAACTACTCTTTTTGCCCATCCGCTCAAAGCCCCCACGGCTATCCACGCGGACGACTTCAAATCAAAGATCGCCTTCCACCAAAACAACATCAGTATATTGTGGAACCAATACGACCTATCGGTTCAACGGATCCGTAACAGTGCCGGCAGCCATGCAGAACTTGAGCGCGACGAAGCTTACTTCGTAGCCGTATACCAAAAAGATTTTGACAACAACATCCGTGTGGAAGAAAGCAAAAAGATCATTGCCGAAATCAAGGCAAAGTACATCAAGGAACACGAACAGCGGTCGGCTCAAGAAGCACGCCGCATGGCCACCCTACAAACCCAGTTAAAGAACGCATTAGAACGCGAAGCCAATGCATTGAGCAAAACCAAAGAAGCCTATGCGGGTCTGACAGCTATTCCCGCCGCATTCTCGGAAGTGGAAAATTACGTAAATGAATCGATTGAGCGTGCGGACCTGCTCCTTGCCGATTCCCCCGAAACCACCATTGCGGTCCGCTGAGCGGCCGGATACCATTGACAAGCCCCCGAAAGATAGTGAGGCTACATCTTACGGCAATATGTTTCCAATGCATATTGCCGTTTGTATTCAACAGGTGTGCAGCCGACGATATTCCTGAAGTGACGGAAAAAATTAGATCGGTTGCTGAAACCACATTCAAAACAGATTGCCTCGGTGGTGTAATGCTGGTCTTCGATCAGCATCCGTTTGGCATGGCTAATCCGCACTTCGATCAAAAAATCCTTGAATGTTTTCTTGGTCATCATTTTGAAATACCGGCAAAAAGATGTTACGCTTAAATGTGCCACAGAAGCGATCTCCGGAAGCGTAATCTCTTCCCGGTATCGCGCGAGGATATAGTGGTATACCTCATTGATGCGGCCTGCTTCCTCCCGATTCACATGATGTGTAGTCCATCCCGTTGCGATTTGGGTCAATTCATCGCTGTTCGCCAGGATATGTACCATGTTCATAATTAATATCAGGCGATCCAGCCCTTCAACTGAAACCGATTTACGCATTAAGTCTACCACCTGTTTCTTGGTTTTTCCATGCACCACAAACCCATACTTTGCACGCTCGAATAATGCGTGTACAGCAGCCGACTCCCGCTTAAGCATGAAATCTTTTCCCATAAAGTCAGGAAGAAACTGTACGACGATTGCCTCCGCGGTGACATCGGGGTTTCCGAGAAAATACTTCCGGGTGCACCGCCACATGTGTGTAAGATTTTCGCCGAGTAACAGTAATTCACCCGCAGCGAAACTGCTGATGTTATCACCCACAAAACGTACCCCCTCACCCCTGATGATGTAATGCAACTCCAGTTCGGGGTGATAATGCCATACCGTACCCAGATTGGGCAGCGTATGTTGCCTGCATAGATAAGGATATTCCGCGTTGCGCGGCACCAAATGGAAGTGCGGTTTCATACTTACTGGTTAATTGGACTCATACAATGATATGGAAAAGTGTATACATATACAAATGCGCCTTTCGCGGACTCCGCAGATTCTAACCACATTCAAAATACTGTTTAACAGTTGTTTAACAAATAAAATCAAGTCAATTAATCCGCATTTCAACCAACAAAAATGATAAATCGGTATACACAGTTGCTAATCGGGTGAACAGGAGTGCGCCTCTTTCGGTAGATATTTGCAACCGTGTAATCCCATTTATTGGGAGCCGTTTGACTGAAAAACCAATATAGACAGATATGAAAAAAATGCACTTATTCTTTTTTCTCGCAACGCTCATCCCCCTGAGTGTTCTATCCCAGCAACCATCACGTACGGTTTCGGGTACCGTAATTGGCCCCGAAGGTCCTTTGGCTGGTGTATCCGTATCGACGAAGAGGGCGGGGCGTCAAGTTGCTACCGATCCATCTGGCCATTACTCCATTACTGTCATGGAATCGGATACGCTAGTTTTCAGCAATGTGGGCTATGAAACGTTACAACTGCCTACCGCCAATCTTCATACGGTTGATGCAACCCTTATACTGAGTACCGCCTCGCTCGATGAAGTTGTGGTGGTTGGCTATGGAACGCAGACACGTCGTAATGTAACCGGGTCGGTGATTAAGGTAGATATGAAACAGACAGAAAATCTGCCCAACACCAACGTCACTCAATCTCTGCGCGGCAGGGTGGCGGGGGTACAGTTTATTGACAATGGCCGGCCAGGGCAGAACGGCTCCATCTTAATCCGGGGCCCGCGGTCCCTGAGCGGCGGCAACAATCCACTCATTGTGCTTGATGGAATCTTTTTCAACGGCAGTCTTGCCGAAATCAATCCGAATGACATCGAATCGATGGAGATTCTGAAAGATGCCAGCGCAGCAGCCATCTACGGTTCCCGTGCTGCCAACGGTGTGATCTTAATCACATCAAAACGGGGTACAACAGAGAAACCGACCATTCGACTGAATGCGTTTGCAGGCATAGCAGACCGTGCTTACAAAGTGAAACTTCTTACTCCCGAACGTTATATTCAACGGAAGATTGATTACAATAAGGCAGTTGGATTACCCTATGAAAATATATCGGATTTGCTTCATCCATCTGAGCTGGCAAACTACGAAAGCGGCCATGTAGTTGATCACTGGAATGTCGTCTCCCAAAACAGTAACATCGGTTCCTATGACTTGAGTGTATCTGGCAACACCAAGCGGACAAATTACCTATTGTCATCTGCGTTAGTCAACGAAAAAGGGTTATATCTAAACGATAACATGAAACGGGTATCGGTCCGATCTAATCTCGAAACAGCAATAACCGATTGGCTGAAAGTAGGAGTCAATAGCATATATTCCTGGCGGGATTATTCTGGATTGGAACCCGCACAGGCCAGCAACATAGGTCCCTATTCAACGCCATTCTATCCAGACGGCGAACCTACCCTGAATTTATTGCCCGAAGATCAGACCAATCAAAGTAATCCGGTAAGGCGCTCGATTCTTACCACTAATGAAGAAATATGGAACAACATCTTCGCAAATCTATATGCGGTTGTCGATATCCCATTTATTGACGGATTGTCTTATCGATTAAATTACTCGCCAAATATTCGTTGGCGTCACAATTACAACTTTATGAGGCAGGATAAACACATCGCCGCCAATACCACATCGGCAGACAAGTTCAATCAGAATGATTTTGATTGGGTACTGGAAAATATCCTTACCTACACAAAACAAATCAACCAAGACCACCAGTTTGATATTACGCTCATGTATGGTACAAACCATACCAAGTGGGAATCTACGACAGCAACTGCAAGTGAACTTTCTACGGATGTCTTAGGTTGGAATAACCTCAATTTAGGAGCTGTTTTAACTAATAGCTCAGCGGCCGAAAAGACCGACGGCGTTTCTTCCATGGCCCGTTTGAATTACCAATTTAAGCGTCGCTATCTGATCACATTAACCGCGCGGCGAGATGGAAGTTCTGTTTTTGCCGCTAACAACAAATATGCGACTTTCCCATCCGCGGCTCTCGGATGGATTGTATCTGATGAACCGTTTATGGCAAATGCTAAGGGGATTGACCTATTGAAACTTCGGGTTTCATACGGCGCGGTGGGAAACCAAGCAATCAGCCCCTATCAGTCTCTTGGTCGATCCAGCATGAATCGGTATGTCTTTGGAGATGGTGGGAGTTCCTTAGTGGGTATTTATCCTTCGGGTATGGGTAATGATAACCTCAAGTGGGAAACCACATATACATTTAATACTGCCTTGGATGTCGAACTGCTCCGTCAGCGCTTAGGAGGGTCTGTCGAGGTGTACCAAACCAGAACCAACGATTTATTGGTTTGGCGGGCACTTCCACAGATGACGGGTGTAAGTGGTGTTTGGACAAACATCGGGGCTACCGGCAACCGGGGCGTAGAAGTATCCATCAATTCGGTTAATTTGAAATCTGCACAGTTCGAATGGAGCACCCAGGCTGTGTATTCGCACAACCGGAACAAGATCATCAGTCTATATGGGCCTAATTCGGAAGGAAAAGAAGAAGATGATCTCGGCAACAGATGGTTTATCGGAAAACCGATTAATGTAGCATACGATTATGTATTTGATGGAATTTATCAAGAAGGTGATGAAATACCCACCAACAGTAAACCGGGATGGGTTCGTTTAAAAGACCTGGATGGCAACGGCATCATTGAACCGACTGGCGATCGGACAATCGTTGGTCAAACCGGACAACCCAAATACCGATGGGGGCTTACCAATACGTTCCGTTACAAAGGATTCACGTTGTCTGCTTTCGTCAACGCAATGCATGGATGGATCGCTTCGATAGACTTAGATCCGGGTATCCATACACACCGCAATTATAACCGCATAGATGCCGGATGGTGGACTCCAGAAAACAAATCAACTAGCAGCCCATCGGTAACCTACCTCAATCCGTTGGGTCATGCGTACTACCGAAGTCGAAGCTTTGTCCGCATTCAGGACGTCTCATTTGCTTACGACTTTTCGGGAGCCCGATTCTTGGACAAACTCAACTTAAATACGTTGCGCGTGTACGTAAGCGGAAAAAACCTATACACCTTTACAGACTGGCCCGGAGCCGATCCAGAAAGTGGAGCAAACCAAAACGGGATACCCGCTTCCCGTACATTCACACTTGGAATTAATGTTGCATTGTAAAAAAAATGCCATGAAAACGACACTATATACACTTTTTATTACGTGGATCTTCCTATCTTGTAACAACGATTTGCTTCGGGAGGATCCCCTGATTCTCAATTCGGACAACGTCCTTGTATCCAAACAAGGATTTCAGAATTACATCACTGCATTGCATTACGGTGCACGGGATGAATTGGTAAAATACGATTACCTACCTTGGTATATGAATCTGCAAGTGGGCACGGATGTGATCAATAATGGGGAAAAAGCAACTCCCAATTTCAAAAACTGGGAAACCTTCCTGACACCGGTCGCTGCATGTGTGGAGCGTTATTGGCATTGGGCCTATGCCGATATGCTGCCCCGTGCAAATGCCGTCATTGTATATGCGAATAAAGTAGAAAACGAAGGCATTTGGGATAATGAAGCAGAAAAAAATGCGGTGATTGCGGAAGCTAAATTTTTCAGAGCGTATGTACATAATTTACTTGCTAACTTGTATGGAGGCGTACCGATAGTTGATACCATCTTTTCAGGTCCGAAAGTAGATTTCGTACGGAATTCTAGAAAGGAAGTATATGAATTTGCAAAAGAAGATCTTGAATTTGCAACCCAATGGCTCCCACCAACGGTCAGCAAAGAAAATGAAGGAAGGATCGTAAAAGCAGCAGCAGACCATCTTTTGACGGAAGTTTATCTCAGTTTGGAGCAATACGACCAAGCCATAGAAAGCGCCTCCCGGATTATCAATTCGGGCCTTTATAAGCTGATGACGGAACGGTTTGGTGTTGACGCCGACAAACCCGGAGATGTGTTCTCAGATCTATTCAAGACTGGTAATCATAACCGCAGTTCAGGAAATATGGAATCGATTTACGTTTGGCAATTCGAAGATCAAATACCCGGAGGATATTCTACGACATTTCAAGGTGGAAACCCCACGCTTCGATATTGGGTTCCGTTTTATGTCAACGTAAAGGATCCAGATGGAAAACCAGGCATGATCGTAGCGGATAGTCTAGGCCGCGGGGTCGGACTATGCCGGCCCACCAATTACTTCTTATATGATCTTTGGAAAGATAATTGGGATAACGACATGCGCAATTCGTCCTATAACATCCGGAGAACCTATTATTATAACAATCCAGCATCCGCCTACTTTGGTCAGCAGGTGAAAAAAGAACACATACAAAATCAGGATACCTTCCAGATGATCTATCCAACTATACGGAAAGTAGAAGGTAAAATCGGATGGTTGGGCAGGGATAATCCGGTGCGGGCCGGTTTGACGAGCTCAGATTTCATCGTATACCGCTTGGCCGAAACTTACCTATTACGTGCGGAAGCCTACCTGAAAAAGGGTGATCTACTCTCGGCTGCTGCGGATATCAATCAGGTACGTGTACGCGCCCATGCCAAGCCTGTTGAACCTGGTGAAGTCGATTTAGACTACATCCTGGATGAAAGAGCCCGCGAGCTGATTGCAGAAGAACCCCGGCACCGCACACTCGTACGTACCGGCAAATTGGTAGAGCGTGTTAGGAAACATGCTATGCTGGATGAAACACGCACAACCATACAGGATCACCATGAATTTTGGCCAATCCCACAGGTGGCAATCGACGCCAATATCGGTGCTAAACTCGAACAAAACCCCGGTTACTAATAGAGGCAATACAAAACAATAAAATAACTATTTTTCCATGAAGAAACCCCTTTTTTATATACTATTGGCTGTAATCGCCCTACCTGTGATGTCGCAAGACAAAAAACATATTCGCCCTATTCCAGGTAAAAAGCACGAAGTTAAGTTTCAGAAAATGGGACCGGAAGAAATCAAAACGTATGAAACCAAGCTCATGCGACAGGTTGCGGACCTCGCTCTGATACCACCCAGAATCAACACTTCGCCACTTCCCGAATATGATTATGATACGCAACACTATGTGATGTCGCTTACGATGGAACGAACAACTAAAGGCCGTATTTGGCTCGCATGGATAGGCGAATGCGACTGCCCAAGCTCTTATTTGTTGGCAGCCACCAGTGACGATAATGGTGAAACCTGGTCCAAGCCGCGTTTGGTTATTGACGGGCGCTCTTCATCGATACCCATCCAAAGAACCGTTATCATTGGCAATTTCTGGACAGATCCATCCGGAAAACTTTGGTTATTCTTTGATCAGACCATGAATCATTTCGATGGTAGAGGTGGGCTTTGGGCAATTGTTTGTGAGAATCCGGACGATGAACACCCAGTATGGTCCGAACCCAAGCGCATTTCGCACGGCGCGATGCTTAATAAGCCTACAGTACTGTCAACAGGTGAATGGGTATTGCCATCTTACCTGTTGCAGAATGAAGGGTTCGGTCCTTTTAAGGGCACGTTTCCCGAATTGGATCCCTACCGGGGCGTAAACGTGCTGGTATCTACGGACCAAGGAAAAAACTGGGAATTGCGGGGTATACGCACGTTCTCCAACCCGGATTGGCATGAAGCAATGATAGTGGAAAAGAAGGACGGCAAACTGTGGATGATGACACGGACACGAAAGGGGATCATGGAATCGTTTTCTGGAGATAAAGGGTTTACTTGGTCAGAACCCTCTTTTACAGCAGCCGAGATTCAACATCCAAGTTCCCGGTTTTTCTTTCGGCGGTTGAAGTCCGGACGCATTCTCTTGATTAAAAATGGCAAAGAATTGCATAAAAATGAAGGACGAAACTATTTCAGTGCGTGGCTCTCAGACGACGATGGCCAAACATGGAAAGGCGGACTAGTCATAGATGATCGGGAAAACGTCACTTATCCCGATGGGTTTCAAGCACCCGATGGCACTATTTATATTACCTACGATCACAACCGTGGCCCCGGCGAGATTGCATTGGCCAAATTTACCGAAGATGATATTCTAGCGAGCAGGATTATCAATCCGCAATCCAAATTGAAAATGACCGCTGTTCGACCACTCACAAAAAAGAAATGATCACAGAAATTTTTCCACCCCTATTAATCATTTTCTTCATCGCCCTGGCTATCGCCTTTCAACGGTATCCGAAGCTCAAGGGTTTCAGCTACACGATGGTCATCCTCGCCAGCTTTACGGCGGCGGTCAGCTACCCGCAGTACTTCACCAAATGGGGCAGCTTTGACCTGTCCGCCCTTATTACACCTTCCATACAGTTGATCATGTTCGGTATGGGTACCACGATGGGTATAGCCGACTTCGTTGGCGTGGTCAAGACCCCAAAAGGGGTATTCATCGGTGTGGTCAGCCATTTTATCATCATGCCGCTGCTGGGTTTTACACTGGCCAGTTTCAGCGGGTTCGAGCCGGAAATCGCCGCAGGCATTATCCTCATCGGCTGCTCGCCCAATGGGATGGCGTCCAATGTCATTTCTTATTTAGCAAGGGCCAATGTTGCACTATCTATCACCATTACCGCCGTTTCTACAATGCTTTCTCCATTTGTTACCCCGTTCCTGATGAAGGCGCTCGCTGGCGCATTTATCGAGATCAATGCGTGGGAAATGATGTGGGATATTATGAAAATGGTCATCCTGCCCATTGCGGCCGGGTTGCTGTTCAACCGGCTTTTCCACGGCAAGGTAGTATGGCTGGACCGTGTGATGCCCTACGTCTCGATGTTTGGCATCGCCTTCTCCATTGTGGTCATCGCCGCGGCGGGCCGTGACAACCTGTTTTCCATTGGTCCGCTTCTGCTTTGCCTCGTCCTCGTACATAACCTCTCCGGTTATTTCCTCGGCTATTGGTCGGCCCGGCTGTTTAAAATGAGCGAGCGCGATTGCCGTACCGTGGCCATCGAAGTAGGCATGCAAAATGGCGGACTGGCATCGGGGATTGCCAAAGAAATGGGCAAACTCGCAACCATCGGATTGGCACCTGCCATCTTTGGACCATTAATGAACATTACCGGATCCATATTAGCATCGTGGTGGCACCGCAAAACACCAAAAGATTGATGGCAGGGCGCAGGGATATTTATTACTGGAAGTCTGATCGGATATTCGCTTCCGGGAACACACGCAATACCGATACCACACCGCTGGACCAACTCGGTGGGCAGGTGGCGGATTACCTGTCAACTCATTTCAAAACGGGCCTCATGAACGTAACGCCAGCTCATGGGCAGGGAAATCACATCACATTTACGGCTACTTATCCCGATGGTGACTACTTCGTCCGGTTGGAATATGGCTCGGAACGCGATAACTACATGGCCATCGAGTCAGAAGTCATGGCAAGGGTCCGAGCATTGCATGTGCCCTGCCCCGCGATCTATCTCACGGATGTATCGCGTACCGCGGTGCCCTTTGCCATCCAGGTGATGGAATTGATCAACTGTCGCGACCTGAACCATCAAAGCCATGGCGATGGCCTCGATACTCTTGGCATCGCCCATGAAATCGGCCGGTATATTGGTCAGTGGCAGGCCCTAACGCCTGAAAAGTTCGGCTTGTTTGATGTGGAAACCTTCCTATCCGCCGGTCACCTCCAAGGGTACCATGCCAGCTATCGCGATTATTTCCTACTGAACCTCGAAGAGCACCTGGGCTTCCTCGTAACGACCGAGTTCATCAACCCGTCAACAAGACAACACATCCAGGGGTTAGTAGCTGACCATGCCTCGCTGCTTGAGCTCGACCGGGGATGCTTGGTGCATAAAGACCTTGCCTTCTGGAACATACTGAGTGACGGCCAACGAATCTGTGCATTTATCGATTGGGACGACGCCATCAGCGGTGATCCTACGGATGACCTGTCACTCCTGGCTTGTTTTCATACCGGTGCAATGGTATCTGCTGCCATCCGTGGCTATGTGGAGGAGCGCCCGTTACCGGATCATTTTGAAAAACGGTTTTGGCTGCATTTGCTACGCAATATGATCTTCAAGGCGGTCATCCGTGTGCGGGGCAATTACTTCGACATGCCGGACGACTTCTTTATGAATAACGGCACTCATGACCTGAAGCACTTTACGCTGGCACGCATTCACAGCGCCTGTGAGGGCCTGCAGCATAAAAAAGATATTTCGACGCTATGAGTACAACACACATACGGGAGCATGCCTTCTCCCTTGGAACATGGATCAGCACCGGCTCGCCCGTGGTAGCTGAATTAGCCAGCCAATATGCGTTTGATTGGATACTGATCGACTTCGAGCACGGTGCCACGTCGGATGCATCGATGCCGGAGATTCTGCGGAGTGTTTCCCATCGTCCGCCCGCAGTCATTGTACGCGTACCGGAATTGCTGCCATCGCTGATTGCCCGCGCGCTGGACTGGGGTGCCGATGGCATTATGCTGCCCCATGTCCGTTCCGCACAGGAGGCAGCTCAATGCGTGCAGGCGATGCGGTATCCACCAGATGGGTGTCGCGGCTACTCTTCTTCGGTAAGAGCTTACGGTTATGGCACGGTCCCTCCCGCCGACCCAGCCAAGGTACATCCCCTGTTGTTTGCGCAGATCGAAGATTTAGCAGGCGTAAACCAGAGTGAGGCCATCGCGGCGGTAAACGGGGTGGATGTACTGTTCGTAGGTCCTGCCGATCTCAAGCTTGCGCTGGCAAACGAGACGGTGCCTGAGAAGCCAACGTTTGACGATACGCTCCACCGCGTGGCAGCCGCCGCTGCCAAGCATGGCAAACGGGCCGGTATCCTGCTCAGGGATCATCTACAGGTTGACACCCTGCTAACACTGAGGTATTCCTGCATTGCCGTCGATTCCGACCTGGCATTGCTGCGGCAGGGCTACGAGCGGCTTATCCGAAACTTCGGCCATCAGGAAGATTGAATAACCAATGACCGTACCGTCAGCGTTTCACGGCGGTACGGTATCGTTTGCCGATCGTTCCATCTTCGGATTGCTCCCTTACGGTGGAGCTACGCGGTTTATCCAGATGATAAAACCACAAAGTGCGCTGACGCCTTATTTTCAGAACAGATTAAATCGCGTATCTTGCTGCGGAGACATATTTTAAAAATTTGTCCCCAAAAGCAGGCACCGGTTGTCTCAGGTATAAACAAAAAATAAAAATAAAATTATTTTGCAATGAAAGAATTTTTGATGTTGATCCGCGAAGACGCCAACTACGACGAGCTATCGGCGGAAGAAATGCAAGCCTGTATCGAGAAACATTACCGTTGGGTGGAAGAGCTCAGGGAAAAAGGGCAATTTAAGGAAGCACAGCCGCTGGAAGCCGGTGGTGCCCACATCCGTGGCAAGCAGCGCATCGTATCCGACGGCCCCTTCCTGGAAGGCAAGGAATGCGTCAGCGGCTATTACATTCTCTTAGCCGAATCGTTGGAAGAAGCGATCGAGATTGCCAAGGGGAATCCCGATCTGGATTGGGACCGCGCGGTGGAAGTGCGCGAAATCATGCCGATGGAAGACTGATCAACCCATGGACACCAGCGGACAACTTGCGGCGCACTTTTTCCGTGAACACTCGGGCAGGATGGTTGCATCCCTTGCCCGGGTGTATGGTATGGAGCACCTGGATACCATTCTCGATGCGGTACAGGATACGTTCGAAACGGCATTGACACACTGGCGTTACCACGGCCCTCCCGAACACCCGCGTGCATGGCTCTCACGGGTTGCCCACAATAAGCTGATCAACGCGCTAAAGCGTACCTCGCGATACAGTCACGTGGACGAAATGGAAATACAGTTGCAGGGTGTCTCCGCTACCGATCCGGATCCTGTGCTGACAGATGAGGAAAGTACCGATGGCCAGATCCAATTGCTGGTTGCATGCTGCCATCCGGCACTTGGTGAGCGTGATCGCATCCTCATCACCCTGCACATTCTTTGTGGCTTTGGAATACCGGAACTGGCCAACGCCCTGCAAATGAAAACGGAAGCCGTTAAAAAAGCACTGCAGCGCAGCAAAGCACGGTTGCGGCAAAAAGCGCTCAAGCTGGGCCGGCAGGCACTTACGGACGCTGCCCGGCAGTCGGCCACCGTCTGCATGATCCTTTACCTCCTATTTAACGAAGGCTATAAAGCCACACGCGATACCAAAGGCATTGACTCTGACCTCTGCTATGAAGCCCTTCGCCTTGCCAGGTTATTGCGGTCCGTAGCCCCTCCCCAAGCGGAAGTGGACGCACTCCTGGCGTTGATGTTTTTCGGTGTTGCCCGCTTCCCTGCGCGGCTGGCAGCCTACGGCGACTGGATACCGCTGGAAGCACAGAACCGCGCGTTGTGGGACCGGAAGCTGATCACAGAAGGGTTCCACTACCTCGATCAGGCACGGCAAAGCGGCTGTGCGGGCAAGTACTACCTGGAAGCACTGATCGCCTCACACCATTGTGCAGCACCCCATTTCGAAGCGACCGACTGGAAGGCCATCCATCAGCTGTACCAATTGCTGGAAAGTCTTGAACCTGCCTCCACACTCATCCGCCTGAACCGCATTATTGCCAAAAGCTACGCGCTGGGGCCACTCCCGGTCATTGCGGAGCTGGAAACCATAGCTACGGATGAAAACCCCGGAACCGCCTTTCTTCTTGCCGCCACGAAAGGACATGTTTATGAGCGTGCGGGAAACACCGCCCGTGCGCTTACAGCTTATGAGGACGCCCTATCCCTTGCCCAGAACCCCTTGGATAGCCAACTGATCCGGAAACGGATGCAAACATTGAAAGATTGAAGTATATCCTTTTTAGTAACTTAGCCTCTTCAAAAGGTAACGTACATCGGGCATTCCCGCACGGTGATACCGTTGCAGGCAGTTAAAAAATCCGCATCATGTCCAAAAAATTTAAAGTTGGCGATAAAGTAAGCTGGAATTCAGAAGCTGGCCGCGTTTCGGGTACCATCATCCAGGTGCACACCGCAAATTTCAATTACAAAGGTTATACCCACCATGCCACCGAGGCAGATCCACAGTATGAAATCAAAAGCGACAAATCAGATCACATCGCTGCCCATAAAGGTTCGGCACTGACCAAAAAGAAGTAGGCATGGCAATTTCGCAGACGACCCGCGGCTGGATCAACGGGTTCATAGGTGTCGGCCTTTTCAGTGGTTCCCTGCCCGCTACGCGTGCTGCAGTACTCGACTTCCATCCGGTATTCCTCACGCTGGCCCGCGCCGGCATTGCGGGGTGCTCGCGCTAGCGGTGCTGTTGATTTCGGGTGAAAAGCGCCCTGCGCGAAACCACCTCTTTCCCCTGGTCGTCGTAGCCATCGGGGTGGTGGTGGGCTTTCCGTTGCTGAGTGCGCTGGCCTTACAGTACCGGGGGCTGGCACAGGGCGGCATCGCCTCGGTGGGTCAGTTGCAGCTGCTGCAGCCATTTTTCGGCCTGGCACTCGCGGCAACGTTGCTTCACGAACACGTAAGCCTTGGCATGCTAGCGGTTACCGTGGGTGTGATTGCCTGCGTATACGCATCAAAGAAATATGCCAGGTAAAATCAGTTGTTTATTCCTTTTAAATGCCCGTTATGCGGTTTGAATGAGAAATAGGAACCGCCGGCCGCCGTTGTTGAAGCAGAGGTAAAATGAAGAAACAATCAACGCGGCAGCTCAACGAAAAATGTGGTGCCCGGTGTTCCATCGGCATTACCTTCAAACCATATCCGGCCACCGTGCGCTTCCACAATTTGTTTGGAAATAGCCAATCCCAAACCAAACGGTTGCTCGCCTTCCGTACCCTGGCGGCGCGCATCGGTAAACATATCGAATACTTTGGTACGCAAGTGTTCCGGTATCCCGATACCTTGGTCTCTGACGGAAATAAGTACATGGTTCGGGTTAACCTCAAGCGATACAACAATCCGTTCGCCCGGTGAACTGAATTTGATGGCGTTTCCGATCAAGTTGTTAAAAACACGCCACAGCTTTTCGCGGTTGGCAACAATGAGAGACGGGTGGCTATGCAACGTGATTAGTTGGTTTTTTGCGGCTGCTTTAACCGCCATCTGGTCCACGCAATAATGAAGTAGCCGGTCCAGATCTACGGTATCCTTAGGCAGATCGTCGGGCCGTTCGTGCGTATGCAGGAGGTCGTTTACCAAATCGAGAGCGTCTGCTGCTGATTTGTGAACCAATTTAAGCATTTTTTGTTCGTTGATCGGCAGGTTGTCGGCCTCAAGCATCAACGATGCAGCGGAGCCGATTGCGCCGATGGGATTACGCAGATCGTGCGCCACAATACGCATCATCCGGCCGTTCTCTGCCTGGCTCTGCTCCAAGGCGTTTAATGTGATCAGCATTTGCTGATTTTGTTCGACGATCTGCGCATTCAACCGCCGGGATATCTTCAGTGTCCGCCGAATGACCACACTAATGCCAATCGCCAGGACACACCCTACCACCGCCAATACTAGAAAAAACGTTTGGTACCTTGCTCTTTCCGCCAGCCGCTCAAATTGCTGCTCTTTGATGGCATAATCCAGGTAATCGATACCCGCACTATTGTCCAGTTGCTCCTGCTCATCAAACAGCGCAATCAGTAATTGGCCATAGCTTGCCGCTTCTTGTTGCTCGTTGCGCGATGTGTGTAGGTCAAACAATTTCCGGGCAAATAGCCGCCTGTAAAACAGATACTCATGATTCTTGGCGATTTCCAACCCGCGGCGATAATACGCAGCGGCCCGATCCGCATCATCCGGTACAAAATAGTCAGCTATTTCCACCAGCATATCCATACTAACATAGTAAAGCTGTTTCCGGATGGCTCGATTAATGACACTATCCCACAGCGCAATCCCCCCTTTCCGATCGCCTTGCTCGATCAACTCTTTCGCGATCAGGTGATCCAGCGCGATCAGCACGCGCGCGTCATTATACCGGCTTGCAATGGCTGTAGCCTCCCGGATGTACTGCCGTTTCTCCTCAAGCGGAATCTGCGTTGGAAACCACAACAGGTAATTATATATCACCAAAGACAGGATCGAATCGTTCGAAAGCTGATATCCGAGTTTGAGGGCCGACCTGAAATACTCAAGGGATCGTTGGTCTTTTCCCAGTTGTTTGTATACGCCACCAATGTTCATGGCAGTCTGCACTTGGTTGACCGAATCATCCAACCGGGTGTAGGCCAAGTTTGCATCGTTATAATACTTCAGCGCCAGCTGTTGGTTCCCTTTGATGTCGTATACCACTCCCAGGTTGTTAAGGGCATCTGCTTTCCCTTTGTCGTAATCCAGGCTGTCCGCCAACCGACGTGCACGTACGGTATAGTAAAAAGTGGTATCTGCACTTGTTTCATATGAAATCATCGCCAGGCGATTCAGCGCATCTACCAAGGCCTCGCTGTCCGCGATTCGTCCCAGTGACCGTTTTAAGCCGGCGGCTTCATCCACCTGCGCAGATACCACCTGAGCGCTGAGTAGGCATACGGCCATCCACATCCGCGTAAGACGTTTCCCATTGGTCTTCATCGGTATTATTGATGTACCACTAAGGTAACACAATTTTAGGAAACTAGATTATTCCACACCACATGCAATTGACTACACCCGGAGGCGCCCTACCAGACATCCCGCCAACCTCCAAATGGCCAGTGCAGTGTAAAAAGCAGGTTTTTACAAACGCTATGCCCTTCGTTTGATGATCGACTGCACCAATGCTGTATAGCCATCAAATTTTTCCTGATAATAACTAGCCATTGCTTCGTCGGGAACATAGGTTTTTCCGGGGGTAACCATCTGTCCACAAGCCACGTGATAATCGGGGTAGAGGCCAATGCCGACAGCAGCCGTTATGGCCGCACCCAAACAACCGGTTTCTGCCACCTGTACGCATTCCAGCGGTATCTGCAAAACGCTCGAAAGCAATTGGGAGAAAACGGGGCTGCGGGCACCACCGCCGGTAAACCGTGCGCTGTGGATTTCCGGACCGATCGAACGAAGCCGCTGCACGTGGGCTAAGTGGCTGAATGCAATCCCTTCATAAACCGCCTGTAACATATCGTCTTTCGTATGCGAACCCGAAAGGTTGCAAAATCCGGAACGGATAATTCCCTTCAGGTTGTTACCGTGCAAAAAGGGCAGGAACAGCACATCCGAGTCGACTCGGCCCCGATCTGCAAGCCTTTTATCGCAATAGGCAAAAACGGATGTGCCCTTCCGATTGCATTTCTTTTTCGCTCTTTTCATAAATTGATTAACAAACCACTCAAGGTTTGTCATGGCAGTGGGACTTGCCTCCACGGCCAATTGCAAAATGGGGTCTGCAAACAGGGAAACCATGGCCAATTCTTTGGTTTGAATTTGTGCATCAGACAGCAAGCAGTTGACGCTCCAGGATCCGGAAATGAGGGTTACCGCACTGGGATGGATTGAACCGCAGCCTACCATATTCGCAACCAGGTCAATCATTCCGGCAACCACGGGTATCCCTTCGGGTAATCCGGTTTGATGCGATGCTGCCTGACTGACCCTGCCGATCACCTCCTTGCTGTGCCGGGGTTGGGGGAGTGTTGTCTGTGCGCCGAAGAGTCCGAACAGGTTGAACAACTCCGCGTTCAGCTTGCGATCTTCCATGGCCATCAGATTCGTAACCGAGAGGTCCGAATAATCTGTCGAAACCACCCCCGTTAAACAATAATTCAGGTAGTCTTTGCAGAAAAACACCGTTCTGAGGCGCAGATAGGTCGATAAATCATGTAGGCGTAACCAAGCTAACAACGAATTGGTCTGACCCGGCCAGCAATATTGCCTTGAAAACGGGAGCGCAGCTGCAGACACCCCTTCGTCGTTCCACCGTTGGCAAATCGCTTCGGCCCTGAAATCCAGTGACTGGATGCCCACCACTGGTTTGCCATCGCCATCCAAGCCATAAAGACCATTTCCATGGCCGCAAACACCCACCGCCAAAATGGCCGATGAGGCAATGCCTGCAGCTTGAATGGCTGCACGGATGACACCGGCCACGCCCATCCATAATTCGTTGAGATCGTATTCGTAATAGCCCGGTTTGGGCAGTATTGTTTTCATACGGCCCGAAGCGGTACCCATGGATTGCCCGGTCAAGGAAAAGATGGTTGCCTTACATACGGTGTTACCGCAATCTATCCCCAATAGATACGATTCCATGCATTCACTTTTTAGGTTACCAGCAACTCAAATATAACTGCTCAATTTCCGACATTGTCGGTACCACCGGATTGTTTTGGGGGCTTCCGGACGCCAGGGCATCAGCAGCCATTTTACTGACCGACTGCTCGAACGTGGTCCGTGATACGCCGATGCAATCGCGTAATCGCGGAACATTTAGCTGCCGGTTCATCGCTTCCAATTCGTATACCAATGCATCGGCCGCCTCTATATCGGTCAATTCAGGCGCTGCGATGCCCATGGTCCGTGCCGCGGTTGCGTAGCGCGCTACGCAACCCGCTACTGAAAACCGGGTAACCGTTGGCAACAAGATTGCATTGGACAGGCCGTGGGCCAAATGATACACTGCACCCAATGGGCGGCTCATGCCGTGAACGAGACAGACACTGCTGTTGGAGAAAGCCAGTCCGCCCTGGCAGGCTGCGATGGCCATCCCTTCACGCGCAACATGGTCTGCAGGGCAGGCATAGGCCCTGAGCAGGTGCTGGCCTACGAGCCCGATACAAGATAACGCAATCGGGTCCGATAAGGGATTCCGCTTTTTTGATACATACGCCTCCAACCCGTGAGTAAGGGTATCTATGCCGACGTATGCGGTGAGTTGGGGAGGCATGGTCATCGATAACCGATAATCTACCAACGCAATATCCGGTAAAAGTGCATTGTCAAATAGCATCATCTTAACCTGCCGCAGTTCATCGGTGATTACGGCTACCCGTGTTGCCTCGCTCCCTGTACCGGCGGTGGTGGGCACGGCAATCAGTGGCATGCCGGGGTTTGGAACCAGATGATACCCGGCATAACGGGTCAATGGCCCGATGTTGGTTGCCAATATCGAAATAGCCTTTGCCGCATCGATGGGGCTTCCCCCGCCCAGTGCAACAATCGCATCACAGGAATGCTGCCGCAGCAACGCAAGCCCTTCCAGTACGCTGCCCATCGTAGGGTCGGGAGAAATACGGTGGAAAACGACACTCTTGATACCGGCCTCTGAAAGGCTGCTAATGGCCTCACGGACCAGCCCTTGCTCCCAAAGGTATCCATCGGTTACGACCAGCACGTTGGTACCCTTCAACCCTTTGACCAGTTGGGGCAACTTTCCGAATGTCCCGCCACCGGCAATGATTTGCCGGGGTGCGTTGAAGTCATAAGCAGTTACGATCGGTTGTTCCATTACCATCCATTTATCCGTTCATAGTTCGTATCCCACCGGGAAAGCAATACCTTTTGGCGGGTATAGAAAAGTATTCCTTCGGTTCCCTGAAGGTGCAGGTCGCCGTAAAACGATTGGTTCCAACCCGAAAACGGGAAAATAGACATCGGCGCCGGAACACCCACGTTTACGCCGATCATCCCGCATTTCATTTCCCGTGCAAATTTCCGTGCCGCACCACCGTTACGGGTATAGATCGTTGCACCGTTTCCAAAAGGTAGTTTGTTTGCTAAACGAATGGATTCATCCAGCGTTGTTGTGTGTACGATCGACAATACGGGACCGAAGACCTCCCGATGGAACACCTCCATATCGGGGCTTACCTCATCCAACAACGTAGGCCGTAAGAAAAAGCCATCGGTGTCTTGGTACGTGCGTCCATCGCACATCGTTTTGGCACCCTGCGAAACGGCATGTTCAATCGTATCGGATATACGATCTCTTGCCGGCCCGTCAATGACGGGGCCCATCTGCACATCCAACTGGCCAGTTGTATCGCCAACTGCCAGTTGATCAACGGCCACCTTCAACTTCTGCAGAAATGCGGAGCCGGTTCCATGTGGAATCATCAGCGTCGATCCGGCCATGCAACGCTGGCCGGCACATCCGAATGCTGCCCCAACCACCGCCCGGACCGCCGAATCAAAATCGGCATCGGGCATGACTACGTGGACGTTTTTAGCGCCCCCACCTGCCTGAACACGTTTGCCGCGACTGGTACCCAGTTGGTACACCCGCAAGGCAATTTCAGAAGAGCCTACGAAACTAATGGCGGCAACATCCGGATGCACACACAGTGCTTCCACCACTTCACGACCGCCGTGTATCACATTAAATACCCCCGCCGGGAGATCTGCCTGCACCAATAAGTCAGCCAGATACAATGCCGTTAATGGTACCTTTTCGCTTGGCTTCAATACAAAGGTATTTCCACAGGCAATCGCCAGTGGGAACATCCACATGGCCACCATAGCCGGAAAATTAAACGGACTGATACCCACGCATACGCCCAAGGGTTCGCGCATGGTCAATCCGTCCATCTCGGATGCAAGCTGCCCCAGGTTTTCTCCCTTTGTCAGGTGCGCTATGCCGCAAGCAAACTCAACCACTTCAAATCCACGCCGAATATCGCCCCTTGCTTCCTCAATGGTCTTTCCATTCTCTATGGTTATCATCCAGGCAATGTGTTCCATATGCTGGGCAAGCAGCTCCCGGTAGCGAAAGAGGATATCAGCCCGCTTGGGTGCTGGAACCGCTGCCCAGGATGGGAATGCTTCTTTGGCCGCTTTTACGGCCCGGTCCACATCATCCGCGGTGCCGCAAGGCGTATGGGCGATCACCTGCCCCCTGGACGGGTTATAAACCGGCGTGGTGCCTCTGCTGCCGCTGTCTGTCCATTGGTTGCCCACCAACAGCGGCACATGGCTAAACCGATCGATAAAATCAGTTGCTTTTTCCATCGGTTGAATAGATTTGCCAGGCCTCTTCCGGAGTAGCTCCCTTATGGATCATGTGCATGAACGCCTTTACGATTTGTGACGGGTTCGGATGTTGGTAAATATTCCTGCCGTATACCAAACCCATGGCCCCTTGCTGCAAATACCCATAACTTCTTACAAACAAATCTTTTAAATCTGCTTTGCCGCCGCCGCGCACCAACACGGGGCACCGGGCGGCTTCCACCACTTCGTGATAATCTTCGACATGGTCGGTCGGGTCGGCCTTAATGACATCTGCCCCCAGTTCCCGTGCCTGCCTAACCAAAGGAACCACCAACTTTTTATTCCCATCCACTTGGTATCCGCCGCGGCTGTCGTTTCCTTTCATCACCAAAGGTTCGATCATCATGGGCATCCCATAGCGATCACATACCCCGCGGAGCCTGCTGATGTTCCGCAGGCTTGCCCGGTGAAGCGCGGGTTCGCCCGGCACTAAAAGCAAATTAACCACGATGCAGGATGCATCCATACGTAAAGCCTCCAGTATCGGCTCTTCCTCGTTCTGCAGCTCGCTAAACATCACTTTGTGTGTCATGGCATTATATGGATTTCCATAGTCGACCCGCATCACCAATGCAGGTTTTGACTTACCAGGTGTGCGTTGCAAAATATCGCTTTGCCCATAGTTGGTCTGTATGGCGTCCGGACCGGCACTCACCAAACTGCGGACAACCGATTCCATATGCTCCAGTCCGTCCAAGAAGTCGTACTCATTAAAAACACCGTGATCTACGGCCACATCCAGGCATTTGCCGGACTCATTGAACATCCGATTTAATCGGACCTTTGTTGATTGATACATAATTAGTTGATGTTAACTTGATGTTTTTCCTGTAAAATGGCTATTGTTCGTGTTATTTCTTGCGCTTCGACACCCCGCAGTCCCTTTACGCCCGCAAATAGGGTGGCCAGTTCTTCCAACAGCGGGCGGCTTACGGCGCCGGTAAAGGCCATCACCGTACGGCGAAGGATGAGGTCATCCAGGTGTACCACGTATTCGGATCGGATCAGGAATTCGATTTCACGGTACGTATATTCGGGCAGGGACCGCAGCGGCCGGTCTTCGCCCGCACTGCAAAAATCACAGACTGCTTCGGCCGTGGTACCGTAGCGCGCCAGCAGTAACCGCAGGCGCTGATCGGCAAGTGCCGGATGTAAACGTTTCATCTTCGCAAGCCATGCATTCCTAGCCACGTCGGTCGTCGGAAAGTCCTTACCGCCACCGATCGGCGTTTGCTCGCTGTCGGCAACCACAGGTACGTTTAAGTAAGCCGCGATCTGTGAAGTGGCGATGGCTGAAAAGGCACGAAAAGTAGTCCATTTACCACCTACCAGTGAATAGACCGGAAACCGGCGCTTACCCGCGGGTGGCAGCGTCCGGATGGCATGATCGCGGGATATCTGCGCCGTAACGGCTGCTCCCGAATGTGGCAGTGGGCGCACTCCTGTAAACCGGAATATAATTTCCGAAGGCTTGATATCGATGGAAGGAAACACCTGTTTAACAGACTCCAGCATATATGCCACCTCCCAGGGTTCGCAGACCACCTTATCGGGGTGGTCTATACGTACATCGGTAGATCCCACCAATACGTTGCCATGTATGGGGAAAAGAATGCAAATACGTCCTTCCGCATTTTCATAAAAGAGCATCTGACCCTTCGCGGCCTCATAGAGCTCCCGGTTACTGATAACCAAGTGCGAGCCCTTTGTACCGCCGATGAACGATGTTTCGCCTTCCATCGATAAGTTGGTTTGGTCAATCCATGCACCCGTCGCATTGACCACCACTTTCGGAATCACCTCAAAGGCTTCGCCCGTGAGATGGTCTTGCAGCACGACCCCACCGTTTGGTGTCAGCTGTGCGAGGCTGCAGTAATTCAGAAAGGCGCACCGCGGGTTTATCTGCAACGCGTCATTGACCAACTCTACGCAGAGGCGTTCCGGATAAGATATCCACGCATCGTAATACGTGGCAGTGGCGACCACAGCCGGGTTAAGTGCCGGCCGGTACCGTAGCGACTCCGCTTTGGACCACAGTCGATGTTTCGGCATCATCCGGTGGCGGCGCGTATACCAGTCGTATGCAGTTAATCCGATTTTGACCAACAGCGCACCCCGGTTTACCGACTTCCCTTTTAAGCCAAAAAAAACCTTCATGGCATTGAAAATACCCGATGTTCGATGAAAAATGGGGATTGTCGTTGCCAGCGGCTTCACGTAGTGCGGTGCGTTCCGTAGCAGGAGATTTCGCTCTTTCAGACTTTCCCGTACCAAACGCGTCTCCCGGTTTTCCAGGTAGCGCAACCCCCCGTGAATCATTCGTGAAGGTGCCGAACTGGCGCCCGCAGCGATATCCGATTTGTCTACCAAAAGCGCATCGATGCCCTGGAGCGCAAGCTCGCGCAGCAACCCCACCCCATTGATTCCCGCGCCAAGGATCAATACCGGTATTTCCGGCTGGCTTTGAAAACGAGCAATGGTTTCCAACCGTGACTTTGCCATATCTCCCCCGATTATTTTTCCTGAACGCCATAAAGCCGCGGGAACGGCGGCCTCACCAACCTCACCTCCGCATACTTACCGTATTTATAAGCCGGATTGGTATGGATGGGGTGCACCCGGTATTCACCGCCATTGTTATATATTTCCATGGTCGGGATGGCATTTTTGTGCAGTTTAATGGCGTGGGCTTCGTTCGGATTATCCAAGGCATCGAAATAATTGCCTGTGATAGTCATATTCGCCCCTCCTTCATCCACGTAGATACCCGATGTGATGGTAAATCCACCGCCGATCTGGTGCACAAAATTATCGTGGATGACGGTACCCGGCTGATTGCCTACCAAATAAATCCCCGCACCGTCTGAGAGGTAACGCATGCCTTTGGATATATCATTCCAAGCAATGGTATTGTGGTGGCAATTGGTAGCAACCAATGTGGTATCCGTTCCCCAATACCATCCCACGTTGATTCCCGCATAGGGGAAATTGGTTATCCGATTGTAATCTATCCGGTTATTGTGTGAATAACCGATCCATATGCCGACAGCCCCGCGATCCGTGGTACCGAAATGATCCAGCACATTGTTCCGGATGAGATTGTGATGCGATACAAGAGCCGCATCTTCAAAGTCCAGGTGCAACGGATGCCCTTTGCCCAGGTATGCACGGCGGTATCCGATTTGGATCACATTGCTGCCAATGTCTTCAAATCGATTACCTTCAATTGCATTATAGGCACACCCATCACCAAACGAAACGGCCCCTTCGCCCAGGTTGCGGAACGTACAATTGGTAATGCGGCTGTTCGTAACCCACGCCAGCGAAAGCGCCGCCGGAGGAGCGTATACGGAATCCGTCCGCCCCGTACCCCAGAAACCGGCCTGCAATCCTTTCCGTTCGACGGCCGTCATGTCCCATTCGGTGCCTTCAAACGTAATTCCGTTGAACGAAAAATCGCTGATCTGCTGGCTGCCCGACCCTGACAGGCGAAACAGCTCGGTTAACACTGGATATTCGAAGACTTTGTCGTCCGGCCTTTCTTTGGAGAAATAATATAACAATCGCTTTTCGCGGTCCAGGTACCATTCGCCTTCGGTATCTAAAAACGCCTTGGCATTTTCGAAATGTACACGATCGCGTTTACCAATTTTGGTATAGCTCGCCTCGGTACCGGGATAGGTTACCGTCACAACGCGTTGTCCCTTGCTATCGAAGCGTTCGATATACTGACGGTTCCAATGCCACATACCCGTGGCATGAAGTTCAGCCCCTTTAATTTTTTCGAAGGCCGCCGGCAGCTTACCCTGGAAGTACAGTTCATGCTTCCCGAAATTAATCGAATCCGGCTCCAACCATTCCCCCGCATTGGGATACCTCGATCGGGTTGCCCGTTTGCCATCCACGAACAGCTGGTTGAAAACACCTTCCACGCTGCATTTCCAAAGGTTATTCCCGGCGGCCTGCCATTTTCCTTCCATCAACCGATTACCGGAAACTATCGCCTGCTGGCCATCGGCGGCTCTTATTTCCACCTGCTTCCACCGTGCGATGGGCGATGTATCATCCAGTACGAGCGGTGTTGATAACCGATACGTTCCACCAGCGAGTTGCAGGGTCAAGGAATCCGCAGCGGGGCGCTTTTCCAGCATCCGGATGGCGGCTTCGAGGGTTGCAACGGGATGTTGCGCGGAGCCGTTTGCCGCATCGCTCCCTTCCGGCGCAATGTAGATCACCGTTTGGCCCTTTACGGCGTAACCCACCAACACACCCGCTGCCAGCAATGCGATGCGCGCGTGTACCAAAATTTGTTTGAATTGATTCATCATTTCAATCGGTTTAATTAGTTAAAATAGCTATACAGGGCGATCATGATCGCCGCTAAGATTCCCCAACCCCACTTCAGTGATCGTGAAAACGGATTTTCGCTCAATTGCGTCTTTTCAAATATGGGCCGCGGCTTCCCATCCGTATCGGGATATCGGTAGGACAGCACGATCAACAACACACTGAGTGCGGCAAACAGGTAAAAGGAAATCAGGAAAAAATTCGGATAGAATTCCCGGCTTGGGTATTGCGACAAGTAAAGGATGCTGATCAGGATACAGGGAATATTCCCGGCAATGAGGGTATAAAATGCCGCCTTGGAAGAAATCTTTTTCCAGAAAATACCCCAGATGAATACTGCCACCAATGAAGGGCACAAAAAGGAGAATATGGCATTCACCTTTTCAAATAGGTTAAACCCTTCCACCCGGTCCAGTCCGATGGCAATCAACATCGCCAGAATCGCCAACGTTGCCATCACCGTGCGCCCCTGCGCCAGCGTGGGAGGTGCATCGGATTTTGTGAAATTAGGCAAGATGTCTAATGCGAAAATGGTGCTCCCTGAATTATACATGGCCGTAAGCGATCCGACCAGCGCGGCAATCAACACCCCAATCGCCAACCCGACAAGACCATGCGGCAGGTATTGGTAGATCAAGCGCAATAAGGCATCATCCGGGTTTTCGAGATCCTGCAACAGCACTTTCGCTAAAATACCCGGTAAGATAAATAGCACCGGAATCAGTAATTTCAAATACCCGAGGAACAATATTCCCTTATTACCTTCTTCGAGGCTTTTGCTGCCCAGTGTGGTCTGCACAATGTTCTGATTGGCGCACCAGTACCAAATGGACATGATGGGGTAACCGAAAACAATGGCTTGCCACGGGTAATTCGGGTCGTCCGAAGGACGCAGCAGTTTCCAATAATCCGCATCCAGCTTCCGGGTGAAGAGGCTCCAGTCCGTTACATCGGCCAGCGCAACGTAGCCGATGAAGACACACACAAAAACCATGACCACCGATTGGAAAGAATCCGTTATCGCCACGGCTTTGAGCCCCCCGGTTACCGTAAAACTCATCGCGAATGCCGTCATCAATATGACACATTGCCAAATCGGGAACCCAATCAGCTGGCTGACCAGCATGGACCCGGCATAGAGGACTGACCCCGCTCCGATGGAAATCTGCAGGAACACAATCCAGGAGAGGGCTTTCCTGCAGGATTCGTCATACCGCCTCAGCATGAATTGCGGCATCGTCTGGATATTATGCCGTAAGTAATACGGCAAAAACACCAAACTAAGCAGCAGGATATAAATCCAGGCCAACCATTGGAAATTACAGGCCACCATGCCGTACGTGTAGGCCAGCCCGCAGGTACTGATGATGTTAAGCGGACTCACGTTGGTTCCGAAGATAGAAAGTCCCACGGTTTTCCACGTCAATGACCTGCCTGCCAAAAACAGGTCGCTGCTCTTTTTCTGCTTGTGTGTAAAACTGACGTAGAGCCCTACTGCCAGCAGTGCGAGCAGGTAAAACACAACGATGGTGATATCGAGGTTATTCATGGGTCAGGTAATTTTTTAAGTGATCATCCATCGGGTACGTGAGCTGAACATGCTGCTGTTTCAGGCTCTCCCGCAGTTTGGCCGGGTCAAGTTTGGAGAAATCGCTGTCCTGCACGCTCGCCAACCAAGCAGCCGTTCCGGCGGCCTGGCCCAGTTGCATCATGGTCCGGGTAAGCCGGCAGCTCGAAGCCGCCAATGAGCTGAACCCCGCCGCCCTTGAGGCAATCAACAGGTTGCGGAAGCCCTTAGGGATCAGTGACCGGAACGGAACCCCATACGGTTGGTCCAACTCCACACAGCCAGCGCGCCCGGTAGTCGAGCCATGGGTATCCATGGGATGATCGGCAATCGCTATGATATCCGGGTGGTCTTGACCTGCGAGGCCCTTCAGTAGGTCATGCTGGGTAAGCTGATAGGTTGCGATGATGCGGCGGCCTTCGCGCACGCCCAATCGGGGAGCCAGCCATTTGATCACGTAATTCCGGTACGGCGGATAGGTTTCCCGGATGTAACGGAAGTGCGCGAGAACCCGCTTTCGACATTCGGCATACGCTATTTCGTAACTTGCCAAACCCGCGAATTCCGCCCCCTCCATTGTGGGAAGCATGTTTACATTCAAGTCACCGTTGGGGTATTGCACGATACTGGCCAATGGAAAATCAGCCGCCCACCAGCATTGGTCTGGCAGCGTAGCCAATTCAGCAGCCAACGTCGGCATTTCCTCTTCTTCCGCTTCCCCCGCTTTCCCTATCCGGTAGATCAGCGACACGCCGTTCAGCTGCTGCGTGGGCTGCAGCGGGGCATCCGGCTCACCATACACTTCGCGGCTTTCCTGCCCCATGCACAATTGCGCCCCCGCAGCCTCACAGAGGTATGCATTATCCGTCGCATCGATAAAATAACGGGCGTAAACCAACGTTCCATCCTCCAGCTCGACCGCATGCAACCTGCCGTCATTGCCACTGATTATCCGGTTAAAAGTGGTGCCCAGCCTAACCGATATATACCCGGATTCTGCCAGTAACTCACGAAGTACTTCTTGGTAGGCGTTGGGGTCGAATGGCACGCCATGCCAGTTCGCCCGTACAAACGCCTCGTTATCAATACCCGTTTCCGAGCCGTGCCGAAGCAGGGTATCCACGTAGCGCAAGCTGGGGTCAATGGTCAGCTCCGCTCCCGGATGCAGCGGCTGCTCCCCTCGTTTCTGCTGCCATTTCCGATGGATATTGAACCGATAGATTCCCACACCATCCGCTTTCGTTTTTAATCGTTTGTAGATCTCAAATGGTATCCCCGTACCGCCAACCCCCATTTCCCATACGTTTACGCCGCCCAGTGACGCGTTGCCCCCCAACCCGTGTTGTTTCTCCACCAACAACACCGTTATACCCAACCGGCCGGCGGCGATCGCTGCGGCAACCCCGCCGCTCCCCGCGCCGATGATCACCAGGTCTACGTTAAGATACTCCTTTTGAGATGTCTTCATGATGCCTGTTTAATACGGTTCGATTTCTTGGATGAGCGGCAGGACCGTAAGTTCGGGAATGACCAAGTTTGCATCCAGCGAACAGACCTGAACAACCAATTTCCCCATTTGCTCCGGACTGATCATCCGTGCCGCAACTTCCGGCAAGGGGTGTTCCAGTTGTGCATTCCGATTGAAATCGGTGGCACCCCATGACGGAATCAGTGCGGTGGCGCGCACATTAAAAGGTCGCATCTCCACATATAGCGAGCGCGTAAACTGGTCGAGCCCCGCTTTTGCCGCTGCGTAGATCCCCCAGCCGGTCCAAGCCTGTTGCGCGCAGATGGAAGATATATTGATGATGGTACCCGATTGCTGCTTTTTCATCACCTCAGCTGCGCGCCTGCTGCCCATCATTGCCGAAATAAGGTTTACGTTAATTACCTCCGCGATTGCTTCGTCGCCAAATTCGGTAATCGGCGCTATTTTCACTGCCCCTCCGGCATTATTCACCAGGATATCCAACTGCCCGGCATCCGCCACGATGTGATTGATTACACGATCCCAGTCGGCCGGGTTTGTTGCATCCGCTTGCAACGGAGTAGCACCGATTTCAGTTGCTGTTTGTTCCAGCTTCTGAATATTTCTAGCCGTTATCCACACCTTACATCCACTGGCAGCCAATGCTTTTGCTATACCTACACCAAATCCCGAGGATGCCCCTGTAACCAATGCTACCTTATTCGTTAGTTCGCTCATTCTAATTGTTATCTAATATGTAATTATCGTTTAAAAAATCATTAACTGAGTGTCTTGCCCCCATTTACGGCAATCCGTTGTCCGGT
>Ga0164243_10002130_pt1 | contig 33131 bp, 31 predicted proteins | sample OricompcompostOP_FD_108781 | JGI IMG/M metagenome (GOLD analysis project Ga0164243, IMG submission 108781) | Organic Plus compost microbial communities from Emeryville, California, USA - Original compost - Organic plus compost (OP) | ecosystem: Engineered > Solid waste > Mixed feedstock >... | reverse complement strand
GGCCGTCAGACGACGGCGAGGCCCTCGCGGTCGACGCGGCGGTGGTACCGCATGCCGGCCGCACCGCCGAGGAGCGCGCCGGCGAGCGTCACGACCGCGGCGCCCACCGCGGTGAGGATGCCCGCGGTCGTCGCGGTCTCGGGAGTCACCGGGATGCGCGGGAAGCCGCCGAGGGCGCCGAGGATGTCCCACTGGGCTCCGCCGACCGCCGTGACGACGGCGACGATGACGGCGATGACGATCGCCCACAGCCAGACGGCGAGTCCCTGCTTGACGCCGCTGAACCGGGCCATGCGTCCGGCGACGTAACCGCCGGCGAAGTACGAGATGAACAGCACGAGCGCGAGGGCGATCGCACCGACGATGGTGGTGACGCCCATGTTGTCGGCGGCGGCGTTCGCGGCATCTTCCGCCGCATCCGGGGCGACAGCGCCGATGGCGCCGCCGATCGCGGCGATGAGGGCGGTCAGCAGGAGCGCGAGACCCATCGCGGCGATCCAGCCGAAGAACGCGGAGCCGAACTTGAACCCGCCGAAGCGCTCCTCTTCGCGGGCGAGGACCTCTTCGCGGAGGAGGCGATCGTCGGTGCGGGCCGGTGCGACGTCGCCGTCGTGACGGGCGGCCGCGGTGTCGCGGTCGTAGGTCGAGGCGTCGTCGAGGCGCTGGGTCGGGGCGACCTGCTCATGGCGGTCAGGAGTGTCGGTCATGGCCCCGAGTCTGGGGCCCGCGAGCCGTGCGGACAGCGGGGTTGCGGGCGCGGCATCCGGGTCGTACCCTCCGGCTTCCGGAGCCGTCCGCGGTTCTTGACGTGCACGGGTCCGGGTTATGATTGCTGAGCGCATCTGTATGGCTTCGGCGATCGGATGCCTGGAGACGTCGCATAGTCAGGCCTAGTGCACCACCCTGCTAAGGTGGAGTCCCCTCCGGGGGACCGAGGGTTCAAATCCCTCCGTCTCCGCCGAAAAATCCCCGGTCAGAGGGTTTTTACTCTGCTCTGCCACGAAATCCGCCACTTCTGCCACGTTTGCGAAGCGTCTCACGCTGGGCGATCTCAACTCGATCGGGAGCTCTTGTTCATCAACCTGCTCGGTTGCGGCCGGACCGGTCGAAGGTTCAGTGCCGCTGCCCGCGAGACCGCGAGCGCGCATCCCTCGGTCTCCACGGGCCATGCGAAGGCCCCCGTCCTCCACAGCGTCGGATTCGGGCACGCTGTCCCCAGTTCGTCGGATGCCGCCATCAGAGCGACGTCCTCGTCGAGACGCTGGCCGCATGGGAATCCGCTACTACGCATACGCCTTCGACGCCGACCTCGCTGAGCAGGCGGTCGATGACCCGCACAGCATCCTCTCCAGTGACCCGCTTGCAGACGCGTGGGGCCTGGAACCGCACGCAAGCGTGAGTGTCGCGACGTTCGAGCAGGTCTCGCCGAAGCGCGACATGCTCTATCTCGACAAGGCATGGTCCGCCCTGCAGTCCCTCACGTGTCCGGCGACCGATGTTCCCGACGCAGGCTCCTGCTACCGGATGTTCGAGGGGAGCGTAACGATGCACGGGCTCGGGTGGGACCCGTGGGTGAGGACGATCCTCCCGGTGGAGGTGCCGGCGATTCGGGACGACCTCTGTGCGATCGACGAGGACCAGGTGCGAACGTGGGCGCGCACTTGGCGCAGCAGGCACGGAGCCGACGACGACGAGCTTCGCTACGTCCTTGACTACCTCAGGCGGGCGCATACGTTCGTCGAGACGCTCGCAGCGGACGGCCGTGGAATGGTCTATTTGATCGGGTGACTCCGTCCGAACTATTCCGCGGCTGTCGTCGCGTCAACGGATGTCGGTGTGTTCCTTCAGAATGGACGCGTGCCCGCCGTCGCCCAGGTCCTCGAGCTCGCCCAGCTTGCGGAGCGCGATGCGGCGTGGAAGCTGCTTCGAGCCGACAGCGCACCCGTGGTCGCCGGCCTTCTCGGCACCCACCTGGGCGGAGACGAGCGCCGAGTCGACGCTGAGGAGCTGTACGAGCGGATCGATGCCGACCTCGAGCGGCTCCGCGCACAGGGGCTGATCCTGCCGTTGACTGCGAAGGGGTACTGCGGGGAGTGGCGCTCGGCCGGCTTCCTGGTGCGTCGGCCGTCATCGGAAGCGCGGGGTGAGACGCTCGAGCTTTCCCGGACGCGATCGCCGGGATCCGCTTCCTGCAGGGTCGCGCCGCCCCGCGTTCTAGTGTGACCGAGTCTCGGCTTGCGAGCCTTGCAGCGCAGGTCCGTCGCCTCGCGATCGACACTGATCCTGACGTGTCAGCACGCATCGCGCTGCTCGAAGAAGAGATCGAGTCAATCGAGCGGCGGATCGAGAGCCTGCGTTCGGGTGACGAGACCGCGATAGACGAGGACCGGGCGCTCGAACGCGTTCGCGATGTGTTGGCGCAGGCGGCGGACGTGCCGGACGATTTCTCTCGGGTGCGTGCTCAGTTCGAGGCGCTGAATGCGTCGCTGAGGGCGAAGATCGTCGAGTCCGATGTTTCTCAGGCGTCGGTCGTAGACGAAGTCTTCCGCGGAATCGACCACATCTCCGACTCGGATGCAGGCCGCAGTTTCGCTGCCTTCTCACAGCTCGTGCTCGACCCTGCACTCGGTGCCGCGTTCGAGGCCGACATCCGCCGCATCCTCGACCGCGGATTCGCTCGTGACCTCACTTCGGACGAACGCCGGGCATTGCGCTCCTTCCTCACCACGCTCAAGGGACGAAGCGCGGAGATTCACGACGTCATCACATTGTTCGCCCGGGCGCTGCGCCGCTACGTGCAGTCGCAGGACTACCAGCGCGACCGGGTACTGAGGACTCTTCTGCGAGAGGCTCAGCACGCTGGTGTGGAAGCATCCGCGCATACGCGTCCATGGCATCCGACGTCGCTCACTCTGGATCTCTCGGCCGTGGCCATGTCAAGCGTCGGGGCGATCGACCTCCACGATCCCGCCGAATTCGCCGCGACCGACGAGATCGTCACGCAGACGGCATCCCTCGCGAGCCTCGAGGAGATGCGGGCTATCGCTCGCGAGACCGAGATCGACTTCGACGAACTCACCCGGAACATCAACGACCTGCTCGCCGAGGTGCAATCGTGCACCGTCGCAGATGTCCTCGCTCGATACCCCGCGACGCAGGGGGTAGGAAGCGTGATCGGACTTCTCTCGATCGCGGCGGAGCAGGGCACCGTTGACGACGAGCCCGAGGTGCTCGCGTGGCAGGGCGCCGACGGAGTACCGCGCGCGGCAATCGTCGCGGCGCACCGATTCACAGGAGCGGTGACATGACCGAAGCGATTCCAACGGATGTCGCCCCCGGGGAGCACACCGGCCTCTGGCGCGGTGACTCGGGGGAGCTTCCGGACCGGACCAGGCGGGTCCTGCTCCGTCTGGTGCGCGGGCCGTACCTCTCAGGCGCACGAGAGGCGCAATTGTGGGCAGTACTGCTCACCGACGAGACCATGATCCGCTCACGTCTCGCCGAGCTGTTCCTCGAACTGGTCATCGACCGTGACAACGAGTTCGCGTTCGTCCGCAACGCTCCCTCCGACGATGCGCCGAAGGCGGTGCGGTCCGAGGCCTTGACGTTCCTCGACACGGCGATGCTGCTCGTCCTACGCCAGACATTGCTGAGCGAGGAGGGTCGCGGGCGTGTGATCGTCGGGCAGGCGGAGGTCTTCGAGCAACTTGCTGTGTTCCGCACCCCCGATCGTGACGAGAAGGACTTCGCGAGTCGAGTCAACTCGTCGTGGAACAAGATGCAGAACAAGCTCCGTGTGCTGCACGCCGTGGGCGATGACCGCGCCGAGATCTCTCCGGTGCTGCGGCTGCTCGTCGACGCCGACCAGATCCGCGCGATCACCGCCGAGTATCAGCGGATCGCCCGCGAGTGCGAAGGTGACTTTGCCGCCCTGTCGACGGATGCCGAGGACCAGGACGCATGACGATGCTGACCTTCCCCACTGACGAGCCGGAGGTCGATCCGACCAGGCCCGGTCAGTGGCGCCTCGCCCAGATCGAAATCGTCAACTGGGGCACGTTCGCGGGCCACGTCGCCGTGGACGTCGCGCGCGACGGTCACCTGTTCACCGGGGCATCCGGATCGGGCAAGTCATCCCTCTTGGACGCGATCGCCGCGGTTCTCACCCCCGATAGATGGTTGCGACTCAACGCGGCAGCCCAGGACGGCGCATCTCGGCAGAGCGATCGGACGCTGATGAGCTACGTGCGCGGGGCCTGGAGCAAGGAAGCGGACGAGGCCGCTGATCGGGCCATCACGACTTACCTTCGCCCGAAAGCCACCTGGAGCGGCATCCTGCTGCGCTACGAGAACCTTCGCGACGAACCGGTCGTGCTGCTGCGGGTGTTCCACGCACCCGGCACGCGCACCGAGGCGACAGCGTTGAAGGACGCGCGGATCTTCGCGCGCGGACATGTGGAGCTTCTCGAAGTGAAGCCGCATGTCGAAGGCGGGATCGACGCGCGCCGAATGTCGAAGGCCTTCCCCGATGCGCTCCTCACAACCGGTGGGCGGCACGGACGCTTTCATGAGCGTGTCATCCGCCAGTTCGGCTTCCGCGGCGACGCGACGCTTCAGCTTCTCCACAAGACTCAGTCGGCGAAGAACCTCGGCACGCTCGACGCGCTATTCCGCGGGTTCATGCTCGATCAGCCGGGAACCTTTGCGCGCGCGGAGACTGCGGTCGAGCAGTTCACGGAGCTCGATGCGGCTCACAAACACGTGGTCGACCTGCGCAAGCAGGCTGATGCGCTTCGCAAGGTCGACGAGGCGATCACGGCGTTCGACCTGGCCGGTGCCGAGATGGCGGCGATCTCTGATCTGCACGATGCAGTCGAGCCCTTCACTTCGGCACTCAAGCTTCGGCTCGCGAAGGATGCCGCCGGCCCAGCACGCGCCGCGCTGGCGCGCGCCGAGAGCGAGCTGAGCGACGCCGCGCGCGAGCAGCGGTTGGCGGCCGATGCTCTCGAGACCGCGAAGGCTCGCGTTCGCGACGAGGGAGGCGCTCGCGTCGAGCTTCTGCAGGAGCGGATCGACAGTGCGCAGAGCGCCGAGGACGTCATCGGTCAGTACCGGTCCCAGCTGGGCGCCGAGCTGACGCGCATCGGCGCGCCCATGCCTGAAGACTCTGAACAGTTTGCGGAACTCCTCGCGGTCGCCGTCGCCGAAGCTGCGCGCGATATCCCCGCTGTGTCATATGAGGTGCGTGACGCCGCGAGTCAGGCCCGTAAGGTGCTGGACGAGATCACGAATCAGATTCAGTCGCTGAGAGACCACCGGAGCAACCTCGACGAGAAGCTACTGAGAGCCCGGCGATACCTCGCCGACGCTGTCGGCGTTCCGGCGTCGACGTTCCCCTTCGCCGGTGAGCTGATCTCGGTCGCCGAACAGCACTCCACATGGCGCGGCGCGGCAGAGCGAGTGATGGCGCCGTTCGCGTCGACACTCCTCGTGCGGGACGACCATCTTGCGGGAGCCCGCCGTGCGGCCGACTCGCGCACGCTCGGTGTACGGCTCGTCATCGAAGCGGTGCCGCACTCGGTCGATGAGCCGCGTCGCCCCAAGGACCCCCGCTCGCTCGTTCATCGCCTCGCGGTGAGCGACGGGCCCTTCGCGTCTTATGTCCGAAGGCGCATCGCCACCGAGTTCGACTACGCCTGTGTTTCGCACCCGGACGAGCTCGACGACGTCGAACGCGGCGTCACGATCGGCGGTCTCGTCAAGCGCAACTCACGCAGGTACGAGAAGGACGACCGTCACGACGTCGGTGATGCGACCCGCTGGGTGCTGGGCGGCGACACTGCGGCGCGGCTCGAGGCGTTGCTGGAGCGTCGTCGTGAGGCGATGGTGGCGATGGAGGAGACGTCCGCAAGGGATGCGCATGCGGACTCGGCCCGCCAGGACGCCGTGACCCGGCGTGATGTCTTCACACGGGTTTCGAGATTCACGTGGGAGAGAGTGGACCTCGCTGCCGCGGCGGCGGTGACCGCGGCTCGGCGCGATGAACTCCGGGTGCTCACCAGCGAGTCGGGCACCCTCCGCGAAGCTCAGGAGGCCGCCGAGCGAGCTGGCCAACGGCTCGCTGATACCGGCGAAGCACACGAGCGAGCGCTTGGCCACCACGCCGTCGCCCGCAACAAGATGGAGAGTGTCGGAGCGCAGATCGCCGAACTCGAGGCCGCGCCCCACACGCCGGTCGACGAACCCATCGCCGATTCGCTGGAAGAACGATTCCGCGCCGAGCGACGCTCCGTCAGCCTGGAAACGGTCGACGAGGTCGCACGCAAGGTTCAGTCGGCGCTCTCGAAGGAGAAGGACGTCGCAGCCGGCCGTGCAGCCGACGCTGAAGCCAGCTTCGCGGGACGTGCGGCGGAGTTCCGACTCGGGTGGCCAGCAGCATCCGCCGAGCTCGCCGCCGACATTCGCGACCGTTACGGGTATCGCGAACTTCGGGAGGGGATCCTCGCCCGCGGCCTGCCCGAGAAGGAGACCGAGTTCCGCAAGCTGTTGCGGGAGCGCTCGCAGGATGTCGTCGCCCACTTGCTCAGCGACCTCCGCGACGCCCCGGGGTTCATCCGGGAGCGGATCCTTCCCGTGAACGCATCCCTCGGACGGTCTCCGTTCGAGGGGACGGATCGCTTCCTCGAGATCGATGTGAAGACGACCCGGACGCCGGAGGTCGACGAGTTCCTCACCGACCTGCGCCGTATCGTCGAAGGCAACTGGGCCGACGAGTCCGCCGCCGGCGCGGAGCAGCGCTTCGGCGTCCTGCAGCGCGTTATCGGTCGACTCGGCTCCAAGGACCGCATCGACATCGACTGGCGCAATCGTGTGCTCGACACAAGGCTTCACGTGAGCTTCCTTGCGCGGGAGAAGGACCTCACCGGCCGGGTTGTGCGAGTGTACGACTCCGCCGAGGGGTTGTCGGGCGGTCAGAGGCAGAAGCTTGTCATCTTCTGCCTCGCCGCGGCCTTGCGCTATCAGCTCACTGAGGAAGAGGACGAGGTCCCGAGGTTCGGGTCGATCGTGCTCGACGAGGCATTCGACAAGGCCGACAGTCGATACACGCGCAACGCGATGGAGGTGTTCCGGGAATTCGGGTTCCACATGATCCTCGCGACACCTCAGAAGCTGCTGCAGACACTCGAGCCGTACGTGGGCGCGATTACGTCGGTATCGAACCCCGACCGCAACACGTCACGACTGGCGAACGTGGTGTTCGCGGTCGGTGGCCCGGAGGCCACCTCTACGCCGCGTGCGGAGTCGCGCGCGTGACGACGCCCGTCACGCCGTCGGACGTGCGTGCGCGCGCGAAGAAGCTCTTTGACCGCGATGCGCGCACGTGGGCGGCCGAGCAGCAGACCGGTGTCGTGCTCGATGTTCCCCTGCGGCCGCCGACAGAGCGGGAGGCGCTGAGCGACCTGAATCGTGTTCGAGAGTGGGTCAAGTCCTGGCGCGGCGTGAGCGAAGCCTCGGGAATCGAGCTCGAGTGGGCCGTCCGAAACTGGTCACGCGTCGGATCGCAGGAGGTACCCGTGCGCGCCATCGTGCGTAGCCCAGAGGTGATCGCTGGAGTCGCAGGTGAAGCAGCGGTATGGCGGCGTCTGGTGGAACGCCTCGACGAGCTGAGGGCTCTTGTTGGGCCCGACGCGCAGGTAGTACTCCGCACCTACGCCCACTCGATTGCCGACCTCGATGACGCTGATTTTCACAGGCTCGTCGACGTGCTGACCTGGCTGCGTGACAACCCGGCGTCTGACCGCCTCATCCGGGAGCTTCCGATTCGCGGCATCGACTCCAAATGGATCGAGTCCCGCCGAGGGGTCGTAGAGGCGTTGCATCGAGCTGGAACCGGTGCATCCGGACTGGGGCTTCGCGAGCCGTCGCCTCTGGTGCGGATCCGTGTACTCGATCCATCTCTCTCCTTCCAAAGGCTCACCGATGTGTCAGCGCCCGTCGACGAACTTGCATCGATCCCTTTACGGCCTCAACGAGTCTTCGTCTTCGAGAACCTTGCCACGGTGCTCGCCATGCCGAACGTGCCGGACGCGGTCGCTGTGCACGGCGGCGGTCACCGAGTCGACCTCGTCGCTCGCCTGCCATGGGCGCAGACCGTCACCTACTGGGGCGATCTCGACTCACATGGATTCGCCATCCTCAACCGACTACGAGCCAGGGGAGTCGAGGCGACATCGGCGTTGATGGATTCCGGGACTCTTTTCGACCACCGGGATCTGTGGGGGACCGATCCAGAACCGAATGTCGGCGTGCTCGAGCTGCTCACGCCCGGTGAGCGCGCGACTCTTCAGTCGCTGAGCGCGGAGGGGAACATTCGCCTCGAGCAGGAGCGCATCCCGTGGAGCTACGCGCTCGACAGGCTCGCAGTGTCCTGACGTAGTCGTGCACCTCGATCGCGCGGCAAAGGATAAGGGGCCTCGGCTTGCGCCGGGCCCCTTATGAGTAAGCACCGATCCGCGAAGCGTCCGGTGTTTGTGCGTCTAGTCTAGCGTGTGTGTCGCCGCTCGAGCCTGTGAGTTCCCGATTCATCGGCGACCCGCGGTTGCAACGGCTTCTCGCCGACACAGGCGGTGATCTTCTGCAGGCGCATGCGCTGTTCGGGTGGAACGTGCGCGCCGCGGGCGCCGCGATGGAAGCAATCCATGTCTTCGAGCTCGTCCTACGCAACGCCATCGACCGCGAGCTGCGCACCTGGAACCAGGGTATGGCCGGCACTCCGGACTGGCTCCTGCGGCCGCATCCGTATCTTCTACGTGCGTTGAATCAGACTGAGCTTTCGAAAGCGGCAACGCGCGCTCGGTGGATCGCCGCCGAGCGCGGGCGCCCGGTGAGTCACGATGATGTGCTTGCCCAGATGTCGCTGGGGGCATGGCGATACATCCTCCCGTCGAAAGCGAACAAGTCGAAGCAGAAGCTGTGGACCGTAGCCATCAAGAACGCGTTCCCAGCGTGGCCGGGCAACTGGTCAGCAGACAGCGTGGTAAGCCGAGTCGCGAACGTGCACGGACTACGCAACCGTGTCGCCCACCTCGAGCCACTCCATCGCTACGACCTGCGCAGGGTGAGACGGGACATGCGAAGTGTGTGTCATGCGATCGGGCCCGACGCTGCCCGGTTCTTCGTGCAGGCCGAGCGGCTGCTCCCCGTCATCGAGTCGAACCCCGCAAGCCGCGACTGAGCGATCCCCAGCCGCCACGTTTCTGCCACGAATCGAACCCCGCTGACCTGATCGAGGAGCACGTCGGCGACGTTTGAACCCGCGGAATCATGAGGTTTCGACCCGCCTCGATCACCATCGGCGCGATTTCAAATCCCTCCGTCTCCGCCACTTTCCGCAGGTGTTGACGTCGTTCTGAGGCGTGATTCTGCGGGTTCGTTCCTTCTCGATCTGGCTGGTTCCTTCTCAGATGTGGGCACGGCGTGGGTGATGAAGCGCTGGTCAGCGACCGGATCGAGAAATGGACGGCGCCGACTGGCAGATCTGAGCAATCCGACCCACCTGACTTGAACACATTGTTACCGTTCGGTGCTTCGCGGCGGCGTGCCCACCGTTTGCCCACACAGGAGACGGAGGGGTACCGGACTTCCGTCTGCGCGCGGCCCGCGAGCTAGCAGGCACACGTGAAGCTCCTGCACCTGAACGCGCTCACCTCATCCGAACTGCACACATCTCTGGTGCGGGTCTTCGGCGCTCTCCCGCAGGGGCTGCGGCGGACGCTGACCTGGGACCAAGGCACCGAGATGGCCAAGCACCTCGACATCACCGCCGACACCGGCACGAAGATCTACTTCTGCGACGCCGCCAGCCCCTGGCAACGCGGCAGCAACGAAAACACAAACGGGTTGCTGCGCCAGTACTTCCCCAAGTCGACGAACCTCGCCGTCCACACGCCGCGGGACCTCGCCAGAGTCGAGGACGAGCTCAACCGGCGACCCCGAATGACGCTCGGCGACCGGCACCCGCGGACCTCTTCGCCACCCTGCTGATTCCGAGAATCAGCCCTCGTTGCGATGACCGCTGGAATGCAAGGCGGCGCTACGGTCCAGTTTTCGAGCGCCGTCGACGCGATCCTGTTCCACGACGACGGCCGCATCGCCGATCCGCCGTCAGGAGCGACAGCCCGAGATTCACGAACGGGCGCTCGCGCGCTCCACCGCCTCGATCGCTTCGGGGTGGTTGGGTCCCATCCTGAGTCAGGGGCTACCACCATCAGGCTGCGAAAGCCATCTTCACAGTCAGGCGTCGGCGGTCGACCCGGCGACGGCGGCGACCTCGACCCGCCCCAGCGCCGCGGCGAGGATCGCCCGTGCGTCGGGGGGAGCGGCATCGGCGCTCCACGCGATGAACATGTCGGGCCGCACCAGTATCAACTGCCCCGTGAGCACGGGATCGGTCGCTTCGGCCAGCCGCAGGGTAAGCAGGTCGACGCCCAGTTCGGCGGCGGCGCGGGCGAACGCACCCTCCTCGTCGGTGACACCCGCCTCCAGCAGCGTCCACTCCGGCCCGAGGGCATCGAAGAGCGACTGATGGCCGGGCAGCCACGTGTGCGGCAGCCGTCCGCCGGCGATCGACGAAGGCTCGTAGTGATCGATCGCCTCGATCGCCTTAGCGCCGTGGTCCTTGTCCAGAACGATTCCGCGCGAATCGGCATAACGGGAGCCGAACTGCACCCCTTGGCTCCACCATTGCTTGCGGTCGATCTGCTGGATAAGATGCCCGGCCTCCACGCGCAGCTGCGCCCCCGCCGCGCTCGCCTCATGCAACACAGGGTCGCGGCCGATCGCGTTCATATCGCGATCGATGCGCAGCGCTGCGCGAGAGGTGGCTTCGCCGACGGATTGCCGCTCCGCCTCGTAGTCCTCCAGCAGGCGCTCGCCACCGCTGCCGTCCAGCAGTGCGGCCAGGCGCCAGCTCAATCCCATGGCATCGGCGATGCCCGTGTTCATGCCGAAACCCCCCAAGGGCAGCCACAGGTGGGCGGCGTCGCCGGCGAGCGCGACGCGCCCGTCGACGAACCTGTTCGACACCAGCCGGCGTGGCGTCCAGCGGATGACCTGCAGTTTCTCGTGCCGGATGTCCCGGCCGATCGCCGCACGCATGACATCATCGGGGTCGAGATCCTCCGGCGCCATCCCCACCGGGACCCGCCCGTGCAGCAGGAAGAGATCCTTTCCGTTCAGCTGCAGGAACGACCCCCGGTGCACGGGCCCGTACCACCAATACATCCACCCCGCGTCGGGGCCGAGGATCTCCCGCATCTCCTCCGAACGGAAGTACACCGACAGGCGCTCCTCCGCGGCGGTGGCATCACCCTGCAGACGTGCGCCGATAGCCTTGCGAATGACGCTGGCCCCACCGTCGCACCCGGCGACATACTCGGCCTCCACCTCCATCTCGGCTCCGGTCTCGGCGTGACGGAGCGACACGACGGCCGACGCGTCGGTCTGGGTCACTCCGGTGGCCGCCCATCCGCGGCGCAGTTCCACCGAAGGCATCTCGGCCAGCCGCTCCTCCAGGATGGGCTCGAGGAAGATCTGCGAGATCCGATGCTGCGGCTCCGGAGTCGGCCACTCCTCGAACTCGGGGGCGGTGCCGTCGAGGATGTCCTGGGCCGAGGAGAAGCGGAAGCGCGTCAGTTCATATCCGTCGAGCGTCGTCTTGTAGACGACGTCGGTCGGGTGGTCCAGCGGCAGGCCGGCCCGGCGGATGCGATCGGCCAGGCCCAGTCGGCGGAAGTACTCCATCGATCGCGCGTTGGTCGTATTGCATCGAGGATTCTCGGTCGTCGACGGCGAGGGGTCGACGATAAGGACGTCGATCCCTCGTCTGCCGAGGTCCAGGGCGAGGGACATGCCGACCGGCCCTGCACCGGCGATGACGACTTGGTGTTTCTCTCGTGGTGACGGCATCGTCGAAGAATCCATTCCGTAAGGCGGGCGGCGCGTCGTGCGCTCTGAGGTCTCCAAGCTGTGGTCAACGCTATGAAGGGCAAAGCGATAGCACCATGACGAATTCAGCCGGAAATAGATAGGGATTAGGCAATCAAACGCTGCGACATAACTCATGGACGCCCGTGCGGTGGCTCGCGCAGGATGTGAAGGGCCGGCGCCGCGGATGGCTCGGTCGCACAGGCTTCGAGAGGACGATGACGTGAGCTTGATCCAGTACCTCGCCCGCATCCAGTTCGGTGTCGGTGCGCGCGCCACGCTGGCCGAAGAAGCCGCGATCGCCGGGATCGAGCGACCGCTCGTGATCTCCGACCGGGACCTGGTCGCAGGCGGCGTGCTCGCCGCCGCCCTGGAATCGTTCGGCGACCACGCACTGCCGCAGTACCTCGAGGTGCCGAGCAACCCGCCGGAGCGTGTCGTCCACGCGGCGCTCCAGGTCTATCGCGATGCCGGATGCGACGGCGTCATCGCCGTCGGCGGGGGTTCGGTCCTGGACACCGGCAAGGCGGTGGCACTCCTCGCCCAGCAGGGCGGACGACTCGAGGACTACATGGCACGCACGGGCGGAAGCGGCCGCATCCGGCGGATCGCCCCCTTCGTCGGAGTGCCGACGACGGCGGGAACCGGCAGCGAGATCGGCCGGGGCGCTGCGATCACGCTCGACGACGGGGAGAAGGCGGTGTTCCTCAGCCCGAACCTCGTGCCTGCGGCCGCGGTGTGCGACCCCGAGCTCACGCTGGGGCTGCCGCCGAGCCTCACGGCGGCGACCGGGATAGACGCATTCACCCACGCCTTCGAGGCGTTCCTGTCCTCGGCGTACAACCCGCCCGCCGACGCGGTAGCGCTGGACGCGATCGAACGGCTTCACCGCTGGCTTCCGCGCGCGGTCGCCGACGGTTCCGACCTGGCGGCGCGCACCGAGGTCATGATGGGCGCCACGGAGGCGGCCATGACGACCTGGAAGGGGCTCGGGGCCACGCACGCGCTGTCGATGCCGTTCGACGACCTCGGCCTCCACCACGGCACTCTCGTCGGGGTGCTGCTGCCGCACACGATCGAGTACCTGCGCGACGCGGTACCCGCCGAGCGGCTGACCCGCGTCGCGCGCGCGCTGTCAGCGACCGCGGAGACGCTCTCGGATGAACTCGCCCGCTTCACGGCTTCTCTCGCCCTTCCCACCAGTCTGGCCGCCATGGGTGTTCCCGAGGACTTCCTCGATCGCGCCGCCGCGATCGCGGAGGGGACAGCGTTCAACCAGACTGTGCCGCGCCCGCTCGCTGCATCGCAGTATCGTGCGCTGGCGCAGGCTGCTTTCACGTGACGACATAGCCCTCTGGCTATCGTTGCCGCACGAACTTCGTCAGACCCGAGCAGGCCCGACCGACGTATCGTGACGCTATGAGCGACACGGCAACGATGCAGACGGCCGCTGCGGGGTTCAGTGGGGAGCCCCTCCGCACCCGGAACCCCCGCACCGGAGAGATCGACTACGAAGTCCCCACCCCGACGCCGGACGAGGTGACCCGGATCGCCGCCGAGCTGCGCGCGGCGCAGCGCGGCTGGCAGGAACTGGGGCTGGACGGGCGGCTGGCGGTGATCGCCGAGTTCGCCGATGCCGTCGAGGCGATGGCCCAGGAGATCGGCGACGCCGAAGCGGTCGACACCGGTCGGTACCGTGTGGCGCACGAGGTGCCGTACATGGTCGCCGCGGCGGTGCGCGACTGGCGTGCGAAGGCTCCCGGCATCGTCGAGTCGGCGATCCTCGAGGGCCGGTCCAGCGTCTTTAGCGACGTCAAGTACACGACGCGGGTCGAGCCCTACCCGCTCGTCGGCATCATCAGCCCGTGGAACCATCCGTTCCTGCTGTCGGCGACCGACGCGATCCCCGCACTCATCGCGGGCTCGGCGGTGCTGGTCAAGCCCAGCGAGGTGACGCCGCGATTCATCGAACCGCTTATGGCCGCCGTGGCGCGTGTGCCCGCGCTCGCCGAGGTCTGGCGGTACATCCCGGGCGCCGGCGATGTCGGCCGCGCGCTCATCGACACCGTCGACATCCTGTGCTTCACGGGCAGCGTCAAGACCGGGCGCATCGTCGCCGAGGCCTGCGCGCGCCGGTTCATTCCCGTGTTCCTCGAGCTGGGCGGCAAGGATGCGGCGATCGTCACCGCCTCGGCCGACCTGGAAGCCGCGGCGGCCGCCGTCCTCAAGGGCGCCGTGCACAACACCGGTCAGCTGTGCTTCTCGACCGAGCGGGTGTACGTGGCGGAGGAGGCGTATGAGCCGTTCGTCGAGGCCCTCGTGTCCCAGGCCGAACGTCTCGAGCTCTCGTGGCCCGATCCGCGACGAGGGCACCTCGGGCCGTTCATCTTCGAGCGCCAGCCGCAGATCGTCGACGACCATCTCCGCGACGCGCTCGATCGAGGAGCGACGATCCTCACGGGAGGCCTCAGCGAGGAGCACGACGGCGGCTTCTACATGAGACCGACCGTCGTCGTGGGCGTGGACCACTCCATGCGCCTGATGACCGAGGAGACCTTCGGTCCGGTGATCCCCGTCATGCCGTACCGCGACGTCGACGAGGCGATCGCGCTCGCCAACGACAGCGAGTTCGGGCTGTCGGGTGCGGTGATCGCGGGCGACGAGGACGAGGCGGTGCGCATCGGCGAACGGCTCAACGCCGGCGCGATCAGCCTGCAGGACACGTCGCTCACGATCGGCATCATGCGCGACGTCGAGAAGGTCGCCTTCGCAGGGTCCGGCATGGGCGGCTCGCGCATGGGTCCGGCCGCGGTCCTCCGCTTCCTGCGCAAGAAGGCCCTCATTATCCGTGAGGGGGCCGTCGTCGGCATGGACCAGTTGGGGGAGGGCTCCGCTCGCTGAGAACCCTTCGGAACCGCCGTCGCCCTCGGGTGGCGGCGGTTCTCATTGATAGCCGCATAGATAACGGTTCGCTGGAAACTTCGTCATAGACCCATGAATTTCCGCGGGATAGCTTGAGTCACACCTCGCTCCCAGCTCCCTGTACGTGGGTCGACGAGCGAGGCTCCGAGACACCCGAGACCCTTGACTCAAAGCGGAGGACAAGATGAAGCACAGCCCCTGGAAGATCGGCGCCGTCGCCCTGGCGGCGCTCGCCCTGGCCGGTTGCGCCGGCGGCGCGACGCCGGCATCCGACGACGGCGACAGCTCCGAGCCGTACACGCTCGGCGTCGCGCTGGCCCTCACCGGCCCCACCGCGTCGAACGTCGTGGTGTACCGCGAGGCCGCCGAACTCGCCGTCGAGGAGATCAACGCGGCGGGCGGAATCGACGGCGTGCCGCTCGAACTCGCCGTCGAGGACACCGCCGGAACCGCGGACGGCGGTGTCACGGCGATGAACAAGCTCATCAACCTCGGCGACGTCGACTTCGCCCTCGTGAGCGCGTCGGGCCCGGCCCTGGCCGCTCAGCCGGCGGCGGCCCAGGCCGAGACCGTGATCCTGTGCGTCGGCTCAGTGAGCCCCGCGCTACTGAACCTGCCCTACCTGTACCTCAACGCGGTCAACCTCACCCGCCTCGTCCCGTCGCTGGCCGACGAGATGTGGGACCAGGGCTTCCGCGACATCGGCTTCATCGCCGGCGCCGACCCGTTCGGTGAGGGCGCGTTCGACGTGCTCAAGCCGTACTGGGAGGAGCTGGGCGGAACGATCGTGTCCGATCAGTACTACGACTCCGCCACCGGTGGCGATTACAGCTCGCAGCTGCTGCAGATCAAGTCGGCCGATCCCGACTTCGTCTTCGCCGTCGGCGTCGGCGAGGTGCTGGGCAACATCGTCAAGCAGACCCGCAGTGCCGGGATCGAGGTCCCGATGGGCGGCCCGCTCGCGACCGGCGGGCTGCTGGCTGCGGCCGGCGCCGACGCCGACGGCTTCCAGGACGTCAGCATGGCGCTGGACCCCGAGCTCGACAGCGAGGCCGCCGTGGCGTTCCGCGACGGGTTCTCGGCCGCGAGCGAGCAGGCCCCCGCGTGGGACTCCGGGTCGGCATACGAGGCGGTGTACCTGTACAAGTCGCTCGTGGAGCGCGCGATCGAGGAGGGCAAGGACCCTCGCTCCGGCAAGGTCCTCAACGAGCTCATCGCCGGCACGACGTTCGAAGACATCCTCCAGGGCGGAGAGGTGACCTTCCTGCCCGACCACTCGGTGAGCCGCCTCATCGCCCTGCGCAAGGTCGAGAACGGCGACTTCGTCACCGAGGAGCTCATCGAGCCCGCCGAGTGAGCGCGCGACGGTCGTGCGCGGAACCTCGCGCACGACCGTCGCGCCTCGCACTGGACCTATCGACCAGAGGACACTCCCATGAGCGCCGTGCTCAACGCCGCGATGCTCGGCATCGCCATCGGAAGCCTCTACGCCCTGCTCGGCGTGAGCTTCTCCGTCATCTACACGCCGACCAAGATATTCCACTTCGCGCACGGCGCCGTGATCGTCGCATCCGGATACGCCGCGTACACGTTCATCGAGCAGATGGGGCTGCCATTGCCGATCGGCGTGATCGGCGCCGTCGTCGTCGCCGTCGTGCTCGGCGTGGCCATCGAGCTCCTGGTCTACCGCACCCTGCGCCGCCGCTCGGCGTCGCACCTCATCGTCTTCATCGCCTCGGCCAGCGTGCTCACCCTCGTCGCCGCGCTCATCACGATGGCCTACGGATTGGCGCAGGTGAGCTTCGCGGCGCCGGTGCGGCCCGCCTTCGACGGTGCGCCGCTCACGAACGCCCAGCTCACCACGATCGTCGTGGCCGTCGTCATCATCGTGCCGCTCGCGATCTTCCTCAAGCGCTCGCCGTGGGGCATCCGCTTCCGGGCCGTCGGCGACGCGCCGGAGGCCGCGCAGCGTCGCGGAGTGAACATCCCGCGCGTCTACCTCATCAGCTTCGTCCTCGGTTCGGCGATCGCCGTGCCGGCGGCGATCCTCCAGGGTTGGGCCACCGGATTCCGCCCCGAGATGGGCTTCCACGACGCACTCATCGCCACCGCGACGACGCTCGTCGCGGGCTCGCGCGGCGTCCTCGCGGTGGCGGCCGCCGGCATCGGCATCGGTCTCGTGCAGGGGATGTCGCTGCTGGTGTTCCCGTCGAGCTGGCAAGACGGCGTGACCTACTTCCTGTTGTTCCTGGTGATCGTCGGCCCGAGTCTCGTGCGGCGGAGAGGGCTGGTGCACGCATGATCGACTACCTGGCGCAGATCATCAGCTTCGCGAGCGTCTTCGCCATGCTCGCCGCCAGCTACAGCCTGGTCATGGGCACCGCGGGCGCGTTCTCCTCGATGCAGGCGGCGTTCTTCGGGATCGGCGCCTACGCGGCATCCATCTCGGCGATCTCCTTCCAGACCCCGTTCCCTTTCGACCTTCTCATCGGCGGTACGACGGCCGCGCTCATCGGCACGCTGGTGTCGCTCCCACTGTGGCGCCTCCCCGGCGAAGCGGTGCTCGTGGCGACCATCGCCCTGCAGCTGGTGTTCTCCAGCGTCTTCGTGAACGCCACGGTCACGGGTGGTCGCTCCGGCCTGTACGGGATCCCCCGGCCGCAGCTGTTCGGGATGCCGTTCGCGACAGCGCTGCCGTTCTCGATCCTGGCCATCGCCGTCGCCCTCGTGGTGATCCTGCTTCTGCACCTGTACCTGCGACGTTCCGCGGGACTGTCCACGCGCGCCGTGCGCGACGACAGCTCCCTCGCGCAGTCCTTCGGCATCGCCCCGGCCGCGCCGCGGCTGGCGGCATGGACGCTGAGCGCCGGATTCGCGGGCGTCGCCGGCGGTCTGTACGCCCGGTTCGTCGGATACATCGACCCGGGTTCGTTCTCGCTGCACCAGACGCTTCTCATCCTCACGATGCTCGTCATCGGGGGCCTCGGGAACGTGTGGGGCGCCGCCTTCGGTGCCGTCTTGCTCGTCGCAGTGCCCGAGCTGCTGTCGTTCGTGCCTTCCACCTCGTCGGCCGCCGACCAGCTGGAGCCGGTCATCTACAGCGTCGTGCTGCTCCTGGTGGTCATGTTCCGCCCGCAGGGGATCTTCCCCGAGCGCAACGTCCCGTCGCGGCGTGGCCGGCGTCCCGCGCCGCCCGCCACAGGGTCGGCGCCTGTGGAGCGGCCGATCAGCGCCCCCTCCGGGACGGTCGTGGTCTCAGGCATCACCAAGAGCTTCGGCGGGCTGTCGGTGCTCAAGGGGATCGACCTCGAGCTGCGACCGAACGAGGTCACCGCGATCCTCGGACCCAACGGCGCGGGCAAGACGACGCTGTTCAACATCATCGCCGGGGCGGAGCGGCCGGATGCCGGCACCGTGGAGTGGGGCGGCCAGCTGCTGACCGGCAGGCCACCGCACGAACTCGCCCGCATGGGGCTCGCGCGTTCGTTCCAGGACGCCCGCATGTTCCCGACGTTCACCGTGTACGAGTACATGGTCGTGACAGCGCACACCCGGCGAACCGGGACCATGCGCCTCCTCAGCCGGATGGTGCCCGACGGGCTCACCGCCGAGATCACGCAGGCGCTCGAGCCCTACGGGCTCGCCGATCAGCTCGACACACGGCTGAGCGACCTCTCCTACGGGCAGCACAAAACGCTCATCCTTGCGTCGCTTGTGTACTGGGGCCCGACCGTCGTGCTCTTCGACGAGCTGGCGGCAGGCCTGGACGCCAAGAGCGCGGCGGATGTCGCGGCGCACGTGCGCGCGCTGCGCTCTCCGGAGCGCGTCATCTGCCTCGTCGAGCACAACCTCGACTTCGTGTGGGCGGCCGCCGACCGCGTGGTGCTCCTCGGTGAAGGACTCATCGTCGCCGACGGCACCCCCGAGCAGATCCGTCAGGATCCGGCGGCGTTCGCAACCTACTTCGGGAAGGCGGAGATCCCATGACCTTCACAGCATCCGGCGTCACGGCCAGTTATCGCCGCGGCCAGCACGTCGTGACCGACGTCTCGCTGACGGTGGTGCCGGGGGAGTTCGCGCTCATCCTGGGGCACAACGGCGCCGGCAAAACGACACTACTGAACGCCCTGTACGGCACGAGACGTCTGGACTCCGGCTCGGTGAGCATCGACGGCACCGTGCTGGCGACCGGGACTGGCAGTCGCATCCAGCGCGGCATCGCCTTCGTCCCCTCCGAGGGCGCGGTCATCCCCGGGCTCACCGTGCACGAGAACCTCGTCGTCGCCGCGACGGCCGTGCCGGGGCGCCGGCGCCGGGAGTGGCAGCCGCTGATCACCGAAGCACTGGCGTGGTTCCCCGACCTCGAGGCGAAGCTCGACGCCCGCGGACGGACGCTGAGCGGCGGTCAGCGCCGCATGCTCGCGATCGCGATGGCGCTCACCCAGAGCCCGTCGTACCTGCTGATGGACGAGCCGTCCCTGGGGCTCGCCCCGCAGATCGTCGACGATGTGTTCTCCAAGCTCGCCGAACTGCGATCGACCCTTGGGATGGCGACGATCGTGGTGGAGCAGACAGCCCGGCCGACGCTTCTCGCGGCCGATCAGATCCACGTGATCCGCGGCGGCAAGCAGGCATTCCACGGCGACCGGGCGGCCTTCGACGCGCACGACCTGTGGGAACTGCTGTGAGGACGGCCGAGGCGATCTTCGCTCCAGCCCGTGTGCGGATGACCGCGTTGCCCGGCGGCGGACTGGAGGTCGTCTCGCTCGTCGAAGCGACCCCGCCGCCGGTGTCGACCCTGTCGTGGCTGTGCGCCGCGGCCGAGCGCACCCCGGATGCACCCGTGCTCACATGGTGCGCCGAGGACGGCTCACGCAGCGCCCTGTCCTACGGGGACGCCTGGCAGGACGTGCAGACGCTCGCGACCGGCCTGCGCGCTTCCGGCCACCGCCGGGGCGATCGCGTGGTGACCCTCGCCCGCAACGGCCCCGGCTCGTTCCTGCTCGCGCACGCGGCGATGCTCGCCGGGATGATCTGGGCGCCGGTCGCCCCGCAGTATGCCGCCCCCGGCGCCGACCCCGCGCGGCTGCGCAGCGTCCTGGACACCCTCGAGCCCGCGCTCATCTTCATCGACGATCGCGAAGACTCCCCCGGCGCCCCCGACGACGCCACCGTGCTCATCGGCGACGACGGGCTCGCGCGGCTGCGCGCCGCGGCATCCGGGGTCCCGCCCGCCCTCGAGGAGATCTCTTCGACCGACCCGGCGAAGGTGCTGTTGACGTCGGGATCGACGGGCGCCCCCAAGGCGGTCATCCAGACCCACGTCATGGTCGCCGCGAACGTGCAGGCGACCGTCGACGTGTGGCCGTTCTTCCTACGCGAGCCTCCCGTGCTCGTGGACTGGCTGCCGTGGAACCACTCGTTCGGCGGGAACTCCAACCTCAATCTCGTCCTCGCCGGTGGCGGAGTGCTGCACATCGACGAGTCCCGGGGCCTGCCCGGGACGCTCGCAACCACCATCGCGAACATCGTGCGGTTCCGCCCCACGTACTACGCCGCCGTGCCGGCGGTGTTCGCCGCCATGCTGCCGCACCTCGAGGGCGACCCGGAGTTCCGCTCGGCGCTTTTCGAGCGGGCACAGGTGCTGTTCTCAGCCGGAGCGGCGATGAGCGCCGACACATTCGAACGGCTGCGCGCGGCGTCGCTGACCGTCCGCGACACCCCGATCCCGGTGCTCAGTGGCTGGGGATCGACCGAGGTGGGGCCCGGCGCGACGATCGTGCACACCGCATCCAGTCAGCCGGGGTGGATCGGCGAACCGCTGCCGGGTGTGACGGTGCGGATGGCGCCGGTCGGCGAGAAGCACGAGCTGCGCGTGAGGGGGCACTCCGTCACGCCCGGCTACTGGGGTGACCCGGTGCGCTCGCGGGAGATCTTCGATGAAGACGGGTTCTATCGCTCCGGCGACGCCGGTGTGCTCGTCGACGAGCGCCGGCCGGAGCTGGGCTTCCGCTTCGACGGCCGCATCGCCGAGGATTTCAAGCTCGCCAACGGCAGCTGGGTCAACACGCAGCGACTGCGCGATGAGATCCTCGCCGCCGCCGGCGGCGCGGTGCGCGACGTGGTCGTCGCCGGACCCGATCGGCCGCACCTGCTCGCCCTGGTGTGGCTCGCCGACGACGCCGAGATCGACCTCGACGACCTCGTCGCGCGGCACGCTTTCGGTCGCCGCGGCCAGACCAACGTCCTGCGCGGAGCGGTGGCGCTCGGCGCGCCCGATCCCGAGGAGCTCAGCCCCAAGGGACAGCTGCGCCCGAACGTCGTGCTGAGTCGCCGCGTCCGCCTGCTCGACGACGCCTACGCCCGAATGGAGTCCACCCGATGATCACCGTTTCCACCGTCGCCGAACTCGACCCTCTCGTGGGGACCCAGCTCGGCACCTCGTCCTGGGTGACGCTGTCGGCGGCGGACATCGCCGCGTTCGCCGAGCTTACCGGCGACCGGCACTGGCTTCACACCGACCGGCAGCGGGCGCAGGCGGACGCGCCGTTCGGCGACGTGATCGCCCACGGGTTCCTCGTGCTCTCGCTCGTGACGGGCCTGGCGAACGAGTGCTACGGCATCGGGAGCGCCGAGCGGTGGGTCAACTACGGGCTGGAGCGCGTGCGGTTCACCGCCCCGCTGCTGCCGGACACCCCGGTTCGCCTGCGCCTGGCATTGCGCGACCTGCAGCGTCGCGACTCGTCGCCCGCCCGGCTCACGCTCGCCTGCACCGTGGAAAAGGAGGACGGCTCTGCGGTGATGGTCGCCGACTGGATCGTGCTGGTCGTGGAGGGCGAGGCATGAGCGCGGGCTTCGCACCCCTCGGGCAGGACGACTCGTTCCTCGGTCACGTCGGGGGCCTCACGTGGCACCGTCAGGACGACCGCACCGACGTGCGTCTCGAGGTGCAGACGCATCACCTCAACCCCAACGGCCACGCTCACGGCGGGGTGCTGTTCACCCTGATGGACATCACCCTCGGCGCGACCGTCGAGAGCTTCCTCGGCGAGAACCCCGCGGGGCACCCGATCACCGTCCAGCTGTCGTCCAGCCTCATGGGGTCGGCCCGTCAGGGCGAGACGATCCTCGGCCAGGCGCAGGTGGAGAGCTCCACCCGCACCCTCACGTTCGTCGACGGTCGGCTGACCAGCGGCGACGGGCGACTCCTCATGACCGCGCGCGCGGTCTTCCGCAACCCGCCGCGCGCGTGAGGAGCGCTCAGATTGGGGCGAGCAGATCGCGGCGGACGCGCGCGATCGCTACCTGCGCGTTGAAGCCGGTCGCGCCGACCACGGCACCCTCGCGGTAGTAGCGGTACAGCACGCGCCCCGCGTCCGACCGCTCGACCTCGACGCCGACATCGGTCAGATCGGGATCGCCGACGTGCTGCAGTCGCACGTCGTGCTGATCGGACCAGACGTAGGGGACGGCGGCGAACGGGACGGCGGTGCCCGCCGCGATCGACGCGGCGACGTGCGCGGCCTGCTCACGGGCCGTCGTCCAGTGCTCGACCCGGTGACGCACGCCATAGCGCGGGTTCAGCCACTCGGCGGCATCGCCCACCGCCCAGACACCGTCCACGTCCACCCCCTCGACCCGCAGAGTGCCGTCGCACCGGATGCCGTTGCCCGTGGCCACGCCGGACCCGTCCAGCCATCCGGTGTCGGGGCCGGCGCCGACACCGACGACGAAGTGTTCGCCGGGCACGGTCTCGCCGGTGGCGAGCACCACGGCGCGCACGCGAGTGGGAGACGCATCGACATCGGCGACGAGCGCCCCCAGACGCAGGTCCACGCCGTGAGCGCGGTGGCGCCGGGCGAGATCGTCGGAGACCGGCGGCGGAACTGCGCGGGCGATGAGGCGGTCTGAGCCCTCCAGCATGTCGACGGGCAGGCCTCGGCGGCGTGCCGCCGAGGCGACCTCGCCGCCGATGAACCCGCCGCCGATCACGACCACCCGGCCGCCGGCGTCGAGGCCGGCGCGCAGGCGCTCGGCGTCGCGCAGCGTGCGGAGATAGTGGACGTTGTCGCGCCCCTCCAGTGCGGGCAGGCGTCGCGGCGCAGACCCGGTCGCGAGCACCAGGTCGTCGTAGGCGAAGTTCCCCGCGGTCGTGCCCAGCGTGCGTCCTCGGGTGTCGAGTCCGATCGCGGCGACCCCGCGGTGCAGGGATACGTCGAGGCGCTCGAGGTCGTCGGGGGTGAGCAAATGCAAGGCGTCGTCGGCGGCATCGGCGAGGGCGTCCTTCGACACCCCTGGGCGGTCATGCGGCCACTGCTCGTCGGCGTCGACGAGTGCGATCGGGCCTGCGAATCCACGGGTGCGCAGTGCCTGCGCCACCCGCACGCCGGCGACCGAGGCTCCGACGATGAGGACGCGCCGCCGGTCGGTCATGCGCGGGTGAGCAGGATCGCGCGCACCGGGCAGTCGGCGGCGGCCTGCTCGATGTCGTCGTCCTTACGGTCTTGCGGATGCCCGGCCACGACGAACGCGATGTTGGTGTCGGGGTCGAGGTCGAAGACGTCGGGGGCATCGGCGACGCAGTTGCCGTAGCCGGCGCACTTCGCCTCGTCGATCTCGATGTGAAGCGTCATGAGGTCTTCTCCGTGTCGAAGGTGAGGGGGAGGCGGCGCAGTCCGTAGTGGACCCCGGACTCGATGGAGCCGAACTCGGGCTCGCCGGCCGGACGGAAGGGCGGCAGCGTTCTCGCCTCCTCCAGCAGCATCCTCAGTTCCACGCGGGCGAGGGGAGCGCCGATGCACTGGTGGATGCCCCACCCGAAGGCGAGATGCCCGCGCGCCGGGCGGTCGATGTCGAAGACGTCGGCGTGATCGAACTGGGCCTCGTCGCGGTTCCCCGATCCGTACAGCAGCAGCACGTTGTCGCCCGCGGCCATCGTGGTGTCATCGATCGTGACATCCTGCGTGAGGCGCCGCGCGAACATCTGCGCCGGCGTGCGCAGGCGCAGCATCTCCTCGACGTAGCGGGGGGCGAGCGCCGGATCGACACGCAGCCGCTCCTGCAGCTCCGCGTCGTTCGCGAGGAGCCAGAAGAGATGCCCGGAGGAGTTCATCGTCGTCTCGTGCCCCGCCAGGGCCAGTGTGTTGAGGATCGACAGCAGCTCGCGATCATCCAGAGAGCGGCCGTCGATCTCGACGTCGAGCAGGCTCGTGAGGTAGTCGTCGGGGCGTTCGGCGCGATGCCGTTCGATCTCGGCGCGCAGCGTTGCGCGGAACTCGTCGCGCGCGGCCAGCTGCGCCTCCTGATCGGTGATCGTGGCGGCGATCCGCTCCGTGAGCCGCCGGAACTGCTGCACCGTGTCGGGGGAGAATCCGACGATCTGGGTGAGCACCACCAGTGGGAGCGGCAGAGCGACGGCGGAGATGAAATCGCCGCCGCCCCGCGCGGCGAAGTGCCGCAGCAGGCCCCGGATGGTGTCGCGCAGAAATGGCTCGAGCTCCTTCACGCGCTGCGGGCGGATGGCGCGCATCATGATGTCGCGGTACGGAGTGTGCTCGGGCGGGTCGTAGTCGATCGGGATCGCTCGGGCGGCCGCCACTTCGGGGATGCGGTGGCCGCCCGCGGAGGAGAAGACGGCGGAGTCGCGCAAAGCGGCGCGCACGTCGTCGTAGTGGCTGAGGATCCAGAAGCCGCCGTATCGATCCGAGTGGTTGACCCGTCCGGCCGAGCGCAGCGCCTCGTAGCTCGCCCACAGGCGCGACTCGCTGAGATCAGGGTCGTGATGGTCGAACGATGACAGCGTCTCGTGCGGGAAAGGGCACTTCCCCGCCGTCGGCGTGATCTTCCCGCTCATTCCGCCTTCCATCCGTCAGACCGTGGCCCGCTGCGGTAGGTGCAGGCCCGCCGACCCGGTCGTGACGCGGCCGGACGAACCGGGGGAGAGGTCGATCGGGTCGCCATACCAGGTCATGCCCTCGGGGAAGTCGACCGGCGCCCACTCGATGGCCTGCCAGTCGGGATCGAAGATCTGGTACCCGCCCGCGTAGAGCTCGACGCGGTGCCGCGAACCAGGATCGAACACGTACAGGTACATCGCCTGCCCGATGCCATGCTTGCCGGGACCGACGCCGATCGTGACGTCCAGGTCGGCGAGGATGTCGGCAGCGGTCAGCGCATCGGAGAAGTTCTCCAGATTGAACGCGACGTGGTGCAGCTGCCCGTTCAGCTCGCTGCGGTTGGCGACGATGGCGAGATCGTGCACCTGCGAGGTGACCGACATCCACGACGCCATGACCGTCGTGGGGTTGTCGGGGAGCATCGCGAACTCACGGCGCTTGAAGCCGAGGTTCTCGCGCACCCACAACTCAGCCTGGTTGATGCGCCCCGGGTCGGCCTGAATGTTGAAGTGGTCGATGCGACGCGCGCCGAGGCCGCGGCGACGTGAGGAGTTGCTGGGGAGCTTCGAGCGCAGGTGGTCGGGCGCGAGCGGACGCTCCACGTCGTAGTAGAGCTCGAACGGATGCGTGCCGCCCGGCAGCTGGAAGCGCACCGCCGTGCCGCGGCCGTGCTCGGTGCCGGCGGGCACCTCCACCGTCTCGATCTCCTGTCGCGCGAGCTCCTCGGCGAAGAGCTCGACGTCCTGCCGACGCCCGACGCGGAAGCCGTAGGAGTTGACGATGCTCTCCTCCTGCTGCGTGAGGACGAGGGAGTGATGTCCCAGTTCCATGTAGCAGCGGAGGTAGGCCACGTCGCCGTCGCGCTCGACCTCCTCCATCCCGAGCACATCGCGGTAGAACCACAGCGACTTCTCGAGGTCGGGTGTGCCGAGGTTGATGGTGCCGATGTGGGCGATGGAGGGGCCGGGGTCGTAGCGATCATGGAGGGCCATGGTCAGTCCTTTTCGGTGAGGAAGTCGAGGTGGATGCGGTCGAAGGTCTCGGTCTGCTCGTACTGCGGCCAATGGCCGGCGTTCTCGATGACCGCGAGGCGTCCGCGGGGGATGAGCCCGGCGATGCGCCGACCTTCGTCGACGGGACCGGAGGGGTCTTTCGTGGTCCAGATGACCAGCGCGGGTGCCTGGATCGCACGCAGATCGTCGTCGGAGAGCATGTTGCGCGCACGGACCTCGGGGTCCTGCAGCGCCATGTTCATGCGGCACGCCATCAGCCAGTCGGGCTGCTCGAAGATGGCCTGCCGGGTGCGGATGAGATCGTCGGAGACGAGGCCGGGATCGGCCATGAGCCATTCCAGGCGGGCCTTCACGCGCTCCCAGGACGGGTCCTCCGCCGCCTGCATCGACAGCGTGTACAGGCGCTCCATGACCTTCGGGTTGGCCATTGTGCCGCCCATCGTGTTCAGCGCGATCCGCGCAACGCGCTCGGGGTGGAGCTGCGCGAAGCGCGCGGCGACCCAGCCGCCCAGGCTTTCACCCGAGAGGAAGACCTTGTCTGCGCCGAGATAGTCGAGCACCTTGGTGACCTGGTCGAGATAATGCGGGATCTCCAGCGGATGCTCCGGCTTGGAGGAGTATCCGTGCCCGATGAAGTCGATCGCCCAGACATCGAAATGCTCCGCGTGCGAGGCCAGGTTGCGCACGTACGCCTCGGCGTGGCCGGTGATGCCGTGCAGGAGCAGCAGCACGGGCTTTCCCCTCTCGCCGGCGTGCAGGTACCGGGTGCGGTAATTGTCGGTCTCGAGGAATCCCTGGCTGAACTCGACCTGGGCGAGATCCGACCACACGCTCGTGTACGGATGTTCGGGGCTGCTCATGGAGTGCGGACCTTCTCTCGACGTGTCACGGGGCCGTCGCAGCGCGCCCGAGAGATCGAGCAGCGTTGCCGGCGGAACCAGGCTAGGTTCGAGCATGTGGTAGGTCTATGACGAAGTTTTTCCCGTTCACATAGACGTTCAGATATCAATCGCAGGAGGGTCGGACGATGGCCGATGACAACCGCATCTCGTTGCAGAAGCTTGAGGTCTTCTGCCGTGTCGCCGAGCTCGGCGGCGTACGGCGAGCCGCCGAGGAGCTGTACATCTCCCAGCCGGTCGTGAGCGCCCACATCCGGTCGCTGCAGGAGCGGGTGGGCGCGAAGCTCTTTCAACGCGACGGCCGCGGCATCGTGCTCACCGAGGCGGGGGAGCGCGTGCTGCTGTGGGCCACCGATGTGCTGCGTGGCCGCACCGAGCTCGACAAGGAACTGGCGAGCCTGTCGGCCGGTTCGGCCGGCTCGGCATCCGTCGGCTGCACCATCACGGTGGGCAACACCGTGCTCGCGCCCACGATCATCGCCTACAAGGTGCAGCATCCGGGTGCCAGCATCCGCCTGGAGATGTCTCCGGCTGAAGCCGCGCTCGAGGGCGTGCGCACGGGCCGGCTCGACTTCGCTGTGGTCGCGGGCGACGGCGTGTTCGACAGCCGAACGTTCCGCGCCGAACTGCTCGCCCGGCCCCGCCTGGTCGTCATCGCGCGGGCGGCGAACAGCGATGTGCCCGACCGCATCGATGTGGGCACGCTCGCCTCGCTGCCGTTCGTGGCGCCGCCGCAGGGACTGGCCATCCGGCGCAGTCAGGACGCGGCGCTCGCCGCGATCGGGGTGCATGACCGTCGCGTCGAGATCGAGCTCGGCAGTGCCGAGGCGATGAAGCGCGCCGTGATCGAGAACCTCGGCGTGGCGCTGCTGTCACGCAGCGGCGTAGCCGACGAGGTCGCCGCGGGCGTGTTGCGGGAGATCGAGGTGGTCGACGCGCCCCCGATGCACGACATGGTCTTCATGGTGCACCGCACCGCGCAGCGCTTCTCGGCCCTGCAGCGCAACCTCCGCACGGTCGTGCGCGAGGCGATGATCGAGCGCTACGGCGCGCTTCCTGCGGCCGACTAATACCCGCGCGCAGATCAGTTCGTTGCGGCATTTGACATGGTCGTCGGCTCCTTTCGCGCCTAGCGTGGCTGCCGAACGAGGAGGTTCCATGCTCGAGCGTCGCCACGTCGCACGCATCATCGACACCCACCACCACGTCGGCCAGCTCGCGCTCGGCAACGAGACGGCGTCGGTCGAGTCGGTCGTCGCACGCAAGGCGGACGAGCATCGCGAGATGCTCGCCGACTTCGGGATGGCCGCGGCGGCGGTGATCCCGGGGTTCCAGTACGAGCGCACGCACGGCATCGCCGACACCCGCCGGGTGAACGACGCCATCGCGGCGTACCGGGACGCCGACCCGCACCACTTCCCGGTCGCGCTGGGGGTGCTGGAACCCCTGCACGATCTCGTGGCGAACGAGGAGGAGCTCGAGCGCATCCTGGGCGACCTCGCCCTCGACGGCGTGGCGTGGCACACGCGGTACCAGGGGGTTGCGGTGTCGGATCGGCGGATGCACGAACTCGTCGAGCGTGTCGCCGATCGCGGCCGCCCTTGCTACGTGCACATGTTCTCCGAGTCGGGTCTGGAGTCGCCGTGGATGCTGGTGGACCTGGCTACTGCGCACCCCCACGCCACGATCGTCGCGCTCGACGGGTTCTCCAGCGCGACGCACGTGCGCTACATGGAGGACATCGCCGAGCGGTGTTCCAATGTGTTGTTCGACACGGCGATCGCGTTCCCTCTCATGCGACCGATCGACACGTTCGTCGAGCGCTTCGGATCTGACCGGCTGCTCTTCGGCACCGACTCGTACGCCAAACCGCGGCTGTACAACTACCCGGCCATCTTGAACGAACTGCTTCACTCGCCGATGCCGCAGGCCGACCTGGAGGCGATCCTCGCGGGCAATTTCCTGCGGCTGTTCCCGCACGTCGCGGCGCGGTTCGAAGCTAATGCCGCGGCCTGACGGTCGCGCGTCAGATGGCCACGCGCGGGCGGGAGAGCCGATCCGTCTGGGACTGCAACGCGTCTGCGGCCGCCTTCAGCGGACCGGTGAGGGCCGTCGGCTCGACGGCCGAGGCCGGCCCCGACGCCGACAGCGCCGCGGCCGCGACTCCGTCGGTGAGCACGATCGGCACGGCGACGCAGGCCACCCCCGGCGCGGACTCCTCGCGCTCGGTGGCGATGCCGCGCCCGCGCACGAGACCGAGTTCATCGCGCAGCGCGTCAGGGTCGGTGATTGTGCGCGGGCCGACGGCCTCGAGTCCGCGGGCGACGACCGCCTCCAGCACGCTCGGCGGCGAGAACGCCAGCAGGGCCTTGCCCACGCCGGTCGCGTGCGCGGGGACCCGTCCGCCCACTCGGCTCGGCATCTTCGGCGACGCGCGGGCGTGGAGGATCTCGATGTACACGACGTCGACGTCGCGGAGCACTGCGAGGTGCACGGTAAGGCCGGTCTGCTGGCGGAGGGCCTCCATGCGGGCCAGCGCCAGGCGTCGCAGCGATCGAGGTCTCGTCGTCGACTCGCCGAGCTCGAACAGGCGCAGCCCGAGGGAGAGACCGTCGCTGCCGGCTTCGAGGAAGCCGTGCTCGGCGAGCTCGGCCGTCAGCCGCCACACGGTGGTCTTGGCAATGCCGGTGCGGCGCGAGATCTCGCCCACGGTGAGGGCCGTGTCGGCTTCGGCGAAGCATCCGATGATCGCCGAGACCCGCCCGATGACCGAAACCGGACCATTCCGCTCAGTGGAACGCATATGTCGAGTATGCGGCCCGGCGTTCCTAGAGTCGACCCGACTCCCGACCCGACGAGGAGGCTCCTATGATCGATGACACCCAGGTGGAAGCGGCCGCTGCGGCCCTGCTCGGCGCGTATGCGAGTCGCGTCCCGATCGCGCCGCTCAGCGAGAGGTATCCGGGCCTCACCGTGGACGACGCGTATGCGATCCAGTCGGCGCAGATCTCCGCCTGGACCGCCGACGGCCGGGCGATCTGGGGCTACAAGGTGGGGCTGACCTCCCGTGCGATGCAGCAGCAGCTCGGTGTCGACCAGCCCGACTACGGCTTCCTGGTCGACGGCATGGGTTATCCGGATGGCGGCGAGGTCGCGCTCGATCGCTTCCTCGCGGCGCGCGTCGAACCCGAGATCGCGTTCGTCCTCGGGCGCGACCTGCGTGGCCCCGGCCTCACCGCCGACGGCGCACGCGAGGCGGTCGACGCCGTCGTCGCGTCAATCGAGATCATCGACTCCCGCATCGCCGACTGGCGCATCACGCTGCCCGACACGATCGCCGACAACGCCAGCTCCGCCGGTGCGGTCCTCGGGAGCGTGCGCCTCCCGGTCGACGCCGTCGATCTCGCCGGGCTGACCGTGACGCTCGCACGCAACGGAGATCGGATCGCCGAGGGGACCGGCGCCGCCGTCATGGACTCGCCCCTGAACGCACTGACATGGCTGGCGAACAAACTCGGCGAGTACGGCGTCACGCTCACCGCCGGGTCGGTCGTTCTCCCCGGCAGCGTCTGCGCCGCAGCTCCGGTCTCGGCCGGCGACGACATCTCCGCCGACTTCGGGCCCCTGGGCACCGTCGGCATCCGCTTTTCCTGACACCCGTCTTTCTAGGAGGAAGCATGGCCAAGACCAAGGTCGCGATCATCGGATCGGGCAACATCGGCACTGATCTCATGTTCAAGGTGATGCGCCTCAGCGACAGTCTCGAGATGGGCGTGATGGTCGGCATCGACCCCGCCTCCGACGGGCTGGCCCGTGCGCAGCGCCTGGGCATCGAGACCACCGCCGCGGGAGTGGAGGGACTCCTGGCCAGCCCGCAGTTCGACGACATCCTGGTGGTCTTCGACGCCACGAGCGCCGGCGCGCACCGGGCGAACGACGCCGCACTGCGCCCCTCCGGCAAGCTCATGATCGACCTGACGCCCGCCGCGATCGGCCCGTACGTCGTGCCGGTCGTGAACCTCCCCGCGAATGAGGACGCCGAGAACGTCAACATGGTGACGTGCGGCGGTCAGGCCACGATCCCGATCGTCGCCGCCGTCAGCTCGGTGGTCCCGGTGCATTACGCGGAGATCGTCGCGTCGATCGCATCGAAGTCTGCGGGGCCGGGAACGCGTGCGAACATCGACGAGTTCACCGAGACCACCTCCGCCGCGATCTCGCAGGTCGGCGGGGCCGCGCGCGGCAAGGCGATCATCATCCTGAACCCGGCCGAGCCGCCGATGATCATGCGCGACACCGTGCTCGTCCTGACCGACCGGCTCGACGGCGCCGCTCGCGATGCCGTCACCGCTGCCATCACTGCGCAGATCGATGCCGTGGCCGGCTATGTCCCCGGATACCGGCTGAAGCAGCAGGTGCAGTTCACCGACGAGGGCGACGAGCTCGACCTGTTGCTCCCCGAAGACCGGCGAAGCGGCAGCTACACGAAGGTCACGGTGTTCCTCGAAGTCGCCGGCGCCGCCATGTACCTCCCCGAGTACGCGGGGAACCTCGACATCATGACCTCGGCGGCCCTCCGCACCGCGGAGCATCTTGTCGCCACACGAAAGGCGGTGCACGCATGAGCACTCGGATCTACCTACAGGACGTGACGCTCCGCGACGGGATGCACGCGCTGCGCCACCGCATCACTCCGGCGAAGGCGGCCGAGATCGCCCGTGCGCTCGATGCCGCCGGCGTGGACGCCATCGAGGTGGCTCACGGCGACGGGCTGGCCGGGAGCTCTCTCACCTACGGCGCGGGCTCGCACTCGAACGCCGAGTGGATCGAGGCCGTCGCGGCGGTCGTCGACCGGGCCGTCCTCACAACGCTGCTCCTCCCGGGCATCGGGACGCTGCACGATCTGCGGGCGGCGTTCGACGCGGGCGTGCGCTCGGTGCGTATCGCCACGCACTGCACCGAGGCGGATGTTGCCAAGCAGCACATCGAGACGGCGAAGACCTGGGGCATGGACGTCTCTGGCTTCCTCATGATGGCGCACCTCAACGCCCCGGCGTCGCTCGCCCGGCAGGCGAAGCTCATGGAGTCGTACGGTGCCGATTGCGTCTACATCACCGACTCCTCGGGGAGCCTGACGATGGACGGCGTGCGCGCGCGTGTGCGCGCCTACCGCGACGTGCTGCGCCCGGAGACGCAGATCGGCATCCACGCACACCAGAACCTCTCGCTCGCCGTGGCAAACTCGGTCGTGGCGGTCGAGGAGGGCGTGTACCGCGTCGACGCATCGCTTGCCGGCCACGGCGCCGGCGCGGGCAACACTCCCATCGAGCCGTTCGTCGCGGTCGGGAAGTTGAAGGGGTGGGATGTGGCCGCCGATGTGTTCGCGCTGCAGGACGCCGCCGACGATCTGGTACGCCCGCTCCACGACCGCCCGGTGCAGGTCGATCGCGAGACGCTCACGCTCGGCTACGCCGGGGTCTACTCCAGCTTCCTGCGCCACGCGGAGCGCATCGGCGCGCAGTACGGGATCGAGCCGCGCGCGATCCTCATGGAAGTGGGGGACCGCAAGCTCATCGGCGGGCAGGAGGACGTCATCCCCGACGTCGCGCTCGACCTGCAGCGGGCGGGTGCAGTCTGATAGTCAGGCGGCGAACGATCCATCGCGGATTTCGTCCTTCTGCTCAAAGTCTCGGGCCTTTAGCGTGAAGGTACTCGACGACGGCGTCGCGCCCGACAACGACGTCCCACCACCCATGGAGACCCATGAGCACCCTCAAGACCGAGACCGCGCGTGCAGAGTCCGCACCGCAGAGCACGCGGAGCCAGCGGCGGCGCGCCATCGCGGCCAGCACCATCGGCACGACGCTCGAGTTCTACGACTTCGTGTTGTACGCGACCCTGTCGGGCACCGTGTTCCCCGCATTGTTCTTCTCGGGCGTCTCGCCTGAACTCGGCCTGTTCCTCTCCTACGTGACCCTCGGCATCGGGTATCTCGCCCGGCCGCTGGGCGGGGTGATCTTCGGGCACTTCGGCGATCGCGTCGGACGCCGCACGATGCTCATGATCACGCTCATAATCATGGGCACCGCGTCCGTGCTCATCGGTCTGCTGCCGTCGGCCGCTGTGATCGGCCCCGTCGCCGCCGTGATCCTCGTCCTCCTCCGTCTCTTCCAGGGCATCGCCGTCGGTGGCGAGTGGGCGGGCGCGGCCCTCCTGGCGATGGAGAGCGCGCCCGTGAAACGCCGCGGGCTGGCGGCATCCGCCGTGCTGGCCGGCGGGCCGCTCGGTGCCGTGCTAGCTGTACCCGGTCAGCACGTTGTTGACAGTCGGGTAGGGAGAAGGCCTCCACGATTGGTGGTGTCTAACGTCACCGAAGTGGAGGCCTTCTCTTGGTCCACCGTAATGCGCGGCTCACT